>Ga0136633_1000367_pt1 | contig 34422 bp, 26 predicted proteins | sample AntDrymeUQ832206_2_FD_105494 | JGI IMG/M metagenome (GOLD analysis project Ga0136633, IMG submission 105494) | Polar desert sand microbial communities from Dry Valleys, Antarctica - metaG UQ83 (22.06) | ecosystem: Environmental > Terrestrial > Soil > Desert | place: Antarctica: Dry Valley... | reverse complement strand
CGACCCGGTGGCCGACGACGTGGTGGAAGCCACGTTGACGCTGACCGCAGGGCGCCGCGTCGAGTACCTGGTCGACGCGTCAGGCAGCGCCCAGGTCTTCGGCCAGATGCCCGGGCTGATCCGCAAGCAGGCCACGGTGCTGCTCTACGCCCACGGGCAGTCGGGCGTTGACCTTGGCGTGCTCAACACGCTGATGTTCCGCGAGCCGCAACTCGTGTCTCCGGTCGGCGCCTCCGGCGGTTTCGACGCAGACGGGCGGCCCTCGGTGTATCGTCAGGCCCTCGAACTGCTGGAGGCGGGGCGAATCGACGTGAGTCGCATCGTCACGCATCGCTATCGGGCGCTCGAGGACATCCCGCGCGCCTTTGCCAGCCACGACCGCGCCGCCACCGACTACGTCAAGGGCGTGTACGCGCCCGAGTAATGGTAGGGCGCGCTCCCCGAGCGCGCCGGACAGTGACAGGGCCGCTCGGGGAGCGGCCCCTACCCTCGCGAGGAGTTGACGCCTCCGAGGTGCAGTGCCAGACATGGGAAACCAATCGTGCGCATGCAACGTGGAGTGCTCGCCCTGATCCTCGCCTTCGCCGCCGGTTGCGGTGGCGGCGGCGAGACGACCGACAACAAACCCAAGGCCGCGGGTGCGCTGCACCTGGCGGTGATCCCCAAGGGCACGACGCACGAGTTCTGGAAGAGCATTCAGGCCGGCGCGATCAAGGCGCAGCGTGAGTACGAAGCTCAGGGTGTGGCCGTGCGCCTGACCTGGAAGGGACCAATTCGCGAGGATGACCGCGAACAGCAGATCCAGGTCGTCGAAGGGTTCCTCAGCCAGGGTGTCAACGGCATCGTTCTCGCGCCGCTCGACGCCAGCGCCCTGGTGCGACCCGTGCAGGAGGCCAAACGTGCGGGGATCCCGACGGTGGTCATCGACTCCGCCCTCGCCTCCGACGATGCGGTGAGTTTTGTCGCGACCGACAACAGGAAAGGCGGTTCGCTGGCCGCCGACCGTCTCGGCCAATTGCTGGGCGGCAAGGGACGCGTGCTGCTTCTCCGCTATCAGGAGGGATCGGCCAGCACCGACGCCCGGGAGTCGGGCTTCCTCGATCAGATGGCCTCGCAGTACCCCGCCATTCGCATCGTCTCGTCGGACCAGTTCGCCGGCCCGACGCGCGACACGGCCAAGCGTGCCTCCGAGAACCTGCTGAACCGCTTCGGCAGCCAGGTCGACGGCATCTTCACGCCCAACGAATCATCCACGGCCGGCATGCTGCTGGCCCTGCAGGATGTCGGCAAGGCCGGGCAGGTCAAGTTTGTCGGCTTCGACTCGAGCGCCGCGTTCATCACCGCGATGCGCAACAAGCAGCTCGATGGCGTGGTTCTGCAGAACCCCTTCGAGATGGGGTATCAGGGCGTCAAGACCATGGTGGCCCACCTGCAGGGGCAGGCGATCCAGGCACGCGTCGACACCGGTGTGACCATCGTCACGCCCGAGAACCTGGACACCGACGCGTCCAAGGCGCTCCTGAATCCGCCGCTCGCTGAGTACCTGAAGTGAAACATTCCTAATTCCCAATTCTTGAATTCCCAATTCTGAATTGTTTCTGTGATGCTGACCCTCACCGACATCAGCAAGCACTTCGGTGCGACACGGGCGCTTGACGGCGTCACGCTTGCGATCCGGCCTGGCCGCGTCCACGCGCTGGTGGGTGAGAACGGTGCAGGCAAGAGCACCCTGATGCACGTCCTGGCGGGCGGGTTGAGCGCCGACGCCGGCCAGATGACGATCGGCGGGGAGCCGTATCGGCCAGCCGGTCCGCTGGCCGCACGCGAGGCGGGCATTGCGCTGATCCACCAGGAGCTCTCGCTGTGTGAGCACCTCACGGTGGCGGAGAACATCCTGCTCGGGCGCGAACCGCGCACGGGCGGCCGCTATGACCGCGCCGCGGCACACGCCGAGGCCGCGCGGGTGCTGGCGCCGTTTCACCATCCCGAGCTGCATCCCGGGCGGGTCGTCGCGGGCTTGCCGATTGCCGCTCGCCAGGTCGTCGAGATCGGTCGGGCCGTGTCGGCCGACGCGCGCGTGGTGTTGATGGACGAGCCGACCAGCAGTCTGCCGCGTGAAGATGTCGAGCGTCTGTTTGGACAGATTCGGCGCCTGCGTGCGGCTGGCGTGGCTGTGGTCTACATCAGCCACTTTCTCGAGGAGGTGCGCGCCATCGCCGACGACCTCTCGGTGCTGCGCGACGGCCGCACGGTGTGGACCGGCCCGGCCGAGATGCTCACCGACGCGCAGGTCATCGGCCACATGGTGGGCCGCGACGTGGCCGAGCTCTTTCCGACGCGCCAGAGTCGACCGACGGCGACCATACGCCTGGACGCCGGGAACATCTCCGTGGAGGGGCGGGTACGCCAGGCCAGCCTTCAGGTGCGCGCTGGCGAGGTCCTTGGCATCGCCGGCCTGGTTGGCGCTGGCCGCACCGAGCTGCTGCGCGGGCTGATGGGGCTCGACCAACGCCTGGTACAGGGCCGGCTCTCGGTGGACGGCCATGACATCGCCGTTGGTCGAAAGGCGCCGTGGGCCCGGCTGGCGGCGGGGCTGGGCTACCTGAGCGAGGATCGCAAGGGCGAGGGGCTGACGCTGCCGATGTCGCTTGCCGACAACCTCACCTGCACGGGCTACCAGTCGGTCAGTCGTCGCGGCGTAATCGACAACGGGGCGCAGCGAGCGAGGGGGCAACAGCTGTTGGACCGGCTCAAGGTACGAGCGCAGACGCCCCTGCAGGCTGTGCGTACGCTATCGGGCGGCAATCAGCAGAAGGTGGCACTCGGGCGGCTGCTCCACCAGGAGGCAAAGGTGTGGTTGCTCGACGAACCCACCCGCGGCGTCGATGTCGGCAGCAAGGTCCACCTGTACGAGGCGATTGCCGCCTCGGCCGATGCCGGCTGCGCCGTGGTCATCGTCAGCTCGTACCTGCCGGAGTTGTTCGGACTGTGCGATTCACTCGCGGTGATGAGCCGCGGCCAGCTCACGGCGTCGCGTCCGCTCGCGGAATGGACGCCGGAGTCGGTGATGGCCGCCGCGATTGGGAGTCCCGCATCATGACTGATGGCGTCTGCATTCATTGTTCCTGGTTCAGCGTTCCGCCGGAGGCGAGCTAGCCATGACGCCGAGCCTCCGTGAGCGTGTGTCCGCCCTCGCGCCGATCCTCGGCTTGGTGCTGGTCATCGGCGTCTTCGCGCTGATGAGCGATGACCCCGCGCAGTATCTCTCGCCGCGTAACCTCCGCATCGTGCTGGCGCAGACCGTCATCGTGGCGCTCGGCGCGATCGGGATGACATTCATCATCGTCAGCGGCGGCATCGACCTCGCCGTGGGCTCGACCATCGCGCTGGCTGGGGTGGTGACCGCGCTCGGCCTTCGCGAGGGCTATGCGCCGATCGTGGCGGTGGCCGCCGGCGTGCTTTCCGGCGGCGTGGTCGGCATCGTCAACGGCCTGGCCATCACCCGCTTGCATGTCCTGCCGTTCATCGGCACGCTGGGCATGCTCGGCATCGCCCGCGGCGTCGCCAAGTGGCTGGCCGATCAGCAGACGGTGAATGCCCCGGCGACCTGGGTCAACGAACTGGCGGTGACGTTCCCCACGCCCTCGTGGCTGCTCGTCGCCCCCGGGGTCTGGATCTCACTGGTCCTCGCGGTAGCGGCGACGTTCCTGCTGCAACAGACCGTGTTCGGCCGGCGGGTCTTCGCCATTGGCAGCAACGAGAGCGCGGCGCGCGCCTGCGGTGTCCGGACCGAGCGGCTGAAAGTCTGGATCTACGGACTGGCCGGCATGCTGTTCGGGCTGTCTGGGGTGATGCAGATGTCACGCCTCCGCCAGGGCGATCCGACGGTGGCGATCGGCACCGAACTCGACGTCATTGCCGCCGTCGTGATCGGCGGCGGCAGCCTGGCCGGCGGAGAGGGCACCATCGCCGGGTCGCTGATTGGCGCGCTGGTCATGGCGTTCCTGCGCAACGGCAGTCAGCAGATGGGCTGGCCCAACTACGTGCAGGAGATCATCATCGGGGTCATCATCGTGCTGGCCGTCGCTGCCGACCGGGCGCGACGAGCGCGGAGCGCGTAACAGCACTCTGCATTCTGCATTCGAAATTCTGAATTATCTCTCGTCAGATCTGCGACCACGGCTGCGGCGTCAGGTAGGTCGAGGTGGAGCCGGACATGATGGCGGCGTCCTTGTACTCCTCCTTCTGCGACAGCACCTTCCAATCGGGATCGTTACGGAAGGCGGTCCACTGCGTGTCGCGGTCGGCCATGTCCGCGTACGTCAGCATGTATTCGAACTGCGGCAGCCGCACCCCGTAGATCGTCTGGCCGAAGAACACCGGGTGGAAACCCACCTTGCGGAAGATGGCCAGCTCGCCGCCGGTATCGAACATCTCGATCTTCTTCAGGCTGGCGCCCTCGCTCGGGCCCTCATAGCGGCGCAACTCGAAGATGCGTGGCTTGGTGGTGTCGGGGGCCTGCAGCTGCGGCATGCCTTCGAAGGCGTGCAGCAACGACGTCTCGACCCGGTCGAAGGCGGGCCGGTCGGCCGGGCCGTTGAAGAACGGCTCGGCCGCCTTGCGGTAGGCGGCGTCGGCGGCGAGGCGTCGCCCGACGCCGACTGCCGACTCGGCCGAGGCGTGCGGGATGAGGACCACCGCCGTCGGCGGCTCGCCCGTCGTCACGTCGAACATGCCCACCGGGCCGAGCCCCAGCCTGCCCAGGGCGGGCAGCAGCGCGTCCTTGAGATAGGCGCGGGTGGTGTCGCGCATGTGCCCGACGCGGACGCGGTACCGGCGCAATTCATAGAACTGCCGCGGCGGTGCGCCCGGCTGACCGGCGGCGCCTGTTCCGGCGGCAAGGGTGAGCGCGGCAGTCGAGGTCGAGGCGTTGATGAAGTCACGTCTGGTCATGGCGGCTCCCAGTCTCGGCTTTCCCGAGCCTGACGGCAAGTGCCACGCACGGCCTGCTGTTACAATCCGCCCTCGCCAGCACCGTGCGGTCCGCCGACGCGCCTCGCGTCACGTCCGTCCACTGGCTGACAGGGGCAAACAATGCGACGACTCGTCCTCTTCCTGTGTCTCGGCGTGCTCACGGCGGCCTGCGGCGGCGGCGCCGCGCCCGACCCGGCTGCCCCGAAAGTGCTGCGCTTTGCCGTGATTCCCAAGGCGCTCGACATCCCTGTCTTCAACTACGCCAGGATTGGCGCGGAGCGCAAGGCCAAGGAGATCGGCAACATCGAGATCCTCTGGCGGGCGCCCGAATCGGCCGACCAGCTGCGCCAGAAGGAAGTACTCGAGTCGTTCATTTCGCAGCGCGTGGACGGCATCGCGATCTCGTGCACCAACGGCGACTTCCTGGCACCGGTCATCGACAAGGCCATTGCCGCGGGTATTCCGGTGATCACCTGGGACGCCGACGCCCCGACCTCACAACGTATGGCCTATTTCGGCGTCGACGACTTCAAGGCGGGTCAGCGGCTCGCCAGCGAGGCGCTCACCGCTCTCGGCAACAAGGGCAAGGTCGCGCTGATGACCAGCCTCGGGTCGTACAACCTCCAGCGTCGGCTCGACGGCGTCAACGACATCCTCAAGCAGCAGCCAGGCATCACCATTGTCGAGACCTTCGACGTCAAGGAAGACATCGTGCGGGCTGGCGAGGTCATCGCGACGGCCACCAATCGCTACCCCGATCTCGATGCCTGGATTTCGGTCGGCGGCTGGCCGATCATGACGCGCAACGCCCTCCAGCCGGTCGACACGGCCCGGACCCTCGTCTTCAGTTTCGACACCATCCCGCCCGCCCCGGAGCTGCTCAAGGCCGGCAAGGTGCACACCCTGGTGGGGCAGAAGTACTTCGGATGGGGAAGCGAAGCCGTGCGTCTGCTCTCCGAGATCAAGGCTGGCCGGATGCCGCCGGAGAAAATCATCGACTCGGGCGTGGACGTGGTCAACCGCGGCAACGTCGATGCCTATCTCACCGAGTGGAACAAGCTCGAACGCGGGCAGTGACGCCGCCGCCGATCGTCAATCGCCGACCGCCGAACCGCCAGTTCCCCAGGCCCGCTCTGTCGTGAGTCCTGACCCCGTTGCGCCTGCTACACTGCCGGTCCCGATGAGTGCACTGGCATTCGAGGACGTGAGCAAGGCGTTTGGCGGCGTCAAGGCCCTGCGCGGGGTGACGCTGTCGGTGGCGCCCGGAGACGCGCACGCGCTGATGGGCGAGAACGGCGCCGGCAAGAGCACGCTCATGAAGATCGCGGCCGGCATCTACCGGCCCGACTCGGGTCAGCTCCTGCGCAACGGCGAGGCCGTGGACCTGGCCAGCCCGCGGGCCGCGCTCGCGGCAGGCATCGGCCTGGTCCATCAGGAAACACTGCTCTTCCCCAACCTGGACGTGGCCGAGAACATCTTCGCCGGCCACGAGGTCCGGCGCGGCTGGTTCGTCGACCGCCGCGCCATGCACGAGCGTGCGGCCAGCCTGCTCGCGCATCTGCGGCTCGACGTGGACCCGTCCACCACCGTCTCGCGACTCAGCGCGGCGCAACAACAGCTGCTCCAGGTGGCTCGCGCGCTCGCCTTCAAGTGCGAGGTGCTGATTCTGGATGAGCCCACGACCTCGCTCACCGATACCGAGGTGGACCGGCTGTTCTCGGTCCTCGAGCAGCTCCGCAGCCGTGGCGTCACCCTCATCTACGTGTCACATCGTCTGCCCGAGGTCTTCCGCCTGTGTCGCACGGTGTCGGTGCTGCGCGACGGACAACACGTGGGCACGTGGCCGCTCGAGGGCAAGTCGCCCCAAGACATCGTCCGCGCGATGGTCGGCCGCGACCTGGCGACCGGGCACGGCCACGGCAAGGTGGGCGACACGATCCGGCTCGACGTCCGCGGACTGACTCGTCGTCCATTTTTCACGGATGTGCACCTGCAGGTGCGCGCGGGCGAGATCGTCGGGCTCTTCGGCCTCATTGGCGCGGGCCGGACAGAGGTGGTGGAGACGTTGTTCGGGCTCTACCGCGCCGAGGCCGGCACCGTCCAACTGGACGGGGCGCCGTTTGCGCCACAGGCGCCGGCCGATGCCATCCGCCAGGGCGTGGTCCTGCAACCGGAGATGCGTCAATCCCAGGGTCTGTTCTTCAACCTGCCAATCAGCGAGAACCTGCTGCTCGCCCGCGAGGCCGCGAGCAAGGGCTGGCTACGGCAGCTGGGGCGCGAGCGTGGTGAGTGCGAGGCGCTGCTGTCGCGCTGGGGCATCAAGGCTGCGTCGATCGACGTGCCGCCAGACAGCCTGAGTGGCGGCAATCAACAGAAGGTCGTGCTCGCGAAGTGGCTGCTGACGGCACCACGCATCCTGCTCCTGGACGAGCCCACCAAGGGTGTCGACGTCGGCGCCAAGCACGACATCCATCAGCTGGTTCGTGAGGAGGCGGCCCGCGGCATGGGCTGCCTCGTCGTCTCCAGCGACCTGCCCGAGCTGCTGGCACTCGCCGATCGCATCGTGGTCCTCAGGCAGGGCCGCGTGCAGGGCGAGTTGCTGCGCGGCGCCACCGAGGAAGACGTCATGCATCTGGCCACCCGTGCCGACGAGCCCGACGCGGCATGAGTCGCACAGACCCGCAACACGGCCCCGCAGCGGCCGACGCCGGCAGCGGTCCGCCGCCCGCCGCGACGCCAGGGCGCTCCCGCTGGGTCAGCCTCCTGCGCACCCGGGAACTCAGCACGCTGTTCATCCTGGTGGCCGAGATCGCGTTCTTTGCCTGGTATCTCTGGCCCGACGGCGGCGGCCGGCATCCGTTTGTCAACGCCGAGAACGGACTGCTGATCCTCAAGTACTCGGCCATCTACGGCATTGCCGCGATCGGTGCGTCCATGGTGATCATCTCGGGGGGCGTCGACCTGGCGCCCGGGGCGGTGATCGCGCTCACCACCGTGGTGCTCGGCCATCAATACCTCGAGAGCCAGTGGTCGCTCCTGGCCTCGATCCTGGCAGGCCTCGGCGTCGGCGTCCTGGCTGGCGGTCTCAGCGCCGCACTGGTCGTGCTGGTGCGGCTGCCGCCCTTCATCGCCACGCTCGGCGTGATGGGGATCACACGAGGACTGGCCTACATCGTCACCGAGGGACGCTTCTTCGACGTCTCGGCGCGCATTCCGCCAAGCTGGGCGCCGCTCGGCGTGCCCCTCGACCTGATCGCGCCCATCGTCATGGTGGTGCTCACGGTGGTGTTCCACCTGTTCATGCGGCACGTGCAGGCTGGCCGGGCCGTGTTTGCCGTGGGTGGTAACGAAACCGCCGCCCGGTACACCGGGATCCAGGTCGGTCGCATCAAGACGATGGTCTACGTGGCGTCGGGGGTGCTGGCTGCGTTGTCGGGCGTCATCCTGGTACTCGGGCAGGGGCAGGGCAAGGCCGACCTGGCCAACGGATACGAGCTCGACATCATCGCCTCGGCGGTCATCGGCGGGGCCAGCCTGTCCGGCGGCCGCGGTTCGGTGGTTGGTGCCGTCCTCGGCACCCTCATCTTCGGCGTCCTGCGCAACGCGTTGCCACAGATCCCTGGCGCCACCTTCTACGACCGCCTGATCGTCGGCCTGGTCGTGGTGGTCATCGTCGTCGTCGATCAGCTGCTGGCCCGTCGCCAGGCGTAGGCGGCGACTCCCGAGAATTCGAAATTCGAAATTTCAGGGTTTGATACGATCGGCCGCAGTATGTCCGATTCCTTCAAGACGCGCCGCACTCTCACGGTCGGAAGCGAGACCGTTCACTACTACAGTCTCCCCGCCCTCGAGGCCGCCGGGTTCCCCGGGGTCGCCACGCTGCCGTACTCGTTGCGCATCCTGCTGGAGAACCTCCTGCGCAAGGAAGACGGCGCGTTCGTCAAGAAGGAGGACGTGGCCACCCTGGCCGGCTGGGACGTCACGAGTGGCGCCCAGCGCGAGATTGCGTTCATGCCGGCGCGCGTGCTGTTGCAGGACTTCACCGGGGTGCCGGCCGTCGTCGACCTGGCGGCCATGCGTGACGGCGTGGTCAAGCTCGGTGGCGATCCCTCGCGTGTCAACCCGGTGCAGCCCGTGGAGTTGGTCATCGACCATTCGGTCCAGGTCGACCATTTCGGCCAGGCCGACAGCTTTGCCCTCAACGTGGCGCTCGAGTATCAGCGCAACGGCGAGCGCTACGAGTTCCTGCGCTGGGGCCAGAACGCGTTCTCGAACTTCCGCGTGGTGCCACCCGGCACCGGCATCGTCCACCAGGTCAACGTCGAGTATCTCGCCCGCGTGGTGTGCCGCGAGGACCACGACGGCCAGACGTTGGTGTTCCCCGACACGCTCTTCGGCACCGACTCGCACACCACGATGGTCAATGGACTCGGCGTGGTCGGGTGGGGCGTCGGCGGCATCGAGGCCGAGGCGGCCATGCTCGGTCAGCCGTCGTCGATGCTCATACCCGAAGTGGTGGGCTTCAAGCTCTCGGGCAAGCTGCAGGAAGGCATCACCGCGACCGATCTCGTGCTGACGATCACCGAGCGCCTGCGCAAGCACGGCGTCGTCGGCAAGTTCGTCGAGTTCTACGGCCCCGGACTCAGCCACCTGACCATCGCCGACCGCGCGACGATCGGCAACATGTCGCCCGAGTACGGCTCGACGATTGCCATCTTCCCAATCGACGACATGACCCTCGATTTCCTGCGGCTGACGGGCCGGTCGGCAGGACAGGTCGCGTTGGTCGAAGCCTATGCGAAGGCGCAGCAGATCTACCGGACCGACGCGACCGTCGACCCGATCTACACCAACGCCATCGAGCTCGACCTCGCCACCGTGGAGCCGAGCCTGGCCGGGCCGCGTCGCCCCCAGGACCGCGTGCCGCTGAAGACGGCCAAGGCCTCGTTTGCGACGTCGCTGGCGGCCATGCTCGCCGAGCCGAGAAAGAAGGCCCCGGCTGCGGGCGCAGGCGGGGCCGCCGCTGCGGTGGCGGTGCAGGCGCCTGCGTGGGCCGATCAGCTTGATCACGGCGCCGTCGTCGTCGCGGCCATCACCAGCTGCACCAACACCTCGAACCCGAGCGTGATGATCGCCGCTGGGCTGGTGGCCAAGAAGGCGGTGGAGAAGGGCCTCACGAGCAAACCGTGGGTGAAGACGTCGCTGGCGCCGGGTTCGCAGGTGGTGACCGAGTACTACGAGAAGTCCGGCCTCAACGTCTACCTCGACGCCCTGGGCTTCAACCTGGTGGGCTATGGCTGCACGACCTGTATCGGCAACAGCGGACCGCTGCCCGACGAGGTCGCGTCCCTGGTCGAGGACAAGGATCTCGTCGTCTGCTCGGTGCTCAGTGGCAACCGCAACTTCGAGGGGCGCATCCAGCCGCAGGTGCGGGCCAACTACCTCGCGTCGCCGCCGCTGGTCGTGGCCTACGCCCTTGCCGGCAGCCTCACGGTGGATATCACCAGGGAGCCGCTCGGACAGGATCAGTCAGGGCAGGACGTATATCTTAAGGACATCTGGCCGACCCAGCTGGAAGTGCAGCAGACGATGCTGGCGGCGGTGCAGTCGGAGATGTACCAGCGCCGCTACGCCGACGTCTTCAAGGGCGACGAGCGCTGGCAGGCGCTGCCAGCTCCACAGGGCGATCGCTTCGAGTGGAAGGACGCCTCCACCTACATCGCCAACCCGCCCTACTTCGAGGGCATGACCCTCGAGCCCGCGCCAATCACCGACGTGGCCGGGGCGCGCGTGCTGGCCCTGCTCGGCGACAGCGTCACCACCGACCACATCTCCCCGGCGGGGTCGATCAGGGCAGACAGCCCGGCCGGCAAGTACCTCATGGAACACGGGGTGGCACCGCGCGACTTCAACCAGTACGGCGCGCGCCGCGGGCATCACGAGGTGATGATGCGGGGCACGTTTGCCAACATCCGGCTGCGCAACCAGATCGCGCCCGGCACCGAGGGCGGCGTCACGCTGTATCTGCCAGATGACGAGCAGATGAGCATCTTCGACGCCTCGATGCGGTACCAGGCCGCCGGCGTGCCGCTGATGGTCATCGCCGGCAAGGAGTACGGCTCCGGTTCGTCGCGCGACTGGGCCGCCAAGGGCACGCGGCTGCTCGGCGTCCGGGCGGTCATCGCCGAGAGCTTCGAGCGCATTCACCGCAGCAACCTCGTGAACATGGGCGTGCTGCCGCTGCAGTTCAGGGACGGCGAAAGTGCAGCGAGTCTCGGGCTGACCGGGCGTGAAGTCTTCGACATCGCGCTTGCCGGCCTCGCGCCTCGCGGCGAGCTGTCGATCACCGGTCGCGGCGAGGACGGGTCGGCAACGACGTTCATCGTGCGCGTCCGCGTCGATACGCCGGAGGAACTCACCGCGTATCGTCACGGCGGCATCCTGCCGTATGTCGTCCGGCAGCTCGTGAAACGGCAGTAGGGGGCCAGCGCCATGCGAGGCGCATCCCACCTGGCGATGTTCTCGGTCGACGCCCTGCGCGCCCACGCACTGACGCTCGGCTTCGACCTGTGCGGTGTCGCGCCGGTCGAGGCCGTCGCGCGACTCGACTACCTCCGCGAATGGGTGGCCAGGGGCTACGCTGGCGATCTGCACTACGTCACGCGCAGCGTGGAGGCCCGGCTCGACCCCTCGCGCGTGCTGAGCGGCGCCCGTGCGGCGATCGTGACCGGCACCATCTACCACACGCGGCAACCCCTCTCCCTCGACCGGGATGCCGCCGGTGCCGCGCGGATCGCGCGCTACGCGTGGGGCGAGGACTACCACGAGGTGCTGGCGCGTCGCCAGCACCTGCTGATCGGGTGGCTCAAGGAGCACGCGGGCGCGCCCTTCGAGGCCGTCGGGTACGTCGACACGGGTCCCGTCCAGGAGAAGGCGCTGGCTGCCGCGGCCGGCCTCGGGTGGATTGGCAAGCACTCCTGCCTGATCAACCAGGAACTCGGGTCCTGGCTGTTTCTCTCGGTCATCCTGACGTCGCTGGATCTACCGACCGGCTCGGCCGTTGCCGATCGCTGTGGCACCTGCACGCGCTGCCTGGACGTCTGCCCGACCCAGGCCATCGTGCAGCCCTACGTCGTGGATGCCACGCGCTGCCTGTCCTACATCACCATCGAATCGCACCAGGGCGTCGCATTGGCGCAGCGCGATCTCGTGGGATCGCAGGTCTACGGCTGCGACCTGTGCCAGGACGTGTGTCCGTGGAACAGCGACGCGCCGATGACCGAGGACCCGGTGTGGGTCGCGCGACCGATGTGGAGCGACGCGACCCTGAGCGAGTTATGGCGCACATCCGATGATGCACTGCAGGTCTCGATTCGCCACAGCCCGATGTACCGGACCAAGGTGTGGCGTCTCCGGCGCAACCTGGCCCTGGCCATTGCCGCCAGTGGCGATGCCGCCGCGCACGCGGCCCTGCTCGAAGAGCGCGACATGGACCGGGACCCGTCGCTCGGCCACCCGGTGGTGGTCGAGCACGTCGCCTGGGCGCGCGTGCGCATCCAGTCCCGCGCCGTTGCCCGGGGCCCGGAACCCGGTAGAATCGATCCATGAGCGCACGGGAAACATCGAGCCTCGCGCCCACCCTTCTGCTGTCCATGCCACAGATGCAGGACGAGAACTTCGAGCGCGCGGTCGTGCTGCTATGCGACCACACGGCCGACGGCGCATTCGGCCTGATCCTGAATCGCCCGACGACCACCGCCGCCGCCGAGGCGGTCGCCTTCGATCCGCCCCTCGAGCGTCGAAACGGACCGCTCCTGTGGATGGGCGGTCCCGTGGAGCCGCAGCGCGGCTGGATCCTGCTCGGGGAGGCCGTGGACGAGGAGGCGCACACCGAAGTGGCGCCGGGTCTGTACCTGTCGACGTCGATCGAGCTGCTGCGTCGAGTCGTGCAGGTGACGCCGTCCCGCGCCCGCGTGCTGACCGGCTATGCGGGCTGGGGTCCGGGGCAACTCGATCAGGAGCTGGCCTCCTCCGCGTGGCTGACGGTGGATGTCGACCCGGTGCTGATTTTCGATACGCCGGCAGATGCCATGTGGGATCAGGCGATTCGTCGCCTCGGCGCCGGTCCCGGCAGCCTGCAGGTGGGGCAGGGCGTGCATTGAGGAATTCAGAATTCAGAACTATGCATTGTGAATTATGAATTCTAAATTATGACTTGGCCCGGTCCGAGTACAGCTTCTTCAGCGCTTTCGCGGCGACGCGCCCGTCGCGGCGGCGCTCCGCGGCCGCCTTGATGTCGGCTTCCTCGACGGGTTTGCTGCGTACTTCCTTGCGCAGTCGCAGATAGTTGCCGTGGCGCGCGCCGGACAGGCGGCCATCCGCAACCGCCACCCGCACCGCACAGTCTGGCTCGCTGTCGTGCGTGCAGTCGCGGAAGCGGCAGTCGACACCCAGCGTCGCGATGTCTTCAAACGCGTCGTCGAGACCGGTCGAGACATCCCATAGCTGCAGCTCCCGCATCCCGGGCGTGTCAATCAGCAGACCGCCACCAGGAAGCACGACCAGCTCACGATGCGTGGTGGTGTGGCGGCCCTTGCTGTCGCTCTCGCGCACTTCGGCGGTGCGCTGCACCTCGCGGCCGATCAGCCGGTTGATGATCGTCGACTTGCCGACGCCTGATGACCCGAGAAAGGCCGCCGTGCGACCCGGACCGATGTGCCCCCGCAAGGCGTCGAGTCCCTGACCGGAATGCGCGCTGACCAGTTCGACGGCCACCTTCCCGGCAACCGGACCGAGTTCGGCGCGGACCTCCGCGATGTCGCGTGGCAGGTCGGCCTTGTTCAAGACGACCACCGGTTCAGCGCCGCCCTCGTGCGCAGCGAGCAGGTAGCGTTCGATGCGCCGCAGGTTGAAGTCGTGGTCGAGGCCGCTCACCAGGAACACCACATCGACGTTGGCGGCCACCACCTGCGCTTCGCTCGCGGTGCCCGCCGCCTTGCGGACGAACCGACCGCGACGGGGGAGCACTTCGACGATGCGGCCCATCTCCTCGGCCGGTCCCGCAGGTTTCAGGGCAATCCAGTCGCCGACGGCGGGGAAGGCTTCACGTGTGCCCAGCTTGTGCCGCACGCGTCCGGTGACCCGCGCCAGCACTTCGGCCTCGCCGGTATTCACTCGGTAGATGTGCTGGCTTTCGAGTACGACCCGTGCCGCCCGCCGCTCGTGGTCCAGACCACGATGTGCCGCCCACACCTCGGTCCAGCGGGCATCCCACCCGAGGACGGCAAGCGTCACGTCGTTGGCCATGAACGCCCATTATCGGGTATTGCCTACAATGCTGCGGTGGCCGAGGGTCCCGAGGCGACGCGCGTGCGGGGGCAGGCCGCCCTCGATGCCGTATGGCCGGACGTGTATGCCGAGCTCCGGCGGCTGGCGGCCCACTATGTGCGCGGCGAGCGTCCGGACCTCACCCTGCAGCCCACCGCGCTCGTCCACGAGGCCTACGTCCGCCTGCTGCGGGAAGCGAACACCTCCTGGCACAATCGCGCGCATTTCTGCGCGATCGCCGCCCACGCCATGCGCCAGATCCTGGTGGAACAGGCGCGCGCGCACCGCGCCCAGAAACGTGGCGGCGATCACCTGCGGGTGACGCTTGTCGACGACGCCGCGGCGGCACCACAGGAGGATCCGGACGTGGAGGCGCTCGACGAAGCGCTGGAAGCGCTCGCCACGCTCGAACCGCGTCAGGCCCGGCTGGTGGAGTTGCGCTATTTCGGCGGGTTGACGATCGAGGAAGCCGCCCGTGAGCTCGACGTCGCCGCGGCCACCGCCAAGCGCGACTGGGCCGTTGCCCGCGCCTGGCTGCGCCGGCGTCTCGCCTCCGGGCCCGCGTCGTGACGCCCGCGCAGTGGCAGCGGGTCACGGCGCTGTTTGGCGAGGCGCGGTCGCTGCCGCGTTCCGAACGCGCGCCGTTTGCGACACACGCATGCCCGGACGATCCGGAGGTGCGTCGCGAGGTGCTCGAACTGCTGCAGGCCGACCGCGACGACGCCTTCCTCGAGCGCGGGGCGCTCGTGCAACCGGTCGATCTCCTCGACAACGAGAGCGCGCCCGCGTACGCGCCCGGGCAGGCGCTCGGCCCCTACCGCATCGAGCGACTGCTGGCGCGCGGCGGCATGGGCGTGCTGTACGTGGCCACCGACACGCGGCTGGGGCGGGCGGTGACGATGAAGGTGCTCCCGGCCGCGACGGCGCGTGATGCCCGGGCCCGCGCCCGGCTGCAGCGCGAGGCGCGCACCGCGGCGCAACTGCGCCATCCGCACATCGTGTCCGTGCATGCGCTCGAAGAACTCGGCGAGGCCCTGGTGATCGTCTGCGAGTACGTGGAGGGGCCGACACTGGCCGAGTGCCTGCGGGAGCAGGGCCCCCTCGATCGCGCCCGCTGGCGGCAGATGGCGCGGGACCTGGCCGCCGCACTCGCCGCCGCGCACGCGGCCCAGGTCATTCATCGAGACGTGAAGGCCAGCAACATCGTGCTCGGCCACGACGGCCTGCGGCTCGTGGATTTCGGCATCGCGCTGGGCCAGGCCGACAACGGCGACACACGACTGACCCTCGCCGGTCACTTCGCCGGGACCCCGCTGGCGCAGGCGCCAGAGCAACTCGAAGGCGCCCCGGCGACGGCGCTGTCGGACCAGTTCTCGTTCGGCCTGGTCCTCTACGAGGCGGCCTGCGGACATCTGCCCTACGGGGAGGCGCCAGTGGCACAGGTGTGGGCGCGAATCCTTCGCGACGAGCCGGACCCGCTGGCCGCCACCGCGCCGCAGTTGTCGTCTGCTGACATCACGCTCGTACACCGCTGCCTGTCGCGTCGTCCCGAAGACCGCTTCAGCTCGATGGCCGACGTGCTCGAGGCGCTGGGGGGCGACGGGGAGGTGCGCCACTCGCCCGGCGACGCGAGGGCCGTGCGCCTCGCCGACGGCTCGCACGACGCTCGTTCGCGATCGCGGTGGTGGGACACGCACCAGGCCGTCACCGCCACGCTGTACGTGGCGTTGCTGTGGCCAGGCTGGCTGGTGGCGACGACGCTGCCGGTGCGGTGGCGGACGCTGGCGCACCTCGCGCTGGTGTGCATCGCCGCGCTTGCCACGTCGCTGCGCCTGCATCTCTGGTTCAGCGCACGCCACTATCCCCATCCGGTCGCGGACACGCGGCGTGGCTGGTGGCCGGCCCTGACCGCGGTCGACGTCGCGTATGCGGCCAGTCTCGTGGTGATGGCGGTGATGGCGGCCGACGTCCGCCTCATCCCGGCGGTGATTGCCGCTGGCCTGGCCGTCTGCCTGCTCGTGGCCTCGCTTGTGATCGAGCCGGCCACCAGGCGCGCGTCGTTCCAGGTCGGGCGCCTACCGTGAATCGCTCGTGGGTGCCGGGGCCGGGCGCGGTGTGCCGGCCGGCATCCCCTTGACGTGCGTGTCGAACCACCGCACCCACTGCTCGAGGCGGTGCCGCCGGTAACTGGGGCGGGTGATGCCGTGGAACTGTCCCGGATAGATCACCAGCCGCGTCGTCGTGCCCACCGACTTCAGCGCCTGATACATCTGCTCACTCCCAGTCGCCGGGACGTTGAAGTCCTTCTCGCCGGCCATGAACATCGTCGGGGTCTTGATCTGTTCGACCTTGAAGAACGGATACGACACCTTCATCCAGCGTTCCATGGTCTTCCAGGGCTGGCCCATCTCTGTTTCGTACTGCGCGATGTACTGGTCGGTGCCATACATGGTCAGCTGCAGCGAACTGCCGGCACCGCTCACCGCGCCCTTGAAGCGCGGGTCGCTGGCAATCGTGTAGTTGGTCAGGATGCCGCCGTAGCTCCACCCGCCGATGCCGAGGCGGGCCGGGTCGGCGATGCCCTCGGCCACGGCCCAGTCCACGCCGGCCAGCAGGTCCAGCACTTCCTTGTTGCCCCAGTCGCCGAAAATCGCCGACTGGAAGGCCTGGCCGCGCCCGTGGCTGCCGCGGTAGTTCACCTGCAGCACCGCATAGCCGTTGGCGGCGATCCACTCACGGTCGAACAGGAAGCCATAGCTGTCCTGTCCGTTCGGGCCGCCGTGGATGTGCAGCACGAGCGGCACCCTCGACGTCGTGGCGCGACCCGGCGGCAGCGTCAGCAACGCGCCAAGCCGGACGCCGTCCTTGCTGGTGAACTCGACCGGCCTGACCGTGCCGAGCGTGAGCTCGCTGGCCATCCAGTCGTTGTGCCCCGTCAGCTTGCGGAGCGTGTCGCCGTCGAGTGCGTAGACTTCGTCGGGTTGCGTCGGGGTACTGACCAGGACCGCGAACTTGCTGTCGAACGGGCTGTCGGCAAGCGATCGGACCACCTGCGCGCCCGAGGTGAGGCGGGTCACCGGCCCCCCTGCGGATGCCACTGATGCGATGTGCTGATCGCGGTCGTCGGCCACCACGAAGGTGACCCGTGACCCGTCCCTGGACCAGGCCGCGTCGGTCACGGGCCGATCGAGCGAGGGCGTGAGTGCCACCGATCCCCCGCCCGCCACCGGCACGATCACCATCTGGTACTGCTCGTAGGCGTCATAGCGCGGGTCACCGCCTTCCATGTACAGGAGGCGGGTGCCGTCCGGGCTCCAGGCCAGCGGCGCGTTGTGCCGGGCCACCTTGGTGCTGATCTGGCGCGGTGTCGCACCGGCACGCGCCTCGACGACGTACACCTCGCGAATGGCGGTCTTCTCCCGCGCTGCCGAACGCGCGCTGATGAAGGCGACATGCCGGCCGTCGGGCGAGAAGGTCGGCGCCGTGTCGTCGTACGGTCCTGAGGTCAACGACGTCGTCGCGCGCGCCGCCACGTCGAACAGGTACAGGTGCGTGCGGAGCTTGCCGTCGACGTAACCGATACCGTCGCGCTTGAACTTGAACGTCTCGATCTCGATGGGCCGAGGCGCCTGATCGGGCTTGTCGTTGATGGTCGACGGGTCGACGTCGCGCGCCGTCAGGACCAGGCGGGTACCGTCGGGCGCCCAGGCGTAGTCGGACACGCCCCCGGCCACGTCGGTCAGCTGCTGCGCCTCGCCCCCGAGTCGGCTGAGGATCCAGATCTGGGCCTTTTTCTTGTCGTCCTGTCGCACGAAGGACAGCCATTTGCCATCGGGGCTCCACTTGGCGGCTGACTCGGACTCTCCCGTGGAGGTCAACCGAACCCGCTCGCTGCCATCCCACTTGACCATCCAGACGTCGTTGTCGGTCTTGTCCTTGGCCACGTCGACGGTGCCGACGCTGTACGCGACCCACGTGCCGTCCGGTGACCGCTGCGGGTCTCGGACGGTGACGATCCGGTCGACGTCGGCAAGCGCGATCACCCGCGGAACCGCTGCCGGACCGCCGGCTGGCGCAGCGGTCGGCGACGGCGCCTGCGCCAGCAACGGCGCCGCGGCCAGCAGGACCAGGACACCGACCATCCATGGGCGGCGAGCGATGGGAGAGAGGGGCATCGGCGGGCGTCCTTTCTGTGAACGGGGGCATTGTCGCTCAGGTTGGGCGGCGCAGGGACGGCACGCGCCGACGTCCATGCGCCGTGTACCCGGCCGACCGGTCGGGTTGTCGCCGCCGCCGGCGCGATAAGATCGCACCGTGCGCTCTCCGCTGACGTCTCGGCCGGCAGGCCTGTTTGGCTGTCTGGTGATCGCCACCCTCGTCCTCGCCGCGAGGTCGGATGCGCAGGGACGCCGGCGTCCAGCCGCGGGCGCCGCCGCCGCGCCGACAGGCAGCTACACCACGACGCGCGCGCCGGCGGCGCTGCAGAACAAGCAGATCGTCCTCGAGACCTCGCTGGGCACCATCGTGATGCAACTGGACGCCGCCGCGGCTCCCAATCACGTCGGCTTCGTGCTGGACCAGACCGAGGCGGGGGCGTACGACGGCACTGTGTTCCATCGGGCGGTCCCGCTCGGCATCGTTCAGGGCGGCGACCCCCTCTCGAAGGACCCGACCAAGTCCGCGCGCTACGGCACCGGTGGGCTGAATCGACTAAAGCGCGAACCGAACGACCGCAAGGCCGTCCGCGGCGCCGTTGCGGCCGTACTCATCCCGAACAAGCCCGACAGCGCCGGAGCGCAGTTCTTCATCTGTCTCACCGATCAGCCGGCCCTCGACGGACAGTTCACCGTGTTCGGCGACGTCGTCGAAGGCCTGGAGGTCGCCGAACAGATCTCGCAGACACCGCTCGATGGCGCGGGGCGCCTCACCGCGCGCGTGGCCATCACCAGGGCATCGGTGCGCGACACACCGCCGCCCTCGGCCGCGCCGTTTGCCGAGACCTCTGTCGCCGAACTCGCGCAGCACCATGCGACCATCCGCACGACCGCGGGCGACATCGTCATCGGGTTCCATCCCGAGGTCGCGCCCGAACACGTCCGCAACTTCCTCCGCCTCGCGCAGCGTGGCGTCTACGACGGCACGGCGTTTCACCGGGTCGTGCCCAGGTTTGCGGTGCAGGCCGGCGACCTGTCATCGCGGACGGCGCCGTTGACGCAGGTCCAGCAGCAGGTGGTGCGCACGGTGAAGGGCGAGTTCAACGCCATCACACATGAGGCCGGCGTTGTCAGCATGGCGCGGGGCGACGACCCCGACAGCGCCAGTACGTCGTTCTTCATCTGCACGGCGGCCTCACCGTCGCTGGACGGCAAGTACACGGCATTCGGCCGCGTGCTGCAGGGCATGGACGTGGTGATGGCCATCGAGCAGACGCCGCTCGAGGGCGAGGCGCCGCAGACGCGAATCGGGATCACGCAGGTGACCTTCACGAAGGGCGCGCCTTGAGCGACGCAAGCGGCAAGAAGAAGAAGATCAACTACGGCAACGCCTGGGAAGAGGCGCGCGGGCTCATCTGGAAGAGCCGGGCCCGGCTGAGTCTCGGTCTCAGCCTGATGCTGGTGAACCGCCTGGTGGGACTCGTGCTGCCGGCCTCCACGAAGTTTCTCGTGGACGACGTGATTGGCAAGGGCCAGGCGCAGTTGCTGTGGCCGCTCGCTGGCGCGGTGGCGCTGGCCACTCTGGTCGAGGCCGTGACCTCGTTCACGCTGTCGCAGGTGCTCGGCGTCGCTGCCCAGGGCGCGATCACCGAGATGCGGCGCTCCGTGCAGGCGCACATCGCCCGTTTGCCGGTCCGCTACTTCGACACCGTGCAGACCGGCGTGCTCATCTCGCGGGTCATGTCAGACGCCGAGGGCATTCGCAACCTGGTCGGCAGCGGGCTCGTGCAGCTCACCGGTGGGACCATCACGGCGATCATCGCGCTCGTCGTGCTCTTCTACCTGAACTGGTCGCTGACCATCGTGATGATCGTCGTGCTCGGCACCTTTGGCGGTCTCATGGCCGTCGCCTTCAAGCGCCTGCGGCCCTTGTTCCGCGAGCGCGGCCAGATCAACGCCGAGGTCACCGGGCGCCTCTCGCAGTCGCTCGGGGGCATCCGCGTGGTCAAGGCCTACACGGCCGAGAAGCGCGAAGAGATCGTCTTCAGCAAGGGCGTCCATCGCCTGTTGCGCAATGTCGCGCAGTCGATGACCGGTGTGTCGGCCACCACCGCGATGGGCACGCTCATCATCGGCGTCACCGGCGTCATCATGATCACGATCGGCGGTCGCGCCATCGTTGCCGGGACGATGACCCTGGGCGAGTTCGTGATGTACATCTTCTTCACCGGGATGGTCGCCGCGCCGATGATTTCGATCGCCTCGATCGGCACGCAGATCACCGAGGCCTTCGCCGGGATGGATCGCATCCACGAGATCAAGACGATGGCCACCGAGGATGCCGACGACGTCAACCGGCGGGCGCTGGATGACGTGCAGGGGCGCGTGACGTTCGACGACGTGTGGTTCGAGTACAACGAAGGCGTACCGGTCATCAAGGGTGTCTCGTTTGACGCGCCGGCGGGATCGACGACCGCACTCGTAGGTTCGAGTGGGTCCGGCAAGAGCACGCTGATCGGCCTCGTGATGGCGTTCAACCGGCCCACCCGCGGCCGCGTGCTGATCGACGGCCAGGATCTCGAAGAGGTGCAGCTGGCCAGTTATCGCGGCCAGCTCGGCATCGTCCTGCAGGAGAACTTCCTCTTCGATGGGAGCATCGCCGACAACATCCGCTATGCCGACCCGCACGCCTCGCTGGACGAAGTCGAGGCCGCGGCGAAGATCGCCTATTGCGATGAGTTCGTGGACGGCTTTGCCGACGGCTACAAGACGGTCGTCGGCGAGCGGGGCGTGCGCCTGTCCGGCGGGCAACGGCAGCGCGTGGCCATCGCGCGCGCCATCCTGGCGGACCCGCGCATCCTGATCCTCGACGAGGCCACGTCGAGCCTCGACAGCGAGAGCGAGGCCAAGATTCAGGAGGCATTGCGCTCGCTGCGCCGCGGGCGTACCACCTTCGTCATCGCGCACCGGCTCTCCACGATTCGCAGCGCCGACCAGATTCTGGTGATCGAAGACGGACGGGTCGCCGAACGCGGGTCGCACGCCGAGTTGATCGCCCTCGATGGTCGCTATCGCCAGCTGCACGACCGGCAGTACGCGGTGGAACTGGATCGCTTCATCAATCCTGGCGAGGATTTCACGCCCGAGCCCGCGGCTGTTGCCAGCGCCGCGCCCCACCGCGGCTGATGCGCGCGGCGGCTGGCCTCACCGGGGTGGACCGCCGCGCCCCGGCAGGCCCACCCGCCATTCCGGGTTGACGACCACGTCGCACACCGCCTGCCGCTCCAGGCACTCGGCGTCACGCGCCCACGGATACGGCTGGAGTGGCGGCAGCGGGAAGTTGGCCAGCGCAAGGGCCAGCGCACCGGCCAGGGCACACCAGGCCAGGCGATGTCCGCGTTCGGCCAGCATCACGGCCGTCCAGGTACCCGCCGCCCACGGGAGGAAGAAATACCGCGTGCCCAGGTGCTCGAGGGGCACGGTCACCGCCGTCGCCGCGATGACCAGCAGCCCGGCCATGCTGCAGGCCGTCAGCGCCCACAGCCGTTGGCGACCTCCGTAGGTGAGGCCCAGCACGAGAAAGGCCGTGCCGCTCGTGGCGCCAAGCAGCGCCAGCGGTCGATGGCGAGCGGCCGCCAGCAGGAGCTCGAGGCGGTGTGGCAGGCTGATCAACTCGCCGCCGCGCGGATGAGTGACCAGCGCCATCGCGGTGGCTGCGGCGCACACCGTGAACACGGCCAGTAGCCACAAGCTCCACCGGTCGCGGTGCCACCACGCCCTCAACGCTGCACACGGCCAGAGCAGCAGCGCAAACGGTCCCGTCAGTGCCATGACGACCCCGCCGACGGTGCAGGACCAGGCTGCCCACCTGGTCGACGGCGCGGGTGCGGCCAGCAGCACGATCAATAACAACGCCCCGAACCATTGCGTGTTGGTCAGCGTGAGCCACAACTCCCCGGAGAACGGCACGAGCAGGACCGCGGCCACCATGGCGGCGCGGCCGATGGCCAGGCTCGACAGCCTCGCGGACACAAGGGCCACGAGCGCGAGCAGCGCCGCGAGGACGGCGCCGCCTGTGTACAGCGCTGGCAGGTACAGGACAGGGACCCGGGTGCCGAGCAGCGCGACTGAACGAGGGTAGAGGTGCCAGTAGCCGTTGTAGGGCCGGATCAGGCTCGCGGCACCATGATGCTCGGCCTCGAGATAGAAGACCGGCCCGTCTTCGGCCCAGAACTGCGGGTGGCGCAGCTTGTCCGGTTGTCGGAGGCTCATGACCGCGAGCAGCGAGAGCAACAGCAGGAGCGCTCGCAGCGCGGCGCGAGGAGGGCGCATCAGTGGTCGAGCAGGCAACGTCGAGGCAACGTGAAGGCCGATTCTACGGCATCGGGTCGCGGCCGACGCGATGGGCGCAATCAGGCTCGGCTTCGTCGAAGGGCAGCTGCCCCTCGGCACGTGCGGGTGCGGCGGCTGGGTCCACGAGGTTGTGGACGCTCACGCCGAGCAGGCGTACCGGCCGGGCCCTCGCATCCGTGCGGTCCAGCAGGTGCCGGGCGCAGGAGGCGATCTCGGACGTCTCCTGGACGCCGTGCGACACGCTGTGGCTGCGTGTCACCGTCGAGAAGTCGCCGTAGCGGACCTTGAGCGTCACCGTCCTGGCGCGGAGCGTCTTGCGGCTGAGCCATCCGCCGCAGGTGTCTGCGAGCGCGTCCAGCTCCACGCGCATCATGGCGAGCTCGCGCAGGTCTTCGGCATAGGTGCGTTCCGCCCCGTGCGACTTGACCACGCGGTCGGCGACGACGCGGCGGTCATCCCGGCCCCAGGCCAGGGCGGTGAGCCAGCTGGCCTGCGAGCCCACCGCGGCGTGCAGCGTGGCACTGGCGGCGGCGCGGACGTCGACCAACCGCTCGATGCCGCTGGCCCGCAAGCGCTTGGCCGTGACCGGCCCGACGCCCCACAGCGCGTCGATGGGCAGGCCTTGCAGAAAGCTTTCCATGCGTTCGGGAGCGATGACGGTGAGGCCATCCGGCTTGCGCCAGCCCGACGCGATCTTTGCCAGGAATTTGTTGGGCGCCACGCCGGCCGACGCCGTCAGGCCGGTCCGCTCCCGGATGGTGCGCTTGATGCGGCGGGCGACGTCCACGCCCAGCGTTTCCCCCCAGCTGTTCTCGGTCACGTCCAGGTACGCCTCGTCGAGCGAGAGCGGCTCGACCAGCGGCGTGACGGAACGGAAAATGCCGAGGACCTCCTGCGACGCGGCGCGGTACCTGGCAAAGTCGGTCGGCACGATGACCAGGTCGGGGCAGAGACGAACCGCCCGTGCCATCGGGATGGCCGACCGCACGCCGAAGGCTCGCGCCTCGTAGGAGGCCGCGCACACGACGGCGCGGCTCTCCGGCCTGCCGCCGACCGCCACCGGGCGGCCTCGCAGTTCCGGACGGTCACGCTGTTCGACCGACGCGTAGAACGCGTCCATGTCGATGTGGAGAATGCGACGGACGTCCCCGGAGAACATAGAGCGAAACTAGGATAGCGCCGAATGGGGGGCCCGGAGCCAGCGGCGTGTGGCAGCGCCGGAGAGGATGAAAGACCAATGGACGCGCACAAGGCCCCTGGACGCGTACCGGATCACGATAGAGTGGTCGGCCGTGGCACTTGACGACTTCATCCATCAGTTCGTGCCTGCGGAAGGCACGTCGGCGACCACCCTGGTGCTGTTGCACGGCACAGGTGGCGACGAGCACGACCTGCTGCCGCTGGGGCGAGCGCTGCACCCTGCCGCAGCGCTGCTGAGCCTGCGGGGGCGGGTGCTCGAAGGCAGCATGCCGCGCTTCTTCCGTCGGTTCGCCGAGGGCCGCTTCGATCTGGAGGACGTGCGGGTGCGCGCGGCGGAACTCTCGGCCTTCCTGGATGATGCCGCGACCTCCTACGGTCTCGCGCGAGGACGGATGGTGGCGGTGGGCTACTCCAACGGCGCCAACATCGCCAACGCCGCGATGCTGCTGCATCCCGAATGCTTTGCCGGAGCCGCGCTGCTGCACGCGCAATTCGTCCTGGCTCCCGATCCGTTGCCCTCACTCGAGGGCCGCGCCGTGTTCCTGGCGGGCGGGGAGTCCGACCCCATCGTGGCGATCGCCGAGGCCCGGCGGCTGGCGGCACTGCTGACCGCCGCCGGCGCCAGCGTGACGCCATACTGGTCGCCGGGTGGGCACGCATTGACGCGTGAGGACGTGTCGCACGCGACGGCCTGGCTGAACTCCGCCGGCTTTGCCTCGTAACAAGGAAGCAGATGGATCCCGAACAAATCATCGGACAACTCATCGGCGGGTTTCTCGGCGGCAGGGCGAAGCGCTCCCGCGGCGGCCTCGCCTTGTCGGCGCTGGGCCTGGGCAGCGGTCGTCGGGGCAGCGCGGGGAGCGGCCTGCTCAACGCGGGCACACTGCTGACCGTTGGGGGCCTGATCTGGGGCGCGCTGGAGACGATGCAGCACAGCGCGGCGGCGGGCGCTGGAGGCCCGGTCACGCCGACGCCGTCCGGCCCTGCCTCGCCAGGTGCTGCGCACGGCGTGGCGTCCGTGCCGCCGGCCGTGGCCGGGACGCCCCCGCTGCCGCCGATTCCCGGGGCGACGCCGCCGGCCGGCAATCCTGGGGCGCCGGTGAGCGTGCCGCCGGCGCTGCTGCCGCTCATCCAACTCGCCGTCAGTGCCGCGCGCGCCGACGGCGAGCTGTCCGATGAAGAGGCGGCCGTCATCAGTCAGCGCGCAGCGGCCCTCGGCGCCGGGGCGCTGGTCGAGAGCGAACTGCAGCAGCGGCGCAGCCTGGACGCGATTACGCCCGCCTTCACGACACCGGAGCAGCGTGAGATCGCGTACGCACTCGCGTATGCCGTGGTCCACGGCCAGGGCGCGGTCGCGCCGGGCGAGCGCATGTACCTGACGCAGTTGCAGCGCCTCCTCCGGCTCGATCACACCGAGGTCGAACGCATCGAGCGCGAGACACTCGCCGGCGACAGCGCCAGCCAGCCCTGAACCACGGCCCGTACGTCGGCGGCACTGCCCGGGCCCGATACCCGAGACCGCTTTCCCCATTCCCGAGTGACATCACCTATGTGGTACTACGCCCAGAACAACACGCCGGTCGGCCCTATCTCGCTGGATGACCTCGCTGGTCGCATTCGCACCGGCATGGTGACTCCCGACACGCTGGTCTTCACGGCCGGGATGGCGCAGTGGCAGGCGGCCCGGGACACGCCGCAGCTGGCCACGTTCTTTGCCACCGGGTCGCCCGCGGTGGCCGCCGCTGCGCCACCGCCGATTGGCCGCCGCGCCCACGATCTCACGTATCGCATCGTCGGCGAGGACGTCCAGTTCGTCGAGATCGAACTCGATCCCGGTGAAGCCACGGTCGCCGAGGCCGGCGGCATGATGTACATGACCGCCGGTGTCCAGATGGACACCATCTTCGGTGACGGCAGTCAGCAGCAGCAAGGCGGCATCATGGGTGCGCTGATGGGTGCGGGTAAGCGATTGTTGACGGGAGAGAGCCTGTTCACCACCGTCTTCTCGAACCCGACGTCCACGCTGCAGAAGGTGGCCTTCGCGGCGCCGTATCCCGGGCGGATCCTGGCCATGGACCTGCAGCAGCTCGGTGGCGAGCTCATCTGCCAGAAGGACAGCTTCCTGGCCGCCGCCAAGGGCGTGTCGATCGGCATCGCGTTCCAGAAGAAGATTGGCGTCGGCCTGTTCGGCGGCGAAGGCTTCATCATGCAGCGGCTGACCGGCGATGGCCTCACCTTCGTCCACGCGGGCGGCATGATCGAGGCGTTCGACCTCGAGGCCGGCGAGACGCTCAAGGTCGACACCGGCTGCCTCATGGCGTTGACGCCGTCGGTGCAGTACGACGTGCAGTTTGTCGGCAAGGTGAAGACGGCGCTCTTCGGTGGTGAGGGTCTCTTCTTCGCCGTGGTCACCGGGCCCGGACGGGTCTGGCTGCAGTCGCTGCCCCTCAGCCGCATGGCCGGCCGCATCCTGAAGGCTGCGCCGGGCATCGCGCGCGGTGGCAAGGAAGAGGGCTCCATCCTCGGGGGCCTCGGCAACCTGATCGACGGCGACTAGCGGCGGCGCGCGGCTGCTACACTAGCGACCGGCCCGACCCTGCGGTCGGGTCAGTCGCCGTTCGATCCCCGAACGGTGCCCGGCTCGCTCACGGCAACGATTCGCTCTCCCCCCTGCATGGCACTCCAGTACATCTACACGATGAAGGGGCTGACCAAGGTCTATCCCCCAGACCAGGTCGTGCTCAAGGACATCTGGCTGTCGTTCCTGCCTGGCGCCAAGATCGGCGTTCTCGGCTACAACGGCTCCGGCAAGTCGACGCTGCTCCGGATCATGGCCGGCGTGGAGACCGAGTTCTCCGGCGAGGCCTTTCGGGCGGCGGGGTGCAGCGTGGGCTACCTGGCGCAGGAGCCCCAGCTCAATCTCGAGAAGACCGTCCTCGGCAACGTCGAGGAGGGCGTGCAGCCCATCAAGGACCTGCTGGCGCGCTTCGATGAGCTCTCGGCCAACTACTCGGACGAGACGGCGGACGAGTTCGCCGCGGTGCAGGACCGGATTGACGCCGTCGACGCGTGGAATCTCGACAGCACGCTCGAACTCGCGATGGACGCGCTGCGCCTGCCGCCGCCCGATGCCGAGGTCAGCACGCTGTCGGGGGGTGAGAAGCGTCGTGTCGCGCTCTGCAGGCTGCTGCTGCAGTCGCCGGACCTGTTGCTGCTCGACGAGCCGACCAACCATCTGGACGCCGAATCGGTGGCCTGGCTCGAGACCTTTCTCAAGGAATACAAGGGCACCGTCGTCGCGATCACGCACGATCGGTACTTCCTGGACAACGTGGCCGGCTGGATTCTCGAGCTCGATCGCGGGCAGGGCATTCCGTGGGAAGGCAACTATTCGAGCTGGCTCGAACAGAAGCAGAACCGCATGGCGCAGGAGACCAAGAGCGAATCGCGGCGGCAGCGGTCGCTGCAGCGCGAACTCGACTGGATCCGCATGTCGCCACGCGCCCGCCAGGCCAAGGGCAAGGCCCGGTTGCACGCGTACGAGGATCTGCTCGCGCAGGACACCAAGGAGAAGATCGACTCGGTCGAGATCTTCATCGCTCCCGGGCCCAGGCTCGGCGACATCGTGGTCGAGGCGCGCGGCATCCGCAAGGCGTTCGGCGAGAACCTGCTCTTCGAGGACATGACGTTCACGTTGCCGCGCGGCGGCATCGTCGGCGTCATCGGCCCGAACGGCGCCGGCAAGACGACGCTGTTCCGGATGATCACGGGGCAGGAGCAGCCCGATGCCGGCACCCTGCGGCTCGGCGAGACGGTCCAGCTCGGCTACGTCGACCAGTCACGCGATGCGCTGAAGGGCGATCGATCCGTGTGGGAAGAGATTTCCGGCGGCCTCGACGAGATCACCCTCGGCAAGCGCGCCGTCGCCTCGCGCGCCTACGTGTCGTGGTTCAACTTCAAGGGACGCGACCAGCAGAAGCTGGTCGGCCAGCTCTCCGGCGGCGAACGCAACCGCGTCCACATGGCCAAGCTGCTGCGCAGCGGCGCCAACCTGCTGCTGCTCGACGAGCCGACAAACGACCTGGACGTCGACACGCTCCGGGCGCTCGAAGAAGCCCTGCTCGATTTTGCCGGCTGCGCCGTGGTGATCAGCCACGACCGCTGGTTCCTGGACCGGATCGCCACGCACATCCTCGCCTTCGAAGGCGACAGCACCGCCGTCTGGTTCGAGGGCAACTACCAGGATTACGAGGCCGACCGTCACCGTCGGCTGGGCACCGCGGCCGACACGCCGCACCGCGTCAAGTACCGCAAGCTGACAAGGTAGGGCGCGTTCCCCGAACGCGCCATTCGAAGGTAAGCCCATCATGACCACTCCCTCGACCGAATCGCCGGTCGTGTACACGCCGATCCTCGATCGCATCGCCCAGGAACTGTCCGTGTCGCCCCGCCAGGTCACCGCGGCGGTGGCGCTGCTGGATGAGGGCTCCACCGTGCCCTTCATCGCGCGCTACCGCAAGGAAGCGACGGGCGGCCTCGACGACACCCAACTCCGCACGCTCGAAGAACGCCTGCGCTACCTGCGTGAACTCGAGGAACGCCGTACGACCATCCTGGCCTCGCTCGTCGAGCAGCAGAAGCTGACCCCCGAGCTCGAGGACGCCATCCGCAGCGCCGACAGCAAGACGCGGCTCGAGGATCTCTACGCCCCGCATCGCCCGAAGAAACGCTCGAAGGCCCAGGTCGCGCGCGAGCAGGGCCTCGAGCCGCTGGCCAACGCCCTGCAGGCGACGCCGTCGCTGGTTCCCGACGAGGCGGCAGCCGAGTACGTCAACGAGGCCACCGGCGTGCTCGACGTGGCGGCCGCCCTCGACGGTGCGCGCGCCATCCTGATCGAGCGCTTCTCCGAGGCACCCGAACTGGTCGGCGGCCTGCGCACCTACGTGTGGGAGCAGGGCACGATGCGTTCGGCGGTGGTCGAGGGCCAGCAGGAGAAGGGCGCGAAGTTCCGCGACTACTTCGATGCCCGCGAGCCGGTCAGCAAGCTGCCGTCGCATCGCGTGCTGGCGCTCCTGCGTGGCCGCAAGGAGGGCTTCCTCAAGCTGTCGATCGTGCTGCCCGACGATGACGGCGGCGCCGTGCTCAGCGACCCGGAGCGGCGCATCGCCGCCTTCGCCGGTGTGACCCATCAGGGCCGGCCGGCCGATGACTTCCTGCGCACCGCCGTCACGCTGGCGTGGAAGGCCCGCCTGCAGCCGAAACTCGAGAACGACGTCGAGCAGCGGCTGCGCGAGATGGCCGAGGACGAAGCGATCCGGGTGTTTGGCACGAACCTGCGCGATCTGTTGCTCGCCGCGCCCGCTGGCACGCGCGTCACCATGGGGCTGGACCCCGGCATCCGGACCGGCGTCAAGGTGGCCGTGGTCGGCGACACCGGCGCGGTGGTTGCCACGACCGCGGTCTTCCCACACGAGCCGCGCAAGGACTGGGACGGATCGCTTGCGGCGCTGGCCGCCCTCTGCGTGACCCACAAGGTCGATCTGGTGGCGATCGGCAACGGCACGGCGTCGCGCGAGACCGAGAAGCTGGTCGCCGAGCTGATGGACAAGTTCCCGCAGCTCGCCCTGACGCGCATCGTCGTGTCCGAAGCGGGCGCGTCGGTGTACTCGGCCTCCGAACTGGCATCCAAGGAACTGCCCGAACTCGACGTCACGCTGCGCGGGGCGGTGTCGATCGCCCGGCGCCTGCAGGACCCTCTCGCGGAGCTGGTCAAGATCGAACCTCGGTCGATTGGAGTGGGCCAGTACCAGCACGACGTGAGCCAGGCGGCCCTCGCCAGGCAGCTCGATGGCGTCGTCGAGGACTGCGTCAACGCCGTCGGCGCCGATGTCAACACCGCGTCGCCCGCGCTGCTCGCGCGCATCTCGGGGTTGAACGCCCGGCTTGCCGCCCAGATCGTCGATCACCGGACGCAGCATGGCCCCTTCCTCCGCCGCAGCCAGCTGCGCGACGTGTCCAGGCTTGGCGACAAGACGTTCGAGCAGGCCGCCGGCTTCCTGCGCATCCTGCGAGGCCCCGACGTCCTGGACGGCTCTGCGGTCCATCCCGAGGCGTACCCGGTCGTGCAGCGGATCGCGTCGGCCACCGGACGCGACGTCACCTCCCTGATCGGCGATGCGGCCTTTCTGCGCACGCTCGACCCCGCACAGTTCGCCGATGAGCGGTTCGGCACGCCGACGGTGCGCGACATCCTGACCGAGCTCGAGAAGCCAGGTCGCGATCCGCGTCCCGAGTTCCGCACCGCGCGGTTCAAGGACTCGGTGCACCAGCTGTCGGACCTCGAGCCTGGGATGACGCTCGAGGGGGTGGTCACCAACGTGGCCAACTTCGGTGCGTTTGTCGATATCGGCGTGCACCAGGATGGGCTCGTGCACGTGTCCCAGCTGGCCGACCGGTTCGTGAAGGACCCGCGCGACGTGGTCAAGGCTGGGCAGATCGTCACGGTGACCGTGCTCGAAGTGGACCTCCAGCGCAAGCGGGTGGCCCTGACGATGCGCAAGGCCGAGCGGCCGGCGCCCCGTCCCGCCGCGCGTCCCGCAGCCCGTCCCGCTCCTTCGCGCGAGGCCCGCCAGGGTGCCGCCGGCGGCGGCCAGGCCCCGCGTGGCCCGCGTGCGCCAGGTCGGGATCCGCAGGTACGGCAGGACCGCAGTGATCAGCGGCCGCAGGCGCCTGCCGCCTCGCCGTCGACCGCGATGTCGGCCGCGTTCCAGAAGCTGCTCGGCAAATAGTGGCGCTCATCGAACTCGACGGCGTGACGGTGGCGTTCGGGCACCGGCCCCTGCTCGATGGCGCGACCTTGCGGCTGGAGGCGGGCGAGCGCGTCTGCCTGATCGGCCGAAATGGCGCAGGCAAGTCGACGCTGCTGCGCCTCGTGTCAGGCGATATCTCCGCCGACGGCGGCCGCGTGTGGCGTCAGCCGGGACTGCGCGTGGCCCGCCTCGAGCAGGACGTGCCGCCGGGTGGCGACCGCAGTGTCTTTGCCGTGGTCGCCGACGGGCTGGGCGCGGTTGGCGCGCTCGCCACCGAGTATCACCAGGTGGCGCATGACGTGGCCGAGCATGCGTCCCCGGCATCGATGGCCCGGCTCGGGGTCCTGCAGGACGAACTCGACCGACACGACGGCTGGCGTCTCGAGCAGCGGGTGGAGGACGTCATCGTGCGTCTGGACCTGCCGGCTGATGCGCCGGTCAACACGCTCTCGGGTGGCCAGCGCCGCCGGGTGCTGCTGGCGCAGGCGCTCGTGCGGCAACCTGAGGTCCTGCTGCTGGACGAGCCCACCAATCACCTCGACATCGATTCCATCGAGTGGCTCGAGGCGTTCCTGCGGGAGTACACGGGCGCGCTCCTCTTTGTCACGCACGACCGCGCCCTGCTGCGCTCGCTGGCCACCCGGATCGTCGAACTCGATCGCGGCAGCCTGCGCAGCTATCCCGGCGACTACGACACGTATCTGGCGACGCGCGAGGCCGAACAGGATGCCGAAGCGCAGGCCGACTACAAGTTCGACAAGCTTCTCGCCCGCGAAGAGGTCTGGATCCGGCAGGGCATCAAGGCGCGGCGGACCCGGGACGAAGGCCGCGTGCGTGCGCTCGAGACGATGCGGCGCGAGCGGGCGCAGCGGCGAGAGAAAGCCGGCACCGTGCAGCTCTCGGTGGACGACAGTGAGCGCTCCGGCGCCCTGGTCCTCGAGGCTCGCCACCTGCATCATCGATTCGGCGACCGCGTCATCGTCGGCGATTTCAGCGGCCGCATCATGCGTGGCGATCGGGTCGGCATCCTCGGCCCCAACGGGTCGGGCAAGACCACGCTGCTCCGGTTGCTGCTGGGGACGCTGCCGGTGCAGGACGGCGAAGTCAATCGTGGCACCAACCTGGAGATCGCGTACTTCGACCAGGAGCGCGAGCAACTCGATCCCGACCTCTCGGTGATGGACACGGTGGCCGACGGCCGGCAGATGGTGGACGTCGCCGGTGGCGGCATGCGCCACGTGGCTGGCTACCTCAAGGAGTTCCTGTTCTCGCCCGAGCGCTTCCAATCGCCGGTCCGTGCCTTGTCGGGCGGCGAGCGCAATCGACTGCTGCTGGCCCGGTTGCTGGTGCGTCCAGCCAACGTGCTGGTGCTCGACGAACCGACCAACGACCTGGACCTCGAGACGCTCGACGTGCTCGAAGACCTGCTCCTCTCGTTTGCCGGCACGCTGCTGGTGGTGAGCCACGACCGCGCCTTCCTCGATCGTGTGGTGACCAGCACGATGGCCTTCGAGGGCGACGGCGTCGTGCGCGAGTACGTCGGCGGCTACAGCGACTGGGTGCGTCAGAAGGGCGCGCGGGACGCGCTCGCGACCTCTGCGGCTGCGGGGAGGGCTGAACGCCAGCCTGCCACGGCCGCGCCGGCGCCCCCGACGCGGGTGGCCAAGCTCTCTTACAAGGAGAAGCAGGAACTTGTGTCGCTCCCCGGCCAGATCGAGATACTCGAAGCCCGCAAGCAGCAACTCGAAGCGGCCATCAATGCCCCCGACTTCCATCAGCGAGGGGCGGCGGGCATGGCTGCCGCGGTGTCGAGCCTGACCGCTGCGGAAGTCGAACTGGAACGCGTGATGTCGCGCTGGCTCGAGTTGGAAGGCCGCACCGGGGCGGCGCGGTAGAATAGCGATTCCGCGCGCCGGACATCGGACTACCGCCTACAGGCGGCAGTCCACGTGAAGAAACGGCGCGATTGATGTTTCACCACGCCTGCAGCCCGCAGCCCGTAGCCTCACCGAGTCTTTCCGCATGTCCGACGTCGAACAGATCACTCGCGCCTCACAACTCTGGAAGTTCATGACCGAAGGGCAACGCCGCCAGGCCGCCGACGCCTTCTGGTCCGAGGGCGAGGCCGGGGCGGAGCACGCCGAGGTCGTGGGCCTGCTGTCGCGGCGGTTGAACTTCCGTGTGAAGTCCGTGCTGGCACTGCCGCTGGACCGCAAGGTCAAGTACACGGCCGGCCTTGCCGCCGTCTCCGACGCGGTGGCGGGGCGCCTCCTGGTGACCTTTCACCTCACGCACCAGCGCGCGATGATGACCACGTTTCTCGATGCGCTCGGCATCGCACACGAGAACGGCCTGATCGCCGATGACGCCGCGCCGGCGCTGGACGCCAGCAAGCTGCCAGAGGCCGTCACGGCGCTGGGCGAGCAGTATCCCGCTGAGGACGTGAATCTCTACCTGCACACGCTGCGCCTGCAGGATCACCGCACGTGGAGCGGTCTCGAGCAATTTCTCTGAACGGCTGGACGGCGCCCTCGGTCGAACCCGGCGCGCTGGCGCCGAGGGTCAGGCGCTGACCAGGGTCGCCCGGCCGTCGCCCTCCTCGACCGACTGCGCGTCGAACGAGAGCTGCAGGTGCCGGTCCATCGCCTCGCGGGCGGCGCCGCTGTCCCGATGGCGTATTGCCATGTAGATGCGGCGGTGCATGTCGGCCGACTCGCGAATGTCCCGTGCCCGTTCGACCGTCTCGCGCCGCCGCTCGTAGAACACCTGCGACAGCATCTCCACCAGCGACGTCAGGATCGGGTTGCCGCAGGCCGCCGCGACGGCTCGGTGGAAACCGATGTCGTGACGGAGGAAGTCTTGCGGGCTGTCGAGCGAGGCGAACATGCTCGTCACTTCTTCGGCGATGGCGGCGACCTGCTCCCCGGTCGCGCGCGTGGCGCTCAGCCCGGCGACACCCACCTCGATCAGACGCCGCGCCTCGAACATCTCGTCGCGTGTGAAGCCGTGCAAGGCGGCCATGAAGCGCAGAGGCTCGGTCTCCAGGGTGGGCGGTCCGTCGGCGATGAAGGTGCCCGACCCATGTCGCGAATGGATGATGCCCATGGTCGACAAGGCGCGCAGGCCGACCCGCACCGATGACCGACTGACGCCCGTCTGCAGGGCCAGCGCCCGCTCCGGCGGCAGGCGATCTCCGGGGCCGAGTTCGCCACGCTCCAGTCGCTCGCGCACATGCTCGACGATGGTCTCCGCGGCGCTGGTGTGTGACCGGCTGCTCTGCCGCCATTCGCGCGACGCAGGCGAGCCAGGTCGGCGGCGCACAGCGGTCTCAGCAGCGTCGGGCCGTTGGCCGACACCGGGCATACCCGGGGCTTGTTGCATGACGCGTTTGTATCACAAGTGTGACGGGTGGCGGCAGGCGCGGCCGCCGTCACCTCACGCGTGGATATCGATCGCCCGGCGCACCGCGTCGTAGTCGTTGGGCAACTCGACCGGGGTGTTCGCCATGCGCGTGTCGATGCCAGCCAGCGCGCTCGTGTGGTACTGCATCTTGAAGTCGCTGAACTTCAAGCCGTTGGCCGTCGAGACCACGACCACCTTCTGGT
>Ga0136633_1000366_pt1 | contig 34450 bp, 32 predicted proteins | sample AntDrymeUQ832206_2_FD_105494 | JGI IMG/M metagenome (GOLD analysis project Ga0136633, IMG submission 105494) | Polar desert sand microbial communities from Dry Valleys, Antarctica - metaG UQ83 (22.06) | ecosystem: Environmental > Terrestrial > Soil > Desert | place: Antarctica: Dry Valley... | reverse complement strand
GGCCAGGGCGGCCGGGACCTCCAGCAGCGTCAGCGGGCTGACTGCGACCGATCGCTGCAGGCCGACGTTGCCGGCGCCTGCGGTCAGGCCCAACCAGGAGGCCACGCACACCAGCGCTGCGAAACTGACGGTTCGCATCAGTCCTCCCGGATGTATTGCGTTGGACGGGGATCGGTTCGCGCGCGTTACGCCCGATGGCACCCAGGACTCCGGTAATCGGGCGGTAAGTCGTCCGAGTCGAGAATGGCGACCGATGAACGGCGAGCGGGTAGGTCGCGCGATCCGGGCGTTGCGACATCGGCACGACTGGACGCAGGCTGAGCTGGGTGGTCGCGCAGGCTGCAGCGCGTCGATCGTCTCGCGCCTTGAGCGTGGCAACCTGCGAGCCTGCGCTATCTGGACGCTGGAGCGCATCGTGACCGCGCTGGGTGCTCGGCTGGTGACGTATGTCGATTGGCGCGGAGGCGAGCTTGACAGGCTCCTCGACGCCGATCACGCCCTGCTGCAGGAACGGTGGTCGATTCGCAAGCGGCGAACCGACAGGCCGTGGGAGTCTCGCCAAGAGGTGACCTACAACCACTACGGCGAACGGGGCAGCATCGATGACCTGTCATTCGATCGGACGAGCGGGACGCTCCTCGTGTCAGAGCTCAAGACGGGCATCTACGACTTGCAGCGGACGCTGGCCAAGATGGACGAGAAGGAACGGCTGGCAGAGGCGATCGCCCCGCGCTTCGGCTGGAAACCACGCCGCGTGGTGACCTGCCTGGTGATCGCCGATACGCGGACGAACCGACGCCGGGTGGCGTCCCACGCCGGGCTGTTCGGGCGCTTCGAGTGTCGCGGCCGCACTGCAAGCGCATGGCTGAGGGACCCGACGGCCGCCGTGAGCGGCCTGCTGATCCTCGTGCCGTTGTCAGACGTGCGTGTGACGCACGGTAGGCGAGCCGGCAGGCAACGGGTAAGGCATTCGGCTGCAAGGCGGAGCGTGGATGCGGTCGACGCGTCCGCCCATCGAGTCGAGGGCTAGCGTGACGCTGGCGTCACGAATGGCAGGCGACGGGCGTACGGTCCTGCCTAGCGTGACACTGGCGTCACGAATGGCAAGCGCTGGCAACGTTAGTGCGCTTGGAGGTCCCGGTCCGCGTCGATGAAGGCCGTGCCGAGGACGCGGGCCACGGTGGGGAAGGCGTGGATCGTATCGGCCAGGGTCGCGATCGGGATGCCGGCCCGGATGGCGAGCACACACTCGTGGATCGCCTCCGACACGGCCGGTCCGGCCATGAACGCTCCGACGAGGGTGCGCTCGGCACGGTCGACGACGATCGTGCAGTGGCCTTCGGCCTCCACGGTGTAGCCCTTCGCCGACGTGCCGATGTCGACGGTGTACTCGGCCGCGTCGATCCCGCGCTCCTTCGCCTGGTCCAGGAGGAGGCCGACCGATGCCGTCTCCGGATCGGTGTAGGTCGCGCGAGGGATGGCGTCCAGGAATGGCCGATAGTCGCCGTCCCCCAGCGCGATTCGCGCGACGGCCTCGCCGGTGTAGTGTCCGAGGTGGGTGTGCATCTCCGGCCCGGCGACATCGCCGGCCAGGTAGACGTTCTCCGCGATCCGCAGCCGTTCGTCCGGTGAGAGCCGCCCGCGGTCCGGCGTGACGCCGATCGACTCGAGCCCCAGCCCGTCGAGCGGCAGGTCGCGCCCCACGGCAATCATGATCTCGTGGCCCTCCGCCGTCTCGTCGTCCCCCAGCTCCACGACGTGCGCCCCGTCGGCGCCCTCGCCGGCACGGACGCGCCTTGCCCGCGCACCCAGCCGCAGGGTCACGCCGTCGCGCTCGAGCGCCTTCCCGAGCAGGTCACTCGAGCGAGGATGCTCCTTGTCGTGGACGCGCTTGCGCGGGTGGACGAGCGTGACGGGCACGTCGTAGCGGGCGTAGACCTGTGCCAGCTCTACCCCGGTCGGGCCCCCACCGAGGATGACGAGGGATCGGGGCAGCTGGCGCGCGGAGGTGCCCTCGACGTTCGTCCACGGGTGGGCCTCGGCCAGGCCGGGCAGGTCCGGCACCCTGCTGACCGAGCCGATGGCCAGGACCACGGCGCCGGCCGCGAGCTCGCGGTCACCGACACGCACGCGCCCAGCTCCGGCGACGGTGGCAGACCCGCGGATGACCGTGGCTCCCGCCTCCTCCAACGAAGCGACGTGGCCGGAGTCGTCGGGCTCGTCGGTCTTCGTGCGGTTGATCATGTAGTCGCGGAAGTCGCTCGCCTTCGTCCACGGGTAGTCGCCACCGGCGTGGTGCACGGCCGCGGCGTGGAGGAGTGCCTTTGACGGCATGCACGCCCAGAACGGGCACGATCCGCCGAAGAGGGCGCGGTCGATGACCGCGACCGACGCTCCCTTGCTCCGCGCGTAATGGGTGGCGGCCTCGCCGGCGACGCCAGCGCCGATGACGACGAGGTCGAATCGGTCCATCCGCAGATCATAGGCGGCGAGCTGGCACGCGGCCTGCGTCCCCGGACGGGTGACACTCAATGCAACGGGGAGAAGCACCACGATGACCGTCCAGACCAGCCATCACTATCGATCGTCCGGGGGGATCCAGTCGCCCATCGACGACCAGCTCTACGACCTGCTCCAGGCACTGACCAGCAAGTGCGAGGCGATCGAGGCGTACGCGAAGTACGAAGAGGACGCCGATGGCGACGACAAGCAGCTCTTCCAGGAGCTCGCCCGTGACGACACGCGCCATGCCGAGCGCCTGCTCGAGCAGCTGAGGAACCGCCTCAACCGCTGAGGTCGACCTCCTCCCCCGCGATCCACACCCGGGACGGCCTGACCGATCCGAGACGCAGCGCGAAGGCCCCTTCGTGCTCGGCGTCCCACGCCACCAGGTCGGCGGCCGCCCCGGGCCTGACAACGCCGAGATCGTCGCACCGCAGTGCGCGCGCCCCACCCGACGTGGCGGCGGTCAGCGCCTCCGCGACGGTCATCCCGAGCAGCGTGGCGCCAAGGCCGACGACGAGCGGCATGGCGCCGAAGGTGCCGAACGTGCCCGCGTTCGCGTCGCTGGCGAGAGCGACCATGGCGCCGGCGTCGAGAAGGGCCCGGCCCGGCGGCAGGCGGTCGCGCATCACGAGCGCCGGGGCGGGGAGAAGCGTCGCGACCGTCGAAGAGGCCGCAACGGCCCGCACGCCCCCATCGTCGAGCTGCTCGACGTGGTCGACAGACGCCGCTCCCAAGCGCACACCCAGCTCGGCCGCCCCAGTCAGGGCGAGCTGATCGGCGTGCAGCCGCAGGCCCAGCCCGGCGGCAAACGCCGCGCGGCCGATTCGCTCGGTGGCATCGAGGTCGAAGAAGCCGGCATCGGCGAAGACGTCCACGAAGTCGGCCAGTCCTTCCGCGGCGACGGCCGGGATCATGTCGTCCGCGACGTGCGCCGTGAACTCGCCGATCGCCATCCCCGCCGGGACCGCGTGGGCGCCGAGGAACGTCCGGACCACGCGAATCGGGAGTCGACCGGCGACGCGCCCGATGATCCGCAGGTGGCGCACCTCCTCGTCGAGTGACAGGCCGTAGCCGGACTTGCACTCCACCGTCGTGGTGCCGGCGGCCAACGACGCGCGCAGGCGTCCTTCGACCAATCGCTCGAGGGTCGCGTCGTCTGCCTCGCGAGTGTCGCGCACCGTGCGCAGGATGCCGCCATCGGTGTAGGGCACTCTCTCGAGGCGCGCCGCGGCCTCGTCGGAACGGTCTCCCGCGAACACTGGGTGTGTATGGCTGTCGACCAGCCCGGGCGTGACGAGCGCGCTTCCCAGGTCGATCGTCTCATCATCCGGAGCATCGCGTGGATGGCCGACCCATGCGATCCGGCCTTCGCGCATCACCAGCGCCCACGGCGAGAGGCCGGCGGGCGCCAGGCGACCCGTGCCCGTCAGGAGCATCGGCCTAGAGGACGCGGCCGCGAGTGACGAGCCGATAGATGACGACCACGAGCGCGGCGATGATCAGCAGGTGAATGAACCCGCCGAAGGCTCGCAGGAGCAGACCGACGAACCAGAGCAGCACCAGGACGCCGACGATGAGCCACAGCATGGTGCCGAGCGTAGCGGGTCCCCGGGAGACACGTGGCCGTTTCACCCCGTGCGGGTGACGACGACCGACCGGGCGCTCGGTGACCAGCTCCGTGGGCATACACTCGCGGCCATGGCGGCGAAGCCCGCGATCCTGGCGGTCGACGACGACGCACCGGTGCTCCGGGCGATCGAGCGCGACCTGCGCGCCCGGTACGCGGAGGAGTACCGGATCATCGGCGCCGGCTCGGGGGCGGAGGCGCTCGAGACCGTTCGCGAGCTGACCCGCCGCGGCGATCCCGTTGCGCTCCTCGTCGTCGACCAGCGCATGCCGGTCATGACCGGGATCGAGCTGCTGCGGGAAGCCCTCCAGCTGCAACCCGACGCGAAGCGGATCCTGCTGACCGCGTATGCCGATACGGGGGTTGCGATCGACGCGATCAACGACATCAGGCTCGACCAGTACCTGCTGAAGCCGTGGGACCCGCCCGAGGAGCAGCTCTATCCAGTGCTCGATGACCTCCTCGGGGACTGGATGGCCGCCTACCGTCCACCGTTCGAAGGGCTGCGCCTCCTCAGCGGCAGATGGGCGCCGCGCGGCCACGCCATTCGGGACTTCCTGACTCGCAACCAGGTGCCGTACACGCGGCTCGATCCCGAAGTGGACGAGGAGGGCCGTCGGCTCGTGGAGTCCCTCGACGAGCCCGTGACCGCGGCGGACGCCATCGTCCTCTTCCCGGACGGGCGCGTGCTCCGCAACGCCACGCATCGCGAGCTCGCCGAGGCGGTCGGGCTCTCGACGACAGCGGCCCTCCCGTTCTACGACCTCGTCATCGTCGGGGCCGGTCCCGCAGGGCTCGCATCGGCAGTCTACGGGGCCAGCGAGGGCCTGAACACGCTGCTGGTCGAGCGGGAGGCGCCCGGCGGTCAGGCCGGCACCACGAGCCGCATCGAGAACTACCTCGGCTTCCCGTCCGGACTGACCGGCAGCGACCTCGCGCGCCGCGCACTGACGCAGGCGCGCCGCCTGGGCGCCGAGATCCTGTCCTCGCAGGAGGTGGCCACCATCCGGCGCGACGATCCCTACCGCACGGTGGTGCTCGACGATGGCGCCGAGCTCTCGTGCCAGGTCGTCATCGTCGCCACCGGCGTCACGTATCGCCAGCTGGACGTGCCGGGGGCGGCCGCGCTCGCCGGCCGGGGCGTCTTCTACGGCGCGGCAACCACCGAGGCGATCCTGTATCGGGACGAGGTCGTCGGAGTGGTCGGCGGCGGCAACTCGGCCGGCCAGGCGACCGTGCACCTCGCTCGCTATGCCAGCCGGGTCCACCTCCTGGTCCGCGGCGACGGCCTGGGCGCAACGATGAGCACGTACCTGGTGGACCAGATCGGCGCACTCGAGAATGTTGAGGTGCACACGATGTGCGAGACACGGAGCTTTTCCGGCGCCGATCACCTCGAGCGGGCAACCTTCGTCACTCCCGACGGCGATGTGGAGATCGACCTTGCCGCGGCGTTCGTGTTCATCGGCCAGCAGCCGCGCACCGCCTGGCTCGACGGAGTCGTGGCGCGCGACGCGGGCGGATTCATCCTGACCGGGCCGGACGTGGGTCCACAGCTCGGCTGGAACCTCGATCGCGACCCGTTCCTGCTCGAGTCGAGCCTTCCGGGCGTGTTCGTCGCCGGTGACGTTCGTCATCGATCGGTCAAGCGCATCGCCAGCGCCGTCGGAGAGGGCGCGATGGCGGTCCAATTCGCCCACCAGTACCTGGCCGACCGATGACCGACGCCCACGCGCACCTCGCGACGGCCGCGATCGTCGAGCGCCTGCGGGCCACGCCCCTGTTCGCCGGCCTGGGCACCGATCAGCTCGAGCGGCTGGTCGAGATGGGCGAGATCGTGGACCTGGCGAGCGGGGCACGTCTCATCGGCGAGGGAGAGGCCGCCGACGCGCTCTACGTCGTCCTCGACGGTGAGCTCGAGGTCTCGAAGCGGGCGGGGAGCAGCGACATCCCGCTCGCCAGGGTGGGCCCCGGCTCGTTGCAGGGCGAGATCGCGGCACTGGAGGGCGGCCGGCGGCTTGCCTCCGTCCATGCCGCGACCGACGCCGAGGTTCTGCGGATCCCGATCGCCGCGCTTCGAGAGCTCCTCTCCGCCGGACCGGACGTGTCCCTCGCCATCATCCGCACCGCCGTCTCCCGCCTGCGAGAGATGGAGTCGGCGCTCAGGGAGCGCGACCGGCTGGCGGCGCTCGGGACCCTCGCGGCTGGGCTGGCACACGAGCTCAACAATCCGGCGGCCGCGGCGGTGCGTGCCATCCGTCGCCTCGGTGAGGCAATCCACCAGGCAGAGGCGCCCTCCGGGGTCGGGCCGCCTCCTCTCCCGCCGGTGGGGGTCGAGCCGCCGCGCTCGCCGCTCGAGCGCGCCGACCGGATCGACCAGCTCGCCGTTCTCACCGGCGACCCCGACGATGCGAGCGCGCTCGTCGACGGAGGATGGACGGCGGAGACGCTGGATGGCATGCCGCGAGAGGAGGTTCGCCGGCTGGCGTCACGCGCCGCGACCGACCAGCTCCTCGGCGAGGTGGAGATCGCGGTCGGACGGATCAGCGAGATCGTCGGGGCTGTGAAGGGCTTCGTCTACCTCGACCAGGTGCCCGTCCAGCGCGTCGACGTCCGGACCGGGCTGCGGCAGGCCCTCGTCATCATGCGGCACCGGCTCGAGGGTGGCGTCGAGGTGCGGCGCGAGCTCGCTGACGAGCTGCCGGACGTCGAGGCCCACGGCTCGGAGCTGAACCAGGTCTGGACGAACCTCATCGACAACGCGATCGACGCCATGGAGGGGAGCGGCACGCTCACCGTGCGAGCCGAGGCCGATCCCAATGCCGACGGGGTGCGCATCTCCATCTGCGACGACGGGCCGGGGATCCCGGACGAGGTTCGCCCGCACCTGTTCGAGCCGTTCTACACGACGAAGCCGCCGGGCAAGGGCACCGGGCTCGGGCTGCACATCGTGCACTCGGTCGTCGCGAACCACGGTGGCCGGCTGGAGGTCGACTCGGCGCCCGGACGAACGTGTTTCGTCGTCACGCTTCCCGCGGGTTCCTGAGGTCCGGAGGCACCGTCCGCCTCAGCCGATGGCGGCGCCTGTCAGCCCGGCTCCGGTTGCGCGCTGGCGACCCGGGGCGACCGCAGTCGGACGGTGACCAGCAGGAGCCCGGCGATGATGAAGACGACTCCCAGCAGCTGAAGCGCCGATGGCGCCTCCGCCAGGATCCACACGCCGAGCAGGACCGAAGCGACGGGCTGGATCGTCAGCACCACCGACGTCATCGCCGCCGGCAGGCGCGGAAGGCTGATGCTGATGAGCAGCCATCCGCAGACGTGAATGCCGAGGGCCAGCAGCAGCAGCCAGCCGTGCGCCGGCCACGTCGGCGTCAGCTCGATCTCGCCGAGCGGCAGGCCGACGGCAAGGGTTATGACCGCCGTCGAGAGCGTGGCGTCGAAGAGCGGGCTTGCCGGCCGGCGCTGGTCGGCGTTCGCGCCCCTCTGCACGAGGATGAAGCCGCCGTACGCGAGGCCGGTGGCGAGCCCCAGGATCACACCGAGCACCGGATTGTCGCCGTATGCCCCGGTACCGATCACGCCGGAGATGAGCACGACACCGATGAGCACCAGCGGCACCGAGATGGCGATCCGTCCCGACGGCCGCTCGCGCAGGAAGATCCAGGCGGCGATCGGCACGACGACCACCTGGGTGTTGCCGAGCACCGTGGCCAGGCCGGCGCCGACCTGGTTGATGGCGTGGTGCCACAGGATCAGGTCGACGGCGAAAAAGACTCCGGCGAACCACGCCAGCCGAACCTGGCTGGCAGGCCGGGGCCCGTATCGGCGGCGCTCGTAGTACGCCAGCAGCGCAAGTGGCGGAAGCGCGTAGGCGCAGCGAAAGAAGGCGGCGGTCGAGGGCGGCACGTTTGCGAGGCTGACCAGGACCGCCGATCCACCAATCGTCAGCGCACCCAGCACCGCGGTCAGGAGCGGTCGGTCGACGAGCAACCGGATGAGATGGCGCACGTCCGAAGCCTAGCCGAGCTCCTTCGGCGGCGCTGTGCTCCCGAATGGGCTTGCCCGCTGAGCCTCCGGCATCGCACACTCAGCGCCGGATGCCCCAACTGCTCACCGGTACTATCACGTTCCTGTTCAGCGACATCGAAGGGTCGACTCGCCTGCTTCGGACGTTGGGCGACGGTTGGGAGCCGATGCTTGCTCGGCACCGCGCCATCCTCCGCGATGCGTTCGTCACGCACGATGGCCAGGAGGTCGGGACCGAGGGCGACTCGTTCTTCGTCGCCTTCCCCACGGCGCCCGGCGCCGTCGCAGCCGCGGTCGGGGCACAGCGCGCGCTGGCGGCCGAGTCCTGGCCGGCCGATGCCGAGATCCGCGTCCGCATCGGCCTGCACACCGGGGAGGCGGGCTTCTCGACTGATTCGTACGGTGGCCTCCACGTCCATCGTGCCAGCCGCATCGCCAGCGCCGGTCATGGCGGCCAGGTGCTGCTGTCGGACACCACCCGGGCGCTCGTGGAGCACGCGCTGCCGGAGGGGGTGGACCTGCGCGACCTCGGCGAGCACCGCCTCAAGGATCTCGAGCATCCCGAGCACGTGTGGCAGCTCGTCATTCCAGGCATCCAGAACGACTTCGCGCCGATCGGATCGCTCGAAGCGGTCCCGAACAACCTGCCGACCCGCCTGACCACCTTCCTCGGCCGGGCACGCGAGATCGCCGACGCCGGCGGCATGCTCGAGCGCAGCCGCCTGCTGACGCTGACGGGTCCCGGCGGCACCGGCAAGACGCGGCTCAGCCTCGAGGTGGCCGGCAGGGCGCTGGCCGACCACCCCGCCGGGGTGTTCTTCGTCGAGCTCGCGTCGATCAGGGAGCCGGAGCTCGTGCCCGCCACGATCGCGCAGGCGCTGGGACTCCCGGACCGGGGTGGCCGCAGCTCGGTCGATCGGCTGGTGGATGCCATCGGTGAGAAGCGAATGTTGATTGTCCTCGACAACTTCGAGCAGGTCGTCGCGGCAGCGCCGCGGGTCGCGGAGCTCCTGGCTGCGTGCCGCAACCTCACCGTCCTTGTCAGCAGCCGCAGCGTCCTCAACGTTTCCGGCGAGCAGGAGTACCCGGTCCCGCCCCTCGGCCTGCCCGACCCCTCGAACCTCCCGCCGCTCACACAGCTCAGCCAGTACGAGGCGGTGGCGCTGTTCGTCGAGCGCGCCCGCTCCGTGAAGCCGGATTTCGAGGTGACCAACCAGAATGCGCCGGCCGTGGCCGAGATCTGCGTTCGCCTGGACGGCCTCCCACTGGCCCTCGAGCTCGCGGCGGCACGCATCCGGGTCCTCACCCCGCAGGCCATGCTCGGCCGCCTCGAGCATCGCCTTGGCCTGCTGGCCGGCGGCTCACGTGACCTGCCGGAGCGTCAGCAGACCCTGCGCGGCGCGATCGCCTGGAGCCACGACATGCTGGACGAGGGAGATCGGTCGCTGTTCGCGTGCCTGGCGGTCTTCGTCGGGGGAGCCGGGCTCGACGCGATCGAGCGCGTCTGCGGCGGTGAGGTGACCGGTGAGCCCCTCGATGCATTGGCGTCGCTGGTCGAAAAGAGCCTGGTCCGCCAGACGGAGGGCATCGACGGCGAGCCGCGCTTCCGGATGCTCGAGACGATCAGGGAGTTCGCCGTCGAGCGCGCCGGCGCATCCGGTCGATGGGACGCGCTCTGCGCCGAGCATGCCCGCCTCTTTCTCGCCCTGGCCGAGGAGTCCGCCTCACACGTGATGGGGTCGGCCAAGCGGACCTGGCTCGACCGCCTCGAGGAGGATCACGACAACCTGCGCTCGGCGATCGCCTGGTCGGTCGAGACCGGGACGGCGGAGACGGCGCTGCGACTCGGCTCGGCGCTGTGGCGCTTCTGGCAGATGCGCGGCTACCTGGCCGAGGGGTTCGAGCGCCTCGAGCAGATCCTGGCGTTGCCACGAGCCGATGAGCACGCCGCCGCCCGTGCCGACGCGCTCGACGCCGCCGCCGGCCTCGCCTACTGGCAGGCCGATACGGAGCGAGCGCGGACCCGGTACGAGCACGAGATCGAGGCTCGTCGCGCGCTCGGCGACCGTCGCGGCCTCGCGGAGGCCCTCTACGGGATCTCGTTCACCTGGTCGGTCATCGGCCTCCAGGACGAGGGGAACATCGAGCAGGCAATGGCGTACGTCAGCGAGGCGATGGCCATCTTCGAGGAGGCTGGCGACGTATCCGGCGTGGGACGATGCGAGTGGGCACGCGCGAACATCGCGTACGGGGCCGGGCGCACCGAGGACGCACGGCGCCACGCCACCGAGGCGATGGCCGTCTTCGAGGCCCTCGACGATCGCTTCATGGTCGGCTGGGCGAGGTACACCTTGGCCCTCGCCGAGTTGAGCGACTTCCATGCCGGCGGGGACCGTGCGACGCTGCCCGAGGCTCGCCGATGGCTTCGCCAGGCGCTCGACATCTTCACGGATGCACAGGACGTCAGCGGCTACACCCTGGTCCTCGAGGGACTGGCGCTCGTGGCGTACCACGAGGGCGATCGTGCTCGCGCCGCGCGGCTGTCGGGGGCGGTGGCCACCCTCGAGCGCACCAGCGGGACCGGTTTGAACCTCTTCAACCGCGAGGTTCTGGGCTTCGACCCCAACGAGCTCAAGGCCGATCCGTCCCTCGCCGCTGATTGGGCCGCCGGCGAGGAGATGACCGCCCACGAGGCCGCGGCCTACGCGCTGGCGGGCGAGCCGCCGCCCTGATCCCGTCGACCTGGGTCAGGCCGGGGCGGCCAGATCCCGGCGCGGGAAGATGACGATGGCGTAGATGATCGGCACCAGCGCCGCCACGAGCACGATGACGAGGTCGCCGGCCTGCAGGTCGCCGGTCAGGATGCTGCCGGGGTTGAAGTGGTGGAAGAGTGAGTAGTCCTGGGTCCAGGCCGCATCGGTCCACAGCGAGCCCAGGATCTCCAGGAAGTAGTTGGCCAGCAGGTATGCTAGTGACAGGCCGATGGCCGGGCCTGGCCGGTCGAAGCTGACCGATGCCGCCAGGCCGAAGGTGGTGAAGGCCGCCCACAGCCCGAACCCGTTGAGGACGACGAGCGGTATCTGGCCCAGGTCCATCTCGTCGGTGATGCCCTGGAGCGCTGCCCCCCCGATCATGCCGCCCAGGATCGCGACCAGCACGACCAGCACGGTGATCAGCAATGCGGCGAGGATGCTGGCGTAGAGGGTCAGGCGCGAGATCGGCCGTGCCAGCAGCACCTCCAGGGTTCCGCTCGCTCGCTCGCCGGCCACTGCGGTGGCGGAGGCACCGACGGCGAAGATCCCGATCATGGCGATGGCCAGCGGATGCTGCAGCCCCAGGGTGATGGCTCCCGGCAAGGTGAAGAGCGACCCGGACCCGAAGTTCATCAGCTCGGCAGGGAACGCGCCCGAGTCGACCAGGTCTCGCACGACGTCGCTGAACGCGCCGTAGATGACCGGGATGAGCAGGCCCCACCCGATCCCCGCCAGGACGACCGCGATCAGGCGAACCCGTTGCCAGCGCAGGGTCTGGGCCAGGAGCCGTCCGCTCATTCCTGCTGCTCCTCGGCGCCCGGCGCGTAGTACTCGAGGAACGCCTCCTCCAGGCTCGCCGGTTCGATGGTGAGGTCCTCCAGGCTCGGCGACGCGATGGCACGCACGAACCCGGCGACCTCACCCGAGAGCATCCCGATGACGCGATTGCCGTCGACCTGCACGTCCTCGAGGCCCGGCAGCGCGGACATGTCGGGCGTGCCGCGCCAGCGAAGCATCACCCGTCGGCGGCGGCGCGCGAGCAGGTCGGCGACGTCATGGATCGCCATCAGGCGGCCGGCGCGGATGATCGCCACCCTGTCGCACAGTCGCTCCACCTCCGAGAGGACGTGCGACGAGAAGAAGACCGTGCGACCCTCGCTCCGCAGGTCGTCGAGGATGCGGTAGAACGCGTGCTGCATCAGCGGGTCGAGCCCCTCGGTCGGCTCGTCCAGGATCGCGAGCTCGGGGTCGTGCTGAAGTGCCTGGACGACGCCGATCTTCTGCCGCATCCCCCGCGAGTAGTCGCGCACGCGGCGGCGCAGGACCGATCCCGACAGCTCGAGCCGATCGCACAGCTCCGCGCGTCGACGCGGCTCGCGGCCCTGGAGGTCGACGAGGTAGTCCAGCACCTGCTCTCCGGTGAGCGAGTCGTACAGGGCGATACCGCCCGGCAGGTAGCCGGTCAGACGCCGGATCTCCACCGAGTCGAGCGCGACGTCCATGCCCAGCACGCTCGCCGCGCCGCTCGTCGCGTGGAGGAAGCCGAGGAGGGTGCGGATCATGGTCGACTTGCCCGCGCCGTTCGGTCCCAGGAAGCCATAGATCTCGCCTTCGGTGACGTCCAGCGTCAGGTCGGTGAGCGCCGTGACAGACCCGTAATGCTTCGTCAGCGCTCGGGTGCTGATGACCGCGTTCGACGGGGTGCCCTCCATCGGTGTGATCGTAGCGCCGACTCCATCGACAGGCACGGATTACACCGCCGTCCTGGACCGGCTTTCCGGTTGGGAGTGGGTAGTCGGGGCTACCATCGGCGCATGCGTGTCGTCGTCATCGGTGCGGGGGTCTTTGGGTCGTGGACCGCGCGCTGGCTCCAGCGACGGGGCGCCTCGGTGACGCTGGTCGACCAGTACGGGCCGGGCAACTCGCTCGCCAGCTCGGGCGACGAGTCCCGTGTGACGCGGTCGGGGCATGGCCCGGACGACCACTATCCGGTGTGGCAACGGCGTTCCCTTACCCAGTGGCTCGAGCTCGATCGGTCGCTGTTCGTCCGCACCGGGGTGCTCTGGTTCGCGCAGGCCGACGACGGCTTCGAGGCCGCCTCGGCCGCCACGCTCGGGCGGCTTGGCATCCCCGTCGAGCGCCTTGAGCGCGACGTGCTTGCCGACCGGTATCCGCAGATTCGCACCGACGACCTCGCCTGGGCCCTGTTCGAGCCGGAGGCGGGGGTGCTGCTCGCCCGTCGCGCCGTCGCCGCCACTGCGCGCGCCTTCGTCGAGGAGGGCGGGGAGGTCCGCATCGGTCTGGCGCGGGTCGCGGGCGACCGGGTGCTCGTGGACGGGTCGGTCCTCGACGCCGATGCGTTCGTCTTCGCGGCCGGGCCCTGGCTGCCGACGCTGCTCGGCCCGCTGCCCGGCCTGGAGCTGAGCGTCCCGCAGCAGGAGATCATCTACTTCGCCACGCCACCGGGCGACGATCGCTTCGACGCGGCCAACCATCCGACCTGGATCGACTACGACGGCTCCTTCTACGGCCTGCCGTCGGTCGAGCGGCGCGGCTTCAAGGTCGCGCCGGACTGGGCCGGACCGATCGTCGACCCGGATCGCCAGGAGCGGCGGCTTTCGGACGACAGAGTGAACGCCGCGCGCGACTATCTCGCTCGGCGCTTCCCGGCCATGGCCGGCCAGCCGGTCGCGGAGGGCAGGGTCTGCCAGTACGAGCTCACGCCGGACACGCATTTCATCGTCGACCGCCACCCGGCGATCGTCGGCGGCTGGGTCGTGGGCGGCGGCTCCGGCCATGGCTTCAAGCACGGGCCGGCGCTGGGGGAGTACCTCTCGGGCCTCGTGGTCGGTGATGCGACGGCCGCCGCGGCCCTGGCGCCACCGGACAATCGGTTCGCGCTGCGGCCGCGAGAGGCGGGTATCGGCCTGCGGACGTCGGGAGTGGCACCTGCCGGCTAGGGCGCCTCGATGTCCGCGTCCCCGGATGCCAAGCCGGTTGGCCCCTGTGACGAACGAGTCCTCCTTCATCGGTCGTTCGGCCAAGCGGAGTGGCCAGGTGAGGGGCGAACTCGTGGAATCGGGCCAATTCGGGCACTTTCTGCTGATCCGTCGGTCGCAAGGCCAATCTGGTTGGCATCGATCCGGACGCGGGTCACTCCGTCTCGACCTCGGCCAGTGCGCCCACGAAGCGCTCGTACGTCTCGTCGCTGAACAGGACGAAGCGCACGACATCGACCGTCGTCGTCCCCCGCAGGTGCTCCGCGACGGTATTGATCGCCACGCGCGCGCCGGCATGCGGCGGATACCCGTAGATTCCCATGCTGATGGCCGGGAAGGCGACGCTGCGGGCACCCAGCTCATCGGCCAGGAGGAGACAGGACCGATACGCGCCGGCGAGGAGCTCCGGCTCACCGTGTGTGCCACCGCGCCAGACCGGACCGACGGCGTGGAGGATCCAGCGGGCGGGCAGGTCGTAGGCGTCGGTGGCGACCGCCGTGCCGGTCGGTGTGCCCTCGGGGTAGCGACGCTGCAGCTCATCGAGGAGAAGCGGGCCGGCGGCCCGGTGGATCGCGCCGTCGACACCGCCGCCGCCGCGCAGCGCCTCGTTCGCGGCGTTTGCGACCGCATCGACGCGCTCAGCCGTGATGTCGCCACGCGTCAGTTCGAGTCGCCTGCCCTCGACCAGAATCTCATCCGTCACGGCGGCACAATGGCATCTAGGCGGATACGGTGCATTCCGCCGGTCGCGGCGGGCGGAAGTATTCGACGTTCACGAGGCGGTCCCCTGCGAAGGTGAGCGCCCAGGTGCTGCCCTTGCCGGCGACGAACGGCTCAGGCCGATCGAGGTCATCCGCCGCGATCAGCCGTCCGACGAGGTCCGGGATCACGTCTCCCTGCGAGCAGGCGACGGCGTCGCGGTCCGGGTCGGTGGAGCGGAGCACGGCCGCCGCTTCCTCCTCGCGTCCCGGATAACGGGCCTCCGACAGCAGGGGCTCCTCCCGCACCGGGAGCCCGAGCGCGTCGGCGGACGGGGCCACGGTATCGACGCAGCGCGCGACGTCGGCGGACATGATCGAGCCCACGTCGAACCGCGCCAGCAGGCGAATGAGCTCGTCGGCCTGTGCCTGACCGCAGTCGTCGAGCGGTCGGTCGCGGTCGTCGCCGTCCCAGTTCGCTCGATTGCCCGCGCTGGCATGGCGCACGAGGAGCACGGTCCGCGTCGGCGCCGGACCCTGCGCGAACCGACGGAGCAGCTCGCGATCGGTGTCGCGCGTCAACAGCTGCTCGGCTTCCGAGAGTGGCGCCCAGCGCAGGTCGTCGACCTCGCGGGTCGGCGTGAACGCCCCGGTGGTCGCCTGCATCGCCCACCAGCGCACGACCTTCGGACGCGCCACCTTGCCCACGACCTTCTCGTAGCGGGTCTCGCCCAGCGGACGCCCGATGCGGACGTGATGGCCCGTCTCCTCCAGCACCTCGCGCACGGCGCCCTCGACCTCCGGCTCGCCCGGTCCGAGCTTTCCCTTCGGCAGGCTCCAGTCGTCGTATCGGGGCCGATGCACGAGCGCCACCTCGACGCCGCCGCCGTTCGTCGCGGACTCCGAGCGGCGCCACACGACGCCGCCGGCCGCGCGGATGGTCGACACGCTCATGCCTCGACCCAGCGCCGATACTTCGGGCGCCGCAGCTCGCGCCACGCGTCCGGAACGGCCTGCCGTGCCGCGTTCGCGCGCTGCGCCTCCCGCTCGAGCGTGATGCCGGCCGCCAGGTTGAACGGCCCGTCGTCGGGGTGGCGAGCCGCCGCGGCGAGGATCTCCTCCCGCGATGTCGCCGCGTCCTGGAGCTCGCCGAGCAGCGTCTGGAGCTCGGTGAGCTTCCTGCGGATTGCATCGGCGCCCTCGCGACGCGCGCCGTCGAGGGCGGGACCGATGGCGTCCGCCGCGTATCGGGCCCGCTTGGCGCGGATGCGGAGCTCGTGGTACTCGGCATCCGTCCATGCCGGCGTCATCTTGTTGCCATGCTTCTTGAGCCGTTTCCAGGCTGCGTCGAAGAGGGCGGGCAGGGTCGAGCCCGCCGGGCGTGAGGCGGCGCGCAGGAGGCGCGGCGCGGCCGCGGCGGCCACGAGCCGTTCGAGCAGGGCCGCGTAGCGCTCGTCGCGGAGCCGCTCGAGGAGGGCACCCCGGCTCGTGTCCCGGCGCCGGGCGAGGTCGTCCAGGAGCGGATCGACGACGGGGCGAAGGTCGGCGGCGATCGCGCCGAGGCGGTCGATGAGGACGTCCAGGTCCCGCACGTCGCCGAGCTGGCGCCCCAGCCCGCGAACCTCATCGCCCAGCGCGTCTGCCCAGCGCGCGTCGAGGAGAGGCGCGAAGACGCGCAGGTGGCTGCGCAGACGGCGCAGGCCGACGCGCGCCTGGTGGAGGGATTCGACGTCTTCCATGCGCATGCCCGCGTCGTGATGCACGATCCTCTCCACCGCCTCCGTCAGGGCCGCCCGCACCGCCGCGCCGGCAGGATGGTCCGGTCCCGTCTCCGGCGGCACCGCGTCGGCCGGAGCGGTCGCGGCCGGCCCGAGCGCCCGGACGACCTTCGGGATCGGCTCGGCGTCGACCGCACCGGCGGAGCGGAGCAGGCCGGCGATCCGCTGCAGATGCTCGTCGTCGAGCCCGTGCGACTCCAGCTCCAGCTCGCGGAACCTCGAGATCCGGCGGCCACGCTCCATGACAGACACCTCGTCGTCGTCGAGCACGGCGACCGGGTGTCCGTCCGCGCCAAGGAGCGACCAGATCCGGCGTCGGGTGCGCAGCTGGGCGATCTCGACCAGCGGCGCGGTCCGCGCGTACGCCGTGACGAGATCGCGGGCGCGGGCCGGCACTCGACCGGCGCCGCCCTTCATTTCGATCTCCTGGCGCGCCAGGATGCCGTTGCCGCCCCGGCCGGTGTCATCGGCCGGCAGGGGGAGCTTCAGCGTCCATCGGGGCCCGCCGGGCTCGCCGGTCCGCCGCCGCAGGGTCACGCCGTGGCGAGCCAGGCGCAGGTCCGCGGTATCCCAGTAGGTGGCCCACAGATCCTGCGATTCGTCTTGACGAACCTCCGCGATGGCACCGTCATCGGTCAGGTCGGGAAGCGAGAACGCGCCGTCGATGGCAAGCTTGAGCTCGACCTCGCCCGCCTCGTCGGTCATGCCGGGGCCGGCGCGCGCTGGAGTTCGGCCTGGATACTCACCGGCGGCCCCTCGCCGTTCTCGGACCGGCCGAGTCGGAGCCACTTGCCGTCGGATCCGAGGGCCCACGCGCCGGCGCGATCCCGCAGGCCCAGCTCGAGGATCTCCTCGAGCCGCAGCTTGATGCCGGGATCGTCGACGCGCACGAGCGTCTCCACGCGGCGGTCGAGGTTGCGATGCATCATGTCGGCCGAGCCGATCCAGACCTCCGGCACGCCGCCGTTGCCGAACCAGTAGACCCGCGAGTGCTCGAGGAAGCGGCCGAGGATGCTGCGCACCCGGATCGTCTCCGAGAGGCCGCGCACGCCCGGGCGGAGGCCGCAGATGGCGCGCACGACGAGGTCGATCTCGACTCCGGCGCGCGAGGCCTCGTATAGCGCGTCGATCACGGCCTCGTCCACCAGCCCGTTCAGCCGCCACATGATGCGGCCCGGCTTCCCCTTCGTGGACAGGCGTGCCTCGCGCTGGATCATCTCGATCATGCGGCGCCGCATGTTGATGGGCGCCACGATCAACCGCTCGTAGTCCGAGCGGCGGCTGTACCCGGTCAGCAGGTTGAACAGGTGGTTCACGTCGGCGGCCAGCGTGTGGTCGGCGGTGAGGAGCCCGAGGTCCTCGTAGGTGCGCGCCGTGATGGGGTTGTAGTTGCCTGTGCCGATGTGGACGTAGCGGCGAATGCCCGCGCCCTCCTGCCGGACCACCAGGCACAGCTTGGCGTGCGTCTTGAGCCCGACCAGGCCGTAGACCACGTGGCAGCCGGCGCGTTCCAGCATCCGCGCCCAGACGATGTTCGCCGGCTCGTCGCCCCTGGCCTTGATCTCCACCAGCACCACCACCTGCTTGCCGGCAGCCGCGGCATCGACGAGGGCGTCGACCACCGGGCTGTCGCCCGAGGTGCGGTACAGGGTCTGCTTGATGGCCAGGACTGATGGGTCCGCCGCCGCCGCCTCGATGAACGCCTGGACCGTGGTGCCGAACGAGTCGTACGGGTGGTGGACCAGCACGTCACGCTCGGCTAGGGCTCCGAAAATGTCGGCCATGCTCTCGTCTGGCGACGCGAGCGCCAGCGGCGTGGCCGCGGCGAGCGGCGGATCCTTCAGGTCGGGACGGTCCATGGCGTGCAGGTTCCACAGGTCGACCAGTCCCAACGGCGCCGGCAGCCGGTACACGTCGCGCTCGGCGACCTGGAGCTCGCGCATCAGCAGCGACAGCACCTGGGGCGAGGTCCGCCGCTCGACCTCCAGCCGCACGGCCGGGCTGAAGCGGCGACGTCGGAGCCGATCCTCCAGGGCCTCGAGGAGGTCCTCGGCGTCGTCATCGTCGATGTCGAGGTCGCTCGACCTCGTGACCCGAAAGCTGGTCGACTCGAGGATCTGCATTCCCGGGAAGAGCGGCCCGAGGTTTGCCGCGATCACGTCCTCGAGCGGCACGAAGACCCGCGCATCGTCGTCCGGCGAGAGGAACCGCGGGAGGAGCGGCGGGACCTTGACGCGCGCGAAGCGGCGCTGGCCGTCGGCGGTATCGGCGACGAGGACGGCCAGGTTCAGCGACAGGTTGCTGATGTAGGGGAACGGGTGCCCGGGATCGACGGCGAGCGGCGTCAGGACCGGGAACACCCGCTCGTGGAACGTCGCGGTGAGCGCCTGACGCTGGGGCTGGCTGAGCTGCCGCCATCGTAGGATGCCGACGCCCGAGCGTGCCAGGAGCCGCCGCAGGGATCCACCGAACGCTCGTGCATGGCGCTCCGTCAGCTCGCCGACGCGAGCGCGGATCGCCTCGAGCTGCTCTGCGGCGGTCAACCCGTCCGGCGAGCGGGTGCCGAGCTGCGAGGCGGCCTGCTCGTGGAGTCCGGCGACTCGGATCCCGAAGAACTCGTCGAGGTTTCCGGCGACGATCGCCGCGAACTTCACCCGCTCCAGCAGTGGGTTGGACGGGTCTTCCGCCAGCTCCAGGATGCGTGCCGTGAAGTCAAGCGCCGAGAGCTCACGGTTGATGAAGCGGCCGGCCCGCTCCTCGGCGGAGACTGCCGCGACACGCCGCGACGTTGTCATGCGACGGGTCATCTTGAGGGCCATAGGTCAACGAATCGTAAAGGCGTACGCCGCAGATGACCACCCGACGAGGGTTTCGGCAGGCCCTCTCAGCGCGAGACGCGAGTCGCGCGCCAGAAGCTGCGCAGGCCGACGCGCTGGCCGTAGAGCAGCACGCCCGCGGCGTAAATCCGCGACGCGATCGCCAGTGCACCCGCGACGGTGAGCGCCAGGAGCACCAGCGACAGGAGCACTTCGCCGATGCCGGGCGGGCTGAGGAGCATCCGCGCCGGCATGAGGTAGGGGCTGAAGAAGGGGATCACGGCCAGGATCGCCACCCAGGACGCGTCGGGGTCGTTGAGCGCCACGAACGACGCGAGGTAGCCGCCGACGGCCACGTAGATGAGGGCCCGGCCGCTTGCTGCGCATCCTCGACCCGGCTGACCATCGAGCCCGCGGCGGCGTACAGCGTCGAGTACAGGAGGAAGCCGAGCAGGAAGAAAAGGCCGAAGGCGACGAAGGTGCCGATGCCGAGCGCCGGCAAAGCGATGCGGGCCTCGACCGGCACGTCGAGCACCCCCGAGATCGGCCCGCTGGCGATGTAGCCGACGATCGCGGCGACCGCCAGGGCGAGGTATTGGCTCAGGCCTGCGGCTCCGGTGCCGAGCACCTTACCGACGAGCAGCTGGCGCGGCGTGGCGGCCGTGATCAGCATCTCCATCACTCGGCCCGACTTCTCCTCCGCCACACTCTGGGCCACCCAGTTGCCATAGGTGAGGATGGCCATGAAGGTGAGGATCACGACCGCGTAGGAGAGGATGAAGGCTCCGAAGAAGTCCTCCTGATTCCGGGCGTCCTCCGGATCGATCGGGACGGCGGTGAAGGTCGGTGGCGCGAAGATCTCCGCCGCCTCCGCCTGGTTTACGCCGGCCCGCTCGAGCCGGTCGAGGCTGGCCAGCCCCACGGCCGCCTGTGTGACCTGCAGGCGTGTCTCGTTCGTAGGGCTGGCACTCCCGAGGAACTCGAATGCGAGGTCGCCATCGCCGTCGCGGGTGATGGTCAGCAGCGCGTCGTAGTCGCCCTCGCGGACCGCGTCAGCGGCCTCTTCCGCTTCGTCCACGCGCTCTACGCGCGGCGCGCCGCGGTCCTCGGCGGGAGGATCTTCCGAGCCGCCGTCGGTACCGACGAGCATGGCCGTCTGGAGCAGGATGATGGGATCGGCCGGCAGATCTTCGGCCTCGACGACGACGGCCACCTCGACCGGGTCCGCCACGCCGATGGCCGACAGGACTGTCGGCAGCAGCATGAGGGCGAGGACGGCCAACGCCAGGAGCGCGCTGGTGATCACGAAAGCGCGGCCGCGCACTCGGGTCATGTACTCGCGACGGGCGACGTGATAGACGTTCGGGAAGAGGCCACTCATCGCGCTGCCTCCTTGCCGGTGGTGGCGAGGTGTTCCTCGGACTCGTCGACGGCGCGGCGGCCGACGTGCGCGATGAAGATCTCCTCCAGGCTCGGATCGGCGATTTCGAACAGCGTCACCCGGTCCCCGCGCTCCATCGCGGTTCGCAGGATCGAGGTCGGGTCGCGATCGGCCGGCACGCTCAGCTCGAGGTAGTCGGCACGGCGCGCGGTCACCTGCACCCCCGGCAGCTCCTCGACCCATGAAGCGCCGTTTCCGTCGCCGTCGGTTGTCAGCCGCACCACCTGGCGGCCGATGGCGCGCCGCACCTCGCGCACGCCGCCGCTCACCACGACCCGCCCACGGTCCACGATCGCGATCGCCTCGCACAGCTCCTCGACCGTCTCCATCTGGTGGGTGCTGAAGATGAGGGTCTTGCCCCGGCTCTTCATCTCGAGGAACGCCTCCTTGAGGAGGCGCACGTTGACCGGGTCCAGGCCGGTGAACGGCTCGTCCATGATCAGCACGTCGGGGTCGTGGAGGATCGCGGCGATGAACTGGATCTTCTGCTGGTTGCCCTTCGACAGCTCCTCGACCCTCCGGTCGACGTAGTCCGGGATCCGGAAGCGCTCCAGCCAGTCCTCGATCTCGGCACGCGCATCGGCATCGGTGACGCCGTACAGGGCGGCGAAGAAACGCAGCTGCTCGCCGACCTTCATCTTGGGGTAGAGGCCGCGCTCCTCCGGCAGGTAGCCCCAGGTGCGGCGAGGGAGCGACGTGTTGTCGATGCCCTGCCACGTCACGCGGCCCGAATCGGCGCGCAGGATGTCGAGCACGATCCGCATGCTCGTCGTCTTCCCAGCACCGTTCGCCCCGAGCAGCCCGAAGATCCGGCCGGGCGCAACCGTGAACGAGGCGCCGTCGAGCGCGACGACGTTACCGAATCGTTTCGTGATGGAATCGACGACGAGACTCAGAGTCATCTCCGCTGGATCGGGTCGGATATAGCTGCTCGGACATCGGCACGAATGGCATGCGGCTGAAGATGGCCTCGACCGGCAGTCCGAAGTGCTCGGCGATGCGCAGCGCGAGCTCGAGACTCGGGTTGTACTCGCCGCGCTCAAGGTACCCGATCGTCTGGTAATTGACTGTTAAGGCCTCCGCGAGCTCCTGCCGCGTCAGCCCCCGTTCGGCGCGCAGCACCGCGAGGCGATTGTGGAGGACCGGTTCGGTTCGCTCTGCCGCGCGGGCCATCATTCGCCCGCCGGCGCGTCCGGCTCGACCCACGCCAACGACGCGACGGGCAGGAGTGGGATGAGGGTTCCCATGCACAGCACGAGGGCATTCGCGAGCGGGGGGTCGACGGTCAGCGTCTGACCCAAGCCCAGCACCAGGATCCCGATGAGCGATAGGCCGGCGACGACGACTACCGAGAGCACCTGGTAGCTCATCACCCACGCCCGGTCGCGGAGCTGCCGCTGCCGCTCGTCGAGCCCGTCGCCAAGCAGGTCGGCCCGACTGCGTACGAACCGATAGAGGACCAGCGCCCTGACCACGGTCATGCCGATCAAAACGAACGAGACCGGACCCCAGAGGATGGTCGGCACCGTCGTGGTCAGCCAGAACGTCGACCACGCGAACATAGCTGGCAGCCCGATCAGGCTGACCACCGCGAGCACCCTCCGCGTTCCCTGTGAGAGGCGCTCGACCTCCCAGCGCCCCTGCCACCTGCCATGGTTGAGTCCTCCGATATGTTACGTTGCTTGTATGTCATGGTGTATAGGTACAACAAAAACGTAGACATGTCAATACTCAACGGGTGTCGCCGGATTGTCGGGGGGCGTGCGTGTCGGCCATTGATTGGCCGAATTCCCGTGTGGTGGAAGCTAGCGGTCAGGCAGCGGGCTCGGTGCCTGTCTGGAGCTCCCGTGGCACGCAGGATCGGTCACTCAGTTGGCCGTTACGCCCGCCGGCGCGAGGTCGGTGGCCGGATCCGGCGGAGGGCGCCACGGAGCCGCCGGACGGATCCGGCGGCTCACGGGTCGCGGGTTGGCTAGCTGAGGACGATCGTGTCGGCAACGCCCGTCGTGCCGAGGACGTTGATCACCACGCTGTCGCCAACGATGGTGATGTCCTGGATCGTGATATCCCAGCTGTTGAGCGAGTTGTTCAGGACGTCCCGCACAACGTTAATGTCGGCGTGCTGGAACCAGTTGTTCAGCGAGCGCCGGACATCGATGTTCAGGACGTTGACCACGTTGTCGTTCAACGTGTCGGACGATGGCACTGACCGCTGCCGCGATCAGCCCTTGGGCATTCGCCATGCCGGTCGCTGACGGAGCTGCAGCGGCGGGTGCCACCGCGGCGATGGCCAGCGTGCTACCCAGCACGAAGGACAGGATCTTTCGTCGCATTTGTGGGTCCGCCGGATCGGCTGCATCGCCGAAGCGCCGAAGCGAATCGGGCTCACGCCATCCTCGCCGCCGAACACGTCATCCAGCATGCGGTTGGCTTCGTCCGTGTCGTTCATCACGATGCGATCAGGAACACGGTGTCTCCTACAAGCATGCCGACACCTTCTGGCGCCGAATCTCTAGGTGACTCACCGTAGCCGTCGGTGCGGGCCCATTCCATTACGGGAACCCGCAGACTTTCGCAGTGCGCAAAAAGCCGCGTCTAGGGCTCCAGCCAGGCTCGGCCCGTGTCGCACGAAGCTCTGTTGCGCGGCGGCACCGGGGCGTCGTGGGTACGTTTCCTGCGTTCACGGTTGGTCCGGGTACTGCTGGCAGTGGTTGTCGGCTCGCCTAGCTGGAGGCGATGGCTGCGACCAAACCTGGCCAAATCCGCGCCTCACCTGCAGGAGTGACAGCGATGTCCGAAACAGTCTTCGGTCGGGCCGCGGAGCTCACGACAATCGACCGATTCCTTAACGACATCCTGGCGCGTCCGTCGGTTCTCACCGTGGAGGGTGAGACCGGCGCCGGAAAGACCGCTCTGTGGAAGGCCGCGATCGTTGCGGCTCGAGCGCGCGGATATCGAGTCCTGGCCTGCCATCCCGTGGAGTCGGAGCAATCGCTGGCTTTCACCGCGCTCGGGGATCTGCTCGAAGGCGTCATTGACGACCCGCGCCTGCGGCTGCCCGAACCGCAGGACCGCGCCCTCCGTGTTGCCGTGCTCATGGCCGATCCCGAAGACCAGCCTCCAGATCAACGAGCCGTCTCGGTGGCGACCCTTGGTGCCCTTCGATCCATCTCACAACGGACGCCCGTCCTGCTTGCCATCGACGACCTGCAGTGGATGGACCGGGCATCAAGTCGCGTGCTCGAATTCGCCCTGCGTCGGCTGGAATCGGAACGCGTGGGTGTCGTCGCTGCGTTGCGTCCCTACGACACCGGGAGTACTCCCACCCTGCTGGCCGGCAGCCTATCCGGTCGACTGCAGAGGCTGCGTCTTGCGCCGCTGGACCCGAACGCGCTGGATGCCCTCTTCCGAGAGCGGCTGGGCGAGAGCATCCCTCGACCGACGTTGGCTCAGGTCGCGGCGTCTTCCGGTGGTAACCCCATGTTCGCCCTCGAGCTCGCTCGGGGCATCCTGAATGGTGAGATCCAGCCCAGCGCCGGAGAACCGCTCTCGGTACCCGGAACGCTCCAGCAGTTGGTCATCCATCGCCTGGCTGACCTGCCAACCGACGCTCGCGAGATGCTCTTCATCGCGGCCGCAGTCGCCGATCCAACCATGGAGCTGCTCGAACGCTTCGTCGGCGACTCGGGGAGCGTGTCGTCGATCGTCGACGCCGCGGTGGCCGCGGGGATCATCGATCTGGTCGGCAGTGGCGTCCGATTCACGCATCCGCTGTTTGCGTCAACGCTGTATCACGCCGTCCCTATCGCTCGGAGGCAGACTCTTCATCGGAGGCTCGCTCGCCTCACGGGACGCGATGAGCGTGCCCGTCATCTCGCCCTCGGCGCACGGGGGCCTGACACGCGGGTCGCAGCAGCCCTGGACGTGGCGGCTCGGGCCGCCGCTGCACGAGGGGCGCCAGATGCCGCGGCGGATCTCCACGAGCAGGCGTACCGGCTGACGCCGGAGACGGATGCTCCCGCCCGCAACCGGCGTCGGATGGAGGCCGCCGAATGCCACTTCGCCGCTGGTGATCTTGACCGTGCCCGGCAGATCATGGAGGAGACGGCGGTTGCGCTCGAGCCGGGACCGCTCCGTGCTTCGGTCCTTCGCCGTCTTGCAACGGTGCGCTACCGAAATGACAGCTGCTCGGTCGCGGCCGAGCTGTTATCGCGAGCGCTGACCGAAGCGGGCGACGACGCGCGGCTCCGCGCGGGGATCGAACGCGATCTGGCGTGGGCGGTGATGCAGTGCGGCGACATGCGCGACGCGGCGGAGCACGCCAGATCCGCCCTCCGGCTCGTCGAGGGCCTCGGCGACGCGGGGATGCGTGCCGAGGTGCTCGCCGCCGACGCGATGGCTGAGTTTCTCCTCGGAAAGGGAATACGCGCGGCAGCGATGCGCGAGGCCTCCCGAATGGAGGGACTGAATCCCGAGACGCCCATCGAATGGCGCCCGAGCATGATGCTCGCCATGATGCTGAAGTGGTCGGGGGACATCCCGGATGCCCGCCGGCGCTTCGCTGAGCTTCACCAGCGGGCGCTCGATAGCGGCGAGGAGACCTCCCTCCCCTTTCTCCTTGCTCAGATGAGCGAATCGGCGACGTGGGAGGGCGACTGGGCATCTGCGCTTAGCCATGCGGAGGAGGCAGACAGGATCGCCCTCCAGACCGGTCAGGATCCGATCAGGGCGACCGCACTCTATGCGAGAGGCCTCGTCGAGGCTCACCTCGGCCTAGCCGACGATGCACGGGCGAGCGCGGGCGCCGGACTTGAGCTCGCGGAGCGCGCAGGCTCGGTCATCACGATGATGCTGAACCAGAGTGTCCTCGGGTTTGTGCAGCTTTCTGTTGATGACCCGGTCGGCGCGAACACTCACCTCGCGCCGCTCATCGCCTGGCTCGAGGTCGTCGGAATCCGTGAGCCCGGGGTTGTTCGGTTCCTCCCAGAGGAGGTCGAAGCGCTCGTCGGCATAGGCCAGCTGGAGAAAGCCGACGCACTACTGACAGCCTACGAGGCCGACGCCGCCCGACTTCGGAGGCCGTGGGCGATGCTCGCTGCGGCCCGTTGCCGGGCATTGATCACCGCTGCGGCCGGCGACGCTCGCGTGGCGGCCGCCCGCCTCGACGCGGCATTGACGGAGCATGGAGCCACCGTCCAGCCCTTCGAGCGTGCTCGGGCGCTCTTCGTCCTCGGAACGATCCGACGCCGGACCAGGCAACGCAAGGCTGCGCGCGAGTCCTTGGAGGCGTCTCTCGGGCTCTTCGATGCACTCGGGGCCCAACCCTGGTCGGCGAAGGCTCGGCGGATGCTGGGCCGGGGGGAGAGCGTTTCGAGGAGCCAAGCAGAGTCGGCACTCACCCCCGCCGAGCGTCGGGTCGCGCGGACTGTCGCGTCCGGCGCGACCAACCGGGAGGCAGCCAGCCGGCTCTTCGTGAGCGTACGCGCCATCGAGCTGCACCTCACCAACATCTACCGGAAGCTCGGTATCAGGTCCCGAACCGAGCTCGCGGTGCGCATGACGAAGGGCCGCACGGCTCCGCGTCGGACGGAAGCGGGTCGGCGGAAGCCAAGCGGTTCCGGCGTCACAAGAGAACAGTGACGGTACACTTGCGTAGTTCGGCCCGGAAACCAGGGAGCGGTCTCCGTCAGGCCACAGGAGGGAAGCGATCATGGAACAGGACACTCGCGCGGTGGAGAACACCGCTGTGGCGCACGACGCCGATTCATCGTTGCTTCGTGAGCTGGTCGCGCATCTCCGTGACGAGAGGACGCCGCTTCGCGAAGAATGGACTCGTCGGATCACTGAGGCGCAGCTGTTGAGCGTGATGACGTCGGACGAGATTTTCTCCGAGGTCACCGCTGTCTACGACAATTACGTCGATGCCCTTGAGACAGGAAGCATCGAAGCTCTCGAGGCGTATGCCAAGAACCTGTCAGAACGAATCATCCCGCGGGGGGTGGAAACTCATGAGGTTCTCGGCGTCGTGCTCTTGCTGCGGGATGTCCTGGCTCGCTCCCTGTTCGAGAAATACCAGAAGGAACCGAACCTCTTGACCAGGGTGCTCGACGCCTACGAGCCGGCCGCCAATCGCATCGCCGTCACGGTGGGCGTCAGCTTCGTTCAGGAGCGAGAGCGTGTGATCCGGCAGCAGCAGCTCGCGATACGGGAACTGTCCACCCCAGTTCTCAAGGTGCGCGACCAGTTGCTGATTCTACCGATCATCGGGGCGCTGGACGCGGGTCGTGCCCGACAACTGACCGAACAGCTCTTGAACGGTATCCGTGAGAATCGTGCGAAGGTGGTCGTGATCGACATCACCGGCGTGCCGTCGATCGACATGCCGGTTGCCGATCATCTCGTCCAGGCTGTTCGCGCCTCGGCTTTGATGGGCGCACGTGTAATTATCACCGGCCTATCCGCGGACATCGCCCAGACCGTCGTCAACCTCGGCGTGGATCTGAGCATGATGCAGAGCGTCGGCGACCTGCAGGGCGGAATCGAGGAGGCCGAACGTCAGCTCAGCTATGAGGTGACGCGGACTCGCGACCAGCCCGGCGAGCTGGGGGAGTAGGGACCGCTCATGCCGGTCTCGATCCTCAAGCAGGGCCCGTACCTCATCGCGTCGGTGCAATCGGCCCTGACCGATACCGAGGTAATCGACCTTCGCGACTCGCTCCTCGCGGGGGTTGCGAAGCACCGCTCACGCGGTGTCATCGTTGACGTTGCCGCCCTCGACATCATCGACTCGTTCGTGGCTAGGTCTCTCACGACGGTTGCGCGGACGAACCGACTTCGCGGCGCCAGGACCGTCGTCGTCGGGATTCAGCCCGAGGTCGCCATGGCAATGAGCCAATTTGGATTACGTCTGGATGAAGCGTACACCGCATTGGACCTCGAGGCGGGCATTCAGCTTCTGACGCACTGACCTGTGACCGCCATGGGGGACGAGATCCGGGTGCGGATCGCATCCGACGCGGACACGGTCACCGCACGCCAAGCCGGTCGCGATGCAGCGCTCCGTCTTGGTTTCTCGCGGACTGACGCCACCTTCATCGCCACCGCCATCTCCGAAATAGCTCGGAACATCACGGTTCACGCCGGCGAGGGCGAGATCACCGTGGCCGGGTTCAGCGAGGAAGGTCGGAAGGGATTGGTCGTGATCGCAAGCGACGAAGGGCCGGGCATCCACGATGTCCCAGCCGTGCTTCGCGACGACTACTACTCCGAGTTCGGTCTCGGGATGGGTCTATGGGGCGCCAAGCGCCTGATGGATGAGATTGAGGTTTCGTCGGAGCCGGGCAAGGGCACCACCGTGACGATGAAAAAGTGGATGGGATTCGACGAGGTCGGTTCGATGCTCGGCGGCGAATGACCGGCTGATCGGGGCGCTCAGCCGGCTAGGCCCGGGTCCTCGACGGGCTGCGCGTTGCTGCGAGCCCCGAGGGCAACCCGGGCCGAAACACTGTGGGTTGCCGTAATGGGATCTGTCGGCTCTGACGCGTACCCTTCTCTCTTGCCGCACAAGGAGCCGACGATGCTATCTCACCATTCGACCCCGCTCCGTTCGGGCTGGGTGGTCTATGGTGCCGAGGGGGCAAAGATTGGGACCATCGCGGACACATCGAGCAACTACTTCGTCATCGAGAAGGGCTTCCTGCGCACCTCTGATCTGTTCGTGCCGAGATCGGCCGTCGTTGCAGTGTCCGACGAGCGCGTGGAGCTTAGATTCACCAAGGACGAGCTCGAAACCGGCAACTTCACCTCGCCAATCGTTGACGCGCGGGCGAACCGTGATTCGGACACAGACATCGACTCGGGGCATGGGAGCCGACCTACGGCGGGGCGATCGTGATGGACGTCTGGGTTCTCACCGCCGTTGTGATCGTGCTCGCGACCCTGGGCATCGATAGGTCCCGGGCGTACAGGGTGTTGCCCGTAGCGGTGAATCGGTTTCGCAGGTGGCGCGCCGGTTAGGAAAGCTCCGGCATCGCACATCAAGGCCGCAACGGGCACATGGCGATAGGTCCGGAATGGGCACTTCCGGCGAGACGTCTCAGAGACTCCCGAACCGCGAGGAGGCCATGTGACCTACCGGTTCACATCGCTTGCCCCTACCTCTCGCCCGTTTGCTTTAGCCGGTCGCCTGCTACACTCCGAATTCCGAACCGCTTCGCGCCGCTCGACCAGGTGCGGCGGTTCGTCCGTGTGCGCAAATCCCTCCGACGAGACCAGCCCGATGAAGATTGCTGTCCCCCGCGAGACCGCCGACGGCGAGACTCGCGTCGCCCTCACCCCCCAGATCGCCGGCCAGCTGGTTGCCGACGGCGTGGAGGTGCTCGTCCAGGCGGGCGCGGGCGAGGCGTCCTCGAACACCGACGAGGCGTACCGCGAGGCGGGCGCCACGATCGTGCCGGATGCCCCCGCTCTGTACGGGCAGGCCAACGTCGTGCTGCGGGTCGGGCGGCCCTCCGAGGAGGAGGTCGAGATGCTGCGCGAGGGCACGGTCCTCATCGGTACGCTGGGTACGCTCTCGAAGCCGGAGCTCGCCCAGAAGCTGGCGGAGCACGGCGTGACCGCGATCAGCATGGACGCCATCCCGCGCATCACCCGCGCCCAGTCGATGGACACCCTCATCTCGCAGGCCACGGTCGGCGGCTACAAGGCAGTCCTCATCGCCGCCGAGCGGCTGCCGAAGTTCATGCCGCTGCTGACCACGGCGGCCGGCACGGTGCGGCCCGCTCGCGGGATCGTCATGGGCGCGGGCGTCGCTGGCCTGATGGCCATCGGCACGGCGCGGCGCCTGGGGGCCGTCGTCGAGGCGACCGACGTGCGCCCCGTCGTCAAGGAGCAGGTCCAGAGCCTGGGCGGCACCTTCATCGAGGTCGAGATGACCGAGGAGGAGAAGGCCAAGGCCGAGACGGCCGGTGGCTACGCGACCGAGATGAGCGATGACTACAAGCGGCGCCAGGCCGAGCTCATCGCCGAGCGCGTCAAGGAAGCCGACTTCGTCATCACGACCGCACTCATCCCGGGCCGCCCGGCCCCCCGCCTCGTGACCGACGAGATGGTGAAGAGCATGAAGCCGGGCAGCGTCATCGTGGACATGGCCGCGGAGATGGGCGGCAACGTGGAGGGGACCGAGCCGGGCAAGGAGATCGTTCGCCACGGCGTCAAGATCATCGGCCTCACCAATCTGCCGGCCACCATGCCTGGCAGCGCGACGCAGATGTACGCCAAGAACATCCAGACCCTCGTCAAGCACCTCCTCGCCGATGGCGAGCTCAAGATCGACTTCGACGACGAGATCACGCGCGGCGCCACCATCACGCATGGCGGCAAGGTCGTTCACGAAGCCACCGCCAAGGCGCTCGGCATCGAGGTCGCCCCGCCCCGGCCCAATGCGCCCGCCGATCCACCTGCCGACGCTCCCGCGTCACCCACCACCGACAAGGATTCATAGACCGATGGAGCTTTCTGCCTTCGAGCTGCTCACGGCGCTCTTCATCATCGTCCTCGCCGCATTCGTCGGCTTCGAGGTCGTGTCGAAAGTGCCGACCATGCTCCACACGCCCCTCATGAGCGGGGCGAATGCCGTCCACGGCGTGATCGTCGTCGGCGCGATGCTCGTCGCGGCCACGGCCGGCGGCCCGATCGGGATCGTCCTCGCCCTGCTGGCGGTGATCCTCGGCACGATCAACGTGGTCGGCGGCTTCGTCGTCACCGACCGGATGCTCGAGATGTTCAAGAAGCGACCCGGAGAGCGCGGCTAGATGGAGCTGCGCGACGTCCTCACCTACCTCGTCTGGCTGATCGCCAGCGTCACCTTCATCCTGGCGCTGAAGTTCCTGGCCAGCCCGAGGACGGCGCGCACCGGCAACCTGCTCGGTGCCGCGGGCATGGCGCTGGTGGTGGCCTGGACCTTCTTCACGACCGACGGCATGTTCGCCAACTGGTGGATCGTGGTCGTCGGCGGCGCCATCGGCGCGGTGGCTGGCTGGCTCGGCGCCAAGCGCGTCGCGATGACCGCAATGCCGCAGATGGTCGCCATCTTCAACGGCGCCGGCGGCGGTGCCGCGGCCCTCGTCGCCGTCGTCGAGTTCCTTCGCGACACGGACCTGCACCCCGGTGAGCTGCTGCCACTGGCGTTCGTCATCGCGACGCTTCTCGGCGCGATCATCGGTGCCGTCAGCCTGACCGGCTCGATCGTGGCATTCGGCAAGCTCCAGGGCCTGATCGCCTCCCGGCCGGTGAAGTACCCCGGCTCGCAGATCGTGACGGCCGGCCTGTTCCTGGCGCTCATCGCCATCGGCGTCTACCTGGCGGCCGTCTCGCCGAGCGTTCCGCTCTTCCTGCTCTTCGTGGTCCTGTCGCTCATCCTCGGCGTGCAGCTGGTCATGCCGATCGGCGGCGCGGACATGCCGGTCGTGGTGTCGCTGCTGAACAGCTATACGGGCATCGCGGTCGCCGCCACCGGCTTCGTGCTGAGCAACTACGCGCTGCTCATCGCGGGCACGCTGGTGGGCGCCTCCGGCGCGATCCTGACCCAGCTCATGACGAAGGCCATGAACCGGTCGCTCTTCAACGTCCTGTTTGCCGGCTTCGGCACCGGGGGCGACGTCGCCGCGGCAGGGGAGGAGGGCGAGGAGCAGCTCCGCGAGATCGGTGCCGAGGACGCGGCGGTCCTGATGGCCTATGGCAAGCGGGTGATCATCGTGCCGGGCTACGGCATGGCGGTGGCGCAGGCGCAGGGCCCGGTGCGCGAGCTGATGGACCTGCTGGTCGCCAAGGGGGTCGACGTCCAGTTCGCCATCCACCCGGTGGCGGGTCGGATGCCGGGGCACATGAACGTGCTGCTGGCCGAGGCGAACGTGCCCTACGACCGTCTCAAGGAGATGGACGAGATCAACGACGACTTCGCCGATACCGACGTGGCGCTGATCATCGGCGCCAACGACGTCGTCAATCCGGCGGCGCGCGAGGAGGGCTCGCCGATCAGCGGCATGCCGATCCTGAACGTCGACCAGGCGCAGAAGGTGATCGTGCTCAAGCGCGGACGCGGCACCGGGTTCGCCGGCATCCCGAACCCGCTCTTCAGCGCCGAGAACACCTCCATGCTCTTCGGCGACGCCAAGCCCTCGGTCGAGGCGCTGGTCCAGGGCGTCAAGAGCGCCTAGCGGGCCGCGCCGCGAGCTACCGGACGCGGCTGGGCTGCGGCGCCGGTGCGGGCGCGGCCGCCGGTTCGCCAACCGACCCCGTGTCGGCCGGCACGGCTTCGACCACGGGCACCTGCGGCGGCCGCATGGGAGTCGCGTCCGACGGGCGATCCAGGCCCGCCACGACCAGCAGCAGAACGCTCAGCACGACGGCCGTCACCATCGCGGCGGCCGCCCGGACGCCATGCCCGGTGGCTGTCGGCCTCGAGACGTGCGCGGTGATCATCAGCGGACTCTGGCGCCGAGCGGCCGGGTGGCCAAGCGCCGATCGGATGCCCGCGCCGTCGAGTGGCCGACAGGCTGGCCTCCTCGTCTACGATCGCTCGATGACAGACCGGTGGGTGTGCCTCGACGTGGGGGAGACGTTGATCGACGAGACGCGCGTCTGGTCGCTGTGGGCCGATGAGCTCGGTATCCCGCGCCTCACGTTCATGGCCGCGCTGGGTGCCGTCATCGAGCGCGGCGGCGAGCACCGCGACGTCTTTCCGATCTTCGGCGTCGACGACTGGCGGCAGCGCCTCCCGGCCGTCGAGCGGGCGTATGGCGGCTTCAGGGCGGACGACCTCTATCCGGATGCGCTCGCGGTTCTCCACAGCCTGCGTGACGCGGGGTACCGGATGGCCATCGTCGCCAACCAACCGGAAGAGCGGGGAGACCAGCTGCGTGCCCTGGGGTTCGAGGTCGAGGTGATGGCCATGAGCGACGGCATGGGCGTCTGGAAGCCGGATCCCGCCTTCTTCGATCGAACCCTCGAGCAGATGGGCGGGCCACCTCCGGCATCGGTCGCGTACGTGGGCGACCGGGTCGACAACGATGTCCTGCCGGCGCTCGCGGCGGGGCTGCGCGCGGTCTGGCTGCGACGCGGGCCGTGGGGTGTGATCCAGCGGCTGCCGGATGGAGTTGCCCCCGCGCTCACGGTCGACTCACTCGACGAACTGGCGCAACGCATCGGCGACGCCTGGTGACGGACCGGGCCACCGCAGTCGGCCCCTAGCTGGCATCGGTCCGGCACGCGCGAGGTCATCCGCGAGGACGAGGCCGCCGTAGCCGTCAGGACCGATGCGCTGGGGGATCGTGCGGGGTAGGGTGGGCCGCATGACGCCTTCCCTGCGCCGGTGGTGGGCGAGTGAGCATCGGGCACGCTTCCTCGACGCGCTGCTCGCGATCTGTGTCGGGGTCGCGTCGATCCTCAGCGCCGGCCGCGTTGCCGACACCGGAGGAACGACGCTCGCGACCGGGGCCGTCGCCCTGCTGATCGTGCAGTCAGCCGCGCTCACCGTCCGCAGGCGCTGGCCGATGGCGGTGTACAGCGTCGTCGGGCTCATCACGGTCGCGTACGCGTGGCTCGGGTATCCCGAGTCGGTCGGAGGGCTCGGCGTCCTGATCGCGATCTACACGGTCGCAGCGTACCTGCCGCTGCAGGAGGCCGTCGTCGCGGCCGCGATCTACGTCGTGGGCATGCTGCTCAGCCTGATCGGCTTCTCGCGGGACAGCGGAATCGCACTGGACGTCCTCTTCGCCGACGTTCTCGTCAACACGCTGGCGCTGATCCTGGCCTGGACGGTCGGGGTCACGATCCGCACGCGTCGCGCATACGTGGCCGCACTCGAGGCCCGCGCGGAGCTGCTCGAACGAGAGCGCGAGGACAACGCCCGGCTCGCAGTCGCGCTCGAGCGTGGCCGGATCGCCCGGGAGATGCATGATGTCGTCGCGCACAACGTGTCGGTCGTGGTGGTCCAGGCGGCTGCGGCCGAGCGCCTGGTCGAGACCGATCCCGAGCGAGCCCGGCAGGCGATGCGGGACGTGGCGACAACCGGCCGCCAGGCCCTGACGGAGATGCGCCGCCTCCTCGGCGTCCTCCGCGACTCGGCCGGTTCGGACGACCTGGGGCCGCAGCCAGGCGTCGCCGAGCTGCGCGCCCTGGCCGATACGGTCGAGGATGCCGGCATGCAGGTCGAGCTGTCCGTCCAGGGCGAGGAGCGGCCGCTGCCGGCCAGCGCCGCCCTGTCGGTGTACCGGATCGTCCAGGAGGCGCTCACGAACAGCCTGCGTCACGCGGGCCCGGCCCGCGCCCGTGTGATCCTGCGCTACCTGCCCGACGCGCTGGAGGTCCGGGTCACTGACAACGGCAGCGGTGGCGAGCAGCAGCCCGCGGAGCACGCCGGCCACGGGCTGATCGGCATGCGCGAGCGGGTGGCCCTCTTCGGCGGCGAGCTCGAGGCCGGCCCGCGACCCGAGGGCGGCTTTGCCGTCGTGGCGCGGATCCCGACGACTGGCTCCGGATGAGCATCAACCTCCTCATCGTCGACGACCAGCCGCTGCTGCGGGCCGGCTTCCGCATGATCCTGGAGGCTGAGACGGACCTGCGGGTCGTCGGCGAGGCGGTCGACGGGCGCTCGGCGGTCGAGATGGCGCGGCAGCTTCGGCCCGACGTCGTGCTCATGGACATCCGGATGCCGGTCATGGACGGGGTCGAGGCGACGCGGCTGCTGGCCGGCCCCGGCGTGGAGGACCCGATCCGCGTGCTGGTTCTGACGACGTTCGACCTC
>Ga0136633_1000364_pt1 | contig 34455 bp, 40 predicted proteins | sample AntDrymeUQ832206_2_FD_105494 | JGI IMG/M metagenome (GOLD analysis project Ga0136633, IMG submission 105494) | Polar desert sand microbial communities from Dry Valleys, Antarctica - metaG UQ83 (22.06) | ecosystem: Environmental > Terrestrial > Soil > Desert | place: Antarctica: Dry Valley... | reverse complement strand
TTTCGCCTTCCTTCGTGCGCCTCCGAATGGGAGTGCTAGGCTCGGCTCCAGAGTGACTCAAAGTCCCCCGCGGGGGTAGGACGCTTGCTCGAGAACTGGCTGCCGTTTCTGATCTACGCGCTCTTCGCGGCGGCGATTCCGGCTTCGATGATCGCGATGTCGTACCTGCTCCCGAGGAGGCCCGTGGGGCGAACGCGCCAGCGGATGCTCCCCTTCGAGTCGGGTGTTTCCGAGGGAGCGCCGGACCGCGAGCGCCGCTTCACGGTCAGCTTCTACCTCACCGCAATCCTCTTCATCCTCTTCGACATCGAGATCGTCTTCCTGTACCCGCTGGCCGTGCGGCTCGACGCGCTCGGCTGGTTCGGCCTCGTCGAGCTGCTCGTCTTCATCCTCATCCTCGGCGTCGCGTACGTGTACATCTGGCGGAAAGGGGCTCTGAACTGGAACTGAAGCCGGACCAGAAGCGGCGGCTCCCGCTCGTCAGCGATCGCCCGCTCGCGCAGGCGGGCCTCCAGTCCGAGCGCGTCCTCTGGCCGGACAAGGGACCCGGAGTGTTCGAGCGCGAGATCGACGAGATCGAAGACGCGCTGCTGCTGACGACGGTCGAGAAGGCGATCGCCTGGGCGCAGTCGAGCTCCGTCTGGCCGGCCACCTTTGGCCTCGCGTGTTGCGCGATGGAGATGATCGCCGTCGTCTCGTCGCGCTATGACATCGCCCGGTTCGGGATGGAGCGTTTCAGCTCGTCCCCGCGCCAGGCCGATCTGCTGATCGTCTCGGGGCGCGTCGTCCACAAGATGGCTCCGCCCCTCCGGCAGGTCTACGACCAGATGCTCGAGCCTAAGTGGGTCATCGCCATGGGGGCGTGCGCGAGCTCCGGCGGCATGTTCAACAACTACACCATCCTCCAGGGCGTGGACAAGATCGTTCCGGTCGACGTTCACGTGCCCGGTTGCCCGCCGCGGCCGGAGGCACTGGTCGAGGGCGTCGTGCGGCTCCACGAGAAGATCAAGGCGGGCATCCCACCGGCGTATCAGATCCGCGGAGTTGCGGAGTGAGCACCTACGCGAGCGTTCCAGGCATCGTCGAGACGACCGAGGTTCACGGCCAGACCATCGTGGCGGTGGATCCCGCCCGGCTCGTCGAGGCGTGCCTCCACCTCCGTGACGAGCACGGCTTCAACTTCTTGAGCGACATCGCGGCCACCGACTACCTCGGCTGGGGGGAAGTCGGGGTGGCCGGTTACGTCGGAACGGCAGGCGGTCGCGACCTCAATGCTCCCGGCTCGCAGGGGTACGCGCGGACACCGGAGCCCAAGCCCAACCGGTTCTGCGTCTCGTACCAGCTGCTGCGCGTGTCAGAGGACCCGGCTCGGCTCCGAGTGCAGGTGTGGATCGACGATGACGAGCCTTTGGAGAGCGTCATCCCCGTCTGGCCGGCAGCGGATTGGTTCGAGCGCGAGGCCTGGGACATGATGGGCATCCGCTTTACCGAGCACCCGAACCTCGTGCGAATCTTGATGCCCGAGGACTGGGAGGGCCATCCATTGCGCAAGGACTACCCGCTCGGCGGCGAGCCGGTGCGCTTCTCGGACGCCGAGTAGCGATGGCGATCGTCACTCCCAAGCGGATCTACGACGGCTCGCGCATCCCGCAACCCATACCCACGGTCCTCGTGGTCGATCCCGACAAGCACTCCCTCGACGACATCCTCACGGTCAACTTCGGCCCAAACCACCCATCGACGCACGGCGTGCTCCGGCTGGTCGTCGATCTCGACGGCGAGACGGTCGCGGGTATCCACGCCGTCATCGGCTACCTCCACACCGGATTCGAGAAGAACATGGAGGCCAAGACGTGGTGGAAGTCGGTCACGTACGCACCACGGATCGACTACGTGTCGTTCCAGGCGAACGAGCTGCTGTACGTCCTGGCCGTCGAGAAACTGTTGGAGATGCCGGTGCCGCGTCGTGCGACGTGGGCACGGATGGCACTGACCGAGCTCAACCGCATTCACTCGCACCTCATCTGGCTCGGGACCTCGGCGCTCGAGCTGGGTGCCATTTCGCTCCTCTGGTACACGTTTGACGACCGCGACTCGCTCCTCGACCTCTTCGAGATGGCCGGCGGGACCCGGATGCACACGCGCTACTTCCAGGTTGGAGGGCTAGCCGAGGACCTGCCGCCCGAGTTCACCTCCGAGACGCGCAAGTTCTGCTCCGCGATGCTCAAGTCGGTCGACGAGTACGAGGCGATCCTGGACCGAAATGCCATCTGGCTCGAGCGGACGAAGGACGTCGGCCTGCTGTCGGCCGACGATGCGCTTGCGCTTGCGCAGTCGGGACCCGTGCTGCGCGCGTCCGGTGTCAACTGGGACTTGAGAAAAGCGATGCCGTACCTCGCCTACGACGAGGTCGAGTTCGACGTGCCGGTCTATTCGAACGGCGACGTGTACGACCGTTACAAGGTCCACATGGACGAGATGCGCGAGTCGGTGCGCATCGTCCGCCAGTGCCTCGACCGGCTCGACGCGATGGAGAACGAGCCGTGGATCACGGACGATCGCAAGGTCGTGCTGCCACCGCGGCACGAGCTACACACCTCCATGGAGACCCTCATTCACCACTTCAAGCTCGTGACCGAAGGCTTCACCGTGCCCGAGGGCGAGGCCTACGTCGTCATCGAGTCTCCTCGCGGAGAGGCCGGTTGCTACCTCGTATCGGATGGCGGAACACGGCCGTGGCGCGTCCGGTTCCGTGCGCCGAGCTTCGCTGCGCTACAGGCCACGGCGACCGTCGTCCAGGAGTGCCTCATCGCAGATCTCATCGCGATCGCCGGGTCGCTCGATCCGGTTATGGGGGACGCGGACAGGTGAAGCCGGCGTGAGCAGCAGGTTGGAGAACGAGCTCGGCGCGCTGCGCGGCCTGTATCCCGACCGGCGCTCGCTCGTGCTCGACGCTCTTCGGATCGCGCAGGAGGAGCACGAGGGCTGGCTGCCCCCCGAGGCACTGCGCGAGGTCGCCGACGCGCTCGACGTCACGCCCGCGTACTGCCTGTCGATCGCGTCCTTCTACGACATGCTGCACCTCGCACCCGTCGGGCGGCACATGATCGAGGTCTGTACGAACCTTTCCTGCGCACTCGTCGGCGCGCAGGCCGTCGTCGACGCATTCGCGCGCGAGCTCGGCGTCGCGCCCGGTGAGACGACCGAGGACGGCGCGTTCACGCTGCGCGCGATCGAGTGTGCCGGCGGTTGTGGACGGGCACCCGTCGTCGTCGTCGACCACCGCTACCACGAGCCCGTCCAGCCCGCTGACGTGCCCGCGATCGTGGAGGAGATCCGTGGCCGCTCCTGAGCTCCTCATGGCGGGAACGAAGGAGCACGACCTCACCCGGCTCGACGGTTATCGCGCGGTCGGCGGCTACGCCGCGCTGGCAACCGCCCGAGCGCGGGAGCCGCAGGCGATCGTGGATGCGATCACGACGGCGAACCTCCGGGGACGAGGGGGCGCCGGGTTCCCGACGGGGCGAAAGGCATCGTTGCTCGCGAAGGACACCGGTAAGCCCGTCTATCTCGTCGTGAACGCGGACGAGTCGGAGCCCGGCGCGTTCAAGGACCGCGATGTCATGCGCTTCACGCCCCACCGGCTGATCGAGGGCTGCCTGATCACCGCGCACGGAATCGGGTCGCAGAGCGTCTTCATCTACATCCGCGGCGAGTACCTCGACGAGTTCGAAGTCATGCGCGCGGCACTGGACGAGGCGCGTGCGGCCGACCTGCTCGACGGGGTCACGATCGTCCTCCACCGCGGAGCGGGCGCGTACATCTGCGGAGAGGAGACCGCGCTGCTCGAGTCGCTGGAGGGCAGGCGCGGCCAGCCACGGCCGCGGCCGCCGTTTCCGCCCGTGCAGGGGTTGTACGACGCACCGACGCAGATCAACAACGTGAGCACGATCGCGCTCGTGCCGAAGATCATCGAGCTCGGGCCCGAGGAGTTCGCGAAGATCGGTCCGCCGTCCGCGCCCGGCACGGCGGTGTTCTCGCTCTCCGGGAACGTGGCCAACCCCGGGAACTACGAGCGGCCGCTCGGAACGACCTTGCGCGAGCTCATCTACGACGTCGCGGGCGGCGTTGCGGGAGGACGCGAGCTCAAGGCTGTCATCCCCGGGGGCTCGTCCGTTCCGGTGCTGACGCCCGACCAGATCGACACGCCTATGGACTACGACTCGATCGGCGCCGCCGGCTCGTTCTTCGGCTCAGCGGCGATCATCATCGTGGACGACCGCTGCTGCATGGTGCAGCTGGCGCTTCGCGCTGCGCAGTTCTACATGCACGAGTCGTGTGGGAAGTGCACGCCGTGCCGGGTCGGGACGCGCTGGCTCGTCCAGCTCTTGACGAAGATCGAGAACGGCCACGCGGAGCACACGGACCTCGCGCTGCTCGACGACGTCTGCGGACGCATGCTCGGCAAGTCGCTCTGCGCGCTCGGGGATTTCGCCGTGTATCCGGTCTCGAGCTACATGCGGAGCTACCGGGACGAGTTCGAGGCCCACGTAACGCTCGGCGGCTGTCCGTTCGCCGGAAGCTCGTCGATCGAAGGCATCGTCGCACCCGTGGATCAGCACACGCACCACGCGACGCACGTCGCTGGCGCCGCGGTGCCGGCGTGAAGACGCTTGCACCAGACCTTTGCGAGGTCTGGGAGACGCTCCCGTGAGCGCGCCGGAGCTCGTCTCCCTGACGGTCGACGACCGGCCGGTGGAGGTGCCGAGCGGTACGGGGATCGTCGAGGCGGCGCTCGCCGCAGGAATCGAGGTCCCCGTCTTCTGCTACGAGCCGCGGCTTGGCCCGCCTATCGGCGCCTGCCGCATGTGCCTCGTCGAGATCGAGGGGACGCCGAAGCTCCAGGCTGGATGCACTCTCACCGTCTCCGAGGGCATGGTCGTTCGCACCGCCGCAACCTCGGCGAAGGCGGCCGAGGGTCAGGAGTCCACGCTCGAGTTCATTCTCGTGAATCACCCGCTCGACTGCCCCGTGTGCGACAAAGGCGGCGAGTGTCCGCTCCAAGATCTGACCTTCCGCTACGGCCCGGGCGCCGCGCGCATGCGGTTCTCGAAGTCGACGTTCGATAAGCCGATCCCCGTCTCCCCGCTGATCGCGCTCGACCGCGAGCGCTGCATCCTCTGCTACCGGTGCACCCGCTTCTCGGAGGAAGTGGCCGAGGACGGGCTACTGATCGCACGCAATCGTGGGGCGAGCTCCGAGATCGCGACGTTCGCAGACGAGCCGTACCGCTCGGCGTTCTCCGGCAACGTCATCGAGCTCTGCCCGGTCGGCGCATTGACCTCGACGCTGTACCGCTTCGAGGCGCGTCCCTGGGAGATCCAGAACGTGCCTACCGTGTGCACGGGCTGCTCCGTCGGGTGCAACATCACCGCGACTCTCCGCGAGGGCAAGGTCAAGCGGATCCTGAGCCGCAACCACCCCGAGATCGACCGCGGCTGGCTCTGCGACAAGGGACGGTTCACGTACCCACACCTGCGCGCCGCGGATCGCATCACGACGCCGCTCAGCCGCGGGAAGAAGGGACTCACGGAGGTCTCCTGGGACGCGGCGCTCGACGAGGTCGAGACGCTGCTGCGAGACGCGAGCGGCTCGATCGTCACGGCGCTCTCCGGATCGGAGACGCTGGAGATCGCGTTCGCGCTCGGCAAGCTCCTTCGGCGCGGTCTCGGCGCTCACTCGGCGGTGCTCCCGGAAGCGACGTCGAACGCGCTCGACGCGTTCCGGCTTCCGCTGTCCGAGATCGCAAACGCCGAGCTTGTCGTTGTGCTTGGTGACGATCTCGTTGCCGAGCGCGCACCGATCGTCGACTTGTGGATCAAAGAAGCCCGTCGTCGGGGCACCGAGATCGTCACGTGCTCGCCTACCGGCTCGATCCCGACGGAGCCGGGCACCGCAGCGGCAAAGTGCGCCGAGCTCGCCGAGCCGAGCGATCCTCTGGGGCAGCGCCTGCGCGCGTCGGAGCGCGCCGTGCTCATCTGGTCCGGCCCGGGAGGAGGCGGGGGTGCCCGAATCGCCGAGCTCGCGCACGCGCTCGGGTTCCAGGACAAGGCCGGCTGTGGCGCGTTCCATCTTCCGAGCACGGCCAACGGGCGCGGTGTCGCCGCAGCGTGGTCGATCGCGGCTGACGCGGACGAGGCGAACCCCGAGCCGATCGAGCTGCTCGTCGTGTTCGGAGACGAGGCGGCCGCCGATCCGGGAGTGCGAGCGCTCGCCGAGCAGGCCGGCCGCGTGATCGCGGTCACGATGTTCCACAACCTCGCAGCGGGCTGGGCAGACGTGATCCTGCCCGCAACTGCCTCGCTCGAGCGAGACGGCACGACGATGAATCTCGAGGGCCGCGTCCAGCGCTTGCGTCGCACTGCGCTTCCGCCGTGCCCCGACGAGCTCGCGTGGATCAGCAAGCTGGCCGAGCGCTTCGAGGTCGAAGTTTCACCTCATGCAACCGGCGTCTTCGAGGAGCTACGCGGGCTGCTCTTTCGCGACTTGACGCTCCAGGAGATCGGGCTTCGGGCTCCACTGCCGGCACGCGCGCCGTACGAGCAGCCGGAAGCGGCGACAACTCCGGTTGCTCCCGAGCGTCCGGCCCGCCAACGAGCGCCGGGCGACGGCCACTTCGTCGGCGAGCTCCGGCTGCACCGCTTCCGACCGCTCTTTGCCGGGCCGGCCGTCGAGCGCGTGCCAGAGCTTCAGTTCCTCCGGCCGAGCGCCGAGGTGGAGCTCTCACCGCCGGATGCAGACCGGCGCGGAATCGGGGACGGCGACGCAGTGCTCGTCCGTTCGAACGGCACCGGTGTCGAGCTCACAGCCCGCGTCTCCCGAAGACTCGTGCAGGGAGTCGCACGCATCGCGGACGAGTACGCGGTCGACCTCCACTCGACGGTCGAGGTACTAAAAGCCGTCCCGAGACGCGAAGCCGCCGGTGACGCCGCGCAGAGAGAGGCATAGATGGTGGCGACCGGCTTTCCTCTAGCCGCTTTCGCCCCGCTGGCGCTGGAGGTGGCGTGGTGGGTCAGCGTTATCCAGGCATTCCTCGTCATCAACCTCGTCCTCGTGACGTTCGCGTACCTGACACTCGCCGAGCGGAAGGTGATGGCGCGGATGCAGCTCCGGTACGGGCCGAACCGCGCCGGCCCGTACGGGTTGCTCCAGCCGATCGCCGATCTGCTCAAGCTGCTGCACAAGGAGAGCTTCCAGCCGGCCGCGGCTGTCGACTGGCTGTACGTCCTCGCTCCGTTCGTCGCTGCATTCACCGCGCTCGCGACCTTCTCCGTGATCCCGTTCGGCCCCGGCTGGGAGGTCGCAGGCGTGTACATCCCGGGCCAGGTCGCTGACGTCTCGATCGGATTGATCCTCATCTTCGCGATCGGGTCCGTGGGGATCTATGGATTCATCGTCGGTGGATGGGCGTCCGACTCGAAGTACGCGCTGCTCGGCGCCATGCGGACGTGCGCGCAGCTCGTCTCGTACGAGGTCTCGCTCGCGCTCTCCGTGCTCGGCGTCGTGATCATGGCGGAGTCGCTGCGGCTCTCGGACATCGTCGCTGCCCAGTCCGACTTCGTCTGGTACGTCGGCCCGCAGTTCGTCGGCTTCGTCGTCTTCCTCCTCGCAGGCACTGCGGAGACAGCCCGCGCGCCGTTCGATCTGCCCGAGGCGGAGCAGGAGCTCGTGGCCGGGTATCACACGGAGTACGGCGGCATGCGCTTCGGGCTCTTCACGATGTCCGAGTACATCAACTTGATCACGCTCTCGGCCGTGTGCGTGACGCTCTTCCTGGGCGGCTGGCACGGACCAGGCTGGGACGGACCGTCCTGGCTCGGGCCGCTCTGGTTCCTCGCGAAGCTCGCCATCCTCCTCTACGTCTTCATCTGGATGCGGACGACGCTGCCGCGCCTGCGTTACGACCAACTCATGCGCTTCGGCTGGAAGATCCTGCTACCTGTCGCCACCCTCAATGCGGTCGTGACGGCAGTCTTGGTGGTGGCTCTGTAGTGGCGCAGCCGCTCGACACCTTCAAGGGCTTCGCGGTCACGTTCCGGCAGATCTTCCGGAAGCCGATCACGCAGCAGTATCCGGACTTCAAGCGCGCGGTCTACCCGCGCTTCCGCGGGCGGCACCGGTTGCACACGCACGAGAACGGTCTGGAGAAGTGCGTCGGCTGCTCGCTCTGCGCGGCGGCGTGCCCTGCCGACTGCATCCGAGTCGTCGCCGCCGAGAACACGGCGGATAACCGGGTCTCCCCCGGCGAGCGGTACGCGCGGATCTACGAGATCAACATGAGCCGCTGCATCTTCTGTGGATACTGCGAGCTCGCCTGTCCGTTCGACGCGATCACGCTCGGCAACGAGTTCGAGATCGCGGAGTACTCGCGCGACGACCTCATCTATACGAAGGACATGCTGCTGGCAGAGCCGATCAAGCGCGTCCCGGTTCAGGATCCGGCCCGCTACGACACGCCGGCGCCGGTCTACAAGGAACGCTCGTAAATGGGGAATTTCATCGTCTGGGTCGTGTGGTTCGCGGCCGCGGCGGGCTGCCTGGGCAGCGGCGTCGCCGTCGTGAGCGTGCAGAACCCGTTCTACTCCGCACTCGCCCTGATCGGGAACCTCGCCTCCCTCGCGGTTCTCTACCTCTTGCTCGCGGCGGAGTTTCTCGCGGCCGCGCAAGTGCTCGTCTACGCGGGTGCGGTGATGGTCATGTTCCTCTTCGTGATCGCGTACCTCGGCGGACGCGCCGACGCGCCGTGGGCGGGTGGGCCGCCCTTACTCCGCACGGCTGCCGTCGTGGCCGCGGCGGCGATCCTCGTCGAGGTCGTCGTCGTGCTCGGGCTCGCATGGGGCGACAACCTCTCCGAGCCAGAAGTGCCCGGCACGTTCGGCGATCCGGGCGAGATCGGCGAGCTCTTCCTCACCGAACACCTACTCGCGTTCGAGATCACATCGATCGTGCTGCTCATCGCGGCGATTGGCGGGGTCGTGCTCGGTACGACTCGGGAGAAGGACGGTCCCAACTGAACGGGCCGGGAATCGGCTGGTACCTCATCGTCGCCGCGATCCTGTTCGCGACCGGCGCGCTGGGCGTCATGCTGCGGCGAAGCCCGCTGATCGTCCTGCTCTCGCTCGAGATCATGCTGAACGCGGGGAATCTCGCCCTCATCGCATTCGCGAGGCAGATCGGCGAGATGGACGGCCAGGTCTTCGCGCTCGCCGTGATGGCCGTCGCCGCGGGCGAAGTGGCCGTCGGTCTCGGCCTCATCGTCGCAATGGCAAGACGCGACATCGCGCTCGACGTCGACCAAGCAAGCGCGCTGCGGGGCTAGAGCGTGATCGAAGGAGCCTGGGTCTGCCTGCTCGCGCCGCTCGTGGGCGCTGCGTTCATCACCTTCATGGGCGAGGACATCTCGCGCCGCCTGGCGGGCTGGGTCTCGACCGTGACGACCTTCGTCGCGTTCGGCGGGGCGCTCGTGGCCTTCGTCTCGCTCTGGGCGAAGGACACCGGCGAGCGCGAGCAGGTCTCGACCGCGTACACGTGGCTCAAAGCCGGCGACTTCGAGGTCGGCTTCCAGATCCTCGTCGACCCGCTCTCGGCCGTGATGATGCTCATCGTCTCGGGCGTCGGCGGTCTCATCGTCTGGTACTCGATGGGCTACATGGCCGGCGACGACGAGGAGCGCCGGTACTTCGCGTACATGTCGCTTTTCGTCTTCTCGATGCTCATGCTCGTGCAGGCGGGGAACTTCCTGTTGCTGCTCGTCGGCTGGGGGCTTGTCGGCCTTGCGTCGTATCTCCTGATCGGGTTCTGGCACAAGCGGCCCGAGGCCGTGGCCGCCGCGAAGAAGGCGTTCATCATGAACGCGGTCGGCGACGCGACCTTTGCGGTTGCCGTCGTGCTGCTCGTCTGGGAAACGGGGACGCTCGAGTTCCTCGGCGTGTTCGAGCAGGCGGGGTCGCTGTCGGGCACGACGCTGAACCTGGTGGCGCTCGGCCTCCTCGGAGGCGCGGTCGCGAAGTCCGCACAGATCCCGCTGCACACGTGGCTTCCGGACGCCATGGAGGGCCCGACGCCCGTGTCCGCGCTCATCCACGCAGCCACGATGGTGACCGCGGGCGTATACCTGCTCGTTCGCGCGCACCCGATCTTCGAGCTCGCCGTCGACGTCCAGCACCTGGCGGCGATTCTCGGTGTGGTCACGCTGCTTGCGGCCGGTCTCATCGCACTCGTGCAATGGGACATCAAGCGCGTCATCGCCTACTCGACGATGTCCCAGATCGGCTACATGTTCCTCGCCGCAGGAATTGGGGCGTACGGCGTCGCGATCTTCCACCTCATGACGCATGCGTTCTTCAAAGCGCTGCTCTTCATGTCCGCGGGCGTCGTCATCCACCACCTCGGCGGTGAGCAGGACATCAGGCGCATGGGGGGCCTCAAGAACGTCCTCCCCCGGACGCACCTCGCGTTCCTCGTCGGAACCGTCGCTCTCGTTGGTCTCCCGCCCTTCGCCGCGTTCTGGTCGAAGGACGCGGCGATCGCCTCGGCGCTCGCGCTCGGCGGAGGGCTCGGCTGGACGCTCCTCGTCGCGGGCCTCGTGGGCGTTCTGCTTACCGGGGCGTACGCATTCCGCCTGTACTTCACCGTCTTCCACGGACCCGAGCCCGTACGCGAGCCTGATGCCGACCACGCACACGGACATGGAGAGGGTCCGCTCTCGATGCTCCTGCCGGTCGGCGTGCTCGCGGTGCTCTCGGTCGTCGGCGGACTCGTCTCCATTCCCGGCGTGTGGCATCCCTTCACGCACTGGATCGAGGAGACGGGTGAAGCCGTCGTCGAGCCGTCCGTGGCGCAGGACTACGGCACCAGCGCGATCGCAGTGCTCCTTGGCCTCGCCGGCCTGTTCTTCGCCCGCCGCGCGTTCCAGCAGGGGCGCGAACTCGTTCCACAACCCGGTCTCTGGCGCACGTTCGAGCACAAGCTCTACTTCGACGAGCTCTACGACGCGCTTTTCTACAGACCCGCCGCCGCACTTGGGCTGCGTTTGCGGCAGTACGTCGAGGAGCCCGTGATCGAACGCTCGCTCGACGAGATCGGCTCCGGGACGATCCAGGCCGGCGGGGAGGTGGCGCGCGTGCAGTCGGGGCTTCTGCGCACGTACACCTTCACGATCGCCGTGGCAGTCGCCGTGCTCGTCGTCGTCTTCGTGGCGGTGCGCTGAACGGTGCTGACGACACTCCTCATCGTCCTTCCGATTGCAGGCGCGCTCGTCGTCGCCGCGCTGCCGCTTCCGCGCGCCTGGACCGCCGGGCTCGCGCTACTCGTCGCGCTGGCCGAGGTAGCCGTCTGGGCTATCGCCGCCGCCCGCTTCGACTTCGACGGCGCCGGTCTCCAGTTCTCGGCGAACCAGGAGTGGGTCGACAGCCTCGGCATCTCGTACTCCGTCGGCTTCTACAGCTTCTCCCTCTGGCTCGTGGGTGCGTCCGTCATCGTCTCGGCAGCGGCGATCGGATATGCGGTCTGGGTCGGCCGGGATCGTCCGCGCGCCTACTACGCGCTGATGCTCTTCTTGACCGGCGCGGTCGTCGCAACCTTCGCGGCGCAGGACCTCCTGCTCTTCTACGTCGCGTTCGAGGCGATGCTGATCCCGCTCTACGTTCTGATCGGCGTCTGGGGCGGCTCGCGACGCGGCGCGGCGACGCTGACCTTCGTCGTCTACACGATGGCAGGGTCGCTGCTGATGCTCGCCTCGGTCGTCGCGTTCGGCGTGACGCAAGGGACGTTCTCGCTCATCGAGTCCGAGCGGAGCGACCAGACCTGGATCTTCCTCGGGTTTGCCGTCGCGTTCGCAATCAAGGCGCCGCTGTTCCCACTCCACGGCTGGCTTCCGCTCTCCTACCGCGAAGCGCCCGTCGAGGTGACCGCGGTTCTCTCGGGAGTCGTCTCGAAGACGGCTATCTACGGCTTCCTCCGAATCGGCCTCGAGCGCTTCCCGGAGCCGGCGGACGACCTCGCCGGACTCGTCCTCGTCCTCGCGGCAGCGGGGGTCGTCTACGGCTCCGTGCTGGCGTTCCGCGCTCCCGACCTGCGCGGGATCGTGGCGTATTCCTCGCTGGCACAGATGGGCCTCATCGTGCTCGGCCTCTTCGCGCTCAACGGCGGCGGCATTGCCGGCGCGGTGCTGCAGTCGGTGAACCACGCGCTCATCTCGTGCGCGATGTTCCTGCTCGTGGGGATGGTCGAACGACGGTGCGGGACGGGTGAGCTGGCGGCCCTCGGCGGGATGGCCCGCGGCCGTCCGGTGCTCGCGACGGTCGTGCTGACCGCGGGCATGATCGCCCTCGCCGTGCCGGGATCTACGACGTTCGCGGGCGAGTTCCTGATCATGACGGGGGTGTACGGCCAGGGCTGGGGCTACACGGCCGTGGTCGCACTCGGGATCGTGCTCGCCGCCATGTACACGCTCCGGCTGATCTCCGCGATCCTCCATCAACGGCCGGGATCGGCCGTCCGCGAGGACGCGCTCGACCTGCGGCCAGGAGAGCTCAGTCTCGTGCTACCGCTGGTGGCCGCCCTCCTCGTACTGTCCGCCTACCCGGCCCTCGTGAGCGACCGCGCGATCGACTCGCGGGAGTACACCGCGTTCTTCCAACCCGAGATCTCGCCGTGATCGAGACGCCGAAGGTCGACTGGCTCGCGCTCTCGCCAACGCTTGCGCTCCTCGGAGCGTCAGGAGTCGCCCTGCTCGCCGCAGTTCTCGTGCCTTCGTGGATGCGGCGCTGGTTCACGGCAACGGTCGCCTTCATCGGATTCGTGGTCGCCGCGATCTTCGCCGGGGTGGTCTTTGCCGAGACCCCGGTCGCGGAGTCGCTCCTGTCCGAGTCCATGGTGCGCGACCGCTTGGCCGCGTTGGCCCAGATCATCCTCGCGGTCACGGGAGCCGTCGTCGTGCTCGTCGCAGCCACAGAGCGCAGGCGACACGCGGGCGAGTACTACGCACTACTGACCGCGGCGTGTGCGGGCATGGTGTTCTTCGTCGGAGCCGAGAACCTGATGACGCTGTTCCTCGGGCTCGAGTGGTTCTCGCTCTGCCTCTACATCCTCGTCGCGATCGACACCGAGCGCGAAACCTCACTCGAGGCCGGGCTCAAGTACGTGATCGTCGGTGGCTTCGGCTCCGCAATCCTGCTCTTCGGCTCCGCATTCGTGTACGGAGCGACGGCCGAGCTCGGCTTTCAGCAGATCGCTGCGGCAGAGGCGGGGGACGATGCGTTCCTGGTCGCCGGGCTCGCCATGATCCTCGCCGGACTCGCCTTCAAGGTATCTGCGGCGCCGTTCCACATGTGGACGCCGGACGTGTACCAGGGCGCTCCCTCCTCTGTCACCGCCTTCATGTCCGCGGCGACGAAGACCGCGGCGCTCGTCCTCACGTTCCGCATTCTCGTCACGGCGTTCCCGGACGAGATCGAGGTTTGGACGATCGCCGTTGCAGTGCTCGCCTGCGCCTCGCTCGTCTGGGGAAACCTCGCCGCGCTGGCGCAACGCGACGTGAAGCGTCTTCTCGCGTACTCCTCGATCTCACACGCGGGCTTCATGCTCATCGCGATCGCCGCGGGAACGGAGCGGGGAGCCGAGGCACTCCTCTACTACCTCGTTCCCTACTCGGCAATGTCTGTCGGCGCGTTCGCCGTCGTCGCAGCCCGAGAGCGCGAGCTCGGCAAGCCGCTCACCCTCGAGTCGCTTGCCGGCTTCGGCTGGGAGCGCCCGTTCTACGGGGTAGCGCTGTGGGTTTTCATGCTCGGCTTCGCAGGGTTTCCGCTGACCGGCGGCATGTTCGGGAAGCTCTTCGTCTTCTCCGCAGCGTACGACGCGGGGGACTGGTGGCTCGTCCTCGTCGGCGTCGCTGCAACGGCGGTCTCGCTGGCCTACTACCTGAACGTCGTTCGCTGGCTGTACATGAGAACCGCCGTGGAGGCCAGTCTGGTCGCCGTCGGCGGCTCTCCGCCGCGGAATCCTCTGCTGGCGACCGCCATTGGGGCCGCGGTCATCGTCACCGTCGGGTCGTTCTTCGTCGTCCAGCCGATTCTGGATATGGCCTCCGACGCCGCCGCGTCCCTGCCGTTCTGAGGTCTCCGCGGCGGTAGATTCCGACCCGATGGCCACGGAGCTCACCTGGCTCGGTCACGCGTCATTCCGCGTCGACTCACCCGGCAGCAAGCGCATCTATGTCGATCCGTTTCTCGCGAATCCGAAGTGTCCGGAGAGCGAGCGCGAGCCGGAGCGGTGCGATCTCATCGTCCTCACGCACGGACACGGCGATCACGTGGGCGACACCGTCGCGATTCACCGGAGGCTCGGCTGTCCCGTCGTGGCGCTCGCCGAGCTGCGCAACTGGTTGTCGTACCAAGGAGTCGAGAAGTCCGAAGAGCATGGGCCGGGAAAAGGCGGCACGGTGGAGGTCGAAGGCGTGAAGATCACCTTGACGGACGCGAACCACTCGTCCAGCCACGACGAGGGGGAAGGGCGCTCTCTCTATCTCGGGGAGCCGGCAGGGATCGTCCTCGTACTCGAGGACGGCTTCACGCTCTACTTTGCCGGGGACACGAACGTGTTCGGCGACATGGCGCTCATCGCCCGGATCTACGCACCGGACGTCGCGGTGCTCCCGATCGGGGACCACTACACGATGGGGCCGCGCGAGGCGGCGGTCGCGCTCGAGCTGCCCGGCGTCCCGCGCTGCGTGCCTTGTCACTACGGGACGTTTCCGTTGCTCACGGGAACGCCGGACGAGCTCCGCGCCCTCGCGCCGCCTGGGGTCGAGATCCTTTCACCAGAGCCGGGCGAGACGGTGGCGCTCTGATGCGAGAGCGGTGGTTCGGGGCAACGGGACGGAAAGTGCCTCAGATCGCGCTCGCTGGGACGGTCGACCTCGAGGGCGCGCTCGTGCTCGACGACACCTCCGACCGCGCTGCGATTCATGCGGCACATGAACAAGGGACGCCCGTCGTCGTGCGCGCCTCAACCGCCGAGGAGATCCATGCGGCGCTGTCTCTCGGCGAGGTGGCATGCGCGATCGTGGAGGACAAGACGCTGCTGACGCTCGATCTCGCGCAGCTGACGTACGGCTAGCGTGCTCGTCTCGACCTATTCGATCTGCGCCTGCGACCGCGGCGCCCGGCAATGGGGAGTCGTGGTGCAGTCGCGCTTCCTCGCGGTCGGTTCGATCGTCCCCTGGGCCGAGCCGCGCGTGGGTGCGATCGCGACGCAGTCGCACGCGAACCCACGCTACGGGCCAGACGGGCTCGCTCTCCTGCGTGAAGGCCTCTCGGCCGAGGAGGTTGTCGGGCGCCTGACCGAAGCGGACGACAGGCGAGCGGAGCGGCAGCTCGGCGTCGTGGACGCGGCGGGGCGGGCGGCGGCGTTCACGGGCGACGCGTGCCGGGAGTGGGCCGGCAGCAGGACAGGGCCGGGCTACGCGGCGCAGGGCAACATCCTCGTCTCCGCCGAGACAGTCGACGCACTGGCCGAGACGTTCGAGGGGACAGACGGAGCGCCGCTCGGCGAGCGCCTCCTCGGCTGTCTCGAAGCCGCACAGGCTGCGGGCGGCGACAGTCGCGGCCAGCAGTCGGCGGCGCTGCTCGTGGTCGGCCCCGAGCAGGGCTTCGCCGGACTCTCGGACGTCTTTGTCGACCTCCGCGTCGATGACCACGAGCACCCGCTCGAGGAGCTGCGCCGGATCTTCGCGATCCACCACGAGCTCTTCGTCGCAGCGCCCAGCGAGTAGCACGTGCGGGTTCTCGCGACGCGCCGCTATCCAGGGCCTGCATTCGACGAGCTCACCGACGTCGAGGTGCTCCCGCTCGCCGCACTCGACGGTCCGCGGGCCGACGTAGAAGGGATCGTGGTCGCTAACGAGCTCGTGCCGCTCGATCTGCTGCCCGAGCTACGAGTGGTCGCCAACTTCGGAGTCGGTTACGACCGCATCGGCGTCGAGGCGTGCCATGCGCGCGGAGTCGTCGTCACGAACACGCCCGGCGTGCTCGACGCGGCGACGGCCGATCTCGCGTTCGCGCTCATCCTCGCGACCAGGCGGCGAGTGGTCGAAGGAGACCGGCTCGTGCGGTCGGGCGGCTGGGGGCGATCCTGGTCGGAGGGCACGCTCGCGGAGGAGCTAACCGGCTCGACGCTCGGCATCGTCGGGCTCGGGCGGATAGGAAGTGCCGTCGCGCGACGCGCGCGGGGGTTCGACCTCCAAGTCCTCTACACGCAGCGCACACGGGTCGAGACGGAGCTCGCCGACTACCGAGAGCTCGACGACCTGCTCGCAGAGTCCGACGTCGTGACGCTGCACACTCCGTTGACGCCCGAGACAGAGGGGTTCATCGACGCGAGGCGCCTTGGACTCCTGCGCGACGGCGCCTGCCTTGTGAACACGGCTCGCGGCGAGCTCGTGGACGAAGCGGCTCTCGTCGCCGAACTCGTCTTCGGACGCATCCGGGCGGGTCTCGACGTGTTCGCCGCCGAGCCGCATGTGCCGACCGAGCTGATCGGACTGGCGAACGTCGTCCTCACTCCGCACCTCGGGAGCGCAACGCGCCAGGCGCGCAAGGCTATGACCCGGCTCGTGGTCGACAACTTGCGCGCGGTCGAGCGCGGCGACCCGCCGCTGACGCCGGTCAGCGCTGGACGGTGACGTCGAAGCCGAAGAGCAGCATCGGCCAGAAGAGCACTGCGACGATCGCGCTCAAGACCTTTCCGACCGTCCCGAGCTCGTCGAAGTAGTCGTTCGCCGCAGCGACGACGACGCCGACGATCAGCCAGACGACGGGCAGGGACAGGGCTCTCAGCGCGCGCATATCGCTGGCATGCCCGAACTTCTCGACGGTGAAACCCGCGCTGCTAGTCGCCCGGTAGCCGGCGAGCGCCGGCGAGCGTGCGGAATGAGGGAACAGGATCGTGCTCGGGCGTCGCAACGAGGAGGAGCGCGCCCGGCTCGGGGCCGGCAAGCGCTCCCACGAGCAGCTCCAGGCCGACCGCGAGCGCGAAGGCCTTGTGCGAGTGCTCGCCGCCGAAGGGGACGAGCTCGTCGGCGTCCGCCGTTCCCGCAAGGACGTCGCCGTGGGTCACGGCACCCATGGAGACGTCTGTGACGATCGGCTCGCCGTTGCTCGATGGGATCGCGACCGCAAGCGGATTGGTTCCCGTGAGCGGAGGACCGCCGTCGGGATGGGGCAGCCGGCGCGGTGACGTCGCCGTGAGCGCAGCGACGAGATCCGCCTCGGCGAGGCGGCGCACCCAGTAGCCGAGCACGCCGGTCGGAAAGCAGCGCTCTGCGACGATCACCCGAGCCCGCTCGGGCGGATTCGCGAGCGTGGCGCGCACGATCTCGTCGAGCACGAGGTAGCCGAGAGCGCCGTTGCCGTTCCACCGCTCGAAAGCCGGCTCGCTCACGGTGCGGCGTGGGCGGGCGCCCGGGTCGAGCTCCTGCGTCGCGAGCCACGCGATACGCGACAGGCCATGGCCACGCTTGCCGCGAGCGTCTGCATCGGTGAAGTGCGCCAGCAAGACGTCAGCGGCCGTGGCATCCAGTCCGAGCTCGCGCAGGCGGTTTCCTGCCTCCTCGATCGTCATCGCCCGACGAAAGCCTTCGTCCGAAAATGGAGCATCGGCCAGCCGCGATCCCGAGCGATTCGCCGCAGCGAGCGATCCGGATTCACGACGACGGGCCGACCGACCGCCTCCAGGAACGGGAGGTCGCTCGCGGAGTCGGAGTAGGCGGTCGAGATCGCGAGATCGATGTCCTCTCTCACCGCGAGCTCCCCGAGCGCTCAGCTTTCTCGGGTCCGTAGAGCCGTCGCCCGAGACGCCCTGTGTATCTCCCGTCGCCGACCTCGGCGGTAGAGCCGATGCCTCCGTCGAGCCCGAGCTCCCGCACCAAGGCATCGACGATCTCTTGGAGCGCAGCGGAGACGATGAACGAGCGCTCGCCGCGCGCTCGGTGGCCGTCGACGAGATCGAGCGCATCTCGGTAGACGTACGGCTTGAGCGCTGTATCAAAGGCCTCGGCGACGATCTCGCGCAGCAGCTCCACGTTCAGGCCCTTCAGGATCGTCATCCCGGTCTCCGCCGTCTGCCCGACGCGCGCTGATCCTGCTCCGAAGCGCACGAAGATGAACTGCGCCAGCGCCGCCTTCGCCTGGTCGCGCCGCAGCAGCAAGCCGCGCGTGCGAAAGGCCGGCGCGAGCGCGAGCGAGCTCGACCGCGAGAGCAGCGTCCGATCGAGGTCGAAGAACGCGGCCCCCGGCACGGGGCGAGTCTATGACTGTTGGTCGAGGTGTCAGCCGAGAATCGTGAGCGGCTTGCGGATCACGCCCGCCCGCGAGGCGGCCACCGACTTGGCGAGCGCGGCGATCGCCTGTGCTGCCTCGGAGTCGGGTGCGACCTCGAGCACCGGGTTGCCCTCGTCGGCCGACTCGCGCAGCACGGGATCGAACGGGATACGCGCGAGCAAGGGCACGCCGATCTCGTCCGCGAGCGCCTGACCGCCACCGGCGCCGAAGAGCTCCTGACCCGTACCGGTCAGGTAGGACATGTTCTCCACTGCTCCGACGACTCGCATTCCGGTCTTGAGCGCCATCTGCGCGGCGCGGACGGCAACCTGTTGCGCGGCGGGCTGCGGCGTCGTGACGACGAGCGCTTCGGCACGCGGCAGTAGCTGACCAAGCGACATCGCGACGTCGCCGGTACCAGGTGGCATGTCGATCAGCAGCGTGTCGATCTCGCCCCAGTGCACGTCGGACAGGAATTGCTCGAGCGCCTTGTGCAGCATCGGGCCGCGCCACATGATCGGCGCGTTCTCCTCGAGGAAGAACCCGATCGACATGAGTTTGAGCTCACCGCGTACGGGTGGGACGATCATCTCGTCCACCGCGATCGGCTTCTGGTGCACGCCGAGCATGTGCGGAATCGAGTGGCCGTACACGTCGCCGTCGAGGACGCCGACCTGCTCGCCGAGCAGCGACAGCGCGTACGCGAGGTTCGCGGTGAGCGTGGACTTGCCGACGCCGCCTTTCCCAGACGCAATCGCGATCACGCGGGTCGCGGGCGAGAGCGAGATGCTCCGCTCCTCGCGACCGCCGCGCAGGCGAGTGGCGAGCGCAGCTTTCTCCGCCGGCGTCATCACGTCGAAGCCGAGCCGGACGGACGTGACGCCCGCAACCTCCCCGACGAACCTCCCAACCTGCTCCTCGAACGCGTGCCGGAGCGGACAGCCGGCGACCGTCAGCGCGATCGTGACCGAGACAGCGCCGTCGTCCTCGACGAGCACGTCGCGCACCATGTCGAGCTCGGTCACCGGGCGCTTGAGCTCCGGGTCGATGACCTGCTCGAGTGCCTTCAAGATCGCGTCGCGGTCAGGCTTCATGAGGGTGAGCGTAGCGGCACCTACCTAAGAGGCTTGGGCGAGAGAGCGCGAACGAGCTCCTCGACAAGAGCGGGTGTCCCCGCGGCCGCGAGGCGAGAGCGTGGCACGAGGTCGAGCGGCGCGGCGTCGACCGGCGGATCTTCGAACAGCTCGAGCGCGAGCCCGCACTCGGACACCAGCAACTGAGCCGCCGCGATGTCGACCGAACGCGCCTCCTTGAGCGAGCAGACCGCGTCGACGCGCCCCGCCGCAAGGTGGCAGAGCGAGAGGGCAAGCGATCCCATGACCCGGAAGCGCTCGGCGACCTCGGCGACACGCGCCGCGTGCTCGGAGATCGCCCGAGCCGTCGTTCCCTCGAACGAGAGGATCTCGACCGTCTCCTTCGGCTTGACGGCACCGAGCCTTTCTCCGTTCAGGTACGCGCCCTGGTCGCGAGTCGCTGTCCACTCCTCACCCGACCCGAAGTCGTGGACGAACCCAAATTTGACCTCGCCCATCGTCGGCCCGTCCGCGACGGCCAAGGAGAACGAGAAGAACGGAATGCCGCGCTTCGCGTTCACCGAGCCGTCGATCGGGTCGACGACGACGACCTGGCGACCGCCGGTGCCGAACATCCGCGTTCCTAGCTCTTCAGAGACGAGAACGAAGCTCTCGCCACTCGCCTCGAGGCGCGAGACCACAGCGTCCTCGGCAGCCTGGTCGATCGCGGTCGTGTCGTCTCCGCCCTCGCCGCGTCGCAGGATCGGCTCGCGCTCCATCCGGGTCGGAAGCTGCTTCAGAGTCTGCTCGATGTCCGCGACGCAGGAGCGACAGAGCTCGAGCCACGGGCTCATGGGCCGGGCTTAGGCCAATGAGCGGAGAGGCGCGCGTTCCTCACGGCTCCAGCGGGTGAAAGAGGAGGCCCGAGAGCGGCTTCGGGAAGAAGTACGTGCTCTTCGAGGGCATGCGCTGACCACGGCGAGCGACCTCGAACACGTCCTCGAGCCGAGGCTCTCGTAGGAGGAAGGCGACGTCGGCTTCGCCGGAGTCGACCGCAGCCCGAGCTTCCTCCGCGCGGGGTGTGTAGCTGATCCCGTCCAGGCCGTGGCGATCGACAAGCTCGACGTCGAGCTCGGCCTCGTTCCCACGAACGAGCTCGATGCTCCCGTCACGGTAGGCGATCGCGACCGAGCGGTCGGGCGGCTCCTCGACGAGGAGTGCGAACGCTTCTTCGAGACTCTCGACGGCCTCGCCCTCACCCGCAACGCGCAGGTCGCGCCGGCCGGAGAACACCCGATGGGTCGGAAACACGCGCAAGCCCGGATCCCGGGTCGAGACGAAGACCGCCATCATGCGCGCCTCAGGCGGAACCGCAGCCTCTGCGAACGCGAGGACGCTCTCGTAGCGGTGGTGCCCGTCTGCGATGAGGAGCTGCGCGTTGCGAACGGACTCGCTCGCGGCCGCGTCCAGCCGCCAGAGGCGCGAGCCGTTCACCGCAACGTCAGGGTCCGCCTCCGGACGCTCGACACCGAGCGCTGCGTCCACGAGGAGAAAGATCGGCTCCGGGTGCACGCGCAGCTCCTCGAGCAGCCGTAGACGTTCCTGGGTCGTCCGCGAATCGGTGCGCTCATGCGGTACGACGGACCCGGTCGAATGCGGCTCCACGGCAAGTGAGGCCACGATTCCGCACCGCTCGCGAGCGATTCCGTCCGGGCCCGTGTACTCCTCGGCGAGAAACCATGTCGACGGCTCGGCTTCGCGAGCCACTATCCCCTCGGTCAGCCAGGTTCGATACAGGCGTCCGGCGTCTTCCGGCGATTCGGGCAGCGTGAGATGCATGACGTTGTACGGGCTGCGCGCGTACAGCCGATCGCGCTCGTCCTGCGTGACAGCGTCGTACGGGGGCGCGACGAGATCGGCCAGGGCTCCGGCCGCGCCGGTGTAGCGGACCGCGCGGAACCCCTGAACATCAGCCATTCGAGCCCGAGCGTACCAACGGTCTGCCGCGTGGACCGGCGCCATAAACTTGTGCTGTGACGACGATCGCCGAGCTCGCCGAGGACCGGACGGTCGAAGGCGTGTTCGCAGTCGTCAAGAAGGAACGCCGGAGGACTCGCGCCGGAGCGTCCTATCTCGCGCTCGAGCTCGCCGACGCCAGCGGGCGCATCGAAGGAAGGGTGTGGAACGACGTCGAGCTGCTAGACGCCCGCTTCGACCAGGGTGATGCGGTTCGCGTCCTCGGGCGGGTCGAGCGGTTCGGCGGCAAGCTCCAGCTCCAGGTGCGAACGCTCGAAACGACGGCTGACGCCGACCCTGCATCCCTCGTCCCGACGATGCGCCGCGACGCGGACGAGCTCGACGGGTTCTTCGAGTTCCTCGCCGCGGAGATCTCGCATCCGGAGCTCGCGGGACTCGTCTCGTCGTTTTTAGGCGATCCAGACGTGCGAGCCTCGTTCCGTGCACTACCTGCCGCTGGCTCGGACGGCCACCATGGCTATGCGGGGGGACTGCTCGAGCACACGGTCGGTGTCGCCACTCTCGGCCGTGAGACAGCGCAGCTCCATCCACGGCTTCGCGCCGACCTCCTGCTGGCAGCGGCACTGCTGCACGACCTCGGTCGAGTACGCGAGCTTCGTCCCGGGCCGGGGTTCATCGCCACCGAGGAGGGGCGGCTTCTGGGCCACGTGCACCTTGGGCTGCGCATGATCGAGGAGCGAGCGGGTGCGGTCGATCCCGCAGTTCGGGCGGAGCTCTTGCACGCCATCGCCTGCCACCACGACCGCCAGGCGGCGCGCACGGCCGAGGCGGCAGTCCTCTACCACGCGAATCAGCTCGACGCGCAAGCCGCCACTCGCCCCGTCGGCGACGACTGAGGTTTAACGCCTCGTGGCTGCCGTCCTGGGGCTCGCGGGCGCCGCGCTCTGGGGCATCGGCGACTTCCTCGGCGGTCTCGCGTCGCGGCGGATGGCGGTTCTCGCCGTGCTCGCGATCTCCCAGGCGATCGGACTCGCGGGCGTCGTGCTGTGGGTGCTGCTCGCGCACGATCCGTTTCCCGGCGTCACGGAGCTGCTCCCGGCCGCGGCAGCCGGGGTCGCCGGTCTCGTCGGGCTCGGCGCCCTCTATCGAGGCTTTGCGGTCGGAGCGATGGGCATCGTCGCGCCGATCAGTGCTGCCTCGCCCATCGTGCCGCTGACAGTCGATGCGGCTCGCGGGATCACGCCTGGCGTCTTGCAGTGGCTCGGCGTGGCGCTCGTGCTCGTCGGCATCGTGACGTTGTCGAAGGAACCGTCAGGCAGCGCCACTCAACGGATCGCTGCCGGAGCCGGTCTCGCGCTCGTCGCCGCGCTCGGGTTCGGCGGCTTCGTCGTCGGGCTCGATGCCGGCGCGGACGAGAGCGCTCCGTGGGCGGTCGTCGCTGCACGTTCGGCGTCGGTTGCGATCGCCGTCGTGGCCATTCTGGTCACCTCGGGGACGCTCCGCGCACCTCGAAATCTCCTTCCGTTGCTCATCGGCGTCGGCGTCTTCGACACGGGCGCCACCGTCTGCGTCGCGTTCGCGACGACGAAGGGCTCGGCCGGGATCGTGGCGGTTCTGGGCGCCCTCTACCCAGTCGTGACGGTCGTGCTCGCTCGGATCGTGCTGGCCGAGAAGCTGAGCCGGTCGCGGCGGGCAGGCGGCCTCGTCGCACTGAGCGGAGCTGCCCTCGTCGCCGCCGGCTAAGCGGCCGGCTCGGTACGGGAAAGGAGCGCCTGCAACGACACCGAACCGAGAATCATGCAGACCTCTCCCTTGCGGCTGGGCGCGCTTATCAGCCTCGCAACGCTCGCGATCGCCGGTGTGCTCGGACTCATCGCCGTGCTCGACACGGACGACGTGGCCGCCAGCTTCGGGGCGGGGTTCGGGATTGCCTTCGTCGTGTTCCTGTCCGGTGCGACGCTCGCCTGCGCGCTCGCATGCCTCGCGCGGGGGCGGCTGGAGTGGGTCGCTCTCGGAAGCATCGCCCTTGCCGGCGTGGCTCTCGACCTCCTCGTACTCGCGATCTGGCAGGGAATCGACAGCGAGACCTACGCCAGAATCACCGCGATCACCGGGGTCTGGAGCTTCTTCGCCCTGATCGTGCTCGGGCTGACGCTGGCCGTCGATCGCCCGGCGCGAGTAACTCGCTGGCTCCATCTCGCCGCGGTGGTCTCGGCAGTCGGCGCAGGCCTGGTCTCGACATACTTGATCGCCTTCACGGAGAGCGGAAGCTCCTCGAGCAGCGGATCTCTCGACGAGGGCACCGGCACGACGATCTTCGGGGTACCGGGTGTCAGCCTTGGCGAGGATCAATTGCTGCGGGTGCTCGGAGTCGCGTTCGTCCTCCTCGCGACCTTCTGGTTCGCCGCGCTCGCAGCGCACCGACTCGAGCGCGCCGAAGCGGTGGACGCGTAACTCAGACGTTGAAGCGGACGTTCAGAACGTCGCCGTCCTCGACCACGTAGTTCTTCCCCTCGAGCCGCTGGAGACCGCGGCGCGCGGCCTCCGCGTGCGAGCCGCAAGCGACGAGGTCGTCCCAGCGAATCACCTCGCAGCGAATGAAGCCGCGCGCGAGATCCGTGTGGATGGTCTCCGCCGCCTCGAGTGCCGTCTGTCCCTGGCGAAGCGGCCACGAGCGCGCCTCCGTGTCGCCGGCCGTGAAGAAGACGATCAGCCCGAGCGCGTCTTTGAGATGCGCGACGACCTGGTCGAGCACCGACGGCCCGTCGCGGAACTCCGCCGCTTCCTCCGGCGGCAACTCGGCGAGCTCCACCTCGAGCTTGCCGTCGATCCCACCCGGCCCGTTGACGAGAGCGATGAGCGGCTTGGTCGTGAGCGGCTCGAGCTCGGACGGTAGCTCTCCAGTCCAATCCGCGAGCGTCTTCCCGGCCTCGACGTGCACGAGCAGGGCTTCGAGCAGGTCGACCTCCTGCCGCGTCGCTGGATCCCCCGACTTCGCCTCTTTGCGCACTCGCTCGAGCCGCCGCTCGACGTGATCCCGGTCGGCGACGAGGAGCTCGAGCCGGATCGCCTCGAGATCGCGCGCAGGGTCCGATTCAGGCGAGAAGCCGTCCGCCACGGCGAGCAACGCATCCGACTCTCGGAGACCCGCCACGAGCGAGCCGCCCGTACCGGGCACGTCCATCACGCGAATCGCCGCCGGAGTCACCTTGCGGGAGCCGACGACACGAGCGACCTCGTCGAGTCGTCCGTCGGGAATCGTCGCGACACCGAGGTTCGCCTTCTCGGATACGGAGGCGTACGCCGTCACCTCGGCACCGGCGTGCGTGAGTGCGTTGAAGAGCACGGTCTTGCCGGAGTTGGACAGGCCGACGAGCCCGACCTGCAAGGGCATCGCGGCCTCTACTCGCCGAAGCCGACGCGGCCCTCGCGAGCGAAGCGCTTCGCGTAGAGCACCCGCGGGAGCACGAGCAGGATCCTGCCGTCCTCCGCGTCGAGCGACAGCGTCGGTCCGCTTTCGCCTTTACTCAGCGCCTGCTCGAGCGCGTCGGCGCTCGCCGGCTTCACGAGCCAGCTCACGATCTGACCCCCTTCAAGCGCGACCTCGATACGGACCAGTGAGTTCTCAGCCACCGGAAACCACCTCTGTGAGGACGCCGTGGACGGCGTCGGGATGGACGAATGCGACCTCGAGCCCGTACAGCCCGCGGCGGGGAACCACATCGATGAGGTGCGCGCCGACCTCGGAGAGCTCGCGCAAGGTCGACTCCACGTCGTTGGTCTCGAGCGCGACGTGATGCATGCCGGGACCTCGACGCGCGAGGAAGCGACCAACGGGGGTGTCCTCCCCGGTCGGAGCGAGCAGCTCGACGCGACCGGCGCCGACAAGCAGCGCGGCGGCCTCGACCCCCTGGCTGGCCAGCTCGTCGCGATGCTCCACTCGCGCGCCAAACAGCCGCTCGTAGGTCGTGATCGCCTCATCGAGGTCTCTGACGGCGACGCCGACGTGGTGGATTCCGCACAGGTTCACGCGGGCGATGCTAGCGGCGCGCCGGGCGTACCCGCCTTCGAAGCTTAGTGCTTCCCACCGTAAATACGCTCGTGGTTCGCGGGCAAAAACCGAGCAGGCCTAGGACGCAGGGAGCGTTCATACCCAAAGGTATGGACGCGACCGAGGACGACGGCATGCGAAGCGTTTGCAGCCGCGCGAAGCGTGGGCGTATTTGCGGTGGGGAGCACTTAGTCCCGCATGGGAAGAGCGCGCACCGTCCCGATCGTCTCGGAGGAGCGCGACTCGGGCTTGGTGTCCACGAGCAGCGCCTCGAGCTCCGCACGATCGAGCGTCTCCTTCTCGAGCAGCGCCTCGGCAACGCGATCGAGCACGGCTCGATGCTTCACAAGGAGTCGCTGCGCCTCGTCGTAGGCGCCGTCCGTGAGCCGTGCCTGCTCCGAGTCGCGCATGCGCTTGGTCTCTTCCGAGAGCGCGTAGTTGTCTGCGCGCATGGTCCTCGACGGCGCAATCTCGGACATTCCGAACTCGAACACCATCGAGCGGGCGATGGCCGTGACACGCTCGAGGTCGTTCGCAGCACCGTTCGTGATCCGTCCGAACACGACCTGCTCGGCAGCGCGGCCGGAGAGGAAGACCATCATCAGGTCGACGAACTCCTCGCGCGTATGCAGGTAGCGATCCTCGGTCGGCATGTTGAGCGTGTACCCGAGAGCCTGTCCGCGAGAGACGATCGTCGCCTTCTGCGCGGGGAAGAGCTCACCCACGAGATGCGACATGACGGCATGTCCGGCCTCGTGGTACGCGAGAATCCGCTTCTCCTTCTCGGAGACGACGCGCCGCTGCTGGAGTCCGGCGACGATCCGCTCCATTGCCGCCTCGAAGTCCGATTGCCGGATGTACTGAGCGCCAGAACGGGCGGCGAAGATCGCCGCCTCGTTACAGAGGTTTGCGATGTCGGCGCCGGTGAGGCCGGAGGTCTGCCTGGCGACGCGCTCGAGATCGACGTCCGCTGCAAGCGGCTTGCCTCGGGTATGCACGCCGAGAATCTGCTCCCGGCCCGCGACGTCCGGCGGCGCGACGTTCACCTGCCGATCGAAGCGACCGGGCCGGAGAAGTGCCGAATCGAGGTCCTGGAGCCTGTTCGAGGCAGCCATGACAATGACCTCGTCACGGGCGCTGAACCCGTCGAGCTCCACGAGGAGCTGGTTCAGGGTCTGATCGTGCTCACGGTGGAAGCCGCCTCCCGAGCGTGCGGCCCCGACCGCGTCGAGCTCGTCGATGAAGACGATCGCAGGCTCGTGCTTGCGTGCTTCCTCGAAGAGCTTGCGGATGCGAGCAGCCCCGAGGCCGGCGAACATCTCGACGAAAGAAGAGGCGCTCGCGGAATAGAAGTTGGCGCCGGATGCGCTCGCGACTGCCTTTGCGAGCAGCGTCTTTCCGGTCCCGGGCGGGCCGTGCAGGAGAATCCCGCGCGGGACGCGGGCACCAACCCGCTCGAACCGCTTGCGGTTGCGGAAGAAGTCGACGACTTCCTGGAGCTCTTGCTTCGCCTCGTCGAGCCCGGCGACGTCGTCCCACGCAACCTCCACCTGCGAACCCTTGACGACAGGGGCGGGCTTCGCGCGCGGCATGAAGCGAATCGTCCAAATGAGAAGGGCGATCACGATCCCGAAGAAGACGATCGGAAGCCAGGTGATCAGCTGGTACTCGAAGTCGCCCACGCCCCCTGCCTATCGGCAGAGAAGCGCTGCTCCTCAAGGGATCTAGCGCTCTTCGGGAATCGTCTCTTCGAGCGCGAGGCAGGCGTCGCGGGCTGCATTCGCGACCTCGACCTGATCCGCCGAGGGCTCCGCGGTGGAGAAGCGGCGCTGGAGCTCGAAGCCGGGTCGCGCAAGCGCGCGAGCAAGCGGATTCTGTGGATTCCTGAGCATCCAGCCGAAGACCTCGACGGAGGCCCCGACTGCGACCGTGGTTCCGAGCAGTCGCGCGGCGCTCCGCGCCGGTGCCGGCGCCTTACCGGCGGCCACGTTTGCCGCGACGGACGCGACGACGAGCGGTCCGATGAGCTGCGACCCGCAGCGGGGATGCTCCTTCGGCGCCGTCTCGCCGTTCTCGTACGTCCCGATCGAGACGTGCTCCGCACCGTGGTAGGCAGCAAGTTCAGGTCCTCGCAGCGCGAGCCCCGCCGGAATGAGGGCAACCGCACCGGCGAGCGCCTCCCGACCTCCCGCGGAGAGCCGGCGACTCCGTCGTACCCCGCGGGTGAGAATCGTCGAGGCAGCGATTCCTCCGATCACGGCCGGTCGCTCGAACGGGAAGCGGGCTTGCGGGACCGCCCGGCGGACGATCGGTAGGAGTGCGAATGCCTCGGCGAGACGGAGTGGTCCACGAAGGACCGGCGTTTTCACGAGCTGGCCAAAGCGGGGCTTGCGTCCAGAGGCGACATGAAGCGTCCCATCGTCGTCGCGCACCGCACAGCCCCACGCCGTCGGGCCGTGCACAAGCACCCCGTTTTGCAGAGCCATCCCGCCGAGCCGGATCGTCTCCATGAGCAGAGGGTAGCGGCGGGATCGGCTCCGGTATCACCCCTGCTCGGCTCCGCCCTCGGCCGCCTCGGTGGCGTCAGGTGCGGGCAGCGAGCTCTCTGAGCGCGTCCTGCAGCTCATCGGCCGCCGGCCCGCGCTCGACCTTCCGGCCGTCGAGCTCGACCCACGGCAGGACCTCTCGTACGGACGAGGACGTGAACGCCTCTTCCGCACCGAGCAGCGCGCCTATCGAGTACGCACCTTCCTCGACCGAGTAGCCGAGAGCCGGTGCGAGCTCGAGCAACGCCGCGCGTGTGACCCCGGCGAGAATGCCGAGGTCGAGCGAGGGGGTGAAGAGCGTGCGGTGACGTCGCCACCAGACATTCGTCACCGTCCCCTCGAGCACGATCCCGTCGGCATCAACAAAGATCGCCTCGTCGGCCCCACGACGCTTGGCCTCGGCCTCGGCCGCGATGTTCACGGCGTAACTCGTGGACTTCACGCCGGGGAGAAGCCAGGGCGCCGTCGCGCGGACGCCGAGCAGCGAGACGCCGTGCACTCCGCGTGACCTCGCTTCGTCGATCCACGAGGGAATCGGGCTGAGCAGCGCAAGACCGGTCGCGTGGCCATCGGTGGTACCTCCCGTCCAGACGAGCCGGAGCACGGCGTCGTACCCGGAGGCGTGCGGGAGGACGAGCGCCGCGAGCGACTCGATCTCCGCTCGCGGCACCGTCGACAGCCCGATGTAACTCGCCGAGGTCTCGAGTCGGTCGAGATGAGCGCCGAGCCGGAACGGCCGGCCGGCGTAGACGCGAAGCGTCTCGAACGCCGCTCGACCGCGCAGGACGGCATCGTCGTCCGCGCGGATGACCGGTTCGTCCGGCTCGCACAGGCCTCGGCCCGTCACGGCAACCGCGATAAGGCTCACTGCACTCTCACGGGTAGTGAGTAGGGCGCGCCGATCGCGTCCAGCAGCGGGCGGGCCTTCATCCACGATTCATCGACTTCGGCCGGCGCGTCCGAGTCCCAGACGACCCCGCCACCGACCCAGAGATGGATGCAGTCTTCAGCAATCGCGAACGTCCTGATCGTGAGCGCGAGGTCGAGGTCGCCGTTCCCATACACGCGGCCGAGGGCGCCCATTGAGGCGCCGCGGCCGACGGGCTCGAGCTCGGCGATGAGATCGAGCGCGGCGATCTTGGGCGCCCCGGTGACCGAGCCGCCGGGAAACGTCGCCTCGAGCAGCTCGGCGAGCCCCACGTCGTCACGCAACGTGCCCTCGACCATGGAGACCATGTGCTCGACGCCCGCGAGCGCGCGGGTGGACATGAGCTCGGGCCAGCGCACCGATCCTGCTTCGCAGACACGAGAGAGGTCGTTCCGCTCGAGGTCGACGATCATCACGTGCTCCGCGGCGTCCTTCTCCGATTCCGAGAGCTCGTCGGCGTCGCCGAGCGGGCGCGTGCCCTTGATCGGCATCGTCCACACCCGCCGCCCGCGGCGTGAGAGGAAGAGCTCCGGCGAGGCAGAGACGACAGCCCAGCCGTCGCCCACGAACGGCTCGGGGTGAAGAGGCCGAAGCTGCTCGAGCTCCGCGGCCAGGACGGAGGGCTCACCTGCAAACGGCGCGGACAGATGCTGCACGACGTTGACCTGATAGACGTCGCCGCGTGCGATCGCGTCGCGCACGTGCTCGACCGCGGCCTCGTACTCGGCGTCAGTCCACGTCGCCTCCCACGCCCCGACGACGAAGCCCTTGTAACGATCAGTTACAAGGGGGTGATCGCGCTCTCTCAGGCGGATACGGCACGCCGCGAGCGGGACGGGACATGGCTCGGGTGGCGGAGGCGACGAGCCGCGGCGTAGCGCCTGCGAGAGCCCGTAGCCGAGGAAGAGATCGGCAACGAGATGCTCACCCCCGGGGACGAAGAACCCCTCTCCGCGCAGCCACTCCTCGACACGTCCGAACGCACCCGGCTCGTCGAGCTCGAGCGTCGGCGGGTCAGCCATGAGCCGGATTCCGAACGAGCTCTGACAGCTCCAGGTACGCCGCGGGCGGGTCGTCACGCCAGAAGATCGCGCTCCCCGCGACGAAAAGATCTGCGCCCGCTTCCCGCGCGGGCCCGATTGTCGTCGCGTTGATTCCGCCATCCACCTGGATGCGCACGTTCTCGGGCAAGAGCTTGCGGAGCCGCTCGATGCGCCCAACCGACTCCGGCATGAACTCCTGTCCGGAGTAGCCGGGATGGATCGACATGCAGAGAACGAGATCGGCGCCCTCGGCAGCCACAACCGCGTCCTCTACCGAGGTCTCGGGGTTGAACGCGAGCCCGACACCGAGGCCGAGGCCTCGCGCATGCGCGACTGCGCGCGCAGGTGAGTCGCAGGCTTCGACGTGAAAGGTGACGCTTGCGCCTCCCGCTTTCGCGACCGCCTCGAAGTGGCGTTCCGGCTCGGCCACCATGAGGTGGCAGTCCAGCGCGCCGCCCCAGCCGCGCATCAGCGGCGCGAGGGACGCGAGCACGACGGGTCCGATGGTGATCTCCGGGATGAAGTGGCCGTCGCCGGCGTCGAAATGGAACACGCGCGCCCCGACTCCGACGAGCGCGGCAACCTGCTCTCCAAGCTGCGAGAAGTCCGCCGCATAGAGCGACGGCTCGACCTCGACCTCGCGCGCAACCTCGACCCAGGGCATCGGCGGTCACGCTAAACGAACGCTGACCCCCTCTGTAGAGTTGCGCGCCGACGTGGCCACGGACGTCGAGCGAGAGAAGCGGCTGGCCGGCGAGGCGGCCGCTGAGCTGGCCGAGAGCGGGATGACGGTCGGCCTCGGGACCGGATCGACGAGCACGTACTTCGTCGAAGCGCTTGCCGCGCGCGGTCTTGACCTCCGCTGCGTCGCGACATCGCTCGCGACGGAGCAGACCGCGCGTACCCTCGGTTTCGACATTGTCCGCTTCGAGGGGCCGGACTCCCCCCTCCGGCTCGATCTGGCGGTCGACGGCGCGGACCAGGTGGCTGTCAACGGCTGGATCGTGAAGGGCGGCGGCGGTGCCCACACGCGCGAGAAGTTGGTGGCAGCGGCTGCGGATCGTTTCGTCGTCGTCGTGTCCTCCGACAAGCTCGTCGAGCGGATCGCGGCTCCGATTCCGCTCGAGTTGCTCTCTTTCGGGCTGGGCGCGACGCTGGCACGACTCGGCTCGGCGGAACTTCGCGACGCCCCGCCGACTCCCGACGGCGGCGTCCTCGCGGACTGGGTCGGAGACGTGGGTGAGCCCGCGAAGCTGGCTCTCGAGCTTGCGGCCACGCCGGGAGTCGTCGAGCACGGACTCTTCTCGCAGGAGCTTGTCGCGGAGGTGCTGGTGGGTCGGGAAGACGGGGTGGAGCGACTCGGTCGCGGTGGCTGAGATCTAGGCGTCCGCGGTATAGAGCGCGCCGGGAAACTCCCCGACGAGCGGTCGTGTCTCCTCGCTCGCGGTCAAGTGGTAGAGGTGGCTCGTGCCGCCGATCACGCCGGCGCCGACGTACTCGTTGAAGTCACGCGTCAGGCTGCGGATGACGAGCCCGTGCTCCGTGATCGCCTGCTGCGCGAGACGCGCCGCGCCGGGTCGCTTCGAGCCGAACGACAGAAACACGTCGCCAGCACCCGCGAGAGCCTCCGCGGCACGCGAGAGAAACAGCCGAACCGCGGGGATCGTGTAGGGCGGATCCGTGACGATCGTGTCGAACCCGCCGACGAGCTCTTCCGGCAGCCGAACGCGCAGATCGTGCTCTACGCAAACCCAGGGGAACGGCGCGGCCGCTAGCCCCTCGCGCACGAGCGCCAGGATGCGCTCATCCACGTCCAGCGCCACGAGCCGAGCGATCGTCGTCTCCGAGCCAAACTCACGAACGACGCTCGCAATCGCGAGCGAGACGAGATCGTCGTCGCCGAGGAGCAGAACGCGCTTGCCGACGAGCGCGCCCGCCGCATGTAGGGCGAGAACGCGCCTGATCTTGGTCTCGACCGTGCAGTGGCACTGATCGAGCTCGAGGCGTGGAGGAGGCGCGGCACGCGCCAGTCGCGCCACGTCGCGGACAACCGCATGCAGCTCGTCGGAGATGACGACCGAGCGGCCGCCGCAGCGCCGACACGCCGCGGACGAGGGAAGCGAGAGCTCCCCGTGAGCGAACAGCGCTCGCCCGGCATCGGTCAGCCGAGCCGGCCTCTCCTCTGCGACGACGGCGCGCTTGCGAAGCTCGCCGCAGACCGAGGCGACAATCGGCACCGGCAACTCCGTTGCTCGGCTCACTCGCCGGATCGAGACCGGCTCGAGGCGAGCGAGAGTCGCGATGACTGCGTCGACCCCGCGCTCGCCTTCCGCCAGCCCGACGGCAGCCGCGACGTCGCGGACGATCCGCCGGGGACGAGCGCTCGGCTCAGCCAACGGCTCGGGGGATGGTGATCGTCCGAGCGCGCTCTGCCTCGAGCCGCTCGCCGAGCGTGCTCGTGGCGGCCTCGGCATCGATGTCGCCGTACGAGAGCAGATCGACATTCGCAAGCCCGTACTCAGGCCACGTGTGGATGCTGAGATGCGACTGTGCGAGCAAGAGGACGCCGGTCACGGCGCCGTTTGGGAAGACGTAGAACTCCTCGCCGACGACGTTCGCGCCGCCGGCGTCAGCCGCCGCCAGCAGGGTCTCGCGAACGTGCTCGCAATCGGTGAGCACAAACGGACGGCGTACCCAGACGTCGAGCGCATACAAGTTCATCGATCCCGGGCGAATCGGGTGCTGCTGGAGCCGAAGGCTCCGACCTTCGTGCGGTACGGACACAGCTCTCCTTTGGTTCGAAAGCAGAGTTTCGAGGCAGAGTCATGGCACCGGGCGCCGCGCGCGCGCAGGATCTGTCCGCGCTATACGGGGTTAGATCCCGGACGAGTCAGTCAGGTGTGACTTACGCGTCGCCGGAGAAGGGCGTGACGGACACAGTCATATGACGCACCTCCTTCGGCTCGCTGACCGCAGCAGGGTAGCGGCGTCGGCCCGGTGCGTCAACGAGACGATCAGCCGAGCAAGGAGCGCGCGACATGGCGCAGCATGTGGACGCCCGCTTCGAGGTCGTCCACTGCGATGCGCTCGTTTGCGGAGTGAATGAGCTTCGTCGCGACCTCCGTGTCCATCTCCTTCACCGGGAAGAAACCATGCGCGACGGTGCCATACGCCTCGCGCAGGAAGTGACTGTCGGTGAATCCGGGACACGCGATCGGAGCGAGGGCGGCACCCGGCTCGAGCTCCTCGACGAACGATTCGAGCGCGTCCCAGAGCGGCGTGTCGAGCGCCGAGCGCGTCCCTCCCACGGCCTCGAGCCACTCGAGCTCGTAGTCGCCCTCCCCGAGCGCGGCTCGGATGAGCGGCTCCGCGTCGGCCGGCGTCTGCTCCGGTGGGAGGCGGCAGTCCACGATGATCTCGCAGACGGCGGGAATCACGTTCCGCTTGCCGGAGGCCTCGATCATCGTCGGCGCCAGCGTCAGGGCAAGGAGCGGCTCGACGAGCGCGCCGAGCAACGGGTTCAACTCGTTCGCGCGGGCGATCGCCTCGTCTGCGGGCGGAGCCTCACCGAGCACCGCCTCGAGAAAGCCGCGCGCCTCCGGAATGAGCTCCTTCGGCGGATCGAATGCCGCAAGCGCGGAGATGTACCTCGATGCCTTGACGAGCGCGTTGTCGGCGATTCCGGGCATCGACGCGTGGCCGCTGCGCCCTAGGACGCGCAGCCGGAACGGAGCAGACATCTTCTCCGCCGTCGCGCACAGGTAGACCGGCCGCCCACCCAGCTCGAGCCGCTCGCCACCGCCCTCGTTGACGGCGTAGTCGCAGCGGGCGGCGTCGGAATGCGCCTCGACGAGCCAGCTCAAGCCGAACCCGGCGCCCACTTCTTCGTCTGCCACAACGAGGAGAACCAGGTCGCCCGCGGGCGTGAAGCCCTCCCGCACGAGAGAGGCAAACGCGACCGCAGACGCCGCGACCTGCCCCTTCATGTCGAGCGCGCCTCGTCCCCAGATCTCGCCATCCACGAGGTCGCCCGACCACGGGTCTCGTTCCCACTCCGCCGGATCGGCGAGCACGGTATCCGTGTGGCTCAGGAACGCGAGCGACGGGCCGTCGCCACCCGGAATGCGCGCGACGAGATTCGCGCGCTCCGGGACGCGTGCGATCAGCCCGCTGGAGATCCCGTCTCGCTCCAGGTACCGGGCAAGCAGCTCGGCCGCTTGCGTCTCGTTCCCGGGCGGGTTGACCGTGTCCAGCCGAAGCAGATCCTGGAGGAGCTCGGTCGCCTCCAAGCGGAGAGTCTGCTCCTGTACGGCCATTTAGGAACCCGCTTTCGAGAGCGCGGTGAGAGCGTTCCTCACTTCCCAGAGCTCCGGAAACGACGTCTTCGTGACGAGCCGTCCGAGCAACTCGACCGGCGTTCCCTGCGTCCCGACGACCGAGTCGCCAATCACCCGAGCGAC
>Ga0136633_1000363_pt1 | contig 34555 bp, 34 predicted proteins | sample AntDrymeUQ832206_2_FD_105494 | JGI IMG/M metagenome (GOLD analysis project Ga0136633, IMG submission 105494) | Polar desert sand microbial communities from Dry Valleys, Antarctica - metaG UQ83 (22.06) | ecosystem: Environmental > Terrestrial > Soil > Desert | place: Antarctica: Dry Valley... | reverse complement strand
CCGGCGTAGCCGAGCGTCGTCAGGTAGCCGGGAAACAGCGCGCCGATGAACTCGCGCTCGCCAAAGATTCCGCGTAGCTTGCCGGCGGCGTCGATCACGGGGAGCGCGGGCACGTCGGCGTCGATGATCTGGCCCAGCGCGTCGCGCAGGCACTCGTCCTCGCGCAGCAGCGGGACTTCGCGGCGGATGGTGCTGGCGATCCTCTGCGGACTCATTCGCGTTGCATTCTCCGTTACAGGTAGCGCAGGGCGATGTAGCCGGTCGCCAGCAGCATCGACACGAGCGTCGCGGGGACCCCGACCTTCAGGAACGTCAGGAACCCGATCGGGCGTCCGGCGCGCTCGGCCATCCCGGCGGCGGCGACGTTGGCGGCGGCGGCGATCAGCGTGAGGTTGCCGCCGAAGCACGCGCCGAGCGACAGCGCCCACCAGTAGGCGTCGTCGCCCTCGTTGCCGCTTTGCAGTTGCTCGACGACGGGGATCATCGTGGCGGTGAACGGGATGTTGTCGATGATCCCGGAGCCGATCGCCGACACCCACGCGATCCCCAGCAGCTCCGCGGTGCGGTCGCCGTTGGTGACCGCCGCGATCGCGTCGGCGACCTCCTTGATCGCTCCGGTCTCCTCCAGCCCGCCGACCATCACGAACAGGCCGACGAAGAAGAACAACGTCGGCCACTCGATGCCGCGCAACGCCTCCTCGACGCTCTGGCGCGTCAGCAGCAACATCACGGTCGCGCCGGCCAAGGCGACCGTCGCGGGCTCGATCCCGAGCGCGCCGTGCACGAAGAACGCGAGAATCGTGCCGACGAGCACCGGCAGCGTGCGCTTGAGCTCGGCGACATCCTCGATCGAGCGGCGCGCGTCGAGTTCCATCACGCGCTGGCGGGCCTCGGGCGCGATCTGCAGGCGACGGCGAAAGACGAGGTACAGCATCGCGGTGACGACGACGAACGCGACCGCCGCGATCGGCGCGAGGTTGACGAAGAAGTCGCCGAACGTCAGGTCCGTCGCGCCGGCGATCAGGATGTTCGGCGGATCGCCGATCAGCGTCGCGGTCCCGCCGATGTTCGACGCGATGATCTCGATCAGCACCAGCGGGATCGGGTCGATGTCCAGCGCGTCGGCGAGCAGGAACGTGATCGGCACCATCAGCAGCACCGTCGTCAGGTTGTCCAGAAACGCCGACAGCACAGCGGTCGAGAACGCCAGTGACATCACGACGGCCAGCGGGCGACCGCGCGCGAACTGCCCGGCGCGGATCGCCAGGAACGTGTAGATCCCGGTCGGTTCGGTCACGCGGACGATCAGCATCATCCCCGCGAGCAGGCCGATCGTCTCCCAGTCGACCGCCTCGATCGCATGCTCCTGATCGATCGTCTGCGTCAGCACGACCAGCAGCGCACCGACGAGCGCGACCTTCGTCCTGTCGACCCGCTCGGAGGCGATCACGGCCAGCGCCCCGGCGAAGATGACGACGGCGAGCGTCACGCGCGCCGCTCAGCGAGCACAACCGAGCGTTCGTCGTCGGCGACGACAACGCTCGGGCGCATTCCAAACAAGCGAAAGTCGCCGAGCAGCGCAGCGCACGCGGCCTCCTCGCGCAACCGCTCCTCACCAGCGCGCGGGCTGAGATGCATCGGACGACCGCACAACACCAAGAACTTGATCATCGACATGATTCTCACGGGGCGGAGATATATTCAGATGTTGTGGATGGGCTTGAGAACGAAGGCGGCGTATCTTCCCGGTTGATGAAGACCGATGCCGGTGTTGGCCGGCAGGAAGGCACGCCATGGTGGATGTTCGCAGGCTCCCCGTTCGGGGAGATCGATGAGGTCACGGCCACGCTGGACGAGTTCGCTGGTGAGGGTGCTCGCCGGATGATCGCCGCCGGTCGGCCCGTTCAGGCCGGTGCGCCGAGGCGCGCGCGCAGCGCTGCACGCTGCGCCTCGTCGGCGAGGTCGCCACGGGCGGCGTCGCCCAACGCGTCGAGGATCGCAGCCGGTGGGGCAGGGCACCCGCCGGCCCGCCCGCCGAGGCCCCACAGGGCCGCGGACGCGCCGTGCGGCCCCTCGAGCGGGACGGCGACCCACCACTCCAGGCCGAGGATCTCGCCGGCGCCGCCCGGGGAGCGGGGCACCGCCGGATCGTGGACGACGAAATGCGGGCCGCCCTCGCGCAGCGCCGCCCACGTTGCAGTACCGGGCTTCGCGGGCGGGGTCGCGTTGCGCAGCCACGCGCTGAGGCCGGCGTCGCCGGCGACCTCGCCGGCCACGCGGCGCAGGACGCCGCCACGCACGAGGTCGACGCATGAGACGTCGGCCACCGTGTCCAGCGCCAGCCAGCACAGCGCCTCGAGACCCGGTGCGGGCTCCGGGACCGGGCCGGCGGCGAACGTCATCGTCACGGCTGTGCCGTGCCCGTCGCGGCCGGGCGCGATGTCCAGCGCCTCGGCGACCGCTCCGACCATCGCGAGCCCGTGGCCGATCCCGGGCGAATCGTCGCGGCGTGCCATCCCGCCGCCGTCGTCGGCGACCTCGACGACGAGCTGCCCCTCGGCGACCCAGCAGCGCACCCGCACCGTGCCCGTCTCACGCGCGCCGGCGTAGGCATGGACGACCGCGTTGGTCACCGTCTCAGAGACGGCCAGCGCGACGGTGTCCTGCAGCTCGGGCGGTGCCCCCGCCGCCGCAGCGAACGCGGTGACGTTGACGCGCAGCTGGCGCACCGTGCCCGGCACGGCGGGCAGCGTCCAGCAGGCTTGCTCGTCGACCGTTCTGACCATCGCGGTTGATCAGCTTGCCATGCCCGTCGCGGTGACGCGGCGAACCGTCGGTGAGCCACGCGTCGGCTGATCGCCGCGCCCGGCTCCGCGTACACCAGTCGGCCCGCTTCGCCGACCCGCGCTCGGCGCTGCGCCTCGACGACCGCCTGCACCGCGGGTGTGCCTATCGGTGCTCTTCAGTGCGTCTCCAATTCTCAGGATCACGCCCGTAAATCCGCCGCGGGGGCGGTGGATCGAGGCTCATCCCGCCGGCGGGACAAGCACGCGGAGTCGCTTGCTGAGCGCCACCGTCCGCCACCCGGCGTCGATCGCCCAGCGCTGCTCGGGCGTCGGCTGCGGCGGATAGAAGCCACGGCCGACGACGATCGCGTCGTAGCGTCCGCGTCGCAGCGCGTCGCCGAAGCTGCGCTGCGTCGTGTGGCGGCGCAGAAAGCCGTCGAAGTAGCCGATGTACTCGACCTCGTTGCCGATGCGCGTGCCGAAGCTCGGCCAGATCGGCGACAGGCCGCTGACCGACCAGTCGCTCGCCAGGCCGATGCGCTTGTCGCTCGGCGCGAGCTTCAGCAGCGCGTCGATCGCGGGATCGACGCCGAGGTAGCGGCCGTCGTTGATGCGCTGCTGCACGCGATGTGCGCCGGCGAGCGCGATGATCGCGGCCAGCGTGGCGGCGCCGATCACGAGCAGCGGCCGGCGCCGCACGCGCCACAAGGCCCAGCCGGCGAGGCACGCGAGCGCCAGCGCCAAGGCCGCGAGCGTGACGTCGCGCGCGCCGCGCACCTCGTAGCCCTTGACGGCGCCGCTGACGACGGCGAGCGCGAGCGCGAGCTCGAAGGCGAGCGCCGGGGGACGGGGGAGGCGTCCGATCGCCCAGGCAAGGACCGGCGCCGCAAGCAGCAGCGAGGGGATCGCGTAGCGGGTGTTCACGCTCGCCAGCGAGGGATCGCCGGGGTTGCCGAGCGCGGTCCCCGGCAGCGCGGCATAGACCGGCACGAGCACGACCGCGACGATCGACAGCAGCACGACGCGCCGGTCGGGCGCGCGGCGCAGGACGACCGCCGCGGCGATCACGCCCGCGGCGCAGACGACCCCCGGCAGGCCGAGGCCGTCGAAGATCTCGCCCGCGAGTTGGCGCAGGACCGGCGGGTCGCCGAGATAGTCGAGGATGCTGAAGCCGACGGCCTCGACGATGACGTCGCGCGGCGCATCGAAGATCGTCACGCCGAATGCCGCGATCTTCGCGGGAAACAGCGGGTTGCCGGACTCGACGACGTTGCGCGCGGCCCACGCGGCGTCGCCGAGCAGCGCGATGGCGGCGACGAAGAGCCCTTCGCGCAACGCCAGGCGCTTGGGCACGTCGCGCTGCATCAGACGCGCGACGAACCAGACCGCGACGAGCACCCCGACCGAGCTGATGCCGTACCACTTCGTGCCGAACGCGATCGCGAGCGCGGTCGCGGCGAGCGCGAGGTCGCTGCGCCGGCCGGTGCGCGCATGGCGCAGGAGATACAGGACGCCGCACGCGAACGTCGCCCACAGCAGCGAGTCGGGCAGCGCGCGCGGGATCGTCGCGATGCCGACGATCGGAGCCGACACGACGACCGCCGCGGCGAGCATCGCAGCTGCCGGCGGGGCGCGCAGCTCGCGTGCGACGGCCGCCACCGCGACCGCGGTGACCGCCAGGTAGAAGCAGATCGGCGCCCGCACGAGAAAGTCGTTGTGCCACGGCAGGACCGTGCTGAGCATCACGACGTCGCCGTTGTTGGGGTAGTTGCCGTGGGCGAGCAGCGGCACGAACTGGTCGATCTGCCAGAGCGAGCCGGTCTGGATCCAGCGGCCGATGTTCGGCAGGTGGAACGTCAGTGGATCCACGCCGACGATCTCGTCACCGGCCCAGCGGCCGAGGTCGGCGACGGCGGCGACGAGCGCGACCGCGGAAGCGACGCCCGCCAGCGCCCAGCTCGCCGCGGTGCTGCCGGAAGGCGGTGCGCCGCGGTCCTCGGGCGCAGATGGAGCGGCGGCTGGGACGCGCGTCGCGAGCAGCAGCGCGAGGGCGGTCGCCGCGAGCACCGTCGCCTCGTCGAGGATCCCCAGCGCGAGCGGCAGGAGATGCACGCCGTAGAGGATCGCCGTGCCGATCACGATCGCCGCGAGCACGCGCTCCAGCCGGTCGAGGTGCGCCAAGCGGCGCTGCACGATCAGCGCGGTCGCCGACAGGACGCCGAGCGCCATCAGCGCAAACAACAAGCAGCCGGTGAGAAAGTCCTCCATGGGCATGACGGCCGCAGGCTAAGGGACGGGCTCTGGAGCCGCGCCCGCCCCGCCATGTCGGTTTGCGGTGCAAGCATCGGCCCAGCGGCAAGACCGCCCGGGGCGTCAGCGAACACCGCCGCAGCGATGGTCACCAGGGCTGCGATCTCCGTGCTTGCCGCGCTGTCCGCGTCCGTGTTCGCGCCCGCGCCCGCGCCGGCCGCAGGCCGCGCCGACGTTGCCGCACTGCAGGTGGCGCTGCGGTCGGCCGGCACGTACGCGGGCACGGTCGACGGCGTTCGCGGACCCGCCACGGTCGCGGGCGTGCGCGCTGTCCAGCAGCGCGCGCGGCTCGCCGCCGACGGCGTCGCCGGGCCGCGAACCCGGCGCGCGCTGGGCCGCCTCGGACGCCACCTCTACGGGACGCGCGCGATCAGCGCCGGCGACATCGGCTTCGAGGTGCTGCTGCGCGGCGCGAGCACCGACCCGCGGGCAGCGCTGGGCTGAGGGGCTCCTTTTCGCCTCGCGGCGGCTCGGATGCGCGATGCTCTGCGTGCCGCGCATGTCAGGGGTGTTCATCAGCTACCGCAGGGACGACTGCGCGGGCCACGCGGGGCGCCTCTACGACCGGCTCGTCGACCGGTTCGGCGAGCAGGGCGTGTTCATGGACATCGACGCGATCGAGCCCGGCGTGGACTTCGGCGCGCGCATCGAGGAGGCCGTCGGGTCCTGCCGCGTGCTCGTCGTCCTGATCGGCGACGAGTGGCTCCACATCACCGATCCCCGCGGCCGGCGGCGGCTCGACGACCCCGCCGACCTCGTCCGGCTCGAGATCGCCGCCGGGCTGCGGCGCGAGGGGCTGCGCGTGATCCCGGTGCTCGTCGAGGGGGTGAGCATGCCGTCGGCGGACGAGCTGCCCGATGATCTCAAACCGCTGTCGCGCCGCAACGCGCTGGAGCTCGGCGACGCGCGCTGGCGCTCCGACGTCGAGCGGCTGGTCGAGGTCATCGACCGCGTGGCGTCGCCGGCGGGCACAGGTCGCGCCCTGCGGTCGCTGCGCGATCGGGCTGCGGCGCGCCGCCGGCCGCTGATCGCGCTCGCGGTCGCCACCGTCGCGCTGGTGACCGCCGTCAGCCTTCTCGGGGGCGACGGCGACGAGCCCCCACGCAACCAGCCGCCAAGGTCGCCGATGGCCGCCGTGAACGGCGATCTGCGCACGGACGCGCGGCGCAAACGCGTTGCCATCGAGCTCGTGTCGCCCGGCGGCAGCTCCCGAAAGGCGAGGCTCGCGCCGTACGAGCGCATCGCGCTCGATGGAGGGCCGGATTGCGGCTACACGGCCGGCATCGTCGGCTTCTGCTCGAAGAACGGGGAGGTCCGAGAGGTGATCAAGGGGTACGACCGCGCCCGCCCCGGCAACGCGCTGATCGCGTTCCTTCCGGCGCTGGATCGTCACGAGCGCGGGCCATCGGTCGCCGGACTCGGCGAACCGTTTGAGGCTGCTTGGCGCGAGGCCGCAGAGCAGCAGAGCTTCCGCGAGGCCCAGCACGCGGTGCTGGAGACGCGGTATCTCGAACCCGCGGTGAAGCTCGCGTATGACGACGGGCTCGGGCTCACCGGCCAGCTCGCCTACTACAACGCCGCCACGCGCCGTGGCGCCGACAGGCTCGCGATCGTGCGCGAGGCCGTGTTCAAGCAGAACGTGCCACCGGCGAACGGCGGCGACGAGATCGACTATCTCAAGGCCTTTTTGAACGCGGCGGCCGCCGACGCGATGGAAGCGGAGAACCTCGCGGCGATCAAGGTGATCCGCGGCCTTGTGGACGACGGCAACCTCGGCCTCGATCCGCTCCCTCGGTAGCCATCAGCCGTGCATGGTCGCCAGCCCGCCCCTGGCCGCTGGCCCTGTCCGTATCGTCACGCCGTGTGCCGGCTCGTCACCAGATCTCGGTCCTGATCGTCACCTACGACCACGCCGGCGAGATCGACGCCTGCCTGGACGCGGCGCTCGCACAGGCGCACGCGGGGCACGACTTGGAGGTCGTGGTGGTCGACAACGCCTCGCATGACGACACGGCCGAGCACGTGCGCGCCCGCGACGGCGTGCAGCTGATCGAGATGGGGACGAACACCGGGTTCGCGGCCGGCATGAACGTTGCCTTCGCGGCGAGCGACTCAGAGCACGTGCTGCTTCTCAACCCCGACTGCGTCATGGACAGCGGCTGCGCAGAAGCGCTGCGCTCACACCTGCTGGCGCACGCGGACGTGGCGCTCGCGGCGGCGCTGCTGCACGACCCCGACGGCTCGCCGCAGCTGTTCGCGCGCCGCGACCTCGACCTGTCCGGCGCGCTGTGGGCGTTCACGTGCGTCGGGCGCCGCATCGACGCGGGGCTGCGCGGCGGGCGCGCCCGTGCGGCACGGCGCTACGAGGAACTGTGGGCCGGCGGCCCACCGCGCGAGCCCGTCGCGGTCTTCTGCCCGGCGGCGGCGTGCGTCATGGCCGCCCGCGGCGACCTGCTGCCGGCGCCCTTCGACGAGCGCTACCCGCTGTTCTTCAACGACGGCGACCTCTGCGCGCGACTGCTGCGCGACGGGCGCCGCGCCGAGGTCGTCCCCGCCGCGACGGCGGCGCACGGCTACGGCACGAGCGTGACGCGGGCGCAGCGCGCGGATCCCGCGCGGATGCGCGCCGAGTGGGTCGCCTCGCTGCGGCGCTACGCGGCGCGCTGGTGGCGCCTGCCCGCGCGCGCGGCGCTCGGCCCGCTGCTGCTGCTCGACGCGATCGTGACGGCCGCGCTGTGCGTCGCGCGGCGCGAGGACCCGCGCGAGGTCCGCGGAACGCTCGGCGGGCTCGGGCTTCCGGGCGGGCCGGCGCCGCTGCTGACGCCGGTGCGGCGCGTCGGGCCTGCGCGGCGAGGGGCGGGCCGGGCATGAGCGACGGCGAGGGGCGGGCACCCCCGGACGCGGGCGCCGCGGGCGAGCCGGCGACGTCGAGCATCTCCGCGCTGCCGGCCGCCGACGCCGAGGTCGGCGGCGCGACGGCCGGCCCGTCGCAGGACGCCCCGCGGCGCCCGGGCGCGGGCTCCGGCCTACGCAGCCGCGCCGCCCGCGGCACGATCGTCAACGGGATCTTTCTGACGAGCGTCAACACGCTCGCGCTGATCCGCGGCTTTCTCGTCGCGGGCTTTCTGTCGACGACGCAGTACGGCGTCTGGGGGACCGTGCTCGTGATCCTCGCGACGCTCGCGCTGCTGCGTCAGATCGGGATCGGCGACAAGTACATCCAGCAGGACGAAGCCGACCAGGAGCGCGCGTTTCGCAAGGCGATGACGTTCGAGGTCGGGCTGTCGGCGGTCGCGCTCGTCATGGGCCTCGCGCTCGTGCCGCTGCTCGCTGTGATCTTCGGAACGCCGCAGATCATCGCTCCGGGGCTCGTCTCGCTGCTCGTCGTGCCCGCATACGCGCTGCAGGCGCCGCTGTGGATCTTCTACCGCGAGATGGACTTCGTCCGCCAGCGCAAGCTGCAGGCGATCGATCCCGTGCTCGGCTTCGTGATCGCGGTCGCGCTGCTCGTTGCCGGCGCGGGCTACTGGGCGCTGATCATCGGGATCGTCGCCGGCGCGTGGGCCGGCGCGCTCGTCGCGCTGCGCGCGTGCCCGTATCGCCTCGGCATCGCGTTCGACCGTGAGACCCTGCGCGCGTACGCGAGCTTCAGCTGGCCGCTGCTGCTGACGGGCGGCGCGGCGGTCGTCGTCGGGCAGGGCCTGCTGATCGTCGGCGAGGCGACGCTCGGCCTCGCGGGCGTCGGCATCATCGCGCTGGCGTCGGTGATCTCGCAGTACTCCGACCGCGCCGACCAGGCGATCACGCAGACGATCTACCCGACGGTCTGCGCCGTCAAGGACCGCGCCGACCTGCTCTACGAGGCGTTTGTGAAGTCCAACCGGCTGGCGCTGATGTGGGGCGCGCCGTTCGGCTTCGGGCTCGCGCTGTTCGCCGAGGACCTCGTGCAGTTCGCGATCGGCGAGCGCTGGCGACCGGGCATCGGGCTCATGCAGGCGATCGGCGTCGCGGTCGCGATCCATCAGATCGGCTTCAACTGGGACGCCTTCTATCGCGCCCTCGGGCGCACGAAGCCGGTCGGCGTCGCCGCCGCGATCGCGATCGTCGCCTTCGTCGCGATCGCCCTGCCGCTGCTGGCGACCGAGGGCCTGCGCGGGCTGGCGCTCGCGACCTTGCTCGTCGAGGCCGTGAACTTCGTCGTGCGGATGTTCTACCTGCGCCGCCTGTTTCCGACGTTCCGCTTCGTGCGCCACACGGCGCGCGCGCTGCTGCCGAGCGTGCCCGCGGTGGCGGTCGTGTTCGCCGTGCGGCTGATGCTGGGGGAGGAGAGCTCGCTCGCGGCGGCGCTTGGGCTGCTGGCGCTGTACGTGGTCGTGACGCTCGTCGCCACGGCGCTCGTGGAGCGCCGACTGTTGCGCGAGATCGTGGCGTACCTGCGGCGCCGGCCGGGCGTCGGCGCGGCGGCGTGAGCGCGGCCCGTGCGTCCTGACCGCGGGCAGCTCGCGGCGATCTTTCTCGGCGGCTTCGCCGGCGCGATCGCGCGAGTGGCGCTGACCGAGACGTGGTCGGCCGGCGCGGGGGAGTGGCCGTGGGCGACGTTCGCCGCGAACGTCGCCGGCGCGCTGGCGCTGGGGTACGTCGCGACGCGCTACGCGCCGTCATCGCGCCCGCAGCGGCTGCTGGGGACCGGCCTGTGCGGCGCGCTGACGACGTTCTCGACGATGCAGCTCGAGCTGCTGGCGATGCTCGACGGAGGGCACGTCGCGCTCGCGGCCGCCTACGCGCTCGTCAGCGTGGTCGTCGGGCTCGCGGCGGTCGCGCTGAGCACGAGCGCCACGCGCCGCGGGCGGGCGGCGACGTGAGCGCCGCCGTCGTGCTGGCGATCGGGGTCCTCGGAGGCCTCGGATCGGTCGCGCGCCATCTGCTCGACGACGCGATCTCGCGGCGCGCGAACAGCGCGTTTGCGCTCGGCATCCTCGCCGTGAACCTCAGCGGCGCGCTGCTGCTCGGCGTCGCCGTCGGCGCCGCGCTGCACGGCGACGCGCTGCGGCTCGTGGGAGGCGGCCTGCTCGGCGCCTACACGACGTTCAGCACGTGGATGCTCCAAAGCGCGCGCCTCGCAGAGGAGGGCCGGCGCGGCCTGGCGGCGTTGAACATCGTGGGCAGCCTCGTCCTCGGCGTCGCCGCGGTGTGGCTCGGCCGCCGCGTCGGCGCGGCATTCTGAGGCCGTTCGTCACACTGGGAGACCTTGCGCGACGGCAGGCGACAGTTCGACGAGCAGCAGCGCACGTCGGTCGAGCGCCTGGTCGCGCGCGATTTCGACGACACGACCGGCAAGGGACGGCCGCTGCCGAGCCGCGCGCGCCAGTCCGTGCGCTCGGTCGAGACCTACCTCAAGGGCGGCGTGCGGCCGCGCTGGATGGAGCGCGTCGGCGACATCGACGCCGGCATCGTGCGCGAGCGTCGCCTGCTCGGCGAGGCCTACCGCGAGCTGCGCGAGGCCTGCACGCGGGAGGGCGCCCCGTTCGCCGAGCGCTGGCGCGACCTCGCCAGCGCGTGGCCGTTTCCCGGCGAGCTGATCGAGCTCATCGAGCAGCACAACGAGTGGTATCCGATCGAGCGCGACCTGCCGATCAACCCGCGCACGGGCGACTACGTGCGCGTCGGCGGGCGCTGGTACGGGCGTCCGACGCTCGGGCCGGCGTGGATCCTCGAGCAGTTTCCCGCCGAGACGGGCGCCGGCTGAGCCGCCGGCGCGCCGTCAGTCTCCCGCCGCCGCCACGAGCATCGCCAGCAGCGCGAGGTGCACCTCGCGCTCGACCTTCGGGTACATCGCGGGCACGGGCTGAAAGCCGCCCTCGCCGTCGGCGTCCGAGCCGCACTCCAGCGTGAACGACACGACCGGCCGCGCCGGCTGGCCGTCGACGAGCGCCACGCCGTAGGCGTAGTCCGATGCGGTGCCCGTCGTGGGGTACAGCGCGAGGCCGGGCTCGACGGCGTACAGCGAACGGGCGCGCGCGCGATCGTCGGTGCCGCTCGCCTCGAGGATCGCGTCGTGCATCGCCTGCCCGACCTGCACGTGGCGGCTCAGCGCGTCCTCGGGGATGTACTCGCCGTAGACGCCGCCCGGGGACCCCTCGCGGCGGTCGTCCCACTCGGGATTGTCGTAGTTCTGCGACGGATCGCGGGACTGGTTGTTGTCCATGCCCCACGGATAGAGCAGCTTGCGGGCATAGGAGTGCACGTCGACGAAGAATTCGATCTCCTCGTCGCGCAGGAGCTTGACCACGTTCTGGGTCTCCGGCTCGGAGGCTGCCGACGGGCCGATGTAGACCTGCGGGTCGCACGGGTTCGTGGACGCCGCGACGGCGACCTCGCCTTCGTCGTCGTAGTAGCGCTCGAGGTCCCAGGCGATGTCGTGGTTGCGGTTGGGGTCCACGCCGCGGCACTGTGGCGGCGTGCCGGGCGCCGGCGGGCGCCGGTTCTTGCGCCACATCGCGTTGACCGGCGCGGACTGGCTGAACGCCCGCCCGTCGGGGTTGACGAGCGGCGCCACGAACAGCTCGACGCGCTCGAGGATCCGCTCGACGTCGGCCGCGGGGATCGTCGCCTCCGGGTAGACGATGTCGGGCGTCGGCGCGGGGTCCGTGAACGCCGGCACGACGAGCTCCGTCCCGGCCTCATACGCGGCGAGCAGCCGCTGCAGCAAGGTCAGCAGCGCGTCCGGCGGCACCCACTCGCGCGCGTGCGCCCCGCCGATGAACAGGACCCGGCGGCGACCCTCGCCGGTCTCAGAGCTCGCGACTCGGACGTAGGAGACGCGGCGGTTCTCGTGCGTCGGGTTGGGCAGCACCGTGCGCGTGCAGAGCGCCGGGTGGGCGATCGTCAGGGCGCCGAGGGCGTCCTCGATGCCCTGCGGCGTCGAGGGGTAGGCGTTCTCGGCGGCCGCCTGGACCGCCATTTGCGAGAACAGCACCTCGCGTTCCTCGGCCACCCGCTCGGGGGCGATGACGAGCTCCGTCGTCAGCCCGCGCGACTGCAGCTCTGCCAGCGCCTCGTCGGTCGCGTACCCGGAGACCTGCCACGTGTCGTCGTCGAGCAGGATCGCGCTCGCGCGCTTGAGATCGAGTCCCTCGACCTGGCCGAGCGGGCGCAGTTGCGCGGTCGGTCCGGCTATCCGTACGAGCTGCATAGTGACCTCCTCGAGTGCCTGGGCGACCTTCTCATACCCGCGACGCGGATTGCGAGGCTCGCGCGATCGCGGCGGGCGGGCGCAGCAGCTCGCCGAGCTCGTCGAGACCGGGCACGCGCGCGTCCTGGATCTCGCGGCGCTCGCGCAGCGCTCGCGGCAGACCTGCGAACCCGGCCGCCCTGCCCGCGAGCTCGATGCCGATCAGCCGCCGCGGGCGGTTCGTGCGCAGCTCGCTCAGCCAGCGGCGCGCGAGGCGCGGCGGCCCGGCCTCGGGCAGGCAGCGCACCGCGCACCAGACACTGTTGCGGGCGACGTAGAAGCGCGCGCGCGCGCGCGAGCGGGTCGTCGCGCCGAGCTGGTGCACGACGCGCGCGGTGGGCACGAGCAGCGCGTGGTAGCCCGCGAGCACTGCGCGAAAGGCGAGATCGACGTCCTCGTAGTAGAGGAAGAAGCGCTCCTCGTAGCCGCCGAGGCGATCGAAGACGTCGCGCCGGAAGACGGGCGCCGCACCGGGGGCGGCGAATACGCGGTAGGGCTCGGCCGGCAGCTCGGACAGCGGGTGGTCGCGCAGCAGCTTGTACGCGTATCCCTGCGGCGAGTACTGGTCGCCCGCGCTTTCGATGCGGCCAGTCCTGTCGCTGACGAGCACGCTGCCGAGCGCCCACGTGTGCGTGTCACGCGGCGCGGTCATGAGCGCTGCCAGCCAGTCGGGCGCCGGCGTGGCGTCGGAGTTCAGCACGCAGACCCATGGTGCGCTCGTCGCCGCGATCCCGCGGTTGGCGCCGCCGGCGAAGCCGAGGTTTCGGTGGAGCTCGAGCACGCGGACGCCGGGGTGGTGCGCGCGCAGCAGGGCCAGCGACCCGTCGCGCGAGCCGTTGTCGGCGACGACGATCTCGTGCGGCGCGACGGTCTGGGCCGCGAGCGCTGCGAGGCAGTCGGGCAGCAGCCGTTCGCCGTTGAAGTTGACGATGACGACCGCGACGGCGGGCGGGGCCGCGGTCGCGGGGGTCATTGCCGGCGGTCGGGGTCGAAGCGCGCGATGAAGGCGTCGAGGTCGGGGCTCGACAGCAGGTCGACGTGCTCCTTGACGACGTCGGTCGGCCAGTCCCACCAGCGGATGCGAAGCAGCGCCTCGACCCGCTCGTCGCTGAAGCGCCGCCCGATCTCGCGCGCGGGGTTGCCGACGACGATCGCGTAGGGACGCACGTCCTTGGCGACGACGGCCTTCGTCCCGACGACGGCGCCGTCGCCGATCGTCACGCCGGACATGACCGTGCAGCCGTTGGTCACCCATGTATCGCTGCCGACGACGATGTCGCCGCGACCGTGCGTGAAGCCGTCCTCGTAGGCGCCCGGCAGCTCGAGCATCGCGCGCAGCCCGTACAGCGAGACCCATTCGACGCGGTGCAGTCCGCCGACGTAGAAGTCCGCGTCGGGTGCGATCGAGGCGAAGTTGCCGATGACGACGCGCCCCGTGTCGCCCTTGTACTTGACGACGTTGGGCGCGTAGTAGCTCATGGTGCCCATGACGAGCGTGCCGTCGGCGATGTATCCCTGCGCGCGCTCCTGCAGCGCGACGGTGCTCTCGGCGTTGTTCAACGAGCGCCGCAGGTGCTGCACCGCGTCGACGCGGGCCTTCAGGCGGCGCCCCTGCTGGGCCACCCGACGGGCCTGGTGGGCGGCGCGTCGAACCGGGCTCGGCATCGCGGGGAGTGTAGTTGCGCGTCGGCCTCCACGGCCGCCCCACGCACCCCGCCCGCCCACACGGCCGCGCGAGGTACGCTCGCGCCGTGTCGCCCGACCCAGCCGTCACCGCGCTCTACGAGGCCAAGGCGCAGACCTATGCGAGGTTCGCCAACGGGGCGATCGCCGCGCACGCGCAGCGCCTGCTGCCCGAGCAGGGACGCGTGCTCGACCTCGGCTGCGCCTCTGGCGGGCTGCTCGCGCTGTTGCGCCCGCGCGCCGGCCACCTCGCCGGCCTCGAGCTGTCGGCGACCGCCACGCACGCCGCGGCGCAGGTCGCCGACCACGTCGTGCAGGGCGCGATCGAGGACGCCGGCCTGCCGTTCGAGGCCGGCTCGTTCGATCTGGTCGTGCTCGCCGACGTGCTCGAGCATCTGCCCGACCCGCTCGCGGCGCTCCGTCGTGCGGCCGGCTGGTGCCGGCCGACAGGCCGCGTGCTCGTGAGCGTGCCGAACGTCGCGCACTGGGCCGCACGCCTGACGCTCGCGCGCGGGCGCTGGCCCGCGCAGGACAGCGGGACCTTCGACGCCAGCCACCTGCGCTGGTTCACGCGCGACTCCTTCGCGACGCTGCTCGCCGGCGCCGGCCTGCGCGAGATCGAGCTCGACGCGATCGTGCCCGCGCTGCGCAACCACATCCGTCCCGCGCGCCTCGCCGACAGCCTCGAACCGGCCTGGCAGGGGCTGGGTCGCCGCGCCCCTGGGCTGCTGGGCTACCAGCTCATCGGCTTCGGACAGCCGGGACCCCTGACCACATAAGCTGCCCGGCGCATGGGCCTGCGCACCGTTCGCTACGACATGAACCACGGTGCCGCGAGGCGCATCCTGCGGCCCAATCTCGAGGCGTGGGCCGCTGCGCAGCCGCCGCACGCCGAGGTGCTGGAGGTCGGCGCCGGCCACTACGACCACCGGCCGCTGTTTCAGGCGAAGCTGACGAAGTTCGACGCCGACGAGGGCCAGCGCCCGGACATCGTCGGCGACGCGCACGCGATGCCGATGGAGGACGACCGCTTCGATGCCGCGCTCGCGATCTCCGTGCTCGAGCACGTCGACGATCCCTACCAGGTCGTGCGCGAGATGTATCGCGTGCTCAAGCCCGGCGCGCCCGTCTTCGCCTGGATCCCGTTCACGTTCGGCGTCCATGGCTTTCCCGAGGACGTCAGCCGCTTTACGACGTTCGGCATGCGCAAGCTCTTCGAGCGCGCCGGCTTCGAGATCGTGCGCATCGACGAGAAGCCCTACGCGGGCGCCTTTCTGCAGCTGACCAACCTCGTGCACTTTCTGCTGCCGCGCACCGATCATCGGCGCTGGGTGCGCCCGCTCAACAAGGCGCTATTCCTCGTCTTCCGGATGGGCTATCCGCTCGACGAGCGCTTCGCCAAGCTCAAGCTCAAGACGCTCTACACGGGCGCCGAGATCGAGGCGCGCAAGCCGCTTGCGTAGCCGCCCGGAGCGAACACGTGCCGGGTAGGATCGGCCGGGTGTCCGGCGTCCTGAGGCGGTGCGCGGTGGCTCTCGCGGCGCTGGCGCTGCTCTCGCTCAGCGGCCACGTGCACGCGGCCGTCCCCGCCAACCCGGCGCCGGCATCCTCGAACCCCTGCGCGCCCGCCCCCGTCACGGGTGTGCTGGCGGCGACCGTCAGACGCCTCGGCAAGGTCGACCTGCACTTCTTCGGCGCGCTCGGCGCACCCGTCGCCTTCTATGAGTGCGTTGGCGCCCGCGCGGTCGCGCTGGGCGTTCGAACCGGCCCGCCGGGTGCCTTGACCTCCTTGTTCGCGGGCACGCGGTGGCACTGCGCGAGGCTCACCCGGCGCTTTGCCGCGACCACGACGCTCCCCGGTGGCGCCTTCGCCCGCGGCACCAGCGGCGTGCGAACGCGCTCGTGCGCGCAGCGCCTCGAGCTCGAGCTGGCGCGCCGGGTCGCGCGCGGCCGGCAGGCCGCGATCCGGATCGTCGATCGCTGGGGCACCGGCGAGCTGCGGGCGAAGCTCTGCGTCACGTCGCCGCGCGCGCGCCGCGCGTGCCGCGAGATCGTGTTCAAGTCCGCGGAGGCGACGCTCACACGCCATTTCCGCGCCACCACCCGCGGACGCTGGAGCGTCGAGCTGCTCGTGCACCGCCACCGCGTGCGCGGCTCGGTCGCGGTCGGCGTGCGCGGCATCCCGACGAGGCCGGCGCGTTCGACGGTGCTTGCCACGGGCGACTCCACGATGGGGGGCATCGACAACTTCCTGGCGGACGATCTCGGCGACTCGGCGACGTTGGTCAGCGACGTGCGTCTGGGCTTTGCGATCAGCAGGGCCGATGCGTGGCAGCGGATCGCTCGCTCGCAGATGGCGCGGCTGGCGCCCGCTGCAACGGTCGTGTCGATCGGCGCCAACGAGGGCTGGCCGATGCGCGCCGCCGACGGTGCCGACCACGAATGCTGCGACGCGGCCTGGCTCGAGGCGTACACGGAGCGCCTGCGAGCGGTCATGCGCACCTACCGCCGCCAGGGCCGCGCCCGCGTCCTCTGGCTGACGATCCCGGCGCCGCGCGACCGCGTGCGCGTGCCGATCTTCAGCGCGGTCAACGCCGCGATCGTGCGTGCCGCGCAAGGCGTCGCCGGTGTCCGGGTGCTGCGCATGGACCTGCTGTTCTCCCCGCAGGGCTTTCGCGACGTCATGCGCCACAAGGGGCGCGACGTCCGCGTGCGCGAGCCCGACGGCATCCACCTCAGCGTGGCGGGGACGAAGATCGCCGCCGAGGCCGTCGCCGCGGAGCTGCGCCGCCGCTGACCGGAGCAACGTCACACAACAGGACTTGATACCTCGCAAACGGAGGTATATGTTCGCGCCATGGCACGAGAGTCACTTGCAGGTCAGCTCGACCTTCTTCTGTTGTCGGCGCTCAGCTCCGAGCCGGCCCACGGCTACGCGGTCATCGAGGAGCTGCGGCGGCGTAGCGATGGCGCGTTCGACCTGCCCGAGAGCACGGTCTATCCGGCGCTGCACCGCTTGGAGCAGGCCAAGGAGGTCCAGAGCGACTGGGCCGAGGTCAACGGTCGCCGCCGGCGGGTGTACACGCTGACCGACAAGGGGCGGTCGGCGCTGCGCAAGCGCAGGCGCGAGTGGTCGCGGCTGCGCAGCGGCATCGGCGCCGCGATCGGCGAGGCGGGGTGAGCGCTGTGGCGAGCCGAGCTGTCGAGCGCTATCTGCTGGAGTTCAACGACGCCCTCGTGGCCGGCGCCGAGCGCCGCGAGCGCATCCTCGCCGAGGTCGAAGAGCACCTGCGCGACGCGACCGAGTCGATCATGGCCGGCGGTATGACAGCCGCCGAGGCGCAGCTCGAGGCGGTGGCCCGCTTCGGCGAGCCGTCCGAGGCCGCGCAGCGCTTCGGCTCCGATCCGCTCGGCCGCGCGCAGCAGGCTGCGCGCTGGTGGGAGGCCCAGCGCATCGCCCACCCGGTTCTCGCCGCCGTGCTTCCGACGTCGCCGTGGATCGCGCTCGCCGCCTGGACGCAGCTGACGTTCCTGCCGCTGTTCGCGCTCGGCATGTTCTTCGTGCAGATCGCCGGCAACCGCCGGGTGCGACGCAACGCGCAGGCCGGCGTGCGCCCCCCGGCGCGCGAGCCCTCGGCCCGCCGGCCGGCATGGACCAACGCGCCCGTCGTGATCCCGGCCGTCGCGTGGGCCGCGAGCATCGGGCTTTCGGCCATGGCCCTGGAGGGCACGACGACGTGGTTTCAGATCATCTGGGTGACGTACTGCGTCTGCGGTGTGGCCGCCTGGGCGTCGCGACTGAGCTCATGCGCGGATCCCGCGTGCGGGCTGTGCGGCTCGCGCTGGGTGCAGCGTCACCCGGCGGCAGCGGCCGGCGTGCGCTACGCCGCGTGGACGCTTGCCCTGGCCGGACCGGGGTTGGCGGCGATCCTGCCGGCGACCGCAGGTCACACGGCGACGGCGCTGATGACGTTGAGCCTCTACGTGGCGCTTGCACCGCTTCCGAACCGCCGCAGCCAGCGGTGGCTGTGGGCGCGCCGGCCGGCGATTCAGGTCGCGGTGCGCGGCGCGCCGCTGCTCGTCCTGTTTGCGATCGGCGCCGCGCAGCAGCCCGCGTTCTGGACGATTGCAGTCGTCGTGGCGGTGCTCGTCATCGTCGTCCAGCTCGAGGTGCGGCGCAGCCGCGCGCGCAACGCTGCCACCCGCCGCCACCTGGTGGACCGGATCGGCGACAACGCGGCAGGCCTCAACGCCCCGGCGACCGAGGGGTAGGGAGGGTCGTGGCACGCGAGTCGCTGGGCACGCAGCTCGACCTGCTGCTGCTGTCCGCCCTTGGTGCGGAGCCCGCGCACGGCTACGCGGTCATCGAGGAGCTGCGCCGCCGCAGCGACGGGTTCTTCGACCTTCCCGAGAGCACGGTCTATCCCGCCCTGCACCGGTTCGAGCAGTCCAAGCTCGTCGAGAGCGAGTGGGCGGAGGTCTCGGGCCGCAGGCGGCGCGTGTACAGGCTGACCGACAAGGGCCGCTCCGCCTTGCGCGAGCGCAGGCGCGAGTGGCAGGCGCTGCGCCGTGGCATCGGCGCGGCCATCGGAGACACGGGCTGAGACAGATGGCGAGCGCCACGATCGAGCACTATCTGCTGGACTTCGACGACGCGCTCGTCGCGGCGCGCAGCGGCGCGAGCGGATCCTCGCCGAGGTGGAGGAGCACCTACGAGACGCGATGGAGTCGTCCATGGCGGCAGGAATGGCGGCGGATGAGGCGCAACTCGAGGTGTTGGCGCGCTTCGGCTCGCCGCGAGAGGCCGCGAAGGCCTTCGGGCCGGATCCACTCGGACGCGCTCAGCAGGCCTCCCGCGGGTGGGAGGCGCGGCGGATCGCACACCCGGTGCTCATTCCGCTGGCCATCTGGTCACCCTTCCTCGCGTACACGCTGTGGGACTTCGGTCTGTCCGGGGCACAAATCATGCCGCTGCTGCTGCTGGGATTGCAGCTCACAGACAACCTCCAGGCACGGCGTGCCGCGGGTTTCGCGCCTCGCCCGGGCCGGATCGCCCACCGGGCGCAGCAGCTGCGGCTTGCGTTCGCCGGCCGGCCGTGGATCGGCAGCGTCGTCGGCTGGGCGGCGGTCAGCGCCTGGGCCGGCTGGTGCTTCGTGTCGCTGGAGCCATGGTTCAGGGTGATCGTGGGCTACTACGCCGTCTGCCTCGCCGTCAGCTTCTGGGCTCGCCCGGTAGCACCCTCGGCGGAAGAGGCGCAGACGTGCGCAGAGCGCTGGACGCAGCGGCACGCGTCGCCGGCGTCCACCATGCGCGGCCTCGCATGGGGGGCGGCGCTCGCGGGGGTGCCGGTGCTGACCGAGCTCCTCTCGATCACGGCGGGTCATGCGATGTTCGCCCTGCTGGGACTCGCGATGTTCCTCGCGTTCTCGCCCGCGCCGACGCTTCGCAGCCAGGAATGGCTGCACGAGCGCCGGCCGGCGTCGCACATCTTCATCCGCATCGCGCCCGTGATCGCGCTGATCGTGTTCGCTGCCGTCCGCAATCCGCTGCTCTGGACGCTCGTGCCCCTCGCGGTCCTCATGTTCACGAGCATGGCGGCGCACCGGGAGATGTCCTACAGCCGCTTTCGCAGCGCCGCCGCGCGCCGGCGGCTCGCCGATCGCGCCCGCGGCGTCGCGGGCGACAGCGGGGGATAGTCGCGGCCGCCGCTCTCGGCGAACATGAACGGCTGGCCGGCGCACGTCGCCTGCCGCGATGTCGTTCCTACTGCGCGGCGAAGCGCGTGATGCCGTGCTCGCGCCGCTCGACGACGCGCCCGTCGGCGACGAGCAGGTCGGCGTGGCCGAGCACCTCAGACAGCGTCAGGTAGGCCTGCGTCACCGCGACGTTGCCCCACAGCGACTGCGCGATATCGAACGCCGACAGCGGCCCTTCGCCGAGCAGGCGGCAGATCTTGTCGGCGCGGCGCTCGTGCATGCCAAAGCGCTCGTCGATCAGCGCGACGTGGTCGGTCACCGGCTCGCCGTGACCCGGGAGGATGAGCTCGACGTCCTGCATCGCGCGCGTCTGGCGCAGCGAGGCGAGGTAGATCTCGAGCGCGTGCGGGCGATCGGGCGGGGAGTCCTCGTCCAGCGGCGCGTCCAGCGGTCGCGAGATCAACGGGTTGGACGAGATGTGCCCGATCAGGTGGTCGGCGCCGAGCACGATCGCACGCTGCGCGTCATGGAAGATCGTGTCCGACGGCGAGTGCCCGGGGCGATGCAGGACGCGCAGGGTGCGATCGCGCAGCCGCAGCTGCGATCCCGGCGCCAGCGGGCGCGTCACGTGCACCGACGCGCCCCAATGGCGGTAGCTCTGCGACACTGCCATCAGCGCGAGGCGGATGTTCTCCGGGATCCCGTGCTCGGTCATGACGCTGGCGGCGAACGCGTCGTCGGCCTCCATGCCGTCGTAGTACTGCGCCGCCCACGGCGCGAGCGCGTCGAGCGCCGCGACCTCGGCGCCCGAGCGACGCGCGAGGATCGACACCAGCCCGAGGTGGTCCATGTGCTGGTGCGAGACGACGATCAGCTCGAGATCCTCGACGCGGTGTCCGCGCTGTGCCAGCGCCTGCTCGAGCGCATCCAGCGCCGTGCCCGAGTTCGGGCCGCTGTCGAGCAGCGTCAGCGGATCGTCTTCGAGCAGGTAGCAGTTGACGACGCCGACCTGAAAGGGCGTCGGGATCGCCAGGCAGTGGATGCCGGCCGCGGCGGCCCGCGCCAGCGCGTCGGCCGCCTCGCTCACGAGCGGATGATCCCCAGGACCTCGTCGCGCCGGCGCTCCATGTCCTCGTGCGACACGAGCGACTCCAGGCACAGGCGCAGCAGCGGCTCGGTGTTCGAGCTGCGCACGTTGAAGTGCCAGTCGTCGTAGTCGACCGACAGCCCGTCGAGATGGCCGATCTGCGCGCCGGCGTAGCGCTCCTCGATCTCGGCGATCTTCGCGGGCGCGTCCTCGACCGTCGAGTTGATCTCGCCAGAGATGAAGTACTTCGAGCGATAGGCGTCGAGCAGCTGCGACAGCGTCCGGCCCTCGACGCTCAGCAGCTCGAGGATCAGCAGCGCCGGGATCGTGCCGCTGTCGGCGCAGTAGAAGTCGCGAAAGTAGTAGTGGCCGGAGACCTCGCCGCCGAACATCGCGCTCTCCTCGCGCATGCGCGTCTTGAAGAACGCGTGGCCAACGCGGTTGGGGTGCGCGGTGCCGCCGGCGCCGGCGACGGTGTCGGCCACGGCGCGGCTCGCGCGGACGTCGTAGAGAATCGCCTCGCCGGCGCTCTTTCGCAGCAGCGACTCGGCCAGCAGGGCGGTCAGAAAGTCGCCATCGACGAAGTTCCCCTTGTCGTCGATGAAGAAGCAGCGGTCGGCGTCGCCGTCCCACGCGATGCCGAGGTCGGCGTGCTCCTCGACGACCTTGCGCATGATGAACTCGCGGTTTTTGGGCAGCAGCGGGTTGGGCTCGTGGTCGGGGAACTCGCCGTCGGGCGTCCAGTAGTGCGTGACGAGGTCGAGGCCGAGGCCTTCGAGCAGCGGGCCGACCATCGGGCCGGCCATCCCGTTGCCGCCGTCGACCACGACGCGCAGCGCCTGCACGCGGTCGGGCGCGATGAACTTCAGCGCCGCCGCCTGAAACTCCTCGAGGACGTCGACGTCCTCGACGCTGCCCGGAGCCGCGTCCGGCTCGCCGAGGCCTGCCTCGATCAGGCGGCGCACGTCTTGGATGCCGGCGTCGCCCGACAGCGGGATCGCCGCCTGCCTGACGAGCTTCGCGCCGGTGTAGGCCTTCGGGTTGTGCGAGGCCGTGCACATGAGGCCGCCGTCGAGCTCGCGCGAGCCGACGAGGAAGTAGAGCATCTCGCTGCCGACCTGGCCGGCGTCGAGCACGCTTGCGCCCTCGGCGACCATGCCCTCGCGGTAGCGGGCGGCGAGCTCGGGCGCGCTGAGGCGCATGTCGCGGCCGAGCCCGATGCGAAGCTCGGTCGCGGGCTTGCCGGCGAGATCGGCGAGCACGAGCGCGAAGGCGCGCCCGATCAGTTCGGCGACGTCGCCGTCGATCTGCTCGCCGACCAGGCCTCGGATGTCGTACGCCTTGAAGATCTCCGCTGCAACCGTCGTGGGCATCGGCGGATCGTAGTGCCCGGCCATGGGCGGTGCGGGCTCTGCGATCCCCTCGACATGTGTCCACTCCGCCGCCGGCGCGGGCACCGGGGCGCACCCTCGCACCGACGAGGGTGTTACATGCCGTGCGATGCCCGCTCCCGGATCATGACCCGCCGCAACCTGCGCCCGTGGCTCGCCGCGGTCGTCGTCGCGCTCGCCGCCAGCCCGATCGCGGGCGCCGCCGACCCGACCGATCCGTCCTTCGAGATGACCGTCTCGCAGACGCAGGTGCACCTGCCCGGGACGACGGCGCTGGAGTACCGCCTGCGGATCGCGACCGGGGCGCAGCCCGAGCGCTTTCAGGTCGACGTCGTCCCGCCGCGCTTTCAGACCCGGGCCGGCAGCAGTGCGATCGTTCGCAGCGAAGGCGCGACGATCGCGCCGGCCGCGCCGGTCGAGCTCGCCGGCGCCGGGAAGCTGACGCCGATCGGCGACGTCAAGGCTCTGATCGGGTGCACGCCGAGCACGGCGCTGGCACCCCACGGCCATGAGCCGAGCTTTCCGACGATGCTCGTCGAGGTTCCCGCGCACACCGTCTCCACGCTCGTGGCGCGCTATCGCGCCGGCGACGTCGCGCTGTGGCCCGGCGCCGACCTGCGCCTGACGATGCGCATCGGGCCTGGCAGCCCTCGCTACGGCCCGATCACGCTCGACACGCCTCGTGTCGTGCGCTCGCCAGCCGTCGCGATCACCGGGCGCACGGCGACGCGCCTGGAGCTGTGGACGAAGCCCGCGATCTCGCCGGCTGTCGTGCGGCGTCCGCGCCGGCTGTCCGCCGGCAGCCTGCTCGACGCGCGCGGCAGCGCGACGAAGGTCCGCCCGGGGCGACGCGTGTCGTTGTGGATGCTGCGACACGGAAAGTCCGGCAAGCCGCGGATGATCGGGACGGCACGCAGCGACGCGGCCGGCCGCCTGCGCCTTCGCACGCGGGTGCCGACGCGCTCGGGCGAGTACGAGCTGTGGTCGCGGACGCCGGGCGAGAACGGCGGGCGCGCCGGCCACAGCTGTCCGATCGCGTTCCGCGTCGGCGGGTGACGCGCGCGGCTGGACGGATGTTGCGCGCCGGAGACGCTGCTTTGGCGCGAGGATGGGGTTAACGAGTCATGAGCCCGCACCGACAGATCGACATCGCGTCACGTGGCGGCTGGCTGTTGAGCCGCCAAGTTCTGGCCTGCGCCACGATCGCGACCGCCGGGCTGCTGCTCGCCGTCGCACCGGCCGCGGGGGACCTGCCCGCTGCGGGGGAGACGGCGCCCAGCCGCAGCGCTCCGAACTGCTCGATGCGCGGCTCGAAGACGATGCAGGCCAACAGCTCCGTGCGCGTCTTTCGGGCCACGAACAGCGGCGTCTACGGCTGCCGGCGCAGCGCCGACCGGGCCTTCCGGCTCGGCGACTGGGGCGAGTGCCAGAACAACGACGAGATCTCGCGCGTGGAGGTCGGCGGGCGCTACGCCGGGTTCGTCAGCACGACCTGCAGCCTCTACTCGAGCTCGCAGATCGTCGCGCTCGTCAGCCTGCGCAGCGGGCGCTTTGACTTCGAATCGCCGCCGATGCTGCCGTGGCCCACATCCGAGAGCGTGTTCGACGCGGTCACGCGGATCGTCGTCGACGACCGCGGCGGCATGGCGTGGATCGCCAGGCGCTCCGGCGGGGGAAGGACCATCGCGATCGAGGTCCGCCGCAGGGCCCGCGGGTCGGGCAGCGCCTCGGTCGTGCTCGACGCGGGGACGACGATCGATCCCAACTCGCTGCGCCGTCGCGGCCACCGCATCTTCTGGCGCAACGGCGCCATGACGTCGTCGGCCACGCTGGGGTAGCGCCGCCGCCTACAATCGCGGCATGACGCGACACGCCACGACCAGCGACGCGCGCGGAGGCGAGCGCTGATGTCCGGCCACTCCAAGTGGGCCTCGATCAAGCACAAGAAGGCGATCGTCGACTCGCGCCGCGGCAAGCTCTTCACGAAGCTCGCCCGCGCGATCACGACCGCGGCGCGCGAGGGCGGCGGCGAGCTCGACGGCAATCCGTCGCTGCAGCTCGCCGTCCAGAAGGCGCGCGACGCCTCGATGCCGAAGGACAACATCGAGCGTGCGATCGCCAAGGGCACCGGCGCGGGCGCCGACGCGGCGGCGATCGAGGACGTCATGTACGAGGGCTACGGCCCCGGCGGCGTGGCGATGCTGATCGAGGCGATGACCGAGAACCGCAACCGCACCGGCGCCGACGTGCGCCACGTGCTCGGCAAGCACGGCGGCAGCCTCGGCGAGCCCGGCACGGTCGCCTACCTCTTCGACAAGCGCGGCCTGATCGTCATCGACGCCGAGCGCTACTCCGAGGACGACCTGATGCCCGCGATCGAGGCCGGCGCCGAGGACATCTCCGACGAGGACGGCGTCTATGAGGTGCTGACGGAGCCCGCGCAGCTGACCGGCGTGCGCGCGGCGCTGATCGCCGCCGGCATCGAGCTGCAGTCCGCCGAGCTCGCCTGGCTGCCGAAGGCCCGCGTGCCCGTCGAGGAGGAGGATGCCGCCAAGCTCGTGCGCCTGATCGACGCGCTGGAGGACAACGACGACGTCGACGCCGTGCACGCGAACTTCGATATCGACGCCGACGTCCTCGAGCGCGCGGCAGGTCTCTGAGCGCCGGACGCCGGGCGGGACGACGCGCATGGCTCCTGCGCCTTCGATCCCAGACGAGCTCGAAACCTGAAGCGGCGCGCCCGCGCCGCGCGTCAGGCGGTCTTGAGCTGGCCGGTCTTCGCGAGCCAGCGGTCGACGACGAAGCCGCCGAACGGCACCACGGCCCCGATCAGCACGCCGAGCGTCGCCTTGGCGCTCCACCCCTGGGGACCGCGCAAGACGATCGCGATCAGCACGTAGGCGAGAAACAGGATGCCGTGGATCGGCCCCAGGATCGACACGCCTTCGTGCAGGTCGTTGGTGCGCTTGAGGACGGCGGCGACCAGCAGCAACAGAAAGCTCGTCGCCTCGGCGAGGGCGACGTAGCGAAAGGTCTTGATCGAGAACAAGCGGGTGCTCCTTTGCGGGCGGCGGGCCATCCTAATCCGGCAGGACATCCGACCCGGCCCGCAGAATCACACCCGATGATCGTCCTCGGCATCGATCCCGGCATCGCCAACACCGGCTACGGCGTCGTCGAGCGACGCCTCGGGCGCCTGTTCGCGCTCGACGGCGGCGTTATCGCGACGCGGCCCGAGGCTCCCATGCAGATTCGGCTGGCCGCGATCCACCGGCGCATCGCAGAACTGCTCGACGAGCACCCGATCACCGCCCTCGCGCTGGAGGACCTCTTCTTCGGCAAGAACACGTCGAGCGCGTTCGCCGTCGGGCAGGCGCGGGGCGTCGTCATGCTCGCCGCCGGCCAGCGCCGCCTGGACGTCGTCTCCTACACGCCCCAGCAGGTCAAGCACTGCGTCTGCGGCTCCGGCGCCGCGGACAAGGACCAGGTCGCGCGCATGGTCCAGTCGCTGCTGTCGCTGGTCGCGCCGCCGCACCCCGAGCACGCGGCCGACGCGCTCGCGATCGCCATCTGCCACCTCAACGGGGCGCCGCACGCGGCCGCGGTCGCCCGCAGCCGCGTGGTGCCGGGCGCGCTGGAGCCCGACGAGCCCGAGGACGGCGACGTCGAGATCCACGACCACCGCACGCGGACGTGATCGCACTCGTCCGCGGCGCCGTCGCGGTGCGCCGGCCCGACCACGTCGTCGTCGAGACCGCCGGCGTCGGCTACCGGCTCGCGGTCTCGGCCGAGACGCTGCGCAAGGTCCCGGCGGTCGGGCGCACCGTCACACTGCACACCCACCTGATCGTGCGCGACGACGCGCTCGCGCTGTACGGCTTCGCCACCGAGGAGGAGCGCGACCTCTTTCTCGCGCTGATCGGCGTGCAGTCCGTCGGCCCGAAGGTCGCGCTCGCGGTGCTCAGCGGCGGCACGCCGCGCGAGCTCGTGACGGCGCTGGCCAACGGCGACGTCGCGCGGCTACAGGCGGTGCCCGGCATCGGCAAGCGCACGGCGGAACGCATCATCGTCGAGCTGCGCGAGAAGGTCGCCGGGGGCACGACCGGCGGCGAGGAGATCGTCATCACGCGGGCGGACGACCCGCGTCGCCTGGCCCGCGACGGCCTCGTCGAGCTGGGCTTCACGATCGTCGAGGCCGACGAGCTGCTGCGCGACGCGCCCGACGGCGCGCCGGAGGCGCTGATCGCCAACGCGCTGCGCGCGGCCCGCCGATGAGCCATCCGCGCATCCAGACCCCGCAGCGCATCGAGGAGGAGCTCGAGCTCGACCGCTCGCTGCGCCCGCGCCGCCTGGAGGACTTCGTCGGCCAGCCGTCGCTGAAGGAGCAGCTCGCGATCTCGATCGAGGCCGCGCTGGCGCGCGGCGAGGCGCTCGACCATGTGCTGCTGGCCGGGCCGCCGGGCCTGGGCAAGACGACGCTCGCGCAGATCATCGCCGCCGAGCTCGACGCGCCGTTCGTGATGACCGCGGGGCCGGCGCTCGAGCGCAAGGCCGACGTCGCCGCCTTTCTCACCGCGCTGGAGCCGGGCAGCGTCTTCTTCGTCGACGAGATCCATCGCCTCCAGCGCGCGCTGGAGGAGACGTTCTATCCCGCGATGGAGGACCGCCAGCTGCCGATCACCGTCGGCATGGGCGCCGGCGCGCGCATCGTGACGCTCGAGCTTCCGCCGTTCACGCTGATCGGCGCGACGACGCGCACCGGCCTGCTGACGGCGCCGCTGCGCGACCGCTTCGGCCTGCAGCACCGCCTCGAGCACTACGACGTCGACGACCTGACGACGATCGTCACGCGCTCGGCGCAGATCCTCGACGTCGCGCTCGAGCCCGGCGGGGCGGAGGCGATCGCGGGGCGCAGCCGCGGCACGCCGCGGGTCGCCAACCGCCTGCTCAAGCGCGTGCGCGACTACGCGCAGGTGCGCTTCGGCGGCGTCGTCACGGCCGATGCCGCGGACGCCGCGCTGGCGCTGCTCGAGATCGACGAGCTCGGCCTGGACCGCCTCGATCGCGAGCTGCTGCGCTGCATCTGCGCGAAGTTCGAGGGCGGCCCGGTCGGCCTGTCGACGCTCGCGGCGAGCGTGGGGGAGGAGCAGGACACGATCGAGGACGTCTACGAGCCCTACCTGCTGCAGTGCGGCCTGCTCAAACGCACGCCACGCGGGCGCGCGGCCACGCGGCGGGCCTACGAGCACCTCGGCCTGCAGGCGCCACCCGGCGATGCCGACAGGCTCTTCTGAATGTCCGAGACCAGCTTCATCTGGCATTTACAAGCGCTTGTCTACGCTTAGAGCGCACCCATGGCTCATCTCTTCATCTGTCCCAGCTGCGGCAAGCGCAGCGCCGAGAGCGATCGCACGGCGGGGTTCACCCGCCAGGCGAAGGGCTGCTCGAGCTGCGGCTTCGGCTTTCTCTTCGAGCTGCTCGACGACTACTACCCGGCCCCCAACGCCGCCTTCTTCGTCTGCGACCAGAAGGGACGCGTGATCGGCTGTGGTCGCGGCTCCTTCGAGCTGACCGGCCTCGATGACGAGCGCGTCATCGGCCGCGAGGTCAACGAGGTCCTCGGTCTGCGCTTCGACGGCGGCGACGATCACGTCAACACGGTCCTGGAGTGGGGCGTGCGCGCGTTGGGCAAGCCCGTGCAGGTCAACGCCGAGGGCGATCTGCCCGCGTCGGCGACCGCCGACCTGTTTCCCGCGTACGACGACGACGGCGGCCTGCTGCTCGTGCTGACTCCGGCCAAGTAGGCTGCGCGGAGTACTTCTGTGACCGACCGCCGCCGCAATCTCTTCGTTCTGCTGCTGGTCCTCGGCCTGCTCATCGGGTCGGCGGTCGTCATCGCCTCGAAGCCGACGAAGAAGGGCCTCGACCTGCAGGGTGGCGTCGAGCTCATCTACGAGGCCAAGCCGACGCGTGCCACGCCCGTCACGCCGGAGGCGATCGACCGCGCGATCGACGTCATGCGCAAGCGCATCGACCAGCTTGGCGTCGCCGAGCCGGAGATCCAGCGCACGGGCGAGAACCAGATCAGCGTCGCCCTGCCCGACGTCGACAACCTCGCCGAGGCGATCGAGCAGGTCGGGACGGTCGCGCAGCTCGCCTTCTATGACTGGGAGGTCAACGTCATCGGGCCCGAGGGCAAGCCCGTGCCCGAGGACCCGAGCGTCACCGGCGGTGCAAGCGCCGGCCAGGTCGGTGCGCTGGCGCTCTACGACGCGGTGCTGCGGGCGTCCGAGCGCCCGGCGAAGGTCGAGCCCGACAACTCCCACGAGGACAGCCTCTTCTACGCGGTCGACCCGGAGACGAAGAAGGTCTTCGGGGCCGGCACGGGCAAGGATCTGCGCTATGGCGCGGCGACGAGGGCCGAGGCGCTGGAGCCCGTTCCGCGCGCTCAGCGCGAGACGGTCAAGGTCTACGAGGTCAAGCCCAACACGGTCATCGTGCGCGCCGAGCAGGCCCCCGACGTCAAAGAGAAGACCGACTCCTGGTTCGTGCTGGAGGACGACGTCGCGCTGCGTGGCAAGGAGGTCAAGAACCCCGAGCAGCAGTTCAACAACGGCACCGGCGGTGACGGCACGCCGAACGTCACGTTCGAGTTCACCGAGAACGGCCGTAAGCAGTGGCAGAAGGTCACGCGCGAGATCGCCGACCGCGGCAGCCGCAGCGTTGGGCTGTTGCCGGGGCAGACCGCCGAGGACGCCAACCAGCACTTCGCGATCGTGCTCGACGACCAGCTCGTCTCGATCCCGTATATCGACTTTCGCAGGAACTCCGACGGCATCGACGGTCGCCAGGGCTCGCAGATCGAGGGCGGCTTCACGATCAAGTCCGCGCAGGAGCTCGCCAACGTCCTGAAGACCGGCGCGCTGCCGCTGAAGCTCGAGCTGATCGCCAACTCGCAGGTGTCCGCGACGCTCGGCCAGGAGGCCCTGGATGAGGGGCTGATCGCCGGCATCGCCGGCTTCGCGATCGTCGCGCTGTTTCTGCTCATCTTCTACCGCGTGCTCGGCGTCATCGCAGTCGCCGCGCTGGCCGTCTACGGCGTCTACTTCTTCGCGCTGATCAAGCTCATCCCGGTGACGCTCACCCTGCCCGGCATCGCCGGGCTGATCCTCACGCTGGGGGTGGCCGCCGACGCGAACATCGTCATCTTCGAACGCGTCAAGGAGGAGATCCGCGGCGGGCGCTCGATCATCGCGGGCATCGCCACGGGCTACAAGAAGGGCCTGACGGCGATCATCGACGCCAACGTCGTGACGATCATGGTGGCGTTCATCCTGTTCGTGCTGGCGACCTCCGGCGTCAAGGGCTTCGCGCTGACGCTCGGCCTCGGCGTCATCGTGTCGCTGTTCACCGCCGTTCTCGCGACACAGGCGATCCTCGGCACGATGAGCAAGTCGCGGCTGATCTCGAGCCCGTCGGCACTCGGCGCCGGCGGCGAGAAGGGCACCCGCCTGCGCGTCGACTACATGGGCTACTCCAAGTGGTTCTTCAGCGCCTCCGGCGTGATCCTGCTCGTCTGCGCGCTCGCGCTGGGCTCCAAGGGCATCAACTTCGGCATCGACTTCGAGTCGGGCACGCGGATCAACGTCGCGCTGCAGCAGAACATCGACGAGGACCAGTTGCGCGGGGTGCTCGAGGCCAACGACCAGGCCGGCGCCGAGATCCAGCGCATCGAGAACAAGAGCAAGGGCGCGAGCAAGTTCCAGATCTCGACGGGCAGCCTCGGCCCCAGCGAGGTCACGCAGATCACGTCGGCGATCGAGCAGAAATTCCCGTTCGCCGACACGCCCGACTCGACCTCGATCGGCCCGACGTTCGGCCAGACCGTGGCGAAGTCGGCGATCATCGCGATCATCGCGTCGCTGCTGGTGATCTCGGCCTACATCGCCCTGCGCTTTGAGCCGAAGTACGCCGTTCCGGTGCTGATCGCGGTCATGCACGACATCCTCATCACGGCGGGCATCTACGCCCTCCTCGGCCTGGAGGTGAACACGGCGACGGTCGCGGCGTTGCTCACCATCCTCGGATTCTCGCTCTACGACACGATCATCGTCTTCGACCGCATCCGCGAGAACGTGCCGCGGATGCCGCGCGCGGCCTTCTCGCAGATCGTCAACCGCTCCATGTCCGAGGTCATCGTGCGCTCGCTGGCGACGAGCTTCTGCTCCGGTCTGCCGGTGCTGGCGCTGCTGCTGTTCGGCGGCGAGACGCTCAAGGCGTTTGCCTTCGCGCTGCTCGTCGGCACGATCTCGGGAACGTACTCCTCGGTCTTCATCGCCGGCCCGGTGCTGACGGCGTGGAAGGAGCGCGAGCCGATCTATCGCCGCCGCCATGCGGCGATCGCAGCGGAGAACAACGGCGTCGTGCCGCCGTACGCGACGGCGAGCGCCGCCGTCGAGGTCGCGCCGACGCAGCGAGTCCGGCGCACGGAGCGCCTGACCGCTCCAGACGATCCGGATCGCAACGTCTCGCGCGAGGAGTTCGAGGACATGGTCCGCGACCTGCATGTCGACGCGCCCGCACGCGGCGGCGCGGTCGTCGCGCCACCACCGGCCAAGCCCAAGCCCAAGCCCGTCGTGAAGGTCGATCCCACGGCCGACGCGCTGCCCGAGGACGTCGTCATGCCCGACCGCCCGGATTCGGCGTCGCCCGCCAAGCCCAAGCGCTCGGCCGCCGCCAAGCGCCGCAGCAAGCACGGAAGGCCGCGCTGATGGGTGCTCTCGCCTGGACGATGATGGGGCTTGCCCTGTGGCACTTCACGATCTTCCTGCCCGACCGCTGCTGGGCCGGCATCATCGGCGCGTTCCTCGGCTCGGTGTTCGGCGCGATCCTGTTCGGGTTCGTGATCCACGGCTTCACGGTCCCCGGTCAGGACGACACGAACGTCCTGACCGTGCTCGAGGCGGTCCCCGGCGCGATCCTCGGCGTGGCGCTGATGTACTGGATCGGCTCGCGCCAGGAGGACAAGCAGTCCGCCGGCGTGGCCGGCCTGCCGGTCGCCGAGTAGCCGCCCCCGCGGCCCGCCGGTCGCCGCGTCGCCGCTCAGATGGACGATTGTGGGGCGAGGAGCCCCGACATGTCGCACTCGGCCGTCCGGAACTCTTCCCACGACGCGGGATCGATCGCCGTTCCGTCGGAGGCGCCGCGTAGCTTGCGTGCGTGCCTGTTCCTCCCGCGCGCCTGAAGATCGAGTCCTGCGACATCGGCGCGGTGCTTGCGCTGGAGCGCGAGCTGGGTGTCAGCCACGTCCTGGCGCAGGTGCTCGTGCGGCGGGGCTTCGCGGACGCCGGCGATGCCCGCGCGTGGCTGGCGGCCGAGGAGCGCCACGAGCCGTCGCAGTTTCAGGGCATCGAGGACGCCTGCGATCTGATCCTCATGCACGTCGACGGCGGGGAGCGAATCACGATCCACGGCGACTACGACGTCGACGGCGTCACATCGACGGCGATCCTCGTCGGCGTCCTGCGTGAGCTCGGCGCGGACGTCGACTGGTTTCTGCCCAGCCGCGCCGAGGACGGCTACGGCCTGTCGGCCGCGACGGTCGACCGGCTCGCCGCGCGCGGCACCCGCCTGCTGCTGACGGCCGACTGCGCGATCACCGCCGTCGACGAGGTCGCCGCGGCGCGTGCCGCCGGCATCGACGTCGTCGTGACCGACCATCACAGCCCGCGCGCCGACGGCGTGCTGCCCGACGCGCCGATCGTCCATCCCGGCGTCTGCGGCTACCCGTGCGCCGATCTGTGCGCCGCCGGCGTCGCCTACAAGCTCGCCGCGGCGCTGCTGGCGGCAGCCGGCCGCGACCCCGCGCGGGCCGACGCGGACCTCGACCTCGTCGCGCTGGCCACGATCGCCGACTGCGTGCCGCTACGCGGCGAGAACCGCCGCCTCGTGCGGGCCGGCCTGCGCGCGCTGGCGACGACGACACGCCCGGGCCTGCGCGCGCTGATGCGCGTCGCGCGCGCGGACCCCGCGCGCATCGACGCCCGCGCCGTCGGCTTCCGGCTCGCGCCGCGCATCAACGCCGCCGGGCGCCTGGAGCGTGCCGACGCCGGCCTCGAGCTGCTGCTGACGACCGACGAGAAGCGCGCGACGCAGATCGCCGACGAGCTGGACCGCCTCAATTCCGAGCGCCGCCACACCGAGACGCGGATCCTCTTCGAGGCCGAGGCGATGGTCGCCGAGCAGGACCGAAACGCGGCGGGGCCTCGGTCAGCCTACGTGCTGGCGGGCGAGGGGTGGCACAAGGGCGTCATCGGGATCGTAGCTTCGCGGATCGCCGAGCGCCATCACCGCCCAGCCGTGCTGATCGCGCTCGAGGCGCCGGCCGAGGGCGATGCTCCGGCTCGGCGGGGCACGGGCTCGGGGCGCTCGATCGCGGGCTTTGACCTGCTCGCCGGCCTGGACGCCTGCGCCGGGCACCTCGAGCGCCACGGCGGGCATCGCGCGGCCGCCGGCTGCGAGGTCCTCGCCTCGCAGATCGACGCGTTCCGCGCGGCCTTCGAGGCGCACGCCGCCGCCGTGCTGCGACCGGAGGACCTCGTCGCGTCCGAGCGCGTGGATGCCGTCGCCGCCGGCGACGAGCTCGGCCTCGCGCTCGCCGAGGAGCTCGAGCGCCTGGCGCCGTTCGGGATCGCCAACCCCGGCGTGTGCCTGCTCGTGCCGGCCGCGCGCTTCGGCGACGTGCGCACGATGGGCGAGGGCAAGCACGCCCGCTTCAGCGTGCAGTCGGGCGGCGTGCGCGCCGGCGCCGTCGTCTTCGGCGCCTCGAGGGTCGACTGCGACGTGCCGCTGGATGCGACCTTCTCGCTCGAGCTCAACGAGTTCAACGGCAGCGTCGAGCCGCGGCTCGTCCTGCGCGCGGCCCGTTCGCCCGAACCCGCGCCGATCGTCGTCGTCGGCGAGCCCCAGGACTACCTCGCCGCCGTATTCGAGGAGGTCGCGCGACCGCTGGCCGAAGCTGCGCCGGCCGCGCACGGCGCCGCCGCACGGCTGCACGCGGCGCCGCCGAGCGGCGCCGTGCCCGCTGCGCAGGTCGGCGCCGCAGCGTTGCCGGCAGCGCCGAGCGGCGTCATGCCGGCCGTGCGGGACGGCGCCCGCCGCGGCGGGGATGCTCCCATTCGCGACCGCCGCGGCGGCGGCATCGCGGGCACGATCGCCGCGCTCGTGGCGTCCGGCGAGCCCGTGCTCGTCGTGGCGGCGGACGCGCACGTGCGCGCGCGGCACCTGGCGCCGATCCTCGGCGGCTTTGAGCTCTGCTCGCATGCGGCGCTGGAGCGCGACCCGGCGCTCGCGCGCCCCGGCGCGCACGTCGTGCTGCTCGATCCGCCCGCCGGTCCCGTGCGCAGCTTCGGCGCGATCACACACCTTGTCTGGGGGCCGCCCGAGCTGAGCTTCGCCGCGAGCATCCACGAGCACCAGCACGAGCTGCGCGCCGCGCTCGCGGCGATGTACCGCACGCTGCGCGACGCCGGCGGCGCGGCGGGTTCGCAGCTCGAGGCGCTGCTGCGCGGTGACGCGCCCTCGCCGCGGCCGGCGCTCGTCGCCGGCCGCCTCGTCGGGGTCCTCGCCGAGCTCGACCTCGTCTGCCTCGATGCCGACGCCCGGATCCTGACCGTACCCGCGGCCGAGCGCACAGAACTTGAACGATCTGCGGCCTTCAGGGCCTACCATCAGCAGTATGAGGACGGACGCAGATGGCTGAGCGCGGAGACAGCAAAGGCGGCGTAAGGGCACCGGCTCGACAGCGCACGGGCGCGCGCCGCTCGCCGGTCGACGAGATCTCCGCCGGGCGCAGCCCGCAGGTCGACCGCGCCGACCTCACGCCGCTGGAGCGCAGCCTGCTGTCCGACGTCTTCGCGATCGTCGAGGAGCATGCCGGCGCGTCGGCGCTGGAGATCGACCGCTCGCGCGTCGAGTCGGCGTTCGTCTTCGCCTGCGAGCACCACGCCGACCAGCGCCGGCTGTCGGGCGAGGACTTCATCCATCACCCGGTCGGCGTCGCGAAGATCTGCGCGGGCATGCGCCTGGACACCGAGACGCTGTGCGCCGCGCTGCTGCACGACACCGTCGAGGACACGTCGGCGTCGCTGGCCGAGGTCGCCGGCGTGTTCGGCGACGAGGTCGCGAGCATCGTCGACGGCGTCACGAAGCTCACCGGCATCGTCTTTCAGTCGCGCGACGAGGCGCAGGCCGAGAACTACCGCAAGATGATGGTCGCGATGGCCAATGACTGGCGCGTCATCCTGATCAAGCTCGCCGATCGCCTGCACAACATGCGCACGATCGACGCGATGTCCAAGCAGAAGCAGAT
>Ga0136633_1000362_pt1 | contig 34556 bp, 32 predicted proteins | sample AntDrymeUQ832206_2_FD_105494 | JGI IMG/M metagenome (GOLD analysis project Ga0136633, IMG submission 105494) | Polar desert sand microbial communities from Dry Valleys, Antarctica - metaG UQ83 (22.06) | ecosystem: Environmental > Terrestrial > Soil > Desert | place: Antarctica: Dry Valley... | reverse complement strand
GGGCTGCCGGGGCCGACGAGCACCTGCATCGGGAACTCCCGACCGTGGAATCCGAGGCCGCTCTCGAATCGCGCCGCGATCTCATCGGACTGCCCGGAGTCGGGGTCAAATCCGAACAGGGCCCGCATCGCGATTCTCATCGCCAGGTCGCGCGTCCAGTGGTAGACGTCGAGTGTCTGGTTAGGGCGCAGCTGTTCGACCGCGGTCTCAGCCTCCTCGGCCATGACCTCGACCGATGCCGCGACCCGCTCCTTGTGGAAGGCGGGCATCATGATCGCCCGTGACGTGTCGTGGTAGCCGCCGTCGGTGGTCAACAAGCCGTCGCCGAGCAGCGTAATCAGGTCGCCCATGTGGCCGTTGCGCCAGAGGAACTTCTCGCGATCCGAAACGAGGATGTAGTGGTTGGCCTCCGGCCCCAGCATCGTCACCGAGTAGCCGTGGAGGACGCGGATCCCGAAGATCGGCCCAAACCGCTCGTAGCTTTCGAGCATCATCCGCAGCGGGTCATGGCGGAAGCCCCAGGTGCGCCGGACGCTGAAGCCGGTGTGGCCGCGAACCGGGCGGAAGCCGCGTCGCCGGGCACCCCACTCGTAGCGGAGGTCCGCGGCGACAGCCTTCGGGCCGGGGGAGGCGGGACGGGGGCCGGGGTCGTCGAGGTGAAGCGCTCTTCGCGGCTTGGCTGGGGGCGCCGACGCTTCCATCTCAGAGGCCGCGCCGCTCGTCGCGGTAGAGCGCATGCCAGGAGATCGCGGCGATCGTCTCGGCGAGGCGATCGAGGCCGGCTCCGTCGGCGCCGGGAGTGAGCCGATGGCAGGCTCCTTGGACCATCCACATCAAGGCCGTGACCGTCTCCTGGGTGTGGACGTCGCGGACCGTGCCGTCGCGCTTGCCCGCATCGATCAGCCGGGCAAGCGGCTCGCCATGGTGATCGAGCATCTGCTCCTGGATCGCTCGCAGCTCGGCGTCGTAGGCTGCGGTCTCGGTAAATGCCGCGAAGAGGGCTGTGTGGCGCGCGTAGATCCCGACCATTGCGCGGGTCGCCTCGAGCAGTTCCTTGCGGCTCGAGTCAGCGGTCCACCAGGCAGCGGCGGCCGTGGCCAGGTGATCGAGCATCTCCTCGGCGAGGCGGACGAGCAGATCGCCCTTGTCGCGGAAGTAGACGTAGAACGTCGAGCGCGCGATTCCCGCCTCGGAGCAGAGCTGCTCGACGCTCAGCTCGGTGAAGCCGCTGCCGTCCTCGAGCAGTCGCTCGGTCGCCTCGAGCAGCCGCGCCTCGATCGCCGGCCGTCGGTCGGCGACTGGCTGGGCGCGCGGCTTACGGGTTACGGAGGGCATCGCTCGGCGCCCAGCATACACCTCGATCGGACAGAGTGTCCGATACGGAGGTCTAGCGCTTGCGCCGCCGTTTCGCCGCGACCCCGGCGCCGATTCCGAGGGCGGCGATCCCCGCGGCGATCACGCCGGGGTGGGAGAGCAGCCGCTCGTGCTGCTCGCTGACCTGAGGCCAGAGCTCCTCGTCGAGAATCCGCGCCGCCTCCTCGGGGGTCGGATCGATCACCTCGACGGGAATCGGCTCGCCGAAGGCGACCCTGACCCGGCCGGGCTTGGGGAAGGGGCCGATGAAGAGCCGCTCGGTCCCGGTGATCGCCGCCGGCACGATCGTCGCCCCGGTCTCGAGCGCGAGCCGGGTCGCGCCGCGCTTGGGGGTGCCGAGGTCGTAGGGGTCGCGGACGCGCGTCCCCTCCGGAAACAGCGCCAGCAGGCCGCCGTCGCGGAGGATCGCCCGGGCGGTTTCCATCGCATCCTCGTCGGCTGTGCCGCGGCGAACCGGAAAGGCTCCAAGCCGGATCAGCATTCGTCCCTTCGCGCCCTCGAACAGCTCCGCCTTGCCCATGAAGCGAATCGGCCGCTTGGTTGCCGCGGCGACGAAGAACGCATCCCAGAAGCTCTTGTGGTTGGGGGCGATGATCACCGGCCCGCTCTCGGGGATCCGCTCGGCCCCCTCGATCTTGAGCGCGTAGACGAGCTTCATGTAGGGGATCGAGATGCCGCGCACCGCCATCGTCGCGGCCTTGGCGGTCCCCTTCTCCCGCGCGAACTGATGGGCCTCGGCGTTGTCCATCGGCCCACGACTCTATCCGCCGTGCCCGCCTCTGAGACAGGTGGTACGATTTACGTACCTTACGTACCTAGATCCGCCGAGTGCACCGCTGGACACCTCTAGCGGTGTCCAAACGTGCACTCGGCGGGCGAAGCCCGGCCAACCGAGGAGGACCTCTTGCCCGCAACACCGATCCTGCCGACCGACGCCGAGATCGACGCGATCGTCGTCCGGCCCGGCTCCTTGCTCTACCGCCGGTTCGGTGATGCCCGCCTGTTCCTCGCGTCCGGTTATGCGCTGCTTCTGCAGGTCGCACATCCGACCGTTGGCTCAGGCGTCCGCGACCACTCGAACTTCCTGGAGGACCCGTGGGGGAGGCTGCTGCGGACGCTCGACTACCTGAACATGCTGATCTACGGCGGCGACGAGGCCGCCGCGGTGGGCCGGCGCCTTCGCGACCTGCACAAGCCGATCAAGGGCCAGAACCCCGACGGCAGCCACTATCACGCGCTCGAGCCCGAGGCCTACGCGTGGGTCCACGCGACCCTGCTCGAGGGAGCCTTGGCGGCTCATCGCCGTTTCGTCGGTCGCCTCAGAGCTGCCGAGGAAGAGCAGTTCCTGGCCGAGTTCATGCCACTCGGTCGGCTGCTCGGGGTCCGCGATCGGGACATGCCCGCGTCGATGGCCGCGTTCCACCGCTATTACGACGAGATGGTTCGGACCCGGCTCGAGCGGACCAGCTCGGTCGAGGACGTGATCGGAGCCTTCGGCGCCGCGCCGCCGCCGCCGAGCTTCCCGCCGCAGATGCAGGCCCTCTGGAAGCTGCTGCGGGTGCCGCCTGCTCAGGTCCTGCGGATCTCCAGCTTCGGGCTGATGCCTTCCCACCTGCGTGCCAAGCTCGACATCCCCTGGTCGGCGGCCAACGAGGCGGAGCTACGTGCGCTCGGGGTCGCGGCTCGCTCGGTCACGCCACTGATGCCGCAGCGCCTGCGCCAGACGGGCCCTGCCTACCTACGCTGGCGCCGAGAGGAGATCGCCCGGGGACCGCTCGGCCCGGGAGAGCCCGGCGTCGATCCGAGCGCTGTGGCCGCCTGATGGCCGTCGTCGCGGAGGTTCGCGGCGGGTCCGCATTCGCGCTTGCCCTCGACCCGGCGATCGAGACGCCCGACGACGCCCAGAGTGAGCGGATCCTCGACGCTGCGCTCGAGCTCGCGGGCCGAGCCGGCATCGCCAACCTGACCATGGACGCCGTCGCCGCCGGCGCCCGACTCGGCCGGATGACCGTCTATCGGCGTTTCGGCTCGCGGGCCGAGCTGGTCCAGGCGCTGCTCGTCCGCGAGGTGCGGGGAGTCCTCGCCGGCTTGGCCGCCGCGATCAATCCCGGGCTCCCGCCCGCCGCGCGAATCGCCGACGGCTTTGTCGCGGCGCTCCGCGTCGCCAAGCAGCATCCCCTGCTGGCGCGCCGGCCTCCGACCGAGATTCTCGCTGAGCTCAACGCTCCCGGCGATCCGACCCTAAGCCTTGCTCGCGAGTTCCTCGCAGCGCAGATCCAAGAGGGAGTGGAGGCCGGCGAGCTGGACGTCGTCGAAGTCGCGCCGGTAGCCGACCTGCTGGTCCGGATCGGCGTCAGCTATGTGCTGCTGCCGGGCTCACCGGTCCTCGATGACGAGGCCGAGGCGCGGCGGATCGCCCAGACGCTGCTCGCTCCAATCGCCGGCGCCTGAGCTCCCGCAACTGCGCCCGGACAAACGCCTGAGTGGCGCCTCCTCTAGTCAAAGCCCAAACGTTTTCGAGACGATCTCCCGCTGGATCTCATTGGTCCCCCCGTAGATCGACATGACCAGCGCGTTGCGCACATGCCGCTCCATGTCGTACTCACTCGCGTAGCCGTAGCCGCCCATCATCTGCATGCCCTCGAGGCTGACCGCCTTGACGAGCTCGGTCGCCTTCAGCTTCGCCATCGAAGCCTCGCGCGGAAGCATTTTCGCCGGGTCGTCGTCGACCTTGCGGGCGACGTCGTAGACGAGCAGGCGGGTGCATTCGATCTCGGTTGCCAGGTCGGCGATCCGGTGGCGGAGCACCTGGAAGGAGCCGATCGGGCGACCGAACTGCTTGCGCTCCTTGATGTAGGCGAGCGTGTCGTCGAAGGCGCGCTGAGCCGCCCCGAGCGCGTAGGCGGCGATGATCAGCCGCTCGACGTTGAGGCCGCTCATCAGTTGGATCCAGGCGCCTCCAACCTCGCCCACGACGGTGCTCTCATCGAGGTAGCAGTCGGTCAGGAAGACGTCGTTTACCTCCTTGCCGCCCATCGTCTGGATCCCGTTGATCTCGACCCCGTCGGCGTCGCTGGGGATCAGGAACATCGTCAGCCCCTCGTGCTTGGAGCCCGAGTTGTCGGTGCGGACGATCGTCAGGATCTGGTCGGCGACGTGGGCGGCGGAGATCCAGGTCTTCTGCCCGTTCAACACGTAGCCGCCCCCGTTGTCATTCGAACGCTCGGCCTTACAGGAGAGGTTGCCGACGTCGGAGCCCGCTTCCGGCTCGCTCATCGCGATCGCCGAGACGGTGCCCTCGCACATCCCTCCGATCACGGTCTGCTTCTGCTCCTCGGTGCCGAACTTCTCGACCGCGCCGGCGGTGATCAGGGTGACCGGGTAGCCGGCCATCGGCAGCAGGCCGCGAAAGCCCTCTTCGAGGAACAGGCAGGCGTCAACCATGCTGCCGCCGCTGCCGCCGAACTCCTCCGGCGCCGAGGCGCCGAGCCAGCCGAGCTCGCCCAGCTTCTTGACCAGATCGGCGTTGTGGAACTCGGTGTAGTGGTCGGTCAGCTTTTCGCGCTTCTCGGCGGTGCCGACCTCGCGCTCGGCGAAGTTGCGGATCGCCTCGACGAAGTCCTTCTGCTCATCGCTGAGTCCGCGGACGGGGCTGGCGGTTGTCGTTGGGGTACTCGTGCTCATCAGTTTGATCTCCCTTCAGCCGGAGGCTGAGTTATCTGGGCGTTGCGGCGTTGAGTTTGCGGCGTTGAGTTTGCGGCGTTGAGTTTGCGGCGTTGAGTTATCTATCTCGCCGGCTTATAGACGGAGACGACCGCCGCGCCGCCGAGCCCGATGTTGTGCTGGACGGCGACCTTGGCGCCGTCAACCTGACGCTTGTCCGCGGTCCCGCGCAGCTGCCAGGTCAGCTCCGAGCACTGGGCCAGGCCGGTCGCGCCGAGTGGGTGACCTTTTGAGATCAAACCGCCCGAGGGGTTGACGACAGGGCCGTCGCCGCCATAGGTCGTCGCCTCGGCGTCGACGAGCTCATGGCCGTGGCCTTCCTCAGCGAAGCCGAGCGCCTCGTAGGTGATCAGCTCGTTGGCGCTGAAGCAATCGTGCAACTCGCAGACGTCGACGTCCTGTCCGGAGATCTCTGCCTCCTCGTAGGCCTGCTCGGCGGCCTTCTTCGACATGTCGTAGCCGACGATCTTGATGCAGTCTGTCTCACCCTCCGTGAAGACCCCCTGCAGGTCGGTGACCATCGACTGGCCGGCGATCTCGACCGCTTGATCCCAGAGATCGTGCTCGTCGACGTAGCGCTCCGAGGCCACGATCGAGCAGGCGGAGCCGTCCGAGGTCGGCGAGCACTGCAGCTTCGTCAGTGGCTCGTGGATCATCCGCGCGTCCTTGATGTCCTGGAGCGAATATTCGTCCTGGAACTGCGCGTAGGGGTTGTTGACCGAGTGCTTGTGGTTCTTCCAGCCGATCCAGGCGTAGTGGTCGGGCTTTGACCCGTACTTCTCCATGTGGTCGCGGCCGGCGTTGCCGAACATCTGCGGCGCGAACGGCGACTGCTCGGGATCGCGGACCTGGAACATCGCCATCATGTGCTTGTCCAGTGCCGGGGTGCGATCGTCGTACTTCACCCCCAGCGAGCCCTTCTCCATCTTCTCGAAGCCAATCGCCATCGCGCACTCGGCGAGGCCGCCCTTGATCGCCTGGCGGGCGAGGTACAGCGCCGAGGAGCCGGTCGAGCAGTTGTTGTTGACGTTGACGACCGGAATCCCGGTCAGGCCGAGCTGGTAGACGGCACGCTGCCCGTAGGTCGAGTCGCCGTAGCAATAGCCGGCGAAGGCCTGCTCGACGTCCTCGTATGGGATGCCGGCGTCGCCGAGCGCCATCTCGCCGGCTTCCTTGGCCCAGTCGGGGTAGTCGCCTTCCTTTGTGCCGGGCTTGTCGAACTTGGTCATGCCGACGCCGATCACGTAGGTCTTGTTCGTGTCCTTGGCCATCTTGTTCTCCTTGTTGGCGTTGAATTGTCTAGGCGTTTCGGACGGCCTCTAAGCCGTCGCCGGTCAGATAGGCAAGCGATGAGGTCAGGAAGGCAGCGACCTGCTCGCGGCTCAGGCGCTTGTGCTCGAGCCACTGGCGCGTCGCCGCCTCGGCCATGCCGCCATAGGCGCGCAGCACGGCATGGAGGTCGGCCGGCGCCTTGGCCGCCGGGCCGAGGCCGAGCACCGCGATCAGCCGGTCGGTCGCCTCCTGCCGCGCCTCCTCGAAGATCGCCTCGATCGCCGGGTCGCGGCTGAGGCTCTCGGCGCGCAAGCCGGCGAGCCAGGTCTCGCGATTGCGGGAGACCATCTCCAGCCAGTCGTCGATGCTCTCGACGACCCGCTGCTCCGGCGTCGTCCCGGCGACGTACTCGGGGACGGGGGGCGGGGGAACGCGGACCATGCCCCGGACGACCTCCAGGTAGAGGTCGCGCTTGGTCCCGAAGTAGTGGTTGAGGAGGCCGCGGGCAACCCCCGCCTCGCGGGCGATCAGTTCGCTGGAGACGCCATCGTAGCCATGCTTGCTGAACAGCTTGCGGGCCGCGGAGAGAATCTGCCGCCGACGCTCGTCAGGCTCCATCCGAGAGCGCGGCTCCGCCGCCGGTCGCGCCGTCGCCGTTGGGCGCGGCGTTGGGGAATTCGTCGCGGTCGCCATCGGCTCGCCAGGGTAGCAGCCCTGTTGGCGACTCGCCAATAAATCCTGGCGGCTCGCCAGTCCCGTTTTGAGCCGCCTCGGTCGCTCGATCGCATAGGTTCACGAACGTGGTTGACATCCCCTCACCGTTCGGCCTTCCCGAGAAGGTCTTCAGCAGGCTCGCCGGCGACATCAAGGCGCTCGGCGGGCGCATCGACGCACTCGGCGCGCAGCTTCAGGCAGCGACGGAGTCGTGGGGGGAGATGGCGCGGATGGGGGCCGAGGGCGCTCCCTTGATCAGGATGCTCGACGAACGCTCCGACTCGCTGCGTCGCCTGATCGACCGCGGCCCAGCCGCGCTCGATGCCGCGATCAAGCTCGAAGCGAGATCGGACGAGATGCTTGAAGTCGCCAACCGCACGATCGATGTGCTCGAGCAGCTGATCGCGACGATCGAATCCGCCTCCAAGCACGTCGATCCGCTCGTCTCCTCGATCGACGACGCCAGCCAGAAGGTCGACCCGCTGATCGCCTCGATCGACGCCGCCCGCGAGAAGGTCGATCCTCTTGTCGGCACGCTCGACGCGTCGCTCCCGGCGCTCGAGAAGGCGGTCAATCTGGTCGGGCCATTGGAGGGATCGGTCCAGCGTCTCGGTCGTGTCCTCGACGGCCGCTCGAAAAAGGCCGGCCGCGGTGGCGACGCCACGGGGGAAGAGGCGCCGATCGATCCCAGCGACTGATCCCTGGCCGGGCGGGGCAGGCGTCCACTAGCCTGCCTCGGCTCTGTCCGCCGAACGTCCACCCGAGCCCGCGGCCCCGAACGGGGAATCCGACGTCCACGCTGTCAGCGCGGCGTTGGGTGGTGTTCGCGGCGTGGCCGAGTCGGCGATTCCCGGGGTCGCGTTCGTCACCGTCTACACCCTCAACGGTCAGGAGCTCGAGTCCGCGGCGATCGCGGCGGTCGTCGTCGGGGTGGCGCTCTCGGCGGCGAGAGTGCTGCGCGGCGAGACGGTCCAGTACGCGCTCTCGGGACTCGTCGGGGTCGCGATCGCGGCCTTCATCGCGACGCGGACCGGCAACGCCGAGGACTTCTTCCTTCCCGGCATCCTCTTCAATCTCGGCTACGCGGCCGCCTACCTCGTCTCGATCGCGGTCCGCTGGCCGCTGATCGGGGTCTTCCTCGGGGCGGTCAGCGGCGAGGGGACGAAGTGGCGCGAGGACCCACACGAGCTGCGTGCCTACACCCGCGCCAGCTGGCCGTGGGTGTTCCTGTTCTCGGCTCGGGTTGCGGTTCAGCTGCCGCTCTACTTCGCCGGCGCCGTCGTCGCCCTGGGGACGGTCAAGGTTGCGATGGGCGTGCCGCTTTTCGTGCTCGGCGTCTGGGTCAGCTTTCTGATCCTCCGCCGCGAGGGCGTGCTCGGCAGCGACGCCGAAGCCGGGCAGTGACGATGGGGGTGGCTGGGCAAGCCAAGACTGCGTCAGATCACCCCCGTTTTCCGGGGGTAGATCGACGCGGTCCGAACAGCACGAGGCGGCGCGAGTTCGCGACTTCCTGACAGCGCGCCCTTGACCTAGCCCGATAGCGTCACGTCCCATGAGTACGAATCGCGAAGTCACCTACGACCTATTCCGCCGCCATGGGATGACGACGATGTTCGGCAACCCCGGCTCGACCGAGCTGCCGATGCTCAAAGACTTCCCGGAGGACTTCCGCTACATCCTCGGCCTGCAGGAAGCCGTCGTCGTCGGGATGGCCGACGGCTACGCGCAGGCCAGCGGCAGCGTTTCCCACGCCAACCTGCACACGGCCCCCGGGCTCGGCAACGCGATGGGGGCGATCTTCAACGCCCAGGCGAATCACTCGCCCGTGCTGATCACCGCCGGTCAACAGGTCCGCCCCTACATCACGATGCAGGCGAACCTGACCAACCGCGACGCGACCCGGATCCCGCATCCGTTCGTGAAGCTGAGCTACGAGCCGCCGCGTGCCGAGGAGGTGCCGGCCGCCGTCGCCCGTGGGATCCACATGGCGAGCCTCGCCCCCAAAGGTCCTGCCTTCGTCTCGATCCCGATGGACGACTGGGATGAGCCGGCCGATCAAAACGCGACCCCGCACACCCTCGCCCGCACGGTCGGCAGCCGTGCGAGCGCCGACCCGGACGCGGTGACGCGCCTCGCCGAGCGGCTCCAGGGAGCTGAACGTCCTGCCCTGATCGCCGGCCCCGACATCGACGCCTCCGGTGGCTGGGATGCTGCGATCGCCCTGGCCGAGCAGCAGCGCATGGCGGTCTGGGCGATCCCCGCGCCGGGTGGCGGCCGAATCGGCTTCCCCGAGTCCCATCCCGCCTTCCAGGGAGCCTTGCCACCGGCGATCGGGCCGCTCTCGGAGACGCTCGCCCCCTATGACCTGGTCATCGTCGCCGGCGCCTCGGTGTTCAGCTACTACCCCTATATCCCCGGCCCGCTGCTCAGCGAAGGCACCTCGCTGGTCCAGATCACCTCGGATCCCGACGAGGCCGCCCGGGCGCCGATGGGGGAGGCGGTCGTGGCCGATGTGGCATTGACCCTCGCCGCCCTTGGCGACGCCGTCGGCGCGAGCGAGCGCGAAGGCCCCGAGGCCCGGCCCGGCCCCGACGCCCCGCCGGAGGGAATGGATCCGATCTCGGGGACCGAGGCGATGGCGGCGCTCGGGGCGGCTTTTCCCGACGACGGGATCATCGTCTTGGAGGCGCCGTCGGCAACCCTGGCGCTCCGCAACCAGCTGCGGCTCTCGAAGCCGGGCAGCTACTTCTTCGGCGCCGGCGGCGGGCTCGGCTATGGCCTTCCCGCAGCGATCGGCGTCCAGCTCGCCCAGCCTGATCGCCCGGTCGTCTGCGTGCTCGGCGAAGGTTCCGCGCAGTATGCGATCACAGCGTTCTGGACAGCGGCGGCCTACAAGGTCCCCGTCACCTTCCTGATCCTGCGTAACGCCGAGTACGCGATCCTCAAATGGTTCGCGATGGCCGAGCAGGTCGAAGGTGCGCCTGGCCTCGACCTGCCGGCGCTCGATACCAGCGCGGTCGCGGCGGGCTATGGCGTCCCGAGCACGGCCGTCTCCAGCGGCGAAGAGCTGCGGGCCGCTCTCGCCGAGCGGATCGGCTCGGGCGAGCCCTCGCTCCTCGAGGTCCCGGTCGCGCCGGGAATGTGGCTGAGCTGAGCCTGCCGGCGCCGAGCCCCGATCGCGCCCCTGACTGGGTCGCCGGAGGGACGCCGGAGCCGCTGCGCGGCGACCTCATAGCGCTGCTTGACGCCGACCGCGTCCTCGCTCGCGCCTCCGATCTCGTCCGCTACGCCTCGGACGCCAGCCCCTACCGGCGCATCCCCAAGGCGGTCGTCCAGCCGCGGAGCGAGGAGGAGGTCGCGAAGCTGCTCGCCTATGGCCGCCGGACCGCGACGCCGATCGTCTTTCGCGCCGGCGGCACCAGCCTTAACGGTCAGGCCCAGACGGACGGGATCCTGGTCGATGTGCGGCGCAACTGGCGCGGGCTCGAGGTGCTCGACGACGGCGCCCGGATCCGCCTCAGGCCGGGCGTGATCCTCGGCCACGCGAACCGCGCGCTGGCTCCCTATGCCCGCAAGCTCGGCCCCGATCCCGCCAGCACCGAGATCGCCACGGTCGGCGGCGTAATCGCCAACAACTCCGGCGGGATGCGTTGCGGGACGACTCGCGACTCCTACTCGACGCTGAGCTCGCTCTCCTTCGTTCTGGCGAGCGGCACCAGGATCGACACCGCTGAGGCGGACGCCGAGGAGCGCTTCGCGGCCGCAGAGCCCGAGCTCTACGCCGGGCTCGCCGATCTCCGCGACGAGATCCGTGCCGACGCCGATCTGCGCAACCGGATCAGCCGTAAGTTCGCGATCAAGAACACGACCGGCTACCGGCTCTGTGCGTTTCTCGACGCCGACGAGCCGCTCGAGATCTTCGCCAAGCTCCTGATCGGCTCGGAGGGAACGCTCGCGTTCATCTCCGAGGCGGTGCTCGAGACCGTGCCGGTCCCGCCCCTGACGACCCTGGCCTGGATCCACTTCGCCTCGATCGATGCCGCCTGCGCGCGCGTCCCCGAGTTGGTCGCGGCGGGCGCGAGCGCAGTCGAGCTGATGGTCGCTCCGGCGCTGATGGTCGCCGCCAACTCGATCGCGGGGACGCCGGAGTACTGGAAGGAGCTCGACCTCGCTTCGGCGGCGCTGCTCGTCGAGCTGCCCGGCGAGAGCTCGGCGGACCTCGACGCGGCCGAGACGCGGGTCGCCGACGTGCTGGCCGATCACGAGCTGCTGCGGCCCGTGAATTGGGCGCGCGACGCGCGCACGATCGAGATCTTCTGGACGGTCAGGGAGGGGATGCACGGCCTGGTCGGCCGCTTGCGAGCGGCCGGCACGGCGCTGATCGTCGAGGACGTTTGCGTCCCCCCGGAGCGAATCGCCGACTGTGCCGCGGATCTCCAGGCGCTGCTCGGCGAGCACGGATTCCTGACCGGCGTCGCGGGCCATGCCTCGGCCGGGAACCTCCACTTCATGCTCACTCCGGACTTCGCGAAGCCGGAAGATGTCGAGCGCTACGAGTCGTTCATCGGCAAGCTCGTCGAGCTGATCCTCGAGACCTACGACGGCTCGCTCAAGGCGGAGCATGGGACCGGCGTCAACATGGCGCCGTTCCTCGAGCGTGAATGGGGGCCGCGGGCAACGGAGCTGATGTGGCGGATCAAGCAGCTCGCCGACCCCGATCGGGTCCTGGCGCCCGGGGTCCAGCTCAATCGCGACCCCGAGTGCCATCTGCAGGATCTGAAGACGACGCCTGAGGTCGAGGAGTCGGTGACGAGCTGCGTCGAGTGCGGCTTCTGTGAGCCGGTCTGCCCGAGCCGCGACCTGACGACGACCCCGCGCCAGCGAATCGTCCTGCGGCGCGAAATGGCCAGGCAGCCACTCGACTCCCCGGTAAGGAAGGCGTTGAGTGATCAGTACACCTACGACGGGCTCGAGACCTGCGCGGCGGATGGCTCCTGCGCGATCGCCTGCCCACTCGGGATCGACACCGGCGAGCTGGTCAAGGAGCTACGCGGCGCCCGGCACAGCCTCCGGGCTGAGCGGACGGCCGAGCGGGTGGCCGAGCGCTGGGCGAGCGTCGAGCGTGGCGCTCGCCGCAGCCTCGGTGTCGGCGGGGCGATCTCCGCGGCGCTGAGCGACGCCCCGCTCAGCGCCCTGAGCAAAGCCGCCCGAGCCGCGGGCAGCGCCGAGCTGATTCCGCAGTGGGTCGAGCCGATGCCGCCGCCGGCAGCCAAGCAGCTGCCGGCCACCTGCCGCGCCGGGGCAGCCGCTGTCTACATGCCCGCCTGTGTGAACAGGATCTTTGGCCGCGCTCACCCCGGCGCCGGTGCTGCGAGCCTTCCCGAGGCGCTCGTCACAGTCTCGGCTCGGGCGGGAAAACCCGTCTGGATTCCTGCCGACATCGCCGGTAGTTGCTGTGCGACCCCCTGGACCTCGAAGGGCTATGGGGACGGAGCGAAGCTGATCGCCGCCCGCACGGTCCAGAGCCTCTGGCGCTGGAGCGACGGGGGAGAGTTGCCGATCGTGATCGACGCCAGCACCTGCGCCCAGGGGCTGATCGGCTGCGCCGAGGGGCTCGATGACTCGATCCGCGAGCGCCATGCGGCGCTGACGGTGATCGACTCGATCGACTGGGCGCTCGATCACCTACTGGCGGAACTGACGATCAACGAGCGCGTCGGCGCGGTCGCCCTCCATCCCAGCTGCTCGTCGCGACAGCTCGGCTCCGACCGCTCGCTTCAGCAGCTCGCGGCGGTGCTCGCCGAGGAGGTTGTCAGCCCTGAGGCCGCGACCTGTTGTGGATTCGCCGGCGACCGCGGCTTCCTCCATCCCGAACTGACCGAGGCCGCGACCGCCGAGGAGAAGGCTGAGCTGGCCGGCCGGGCCTTCGACGCCCACCTCTGCGCGAACCGCACCTGCGAGATCGGCCTCGAGCGGACCACTGGCCGTCCCTACGAGTCGGTGGTTTACCTGCTTGAAGAGCTCACGCGGTGTTGACGATGAAGACGCTGCAGGGGGCGTTGTGGGAGATGTTGTTCGGGACGCTGCCGAGCATTCGCCGGGCGCCGCTCATCCCTTTGTTGCCGACCACGATCAGATCCGCGTTTAGCTTCTCGGCCGTGTCGAGGATCGCGGTGACCGCGTCGCCTTCGATCGCGACGGGCTGAACATCGACGCCGACAGCCGCTGCCTTCTCGGCGGCGGCGGCAATCACGAGGTTGACCTGATCGCGAGGGCCGACTCCATGTCGAAGGTCACCCGGCAGGTGCTCTCCTGCAACCTCGCGTTGCTTAGTGGCGGAGACCGGCTTGTAGGCGCTGACGACCGCCAGGTTCGCTCCGAATCGACGAGCCAGCTCGACCGCCTGCTCGACTGCCCGGTCCGCGGTCTCGGAGCCGTCTGTGCCGATCACTATGTGATTGATCATTGTCACCTCTGCTCTTGGGTCTGAGCAGTCTCCCCGTTTCCAGTCGTCTGCATCTGTGACTTGCCTCACGTCTCAGCGGCGGCGGATCGGCCTAGAGTCCTCCGAAGCCAATCGATCGACGCCGGATCGGCGGCGAGCTGCAAGGAGAGGACGCATATGGCCAACATGGATTCCAGCGACCGTTCGATGTACGAGCGCTCTGATCTCGGCACCGCACGAGGTCAGCGACTGTTCGAGAGCAAAGGTAAGCGCGCGCCGATCATCACCAACGTGATCCTGACGGTGCTCGCCGTCGCCCTCTCGATCGCGGCCGTCAGCGCGGTCGACGACGGTTGGGCCGATTGGATCGTCCTCGGCGCAATCGTGATGACGACGATCGGGCTGATCATCGCGATCAACACGCGGATGAACTGAAGCTCAGGCCGGCCGCGGCCTACCCCGCGACCGCCACCCGTAAGACTTAGACGCGTGAGCAACGGCCACCTCGGCGACATCCAGTCCGTCCGCGACCGGCGGATCGAGCAGATCGTGCCGCTGGCAACGCCGGCGCTGCTGCTCCACGAGCACCCGCTGCCCGACGATCGCGCCGAGTTCGTCCTGCGCAGTCGCCAAGAGGTCACCGAGATCCTCGATCGAGCCGATCCTCGCCTGCTGGTCATCGTCGGGCCCTGCAGCGTCCACGATCCCGTTGCCGCGCTCGACTACGGCAAGCGGCTCGCCAACCTCGCTGCAAACCTGCCCAACCTGCTCGTCGTGATGCGCGTCTACTTCGAGAAGCCACGCACGACCACGGGTTGGAAGGGATTGATCAACGACCCCCACCTCGACGGCTCCGGCGACGTCAACGCCGGCCTGCGCGCCGCTCGCGACCTGCTCTTGGAGGTGCTCGGGCTCGGCCTGCCGGTCGGCTGCGAGTTCCTCGATCCAATCACCCCGCAATACATCGCCGACACCGTCGCCTGGGGAGCGATCGGCGCGCGGACCACCGAGAGTCAGACCCACCGCCAGCTTTCCTCCGGTCTCTCGATGCCGATCGGCTTCAAGAACCGGACCGACGGCAACGTCGGCGTAGCGGTCGACGCGGTTCGGGCGGCCGCCGCGCAGCACTCTTTCGCGGGCGTCGACCTGGGCGGCAGCTCGGCGATCCTCCACACAACCGGTAACCCCGACTGCCACATCATCCTTCGCGGCGGCCGGGAGGAGACCAACTACGACAGTGCCTCGATCGAGGAGACCCTCGAGAGGCTCCGCTCGGTGCAGCTGCCCGAGCGCGTCATCGTCGATGCCTCACACGACAACAGCGGCAAGAGCGCCGCCCGCCAGCCTGCGGTCGCGGCCGAGATCGCCGCGCAGCTCGCGGCGGGCAACGAGGCGATCGTCGGCGTCATGCTCGAGTCCTTCATCGAGGCCGGCCGCCAGGATCTCGGTGGCAGGCTGACCTACGGAAAGTCGATCACCGACGAGTGCATGGACTGGGCGACGACCGTCGAGGTGCTCGGCGGCCTCGACGCTGCCGCCGGCGATCGCGCCGGCAGATAAGCGCGGCCAAGCTCGTGGCTCTCCATTAGTCTCGCGGGCGATGAGCGTCACCAACGCAGCCCTGGCCCAGACCACCGCCGTCACCCCCGAGACCAGTCTCCGAGAGGTCGTCGAGGCATTGGCGCCGATGATCAGGCTGGCCGGCTCCGAGGGGGAGCGCGAGGCCGCGGACTGGCTGGCCGAGCGCCTGACGAGCGCGGGTGCCCGCGAGGCCCGGGTCGAGGATGCGCCTTTCCGCGGCGACTTCTCGGCGGTGATGGCGATGCTGAGCGCGGCAGCCGTTGCCTCGGGAGTCGTTGGACTGACCCGCTTCGGCCGTCCCCTCGGGGCCCTGGGCGCCGCCGCCGCCGCCGCGCTGATCGTCGATGACGCGTCGAACGGCTTCCGTCCCTTTCGCAGGGCAGTAATCCCCGAGCAGACGACCAGCAACGTGATCGCCGAGCTCGGCGACCCGGAGGCCGAACGCACCCTCGTCATCCTCGCTCACCACGACTCCGCCCGGACCGGCAAGATCTTCGACCCGACCCTTCTACGCGGGGCGGCCGAGCGCTTCCCCGGCATCGTCGAGCGCCGCGATACCTCGCTGCCGCAGTGGTGGGCGGCGGCGGCCGGCCCGGTCCTGAGCGCGATTGGCTCCGCGACCAACCGCCGCGGCTTGACCGCCGCCGGGGTTGGCCTCTCATCGCTCTCAGCAGCATCCTTCGCCGACATCCAGCGCAGCGAAATTGTCCCAGGCGCCAACGACAATCTCAGCGCCTGCGCCGTCCTCGTCGCGCTCGCCGAGGCGGTCCGCGACCGACCGCTCAAGGGCCTGCGGATCGTCGTCGCCTCCTGCGGCGCCGAGGAAGTCCTCCAGGGCGGGATCCACGACTTCGCCGAGCGCCACCTGAAGCCGCTTGACCGCGAGCAGACCTGGGTCCTCACGCTCGACACGGTCGGCTCCCCCGGCCTGGCCCTGCTCGAGGGCGAGGGCCCATTCGTGATGGAGGACTACTTCGACATCGGCTGGCGCGACCTGATCTGGCGCGTCTCCCAGCGCGAGGAGATCCCGATCCGGCGCGGGATGCGCTCGCGGGCGAGCACCGATGCGGTGATCCCGAGCCGGATGGGTATCCCGACGGCCTGCATCGTGTCGACCAATCGTCACAAGGCGCTAACCAACTACCACCTTCCCTCCGACACCCCCGAGAACGTTCACTACGCCGCCGTCGCCTGCTGCACCGACCTCGTCGAGGCCGTCGCCCGAGAGCTCGCCGTCAGGTAACGACGAGCGGCCGGGGCTTGCCTGGGCGAGCGCGTGATCGTCAAGAACCGACGCTGATCCCCTTGCGCGGGCAGTCGCAGGCGCCGGCCGAAAGATTCTCCCCTGCCGCCGTGGAGGGGTGCCGGCGCAAAACTTTGTCCAGATGTCCTAACCCCAGGGGGCAATAGTCCGGGCAAGCTTTGCGACGTGAAGCTGATCGTCGGAATCGTTCGGCCTGAGAAGGCGAACGACGTCTTGGAGGCTCTTTACCGTGCCGAGGTGCGCGGCGTCTCGATCAGCCGTGTTCAAGGACACGGCGGCGAGCTCGATCGGGTCGAGACCTACCGGGGCACGACCGTCAAGGTCGGGCTCGCCGACAAGGTCCGCTTCGAGATCGCGGTCTCGGAGGAGTTCGTGCAGCCCGCGATCGACGCGCTCTGCGAGGGCGCTCGAACCGGCGAGGTCGGCGACGGCAAGATCTTCGTGATGGAGCTCGAGCGCGCAGTCCGGATCCGAACCGGCGAATCTGACAACAGCGCCGTCACCCCGGTGGGCTCATGATCGACCTGACGATCCTCGCTCAAGCGGCCAAGATCGACACCGGCGACACCGCCTGGATGATGATCGCGACCGCGCTCGTCCTGCTGATGACGATCGGGCTTGGCCTCTTCTACGCCGGCCTGGTCAGGGCGAAGAACACCCTCAACACCTTCATGATGTGCGTCGCGGGAATCGCAGTCGCGACCGTGACCTGGGCGCTGATCGGCTACTCGTTCGCCTTCTCCGACGGCGGTGCGCTCAACAACTTCATCGGCGGCTTCGATTTCGCGCTGCTGCAGGGCGTCGGCTTCGAGCCGATCAACGAGACATCGACGATCCCTCACGTCGTCTTCTTCGCCTTCCAGGCGACGTTCTGCATCATCACCACCGCTCTGATCTCGGGAGCTGTCGTCGAGCGGATGCGCTTCGGCGCGTACCTGATCTTCGCGGCCGTCTGGTCGATTCTTGTCTACGCGGTGCTTGCCCACTGGGGCTTCGGAGGAGGCTTCCTGATCGCGAACGGCACGCTCGACTTCGCCGGCGGCATCGCGGTCGAGATGGCTTCGGGCTTCGGCGCCCTCGCCGCCGCGCTCGTGATCGGTGCCCGTAAGGACTACGGGCGCCAGGCGCTACTGCCCCACAACGCGATCTACTGCCTGCTTGGCGCCGGTCTACTCTGGTTCGGCTGGTTCGGGTTCAACGGCGGCAGCGGCTTCAACACCGGCCAGAACAGCCAGCTCGCGCTGATCAACACCTTGCTGACGCCCGCCTGCTCGCTGGTCACCTGGTTTGCCCTCGATCTGATCCGCGGCCGCAAGGTGACCGCGATCGGCGCCGCGACCGCGATCATCGTCGGCTGCGTCTTGATCACTCCCGCCGGCGGCTTCATCAGCCCCGCCTGGGCGATGGCGCTCGGCTTCGCCGGCGCGATTCCCTGCTGGCTGATGATTCAGTGGCGCCCGCGGACCCGCGTCGATGAGACCCTCGACGTGCTCGCCGCCCACGGCATCGCCGGCTTCGTCGGCATCCTCTTCATCGGCTTCGCCGGGCAGGCGGCCTGGAGCGCGATCGAGGGCGGGGACGGCCTGTTCTACGGCAACGCCGACCTGCTCTGGGATCAGGTCAAGGCGGCCGTGGTCACGCCCGCCTACGCGTTCGGGATGACCTACCTGATCCTCAAGGTGCTCGGTGCGCTGATGCCGCTGCGCGTATCCGAGGCAGAAGAGGCGCTCGGCCTCGACGTCGTCGAACACGGCGAGGAGGCCTACCCGACAGGCGAGGGAGCGATCCTCGTCATGCCCGACACCCCCCGCGACTCGAAGCCGCTGGCCGGGACGCGGGGCTAGTCGGCAGCTAATCGCTCTCGAGGATCCGCGCCAGCTCCACCTCGACATCGAGCTCGGCCGAGATCTGACCGCCGACCTCGGAGATCCATTTCGAAGCCAGCGCCGAGAGCCCGAGCGCGAGCACGACCACTGCGATGATCAAGAGCTCGGCTTCGGCACTGGCCATAGGCCGAGTTTAGAGACGAGTCAGAGCGGATCCTGCATCAGCCGCGGCACCAGCCAGAGCCCGAGCGCGATTCCGAAGATCCCGCCCGCCAGCGCTCCGATCACCGGCTGCTCGAAGAAGACGCCGACGCCGCCGCCGATGATCGCGCAGAAGACGATCGTGCCGAGCATCGCCAGACCGGCGGCGCGCTCGTCGAAATGATGGCTTGGATCAAGATCCATCGGAGGCCAGACTACCGCCGAGGAGAACGTCCCGCGGCTCGACGTGGCGCCGAGTTTCAATCGGCGTTATTCGTCATCAGCTGATGTAGGGTGGCTCGCCTTAGAGGAGGACGAAGGGCGAGGAGTCGATGGGGACCGGTCGGAGCAGATTGTGAGCGGCGCCAGATCTGGCGCTGTTTCGCGTGGCTTTGGAACCGCTCGCCAGTTCCTGACCCGCGAGGACGTCCCACCCGGCTCCTGGCTGCTCAACGCCGGCGGTGCCGCGGCTCTCGGCGGCAAGGTCTTCGCGCAGCTGATCACCCCGGGACTCTCCTGGCGCAAGGAGTTCATCCGCCAATACGTCTTCGCCTTCAAGGTGACGCTGCTGCCGGCGACGGTCGTCGCCTTCGTGATCGGCCTCTCGACGATCGGGATCCAGGGCGGCTCCGTCGCTTCGGCCTTCGGCGCGATCGACCGGATCTCGGCCGCCGCGCCGGTCGCTTTCCTGCGCGAGCTCGGGCCGCTGCTGACGACCGCGATCGTCGCCGGAACGCTCGGCGCCACGATCACCGCTGAGATCGGCGCCCGCAAGATTCGCGAGGAGCTGCTGGCGCTTGAGATCCTCGGGATCAGCCCGGTCCGTAACTTGATCCTGCCGCGGGTCGTCGGTCTCGCGCTCTGGATGCCGGTCCTCAGTCTGCTCACCTTCTGGGCCGGGATCGCAGGCACCTTCACCGCCGCGGTCTTCCTCTACGACTCGACTGTGCAGGCGTACTTCAGCCAGCTACTGACGCTGACCAACTTCGTCGACCTCTGGGGCAGCGTCGTCAAGCTGACCCTGTTCGGGATCATCATCGGGATCATCGCTTCCTACAAGGGCCTGCAGGTCGGCGGTGGCGCTGAGGGCGTCGGCCGCGCCGTCAACGAGTCGGTCGTCTCGAGCCTGGTCGCGATCGGGATCGTCACCGTCGTCTACACCCAGCTCTTCCAAGCCTTCTTTCCTGAAGTGAACTTCGGAGGATGACCCCGCCGCCGCCCCCGCCGCCCCCGCCGGCCGAGGGCGTCACCGCCGACAGTCCCTGGAGCCTGCGCGAGACGATCGAGCGGCCGAAGCACATTCCGCTCGTCGATGCGGCGGGCGAGTTCTTCGGGTTTGCCTTCGCGGGCTTCCGTGGCTACCGCCACGTCGGCGATTACACCGCCGAGGTGCTGCGCCAGGTCGGCTTCCTGGTCTCGGGCAGCGTCCTCGTCATCGTCTTCATCGCCTTTATCGCGGGCGCCAGCTGCGGGATCGCCGCGGAGGCGATCGGCCAGGCGGTCGGCGCCGGCATCGTCGGGCCGCTGTTCAGCTCCTTCTGCGTCAACCGCGAGGTCGTCCCATTCATCTTCGGCTTCATCGTCGCCGCCAAGGTTGGCGGCGGGATCGTCGCCCAGCTCGGCGCGATGCGAGTCAACGAGGAGGTCGACGCGATGGAGATCATGGGCATCCCCTCGATCTCGTTCCTGATCTCGACCCGGATGCTGGCGGCCACGATCGTGATGCCGATTTGCTATCTGCTCGCGGTCGGCGCCGGCCAGGCCGCGGCCTGGGTCGGGTCGTTCGTCCGTAGCGGCACCGTCTCGCAGGGCACCTGGGAGTTCATCTTCTACACCGTCACCACCCCCTCGGACCTGGTCTTCTCCTTGATCAAGGGGCTGGTGCTGAGCACCGCGGTGATCATGACCGCGCTCTACTTCGGCTACCGCGTGCGCGGTGGCCCGGTCGAGGTCGGCACCGCGACGGCGCAATCGATGGCGGTCAACCTGATCCTGGTCACGGTCCTGAACATGATCATGACCTTCCTCTTCTGGGGATTCGACCCGGGCTTGCCGATCGCATGAGCGGCGGAGCCGCCAAGAGCGTGCGGATCGGCGCCTACGCGACGCGTGTTGTCGCCTTCGCCGCGCTGGCGATCGGGGCCGTCGTGCTGCTGCTGGTGATCGCGGCGTCGAAGGACACCCGCGAGGTCCACGCCGTCTTCGACGATGTCCGCGGCCTGATTCCGGGCGGCGACGTGACCGCCGGCGCGGTCGTCGTCGGCGGCGTCACCGACGTCCGTCTCAACGAGGACGGCGATCCCGAGGTGACGATGGAGATCGCCGACGAGTTCAAGCTCTATGAGGGCGCCTTCGCGGACATCCGTCTTGGCTCCAACATCGGCGCCGTCAACCGCGTTGTCGACCTCAAGCAGGGCGACCCATCGCTCCCCGAGCTGGCCGACGGGGCGACGCTGAGGGGCGCTCAGACCGACCAGCCGGTCGACTTCGACCTCGCGGTCTCAACCCTGACGCCCGAGGTGCGCGGCCAGATCAAAAAGATCCTGGTTGGCCTCGATGAAGGCCTGCTGAACCGTGGCCCCGACTTCGATCAGACGCTGCGCCACAGCGCGACGACGCTGGCTGAGACGGCGAACCTGCTGCACCAGGTCAACCGCGACGGCGAGGCGCTGCGGACGATCGTCAGCGAGGGCGAGCGGGTCCTCTCAGCGCTCGCTGCCAGCCCCGAGGATCTCGGCGAGGCGGCTGAGCGGACCGCGACCCTGCTCAGCGTTACCGCGAATCGCCAGGTTGAGCTGGCCGAGACGACGCAGCTCCTCGGTCCGGCTCTGGCCGGTGGCCGCCAGCTGTTCGACCGCGCCGCAGCGGCGGCGCCAAACCTCCGCACCCTGGTCGCCGATGCAAGGCCGCTGGTCGACGAGCTCGGCCCGTTCGCCCGTCTGATCCCACCCGCCACCGACGCGGCGGGCCCGTTCATCGAGCAGGCGGCCGCGCTGGTTGGGGAGGCCCCCGATCAGCTCCGCGCGCAGCGCGAGCTGCTGCGAATTGCCCCGCCCCTGATCGGCCGTCTCTCGCCGCTGCTCGACAGGCTCAATCCGGTCTCCGACTACCTACGCGTCTTCGCCCCCGAGACGGTCGGCTTCTTCCAGAACGTCGCCGACGCGAGCGCGAACTACGACATCAACGGCCACATGATCCGGACCCTCGCGGGACCGGCGAATGAGCTGCCGCCGAGCTCAGCTTCCGCAGGGGCGATCGGCCCGTCGGAATGCGGGCCGGGTCTGCTGCAGCCGCCGTACCACCGCACCCCCGGCGTGCTCCAATGCGATCCCTGGGATGACTTCGAGCAGAGCTTGATCGGAGGCGATCGCTGATGCCCGATCTTCTCGCCAAGGGAACCGCCGCCGCCGTCGCGGCGCTGCTCGTCCTTTCGGTCGGCTTCCTCGTCTACAGCTCCCAGCCCAAGGCGGGGGCCAAGGAGGTCAAGGCGGAGTTTGACAGCGCCTTTCCGTTGGTCGAGGGCATGCATGTCCGCGTCGACGGCGCGATCGCCGGCTCGGCGGCTTCGATCGAGGTCAACGACCAGGGCAACGCTGTCGTGACGATGACGCTGCACGACTCGATCGAGCAGCCGATGGATGACGCGACGGCCGCGATCCGCCAGCAGGACACGACCGGTGACAGCTACGTCGCCTTCGATCCCGGCGGCGACGACTCGGACCAGCCGCTCGGCGAGGAGGGGATCGTTTGCAGCGACTACGACACCTGTCCGCAGACACTCGTCGCCCCCCGCCTCGATGACCTGCTGAACGCGTTCGGGCCGTCCGAGCGAGCCGGCGTGCAGCTGCTGCTGGTCGAGCTCTCGCGAGCGCTCGACCGTCGCGGCGCGGATCTCAACGCTGCCGCGATCGAGCTGCGTCCGGCGCTGGTTGCCGCCAACGAGGCCCTCGCGCAGGTCAACGAGCAGAACGACGCGCTCAAGAGCCTGATCACCAGCGCCGAGTCGGTCACCTCCCAGGCGGCCGAGCGCGACGAAGAGCTCGGTCGCCTGGTCGAGTCGCTGGCCCGGACGACCAGGGCGACCGCGGCCGATACGGGCGCGCTCGACGCCGGCCTCGAGAAGCTCCCGGAGACGGTCGAGAGAGCCCGGACCACGCTGGCGGCGCTGAGCAGGGCTGCAGTCGCGGCCCGGCCGCTCGCCGAGCAGCTTGCGGCCGGGGCCCCCGATCTCGCCCAGGCGCTCGAGCTCCTGCCCGGGTTCCTTGTCGACACCGAGGACTGGATTCAGGGCAGCCTGCCGACCCTGGATTTGACCCGCAAGGTGCTGCGCGCCGCAGCGCCGACGCTCGAGGTCGGCAACCGCCGGATCATCACCGGCCCGTTCGACCTGAGTGGGGCCACCGCCGATCTGCTCAACTCGGTTCTCGGCGGTGAGGACGCGTTCCCGGCCTTGTTCGGAGACGACTCCTACGGCGAGGCCGGCGCTGGGACCCTGGAAGCAGCGGGCTTTGGCGCCGTCGCGGTCGAGCCGGGCAACATCCCCGGCTCCAGCTACGGGGCCGACCATGCCGACCGGACCTGGCTGCGGGTCTCCGCGATAATCAACTGCGAGGTCTTCGGCCTCCCAGTCCGACCCGGTTGCCTGGCCGACGCGATCAGCGGGGCGTCTGGCGCTCCGACCCGAAAGGGCTCGAGCTTGGGCGACCTCAAGGGCGTCCGCGATTCGCTGCCAGAGCGTGGCGACGCCGGTGGCGGCGCTGCTCCGTTGATCCCGGGGGGAGCTGCAGTCGATGAGATCACCGATGGCCTCGATGACCTGATCGGCGGCGGCAATAACGGCGGCCAGGCGCCGATGCCGGACATCGGTGCGGTCGAAGACCTACTCGACTTCCTCCAGGGCTGATGGCACGCACTCCAGGAAAAGGACGGCTCGGATCCCACCTCAACCAGAGGGTGTCGAAGGCTGCCGGCAAGCTCGACGATCACAAGCTCGCTCTCGGACTCGTGGTCGCGGCGCTCGGTGCGTTCCTGGCATATATCGCCTTCGTCTCGACGACCGGCCCGCCGTTTCAGAGCAAGTACGAGGTCCAGGTCCAGGTGCCGGCCGATGCGCCACCGCTGCGCAAGGGGCAGGCCGTCCGGATTGGCGGCAAGCTGGCCGGCCTGATCAGCAGCGTCGAGCCGGACCGCGAGAACGACGGTTCAATCGTCACCGCGAACATCACCAAGACGCAGTTTCGACCGCTCGGCGAAGACGCTCAGGCCAATGTGCGGGTCCACTCGATCGTCTACAACACCTACCTCGAGCTCTACCCGGGCGACGCGGAGGGCGATCCGATGGACTCGGGCGGCGTCATCGAGCAGGCCCAGGTCAGCTCTGGCGTCGACCTGCTCGAGGTCGTGCAGCTCTTCGACAAGGCGGCCCGCGAGTCGCTGCGCTCGACGGTCGTCAACCTCGGCTACGGGCTCGCCGGGCGCGGCCCCGGGCTCAACGCCGCCTTCCAGGACCTAGAGCCCACTTCGGTCAATCTCGCCCGCCAGCTCGAGGCGGCGACGTCGGAGCCCGGGGCGATCGGCGCCTCGATCGCCGGGGCCGCAGCGACGACCGAGGGTCTCCGTGGTAAGCGCAGCGACGATGTTGCGGGTCTGGTCGGCTCGGGCAGCGAGGTGCTCGGGACGATCGCCGGCCGCGAGACCGAGCTGGCCGAGGCGATTCGCCTGCTGCGCCCGTTCGAGGATGAGTTCCTCGCGACCGCGCCGATCGCCGAGCCGCTGCTCGATGACCTCGCCGCGACCGCTGTCGATCTCGAGCCCGCGGTTCGGGAGCTCAACGCGGCGCTTCCCGAGGTCACCCACCTGCTCAGCCTCGGCGACGAGCTAGTCAGCGAGAGCAGCCGGATCGCCGCCGCCGTCAACCCGGTTCTGGCGGCGACGCGGCCTGTCGTCTACCACATGTTCCCGCTCGTCTCGAGCCTCGATCCGCTGATCGCCGATACGGAGACCGTCGTCGACAACGTTGGCCCCTACGCGGATGACATCGCGCTGTCGGGACAGTCGCTTGCCGCGGCGACGAGCATTCCCTTCCCGCAGGGTCAGGGAGTCGGCGCCGGCGCCCCGATGGGTCGCCTCGTTCCGGTCCTCACCTGCCATCGCCCGCGTAACCCCTTCCCGGCTCCAGGAACGGCCCCGGAGGACTCGCAGTCATGCTGAGCACGGCTTCCAAACGGGGGATCGGCTTCGGTGTGATCGTTGCCGGAATCCTGATCATCGTCCTCGGCGTCACCAAGCCGAATCCGTTCGCGGACACCCGCAGCGTCTGGGCCGAGTTCGAGTCCGTCCAGGGCCTCGGCGCGATCGGCCGCGACGTCCGCCTCGCGGGCGTAAACGTCGGCACGATCGGCGGGGTTAAGCGCGAGGGCGACAACGCGCTGGTCGAGATGGTCCTGTTCGAGGACTTTCCCGTCCACGTCGACGCCCGGGCCGAGATGCGCCCGCACACCCTCTTCGAGGGCTCAAGCTTCATCGACCTCGCTCCCGGCAGCCCGAGCGCGCCACTGCTCGAGTCGGGCGAGCCGATCCCGGTCGAGCAGACGAGCAACTACGTCACCCTCGACGAGGCGCTGCGGATCCTTCGCCCCGAGATTCGCGAGAGCCTCAAGGACCTCGCCGAGGCGGGATCGAAGACGCTCAAGGGCGACGCGATCGAGGGGATTCAGCGGACTCTGAAGGCCGGACCCGAGCTGACCCGCAACCTCAAGGGCCCGCTGCGCGCGCTGCAGGGCACTGAGCGCCGCGAGCTGGCCGGCGCGCTCGGCGGGATGGCGAAGACGGTCGACGCGGTCGCCGAGAAGGAGGATCAGCTGATCCCGCTCGCCCAGCGCCTGAACCGGACTGCGGCAGCGATCACGATCGATGATGGGGCGCCGCTTGACGCGACCTTGGCTGCGCTTCCGGGGGCGCTGCGCGAGCTCCGCGATGGGGCGCCAGAGCTGACCGGGCTGGTCGATCGGCTCGATCGCCTCGCGGTCGAGATCAACCCGGCGCTGCCGCCCTTGTCGACCGCGATCCACCGCTCGGTGCCGCTGATCGAGAAGGCGATCCCGGTCCTCGAGCGGGCCACGCCTCTGCTCGCCGACCTCCGGGTGATCGGCAAGCGACTGACCAAGGCGGTGCCCACCCTGACCAGCTTGATCGTCTCGGTGGAGCCGGTCGTCAGCGTTTTCGGCGAGTCGGTGCTGCCGGCGCTGCTGGCGCCGTCGCGGCAGGGTCAGCCGACCTACCAACAGCTGATGGCCTTGTTCGCGGCGGCGGGCGGCGTCTTCAGCCCCTACCAGACCGAGGCTCAGAATCCGAACGGCACCGGTCATCTCTGGAGCCTCGGGACCTTCCTCGACCCGTCCTCGGCAGCCGGCGGCTTGCTCGGCGGCGGCCCGATCGCGGCCGATGCAGCGCTCGACAGCGACACCCCATGTGCGCAGATCGCTGAGATCAGCCCGAGTGCTGCTGATCAGCTTCAGGTGACGGGAGCCTGCCGATGAGCGAGTTCTTCTCGAACCTGTTCAGCCTGCCGAAACGGATCGCGGTCGGCACCTGGCGCTTCATCGACCCGCAGCTCAAGTCAGGCCGGATCCCGTTTGCGCGGACGGTGCTGATCCTGCAGCTGATCGGCGCCCTCGTCTTCGTTGGTTACACCTTGATCAAGAAGCAGATAGCGCTTCCGTTCAGCGCTGAGCCTTACCTCGTCGAGGTGATCCTTCCCGATGCCGCCGGCCTCGATCCGTCGAAGGAGCCCGCCGCCGGCGTCGCCGGCGTCTCCGCCGGTAAGGTCATCGCGGTCCGCGAGGAGGGCGGTCAGGCGATCGCGACGCTGCGCCTGGACTCCGACATCGAAGGCAAGATCTTTGCCGACGCGACCGCCTCCTTGCGCCCGATCAACGTCCTTCAGGTCCTGATCGTCAACCTCAATCCCGGCAATCCGGCCACCGGGCCGCTGCCCGAAGGTCAGCCGATAACTGCCGATAACACCGACTCCTTCGTCCACATCGACGAGCTGACCTCGATCCTCGACGCCGATACGCAGGCGCAGGTGCGGATCCTGATCGCCGAGGCGTCCGCCGCGTTCCGCGGTCGCGAGCCGGAGGTGCGCAAGATCCTCGCCGAGCTCGGCGAGATCGCCGACACGACGACGCCGATCGCCGTGGCGCTGGACGAGCGGCGGGAGTTGCTTGCGGAGCTCGTCGATCATCTCGATGTCGTCTTCGCGACGCTTGGAAATCGCGGCAGCCAGCTCGCCGAGACGATCGACGCCGGCAGTCGCACCCTCGAGGTAACCACCAATCGCGAGGCGGAGCTCGCCGCGGCAATCCGCGAGCTCGCCCCGACCACGGTCGTGGCCCAGCGAGCTCTCGCCGACGCGCGCGCCCTCGCGCAGCCCCTCAACAGCGCTCTCGATCAGATCGTTCCGGTCGCCGGCAGCGTCGAGCCCGCCGCCGCTCAGGTCCTCGAGCTGATCCCGGACGCGAGCAAGTTCCTCGATGTCGCCGACCAGCTCGTGACCGACGGAGCGCGTCCGGTTCACCTGTTCAAGACAGGGACCAAGGGCCTCGCCGGGCGGGTCAAGCATGAGCTGATCCCCTCGATCGACAAGTTCGCCGCGACGATCGCCGCGCTCGACAAATTCAAGGGCGGGATCGCGCAGACCGCGGATCTCTGGACCAGCGCCTTCTCGATCAACTCCAACGCCGGCCCCTACACCCAGAACTGGGTCGGCAGCACCGAGATCAGCCCCGAAGGCCTCGGGCTGAGTGCCGCCGCGGCCCGCAGGCGCCAGGATCGACCGACGAGGCTCGCCGTGATGCTGGCGAAGGCGCTCGAGCAGACCTGCCGCGACACCAACCCTGCGGCTTGCCTGTTGCGCTTCAGCATCCCGGAGCTGCCGCCCGAGCCGGTTCTCGCACCGATCCCGAACGGCGAGGGAGGCTAGGTGGATCACAGAGTTCCCAAGGTCGGCATGGTCGTCAGCATCCTGCTCGCGATCGGCGCCGCGATCACCTTCGTCTTCCTCAACAAGCAGTTCGAGGGTCCTGATCCCGTCTCGTTCCTGAGCTCGCCCTACGAGCTGAGGGCGCGCTTCGAGGACAGCAATACGCTGCCGAGCAAGCAGGCGGTTCTCCACAAGGGCGTCTCGGTCGGTCGGGTCTCCTCGGTCGAATGGGACGCCGAGACCCGGGAGAGCATCGTCCACTTCGAGCTGACCGACGAAGTTGCGCCGATCTATGAAGACGCGTCGATTCAGATCGGCGAGCGCAGCCTGCTCGGCGACGCCTACCTCAACCTGGTCGATCTCGGGACCGAAGCCTCCGGCGAACTCGCGACGGGCGATGAGGTCAAGGGCACCCTGCCGAGCGTCAGGTTCGACGAGGCGCTCGACTTCCTCGACGAGGAGGGCAGGGCGCGGGTCCGCTCGCTGATCGACACGGTCGCCGAGGGCGCCTCCCGTCCGGGCAACGGCTACAAGCTCAACAGCACCGTCGGCGGTCTCTCCCAATCCGTCCACGAGCTACGGGTTCTGACCGACAGTCTGCGTGGGCAGGAGAAGCAGATCGCCGATCTGACCTCGAGCGCCGCGACCGTCTTGACCGAGCTCGGTAATCGCGAGAGCGCGTTGCGAACGATCGTCGGATCGGGTCGGACCACGCTCGACGCTCTCGCCGTCAACACGGCCTCCCTCGATCAGGCGATGGTTGAGCTACCGCTGCTGCTGGACTCCGGTCGCAACGCGCTCGCAGACCTGCGGCCGCTGCTGATCGAGGCCCGGCCGCTGCTCGCCGATGTGCGGGCGCTGATCCCGGACCTGATCCCCGCCTTCGAGGACGGGGCTCCGTTTTCGATCGGGGCGCTCTCGACCGATCTGGTCGACATCATCGAGGGCCTCGAGCCACAGCGACGCGTCTCCGAGAATCTCCTGCCCAAGGTCTTGGAGCTGACCGAGCTGACCCTGCCACTGGTCCAGAAGGCGACCCCGGCCGCCCGCAACGGGACCACGATCGCCGACTACCTGGCGCCCCGCTCGAACAGCATCGGAGCCTTCTTCGCGCTCGGCACGAGTGTGGCCGGCCACAGTGACTCAGTCGGCAACTACGCCCGCTTCGGGGTCGTCGCCGATCCTGGTACCGGGCTCGACCAGCCGCCCAACTGTCCGAGCGCCGGGATCTGCCGCAACGCCTATCCGGGGCCGAACGACGCGCTCGACAACCAGCCTTTTATCGGCGCCTATCCGCGTCTGATGCCGTTCGACGTTCCTTCACGCCGCTCGGTGCTCAACGGCGTCGGCCCTTAGGGGGAGACCCGGAGGCGCCGTTCAGCCGCAGGCTCAGTCAAATACTCTGAGCTCGTGACCAGCTACGAGACGATCCTCTGCGAGGTCAGCGACGGCGCTGCCCGCATCACCCTCAACCGACCGGAATCGCTGAACTCATGGACGCTCGAGTTTGGCCGCGAGCTGCTCGATGCGGTGTCCGGGCTCGCCGTCGACCCGGAGGTCCGAGCAGTGCTGATCACCGGGGCCGGGCGCGGTTTCTCCTCGGGTGCCGATCTGCGCGGCGAGGACCGACCGGTGACGGCGGAAGGCAAGCCCGACGTCCACACGCCGTTGAGCACGCTCTACAACCCGATCATCAAGACGGTCCGTGAGATGCCGAAGCCGGTGATCGCCGCCGTCAACGGCCCCGCCGTCGGGGTCGGCTGCTCGCTGGCGCTCGCGAGCGACCTCGTGATCGCGGCCGAGTCCGCCTACTTCCTGCTCGCCTTCGCCAACATCGGCCTCACCCTCGACGGTGGGGCGTCGGTCTCGTTGATCGCCCGCCTCGGCTACGCGCGGGCGGTGGAGATGGCGATGCTCGCCGAGAAGGTCCCGGCCGCGCAGGCTCTCGAGTGGGGCTTGATCAACCAGGTCGTCACCGATGACGAGCTGGCCTCGGTCTCTGGAGATCTGCTCGACCGGCTCGCCCGCGGCGCGACGATGTCGTTTACCTCGACCAAACGCTTGCTCAACCGGGCCGCTTACTCGAACCTCGACGCTCAGCTCGCCCTCGAGGCCGAGCTCCAGCAGACCCACGCCGAGTCCCACGACTTCATGGAAGGCGTCTTCGCATTCATGCAAAAACGCCCGCCCGAGTTCAGCGGGAGCTGAGCGGCTAGTGGCCGACGACAGCGTTCCGACCGGGCGGCTCTCGCGGCTCAGCAAGATCGCCGGCGCTGCGGCGTCCCAGGCGGTCAAGCAGACGGGCACCCGGGCGGCGAACGTGGCCCGCTCGGATGAGAAGGGCGCCGCTGCAATGGAGCGCCGCCAGATCGAGACCGCCGAGCAGATCGTCAACGTCCTCGGCGGCATGAAGGGCGCCGCGATGAAGGTCGGCCAGGTGCTCTCGTTCATGGACCTCGGCCTCGTCCCCGAGGAATACCGGGAGGAGTTTCAGGCGAAGCTCGCGAAGCTCCGCGACTCCGCCCCGACAGTCAGCTTCGAGCAGATGAAGGCGGTCATCGAGGCAGATTTGGAGGCGCCGATCGCAAAGGTCTTCAGCGAGTTCGACGAGGAGGCGATCGCGGCCGCATCGATCGGGCAGGTGTACCGCGCCCGGCTCGCCTCCGATGGCCGTGAGGTCGCCGTCAAAGTCCAGTACCCGGGCATCAACGACGCGGTCCGGGCCGACATGAAGAACCTCGGCATGCTGCTCCGTCTCGCAAAGCGGATCACCCCGCAACTCGACGTCAAGGCGGTCGGCGACGAGATCCGCGAACGCGTCGTCGAGGAGCTCGACTACGAGCTCGAGGCCTCCAACCAAAGGACGATTGCCCGCCGCTACCGCGGCCACCCCTTCATCGTCATCCCCGAAGTGATCACCTCGCTCTCGCGCGAGCGCGTGATCGTCAGCGAGTTCGTCGTCGGCGACGGCTTCGAGGCGCTGCAGAAGGAGTCGGAGGCGGAGCGCGACAGGATCGGGGAGATCGTCTTCCGCTTCTACTACGGGTCGATGTTCCGCCATCGCAGCTTCAGTGGCGACCCACATCCGGGCAACATGCTGCGCCTCGCCGACGGCAAGATCGCGTTCTTGGACTTCGGCTTGTTCAAGACGGTCAGCACGGAGATCCGCGACCGCGAGCTGGCCTGCCAGCGCGCCGTGGTCGAGGACGACGCCGTCGAGCTGCACCGGCTCCTGACCGAGTTCGGCTTCATCCCCGACCCCGACAAGCTCGACCCCGACGTCCTGATGGCCTACGTCAAGGACGGGATCTTTTGGTACACGGAAGACCGCGAGATCAAGCTGACCCCGGAGCTCGTCTCCAAGGTTGCGATCGAGACCTCGGACCCGCGCTCCAAGCACTTCCGCGCGATGCGCCACCAGGAGATCGTTCCCGAGCACCTCTTCGGCCGCCGGCTTGAGCTGCTCACCCTCGCCGTGCTGGGCCAGCTCGAAGTAAAGGCCAACTGGCACCGGATCGCACGGGAATGGATCTACGGCGACGAGCCAATTACCGAGTTGGGCGCCGCGGAAGCCGAGTACCTGGCTGCCGCCTGAGTGCCGGTTGGCGATTCACGGCGCTTGGTTTTTGGACTCAGGAGCGCTCGAGCGCTAGGGTCGCCGAATGACCGATCTGCTGACGATGCCCGACGGCTCGACCTTCGAGTTCATCGAGCGCCCCGACGATCCGGAGACCGGGCCGCTGCTGATGATGTTCGGGCTCGAGCCCGACGTCACCGGGCCCCCGCCTCAAATCCACCCCGGTGATCAAATCGAGAGCTTCGAATGTGTAGAAGGATCGTTCGAGTTGCTCGTCGGCACGGAGTGGAAGACGCTGAACGCGGGCGAGACGCTCGAGGTGCCGCCCGGGACGCGCCACACCTTCCGCAATAAGAGCGGGGCGCGGGCGCTGGTCCGCAACGTCCACTCGCCCGCCCACAGCTTCGAGCGCTACCTCCGCCGGGTTCACGCGGTGCTCAGCGCGGCCGGCACAACTTCGGTGACTTCTCCGAGGATCATGATCGGCATGGCCCAGCTCTGGAGCGAGCATTCGGACACGATCGTCGCGACCGATCCGCCGATGAAGCAGGCGCTGCCGGTCCTCGCCCGTCTCGGCAGCCTCTTCGGGAACAAGCCGCCCGAGCCGACCCCCTAGCCGGGCCGCCTGGACGCAGCCCGGATCGCGTCGATACCGACCGGCGCAGGAGCAAGCCCGTAGATCTCTCCGAAGCGCCCCACGATCGTCTCGGCGAAAGCGTCGAGATCCTGTTCGGCGCCATGCTCGCGCGCGAGCGAGCTCATCCGCACTGCCTCGATCCCGCAGGGCACGATCCACTCGAACGGCTGCAGGTCGTTGTTGACGTTGATCGCCAGCCCGTGAGTCGTGATCCCGCGGCTGACGTGGATCCCGATCGAGCCGATCTTCCGGGCTTCGCCGCCGGGCAGGGCAGCCGCGCCGACGGCCTGCTTCTGGGGGCCGGGCTCGCCGCTCGGGATCGGCGGCTCGCCGGCGGTCCAGACGCCGGTCAGCCCCTCGAATACCTGCGCCGGGACGCTGTGATCACGGAGCGCCGCGAGCATCGTCTGCTCGATCCGCGCGACATGCGCGCGGACGTCGGAGTCGTAGTGCGCGAGGTCGATGATCGGATAGCCGACCAGCTGTCCGGGGCCGTGGTAGGTGACGCCGCCGCCGCGATCGGCCTCGCAGACCTCGATCCCCTGCATCCGGTACCAGTCCTCGCCCATCCCCAGCTCCGATGCCTCGGTCCGCCGGCCCTTCGTATAGACGGGCCAGTGCTCGAGCAGGAGCAGGACGTCCGGGACAGAGTCGCTGCGGCGGGCATCGGCGATCTCGGCCTGCAGCGCCAGCCCGTCGGCGTAGGAGATCGTGCCGGGCTTGAGGACCCAGAGCCGCCGCTCGCTCATCCGTGGAGCCTCATCGTCATCGGCAGGAGTCTTGCAGCGCAGCGAGCGCGCTCAGCGAGCGGCCGCATCGAGCCTTAGGGCGGCGAGACGCTTGGCGGCTTCAAGCGGCGTCGTCCCCAGAGCCTGTGCCTCGGCGATCGCGTCGGCCATCGACGTCTCGATCCCCTCGGAGAGCTCGAGCCCCCGCGCTTGGTTGTAGCCATGCAGCTCGCCGTAGATGCTGATGATGCCGCCGGCGTTGGCGAGGAAGTCGGGCGCGTAGAGGATCCCACGCTCGGCCAGCTCGACGGCGAGCCCGTCCTCGCTGAGGATGTTGTTGGCCGCGCCGCAGACCACCCCGGCAGCCAGCTTCGAGATCGAGTCCCAGTCGATCAACCCGCCCAGGGCGCATGGAGCGAGGATCTCGCACGGGGTGGAGATCGCCAGGTCGGGCTCGACCCAGCGCGCACCGAGCGCCTGCGCGTCCTCGGCTCGCTCGGGACGGATGTCGGTGACGATCAGCTCCGCTCCCTCGGCGGCCAGCTCCTCGGCGATGTAGCGCCCGACGTGGCCAAGCCCGATGATGCAGACCCTGAGGCCTGCCAGGGAGCGGCTCTCGAAGGCAGCCGCTGCGCAGGCCCGCATCGCAGCGACGACCCCGTGGGCGGTCACGGGGCTCGGGTCGCCCGTTCCGCCCTGACTCGGATCCCGGCCGCTGACATGCGCGGTGCGCTCGGCGATCACAGCCATGTCCGCCATGCAGGTGCCGACATCCTCGGCGGTGATGTAGCGGCCGCCAAGCGACTCGATCGCATCGCCGAAGTCGAGCAGCAGCGCCCGCCTCAGATCCCCTTCGGGGGCCGCAACGGGGGCGTTGATCACGCCCTTGCCGCCGCCCAGCTCGAGGCCCGCGGCCGCCGCCTTGAGGGTCATCGCTCCGGCCAGTCGCCTCGCGTCGGCGACGGCGTCCTGATCACTTTCGTAGTGCCACATCCGGGCCCCGCCAAGGGCGGGACCGAGGACCGTCGAGTGGACGGCAATCGCGATCGTCGCGTCGCTGCGGCGGCCGCGCTCGACCAGGACCTGCTCGAACTCGCTCGTCGCCGGTCGCTGGGGCTGCGGGGTCAATAGGCGGCTCATCAGCTGCCAGACACCTCAACGCCGCCCTCAACGCCGCTGGCAACGCCCTCGACCCGTGCTCGCACGTCGGCGAGGAAGCGCGCAGCCTCGGCGCCGTCCAGCGCGCGATGATCCCAGGACATGCAGAGGTAGCCGATCGGCCGGATCGCGATCGCATCGCCGCCGGCTCCGTCGTCGACCGCGACGGGGCGACGGACGACCGCCTCGAGGTCGAGGATCGCGACCTGCGGCTGGTTGATGATCGGCGTCGCGAGGACGGCGCCGAACTGGCCCGGGTTGGTGATCGTGAATGTGCCGCCATGGACATCGTCGGGAGTCAGAGCGCCGTCACGCGCGCGTCCGGCGAGGTCGCCGATCGCAGCTGCGAGCCCCTCGAGGCTGAGTCTCTGCGCCTGGTGAATGACCGGGACGACCAGGCCCCCTTCGATCGCGACCGCGATCCCGAGGTTGACTTCCTCGTGAAAGACGATCTCGTCGCCGTCGATCGAGGCGTTGAGCACCGGGAAGCGCTGTAGCGCCTCGACCGTTGCCAGCGCCACGAAGGCCAGGTAGGTCGGGTTGACCCCTCGCCTCCGCAGCGGCTCCTTAAGCTCAGCCCGACGAGCCGCGACGGCGGAGAAGTCCGCCTCGACGATCGTCGTGCAGTGCGCCGAGGTACGGATCGACTCGAGCATGTGAGCCCCGATCGCGTTTCGCATCGCCGAAAGCGGTTCGCGACGAGTCGGACCGAGCAGCGGGTCGTCCCCGCCTCCGGACTTCTCGACGACGCCGCTCTCCGCCACAGGCTCGGGCCTGTACGGAGAGTCTGAATGGAGCAGCCGCTCTCCCGGCTCAGGCACGTCGGGCGCAGCCGACCCGCCCGAGTCGATGAACGCCGCCAGATCCAGCTTCCGCACCCGCCCGCCAACGCCATGCCCCTCAACAGCCCGAAGGTCGACCCCATACTCATCGGCGATCCGCCGCACCACAGGCGAGTAAAAACGAGACCGATCAATCTCCCCGCCTCGTCCACCGCTCTCAGGCTGGACCGGGTTGGCATTCGCCGAGATAACTCCGCCGGGATCCTCGGAGATAACTCCGCCGGGATCCTC
>Ga0136633_1000361_pt1 | contig 34633 bp, 36 predicted proteins | sample AntDrymeUQ832206_2_FD_105494 | JGI IMG/M metagenome (GOLD analysis project Ga0136633, IMG submission 105494) | Polar desert sand microbial communities from Dry Valleys, Antarctica - metaG UQ83 (22.06) | ecosystem: Environmental > Terrestrial > Soil > Desert | place: Antarctica: Dry Valley... | reverse complement strand
GTGGAAGACGACCGCCACCGCGTCGCCGTTGTCCCAGAGGTACACGAGCTCGTCGTCGAGGTAGCGGTAGTTGGTGTTGATGGGGGCGAGGCCGGCCTTGAAGGTGGCGAACACCGACTCCAGGTACTCGGGGCCGTTGTAGAGGTACTGGGCCACCTTGTCCTGCTCCTCGACTCCGGCGTCGAGGAGGGCCTGGGCCACGCCGTTGGCGCGCCGGTCGAGCTCCGACCAGGAGATCCGGCGGTCGCCCTGCACCTGGGCGGGGGCATCGGGCACCTGCTGGGCCACAATCTCCCAGACATCTGCGAAGTTCCAGCCCGGCATCTGCTCCCCCTCGTCGTGCGAACGGCGGCCGATCGTAGTCGACCCCCTTGACCGGACGGTCAAGGCGAGGCGCTACGTTGCCGGCGTGGACTTCGAGCTGCCGGCCGACGACGATCCGCGGCGCCTGGCCGTGCGCGCTTGGCTGGCCGAGCACCCGGCGCCCAGTGGCCGCCAGCTGGCCGAGGCGGGGTACGTGGCGCCGCATTGGCCGACGCCCTGGGGCCTCGACGCCGATCCCATCCACCAGATCCTGATCGACGAGGAGCTGGCCGCCGCCGGCGTGCGGCGCCCGTCGAACATGATCGGGATCGGGTGGGCCGGCCCCACCATCCTCCACGGCGGCACGCAGGAGCAGAAGGACCGCTACCTGTTCCCGCTGCTGGCGGCGGAGGAGATCTGGTGCCAGCTCTTCAGCGAGCCGGGCTCGGGCTCCGACCTCGCCTCGCTGTCGACTCGAGCGGTCCAGGACGGAGACGAGTGGGTGGTCACCGGGCAAAAGATCTGGACCTCGCTGGCCCAGCACTCCCGCTTCGGCATCCTGATCGCCCGCACCGAGGCCGACGCCCCGAAGCACGAGGGCATCTCGTACTTCATCTGCCCGATGGACGCTCCTGGCGTGGAGATCCGCCCCATCGTCGAGATGACCGGCGCCCACATGTTCAACGAGGTGTTCCTCGACGAGGTGCGGCTCCCGACCGCCAACCTGGTGGGTGAGGTGAACCGGGGCTGGGGGCTGGCCAAGGTGACCCTAGGCAACGAGCGGGTGTCGCTGAGCTCCGGCGGTGCGCTGTGGGGGATGGGGCCCACGGCCGAGGACCTTCTCGACGTGGTGCGGGCCGCCGGGGGCACCTCCGACCCGGTGCTGCGCCAGCGGCTGGCCGCCTTGTACATCGAGCACGAGCTGCTCCGCCTCATCCGGCTGCGCACCGTCACAGCCCGCATCAAGGGCGAGCCGCCGGGGGCCGAGGCATCGGTGCGCAAGATCCTGGCCGACGAGCACGGCCAGGCGATCATGGGTTTGGCCAAGGACCTGGCCGGAGCCGGCGGGATGCTCAGCACCGTCGGCCCGCTGGGCACCGACCCGGCCATGTGGCACTACGGCTTTCTGTTCTCGCCTGCGCTCACGGTGGGCGGCGGCACGGGCGAGGTGCAGCGCAACATCGTCGCCGAGCGGGTGCTCGGCCTGCCCCACGACGTCGATGTGGAGCAGGGCCAGACCTGGGCCGAGAGCCGCCGCTGAGTCTTCCGGCCGGCTGGCTGGGGTAGACCGGCGCTGTGGCGGTGTCCGAGATCGACTGCAACGGGCCGGGCATGCGACGCCGTCGGGCCGGCAAGGGCTTCACCTACCTCGAAGAGGACGGGACCCGCATCGCGGACGAGGAGGTGGTCGATCGCATCCGGTCGCTGGCCATCCCCCCGGCCTGGGAGGACGTCTGGATCTGCTCGGATCCCACCGGGCACATCCAAGCGACCGGGCTCGACGTGAAGGGCCGGCGCCAGTACCGCTACCACGACGAGTGGCGGGCGGCGCGGGACCGGGCCAAGCACGACCGTGTGCTTCGGTTCGCCGAGCGCCTCCCCGATCTGCGGGCCCAGGTGGCCACGGACATCGCTCTGCCGGGCATGCCCAAGGAGCGGGTGCTGGCCAGCGCGGTGCGGCTCCTCGAGCTGGGCTTCTTCCGCATCGGGGGCGAGGCCTACGCCGAGGAGAACGACACCTACGGGCTGGCCACGCTGCGCAAGGACCACGTGCGGGTGCGGGCCGACGCCCTGGAGTTCGATTACGACGCCAAGAGCGGCCAGCACCGGATCTGCCAGGTGGTGGACCCTGAGGTCCGGGCCGTCATCACCACGCTGCGCCGACGCCGCGCACCGGCCGAGGCCGAGCTGCTCGCCTTCAAGGACGGCGGGCAGTGGGTCGACATCCGGTCCACCGACATCAACGAGTACATCCAGGCCAACATCGGCGAGGACTTCACAGCCAAGGACTTCCGCACCTGGGTGGGCACGGTGCTGGCGGCGGCCGGGCTGGCCGTGCATGAGTCGGCCGAGTCCGCCACCGCGCACAAGCGCGTGGTCGCCCAGGTGGTGAAGGACGTGGCCGAGCACCTTGGCAACACCCCCGCAGTGGCGCGCTCGGCCTACATCGACCCGCGGGTGGTCGAGCGCTTCGAAGCCGACGACACGGTGGTCGAGGCCTTGGCCGACGTCGATCTGGAGGAGCTCGGGCAGGGGATCCCCGAGGATCTCGAGGTGGCCGTGCTGGAGCTCATCGACCGGTCCAGGCGCCGACGCACGAAGCGACCGAAGCGGGCCAAGCGGGTCGCCTGAGCGGGGTTGGGCGGAGTTGCGTCGGGGTCGCCGGCACAGGCCAGACTGTCGCCCGTGCCCGCCCTCCTCACCCCGATCGACCTCGATCGCCACCAGAAGGTGCGCGCCTGGATCGACCTGCCTGGCGTCCCTGTCGGCACCCCGGGCAAGGTGCTCCAGGTCGGTGGGGTCTCCTGGATCCGCTACCGGGTGCTGTTCGACAACGGGGTGGAGCACGGCCTGCTCGACGGCCGCCACATCGTCGCCCCGAAGGACTTCGTGCCCATCGACGACCGGGTGGAGGTCGAGGCCGCCGACGACACCGCCGTCGCCGCCGACGGCGATGGGGCGGCGGGCGCGGTCGACGCCGCCGATGACAACGTCTTTGGGGTGCCCGCCCACCTGATCGAGCGGTCGATCGCCGCCCGCGCCCGGCGCGCCGCGCTCTGACGCACTGATCCGACCACCACAACCAACCAGGGGGACCCGATGAAGCTGTCCACGTCGCTGAACTATGCCGGTGGCTTCAAGCAGGCCGTCGACCAGGTGGTCGAGCTCGAACGAGTCGGCCTCGACATGGTGTGGGTGGCCGAGGCCTACAGCTTCGACGCCATCAGCAGCATGGGCTACCTGGCCGCCCGCACCACCACGGTGGAGATCGCGGCCGGCATCCTGCCGATCTACACCCGCACGCCCACGCTCATCGCCATGACCGCCGCCGGCATCGACGCGCTGTCGGAGGGACGTTGCATCCTCGGGCTCGGGGCGTCCGGCCCGCAGGTGATCGAGGGCTTCCACGGCCTGCCGTACGACCGTCCGCTCGGTCGCACCCGCGAGATCATCGACATCTGCCGTCAGGTGTGGCGCCGCGAGAAGGTCATCCACGACGGGGCGAGCTACCAAATCCCCCTTCCCGAGGGGCAGGGCACCGGGCTGGGCAAGCCGCTCAAGCTCATCAACCATCCGGTGCGCAGCGAGATCCCGATCTACGTGGCCTCCCTCGGGCCCAAGAACGTGGCCATGACCGCGGAGAAGGCCGACGGCTGGTTGCCGCTCTTCTACCTGCCGGAGAAGGCGCAGAAGGTGTGGGGCGACGACCTCGCCGCCGGCGCCGCCAAGCGCTCCGCTGACCTGGGACCGATGGAGATCGTGGCCGGCGGGCTCCTGTCGGTGGGGGAGGGGGCCGAGGCCGTCCGCGAGTTCTCGCGCCCGATGACCGCGCTCTACGTCGGCGGGATGGGCGCCAAGGGCAAGAACTTCTACAACGACCTTGTGAAGCGCTACGGCTACGAGGCGGAGGCGGAGGCCATCCAGGACCTCTACCTCGACGGCAAGAAGGACGAGGCGGCGGCACTGGTGCCCGACGAGCTGCTGGAGGCGACGACGCTCTGCGGCTCCGAGGGCTACGTGCGCGAGCGCCTGGCCGCCTACAAGGAGAGCGGCGTGACGGTGCTCAACATCACCCCCGTCGGCCCCGACCCGGTCAAGCTCATCGAACAGGTCAAAGGCTGGATCGAGGACCTGCCCCGATGATCGTCGGTGAGGCTACGGCCACCGTCACGGTGCCTCCGAACGGTGTCTTCGCGTTCGTCCTCGACCTGCACCGGTACCGGCAAGCGGATCACAAGATCGGCAAGGTCGGGCCGATGACCAGGTCCGGCGACCACGGCACCGTGCGGTTCTCGGGTCGCATCAAGGGGCTGCCCGGTCCGGCGGGCACCTACCCGTTCACGGTCACGCCGACGCGCCTGTGCTTCGGTTCGCCCATCGGCGGTCCGGCCAGGTGGTTCCTCGACTTCGAGGGGACCTTCGACTGCGAGGAGATCGCCGGTGGGACCAACGTCACCCATCGAGAGGTCTTCGCGTTCAAGCGCCCGTGGCGGTGGCTCGCCGAACCGCTCCTCCGGCGCTGGCTGGAGGCCGACACTGCCGAGGAGATGATCCGGTTCAAGGAGCTCATCGAGCGCAAGGGCGACCGTTCGCTCCCGACTCCGTAGTCCCAACCGTGGCGCGCCGGTTACCACGCTTGGGGGCGTGGGCGCTCGGCGGCAGGGTGTTCCCGCGGGCGGCCGTCATAGCCTCCGGCCACCGCTTCGCGATGTGCGGCCTTGGCAACGCGGGGATCTGAGGGCGATGGAACCCTGGGCGGCTAGGAGCCGCAGTCGAGGGTGGCGCCGGCCACGGAGCAGATCTCGTGGCGGCGGTCCGGGCCCAGGGCCCCGAGGCGGCGCACGAGGAGCGACTTGGCGATCACCCGCAGGTTGTCGAACGAGGCCACCGAGTCGACCGGAAGACCTTCGTCGGCTCCGACGAGGAGCTCGCTCGGCGCCCCCCGGATCGTCCTCGTCACCGGAGCGGCGAGGACCACCGGCATCACCCGGATGGCGGCGTCCCGGCTCACGACGAGGAACGGGCGACCCTTCTCGTCGGGCGTCTCGCCCCACCACAGCTCCCCGCGGGCTACCACCACCGCTCCCAGGGCTCGTCCTCGACGGACTCGATACCGAGGCGCACGGCGTCCGCCAGCTCCTCGTCGGTCACCGGCATCCTCCGGTAGGCGTCGGCGTAGGCTTGGTCGACGTCGGCCCGGGCCTGGGCTCGCAGCAACGCGTGGAGCGCCGAGCGCACCGCCTCGGAGCGACTCTCGAACGCGCCGGAGCCGACCAGCGCATCCACGCCGGCCACCAGAGCGTCGGGCAGCTTGACGGCGATCTGAGTCGTCATGCAGAGAGAATACCCCTTCGCATTACCTGCCATGTCGGTCAGGTAGACGGTCCCGGCGTCAGCGCGCCGCGCCACGTCGATGCGCGAGGCTCGATGTGTGGAGCCACGCATCTCTGTCGTCACGCTCGGCGTCGCTGACGTGGGCCGAGCCCGTGGCTTCTATGAGGCGCTGGGCTGGTCCGGCCAGTCGCCCGACGGTGACGTGGTGTTCATCCAGGCGGGCGGGCTGGTCGTCGCCCTCTGGGGACGGGCGCAGCTGGCGGAGGACAGCGCGGTGGACGACCCCGGCGGCTGGGGTGGTGTCACCCTCGCCCACAATGTGGCGACGCCAGCGGAGGTCGACGCGACCCTGGCTGACGCGGCGGCCGCGGGAGCCACGATCGGTCGAGCGGGAGCGCCCACCTCCTGGGGTGGCTACTCCGGTGTCTTCGTCGACCTCGATGGCCACCCGTGGGAGATCGCCCACAACCCCGGTTGGCCCCTGGCCGAAGACGGCTCGGTCCGGCTCCCCTAGAGCGTTCCAGCTGCCCGATCGAGATCTCGGCGATGGACGATTCGCTCAACGAGGTAGCCCTCCGTCGGTCGATCAGCCCTCGTCAGCGTCGTGACACGCGAGCACCTCGTCGAGCGAGCGAGTTCGTCCGGCCGCGAGGTCGGCGTCGGCCTGGGCGCGGCCGGCGACGAACTCTGGAGCGTTCGCCAGCACAAAGTCCTCGAGCTCGTCCTGGTCGATCGGGACAACGGTCGCGACGGGGCGACCGAGGGCAGCGCGACGAACCCGAGATAGACGGGCGCCGCTAGCGGAGGGTCGAGGCGGCGCGCCGGGTGGCCAGCGCGGCGACCGCCAGCACGGCACCGAGGACCCACCCTCCGAGGTCCCCACCCGTCGCAGGCAGGGCGGATCCCGACGTTGCGGCCGCCGTGTCGGGGGCATCACCGGGCAGGTCGTTGCCGCCAACGGGGAGGGGCGCCGCCGTGGAGGCCACCGTCCGAAGCGGTGTTCCACCGGCGGCGCTGGGAGGCGCGGTGGATGCGGCCAACCGGAAGCCGTGGATCCCACCGGTTGACCCGAGGGTGGTGTCGAAGAACGCAAAGCACTGGTCGGCACCCGGGGCGTCCTTGGCACAGAGGTCTGACGACGAGGTGCCCGAGCCGATGAAGACCCAGTCGCCCACGATCGCGGGACCCGACGACACCGGGCCGAGCAGCGGCTGGCTCAGCAACGGGGCCCCGGTCACCGCGTCGTAGGCCCGGAAGATGCCATCGAGGGCACCACTCATCACCACTCCGCCACCCACGGCTGTGGCGGCATAGCTCGGAGCTTGGCTGCCGGTCCAGAGGGACGCCCCAGTCGCCCCGTCGAGGGCATGGAAGTAGGGGGCACCTCCCAGCGCCGTGCCGCCGAAGACTCGACCCTCGTAGGCCGCCGGCGACCCGATGAAGCCGCCGATGGCGAAGTCCTCTTGCACGTTGCCGGGCTCGGCGACCTGCGTATGCCAACGCTCGACCCCGGTTGCGGGGTCCAGCGCGTAGTAGACGGCGTCCTTGTTGCCCGCTCCGAGCACCTCTCTGCCCGCGGAGTCGACGAAGAGGTTCGGCGTGGCCCCGAAGTCGATGTCGAGGCGGTTCGGCGGGTGCGGGCTGAAGGTCCAGACAACCTCGCCCGTCCGTGCGTCGAGGGCGGTGATCGCCTCGGTGTGGCGATTCCAGGTGAAGCCTTCCGCAGGAGCGGAGCAGTTGGCGGTGCCGAACACCACGTTCCCGCGGGCGGCATCTAGTAGTGGCGAGCTCCACACTCCGCCGCACCCGACGCCGGGCTGCTCGAGCTCGGGCTCGAACCGCCACCGCTCGACCCCGGTGGCGACGTCGACCACGAGTAGCCCCCCGCGCACCCCGCCCGTATCCACCTCGGCCTGGCCGTGGGTATCAAGACCCACGTAGACGCTGCCCCCCCACACGAGCGGTGATGACTCGATCTCTGTTTCGTTCCTCTCGCCGGGCGGGCCCTGGAGCAGGTCGAGGCGCCACACCAGGGAGCCATCGGAGGTGTCGAGGGCGAAGAGCGTTGGACCCCCGCCGAATACGACCAGGCGTCGCATCCGGCCGGCCACCACGACGTCCGCGACCGCCGCGCTCGACACGATCGGCCCGAAGGGCACGTTCGGAGCCGGGTCGATCGTGTAGCGCCACCGCTCGCTGCCCGTAGCCGCGTCGAGCGCGTAGAACGTCCCGCTCCAATCGCCGACGTAGAGCGAGCCATCGACGACGACGGGGGAGGCCGTGACTGTGCGGGGGGTCTTCACCACCCACGCGGGCGCCAACGTCGGGGCGCTCAGCGTGCTCAGCCCGCTTGGGCAGTCGTTCGAGAACGTCCTGGCGAGGGTGGCTCCGTACATCGGCCAGTTCCCGCACGGGTAGGTCGAGGCGGCGTCGGGATCGACGGGTGCGTCAGGTGCGCTCGTGGAGTCCCCGGCCGCCGCGATGGTTACGGACGCAGCGCCACCCAGCCAGGCGCCGCACACGACGGCAATGAGCACCGCCCTCAATCCCACGATTGCGGTTGTTCTCAACCGGTCTGTCCGTTCACTGCTGCCCCCAAGTCCAGCCGTATGTCGGATTCGTGGCCGATGGCCTGCTCTCCTGCGGAACCAGCGGTGGTGCGGGATCGCCAGGGGAGAGCCGTAGGCATGGTCGGAACTACAGGCAGAGCCTGCGGAGAAGCCGAGCGCACAGAGCAGCACCGAACAACCCGGCCGCCACCGGCCACCATGAACGAGCGCCCGTTGCCGGCAGCTCCTGCGAGGGCGTCGCAGGGTCCGACGCGACTGACGAGGGTTGGCTCGGCGCCGACACGGGTGGCGAGGTCGATGACAGCACCGCTATGCCAATGCCGTCGGGGAACTCGAGGCCCGCGTCTATCTCCTCGAGGGGACCGGCGTTGCCGGCGGCGTCGAACTTGACCCGGACGACCGAACCAGCCGCCGCCGCCGGGCCGGGCCCGACGACTCCGATGTCGGCGATCCAGAGGGTTCCGTCGCTCGTCACACCGATGCCGAACGGCGTGATGCCACCGACCTGTCCCGTGGAGTTGACCACGTGACGCAAGAACAGTCCGCTGCGGTCGTACTCGGCGACTTGGCCGCTGAAGACGCTCGAGACGTAGAACGTTTCGCGCCCGCTGTCGACGATGTCGGACGGGGTGAGGAGGAGCCCAGGGACCTGCGGTATGAAGAGCTCCTTGCCCACCTTGTTCTGGTCGGCCAATTGCTCTCCGGTTGCGTCCTGGCGACCACACCCGTCGGCGGGCAGCTCGCCAGTCGGCCAGATAGCAGAGTCGTAGCGGTAGATGCCGCCGGGCTCGCCACTGGCGAGGTTGGGCCGGTTGCTCGCGATGTAGACGTCGGTCCCGTCGACCTCGATGCCGCCGGCGGTTCCGATGCCGACGTCGATCTTGCAGTGCGGCACACGAGGGAAGTCGTTGCGGTCAGGTCCGATCGCTCCGCCGAAGTGGCTGGTCGCCGGATACCAGACGATGAGCTGACCGCTGGCGGGTGACTGGGGGAGCTGATCGCCCACGTCGCCGGTAACTACTCGGCCGTCGGGGAGAACGCCGCACCCGTAGTTCTCCGGGTTGTCCTCGGCGGTCACGAAGCTGTCGGGCACGAACTTGCCGATCTGCTCGGCCTCAATGCCGGCGAGCGTCGACCCCGTCAGCCGAAAGACACCCCAGCCCTGCTTGATGATGCCAGGCTCCGTGTTCTGCTCGGTGTCCTCGCCGGCGATGAACCAGGTCTGGTCGGGCGGCTTCCAGGCCGCGGTATCAGGAACGAAGCAGATCTCGGCATTGATGTCGAGGCCGCTGGCCGCGTCCGCCGCCGAGGGGATGAGGGTCCGCTTCTCGCCGGTAGCAGCGTCATAGACGTTGAGCCGGTTGTTCTCACCATTCAGGACGATCTCGAGGCCGTCCCCTGGCGCCGACTGCGCCGGCCCGGCGATGGCGGACCCCACCAGGGTGGACCCCACCACGGCGACCGCAAGGATCGCAAGGACGCTTCGGCCTGCGCGGCGACCCATGTTCTCCCATTCGACTGGGTGGTCTTCTGACACTTGAGTCATGTTTCGGCGCATAGCGACCAACCTCCTCCTTCCAAGACGGGCTTTCCCGCCACCCGCAGTCCACCAGACGCATGCCAGGATCACCATCATGCCGATCAGCGGGATCGATCATGTGCAGCTCGCGATGCCACCGGGTGGCGAAGAGGCTGCCCGCGCGTTCTACGGCGGGCTGCTCGGCCTGCCGGAGAGACCGAAGCCGCCGAACCTCGCCAAGCGGGGCGGTTGCTGGTTCGAGTCGGACGCAGTGAAGGTCCACCTCGGCGTCGAGCAGGACTTTCGCCCAGCCAAGAAGGCGCACCCCGCCCTGCTCGTTAGCGACCTGCCCTCGCTGGTGCGCACCGTCACCGAGGCGGGGGTGGAGGTCGTCGACGACGAACCGCTCGAGGGGTACGACCGTGTCTACGTGCACGACCCCTTCGGCAACCGGATCGAGCTGCTCGAGCCGATTAGCGACTGATCCCGCCCGTCGCTCACCGCTGTCGGCGCCCATGGTTTCAGGCCGGGCCTTGCCTGGGAAGTGAACCGGGCCACCTGGGTCAACTCGCTCAGGATACGGTCGGCGCATGCGGGTCCTGATCACCGGAGCAGCGCGAGCGATCGGAGCGGCCACCGCGCAGGTGCTGCATGGCCACGGCTGCGAGGTCGTCGCCACGGCCCGAGACCCCGAGCTGCTCAGCGAGGTTCCGGCCACGCTGCATCTCCGGCTCGATGTGACGAACGACGATTCGGTGCGGGACTGCTTGGCGGCAGCCGGAGACATCGACGTGCTCATCAACAACGCTGCGATCGCGGAGGCGGGCCCGTTGGAGACCTATCCGCTCGACCGGCTGCGGGCGTGCCTCGAGACCAACACGCTCGGATCGCTGCGGATGGTGCAAGGTGTCGTGCCCGGCATGCGTCGCAGGGGCCACGGCGTCATCGTGAACGTGAGCTCGGTCAACGGGCGCGTCAGCGCTCCGTTGGAAGGCGCGTACGCCGCCAGCAAGTTCGCACTCGAAGCGCTGAGCGAGACGCTCCACTACGAGCTCGGGCACTTCGGCATCCGTGTCGTGGTGGTCGAGCCCGGATACATCGCGCCCGGGATGAAGGCCAGCCCCCAGTGGGGGGTCGAGCCCCCCTATGACGAGCTGGCGGAGCAGTGGTGGGGAGCAGACGCCACGTTGCTCGGCGAAGGCGGCCGGCCGGCACCGACGATCGTTGCCGACGCCATCTGGGATGCGATCACCACGGAGAGCCCGCGGCTTCGATGGCCCGTCGGCGCAGATGCCGAGCTCATCCTCTCGACGCGAGCCCAGCTCGACGACGAACAGTTCGAAGCGGCGATGCGCTCGACGCTCGGACTGACCTGGTAGGCCGACGGCCAGCAACCCGTTCGGAGGGATTGGCACGCGGCCGCAAGGATGGCGGCATGCAGATCTTCCGGGTCACCGTGCGCGGCCGCTTCGCCCACCTCGACGATGACCAGCGAGCCCGCCTGCGAGCCAACGCCGGCGCCCACGAGGTCGTGGCGCACGGTCGCTTCAGCGAGAACGGCACCCTGACCTACGAGCCGTCGCTTCACGCCTTCACGTTTCGCTACCAGCTGCGGGCGGACGGGGACGACAGCGAGGCAGAGGTACTTGAACGGGCACGCTCCTCAGCCCAGGCAGAGCTGACCGGGCTCGGCGTCGAGTTCGAACGCCTGCGAGCCCAGGCCACCAACATGGCCGACATGTGGGCCGACCGCCGCTGAGGTCGACCGCGGTGGCCGCCTGGGGCGCCGGACCAACCGCCGTCGGAATGCCGAGCCTCGTCGGCAGGTGACACGAGGTCGGTCGGGGACAAGACTGTTGTGGGTGAGCGAAGCGGCAGGGCCCGGGCGTGGGAGAGGCGGGGCGCCGTGGACGCAGACGGCCACGGTGCTGTTCACCGATGTGGTGGGGTCGACGGAGCTGCGCCAGAGGATGGGGGACGATGCTGCGGATGGTCTGCGCCGGGAGCACGACCGGGTGCTGCGCGATGCCATAACGGCTCACGGGGGTACCGAGGTGAAGGGGCTCGGTGACGGGCTGATGGTGGTGTTTGACTCGGCGGCTGAGGGGGTGGCCGCGGCGGTGGCCATGCAGCGAGGGATGCACCGCCTCGCCCAGCGTGTCCAGGGGTCGTTGCAGATCCGCGTGGGTCTGAGCGCGGGTGACGTGTCGTGGGAGGGGGCGGACTGCTTCGGGACGCCGGTGGTGGAGGCCAAGCGGTTGTGCGATGTCGCGGCCGGCAGTCGGATCGTGGCCTCTGACATCGTCCGTGTGCTGGCCGGGACACGAGGTGGGCATCAGTTCGTTCCGGTCGGGCCGCTCGAGCTCAAGGGCCTCGGGGAGCCGGTGGTGGCCTTCGAGGTGACGTGGGAGCCGGAGCCGGTCGCTATCCCGCTTCCACCTCTGCTGGTGGCGGCGGAGGCCGTGCCGTTCGTGGGCCGCCACGAAGAGCTGGAGGCGCTGGCGGCTGGGTGGCGCACTGCCGTGGCCGGCGAGCGACGCATCGTGTTGCTGGCCGGTGAGCCGGATCGGCAAGACCCGCCTGGCTGGTGAGGCGGCCCTGGTCGAGCGCCACGCCCAGGTCGTCGCATCGGGGTACGGCCTTCGCCCCTGGGCGTCGCTCTTGGCGACCATGTACTGCGACATCGGCGGCCTCGACGCCGCCCTCGCCGTGGTCGAGTCGTTCGCGACAGACGGGTTCGCGGACGTGAGGCTGAGCCCGAACGAGTCAGCCATGGTCCTCCATCACCTGGCCGAGGCGACCGCGGCTCTCGGGGACGTCAGCGTGGCTAGCGGCCTGTACGACCTTGTGCTGCCGTTCTCCGACCCGCTCCTCACCTATGCGGGCCTTGTCGTCACCGGAGCCGCCGATCGGGCCCTTGGCCAGCTCGCCACCGTGCTCGGCCGCTACGACGAGGCCGAAGAGCGATACGAGGCCGCCCTCGTCCTCGAGGGCAAGTTCGGCGCTCGCGCGCTCGTGCCCCGTACGCAGTACTGGTACGCGCGCATGCTGGCCGAGCGAGACGAGACAGGCGACCGCACGCGGGCCAGAGCGCTGCTCGACCAGTGCGTCACCACCACCGCCGAGCTGGGCATGGCGATCCTGGAACGCCAAGCTCGCGAGCTTCTGGCCGACCAGCCATGAGCGTTCCGAAGCGCATCGCCTGACGTTCATCGACACCCCGTCGCCAGGGACGTGACTAGGATCATGGTCATGTCTGACCGGACACTGCCGTTGGCTGAGATCAAGAAGCGGCTCTCAGAGATCATCGACGGGGTCGAGCAGCACCACGACCGGGTCGTGCTGACCCGACGAGGTCGGCCGGCTGCGGTGATCCTCAGCCCCGACGACCTTGAGTCCCTGGAGGAGACCCTCGACATCCTCTCCGACCCCGCAGCGCTCCGCGAGATCCGCAAGGCGGAGCGAGAGCTCGACAAGGGGAACGTCACGACTGCCGAGGACCTGCAAGCCAAGTACCCCAAACGGTGACGGCCTGGCGCCTCGCTCTGGCCCCCTCAGCCCAGCGAGCGCTCGAACGCACCCCGGAGCGGGTTGCGGCCGCCATCGTCGCGTTCATCGTAGGCCCGCTGCTCGACGCACCGGAGCAGGTGGGCAAGCCGCTCCAGCGCGAACTGGCCGGGTACCGGTCGGCCCGACGGGGTGCGTACCGCATCATCTACCGGCTCGACCCCGAGGCCAGCACCGTCCGGGTGGTGCGGGTCGAGCACCGTTCGCAGGCCTACCGGACCCGCTGAACAAGTTCAGGGTGCGATGAGTCGCACGGTGACATTTCGGCGTTCGGCCGCCGCGAGGAGGGGTGGGTTGCCGTCCGCTTCCGCCAGGCATATGTCGGCGTCAAGGTGCTGTGCGGCGGCGAGGGCCTCGAGCGACATGAGGTTGAGGCGCACGCCCTCGGTGATCAGCTGCGCCATCGGCCACGCCAGCACTCGCAGCGAGCTGAGACCGATGCTGTCAGGGAGCGTCACGACGGCGCTCACGACCGCGGCGGCCCGGCTGGGATCGATGTCGCCGAGGGATCTCGACATCGCTCCGGTCACCGTCGTGTCAGCGAGCGCTCGACAGAGTCGGTGAGACCAGAGCCCGGTGGTGGAGATCCGACCACCTCGGGGACGAAGCTCTGGCGGTTCGTCCCCGAGCAGGACTCGTAGCAGCAGGTGGTCATCGACGACGACATCACCGGCGCTCAAGCGAGGTCAGGTTCAGCGGAAGCTACGGCATCGGCCAGCTTCGAGTAGCCCCCCGCCTCGGCTACTGCGCTTCTCAGCATCGTCCTCAGCCCGCCTCGGCCCGCGGGCACGATGATCACTGCGTCGCCCAGGTCCACCATCTGGACGGCCCCTCCGTCCATCAGGTCCCAACGACGGCGCGCCTCGGCCGGCAGCGCCATCTGGCCCCGTTCGGAGACTCGGAACTCCACGACCGTCACGCGATCAACCTACAACGCTAACGCACCTAGCCACAAGGATCCCTTGTAGTCTTGCCTAGGATGAGGGTGGCGTGCCCTAACCGAAGGCGCGGGTGACCGTGCCTAGCGCCTCTTCAGCCTCGCGGACGAAGCGCTCTACCAGCTCGCCGGCGGGGACCAGATCGTTGATGGAGCCAACGCCCTGGCCGGCGGGCCAGAACTCCTTGTCGGGATCGATGTCGGGGGTAGAGGGGTCGCCGCCGAGGTGGTTGGCGCCTTCGTGCATGGTCTTCACGACCTGCATCGGGAAGGGCTCGGGCACGCCGCCCTCGGCGTCGAAGGCCTTCGTGTAGCCGTTCTCGATCACCCGGCAGGTCTTGCCCGTGTAGGCGCGCGTGATGGTGGTGCCGTCCTCGTGGGTGCGGAGCAGGGCCTCCTTGTAACCCTGCACGCCGTTGGCTTCAGGGGTGGCGATGAAGCGGGTGCCCACCCAGATGCCGTCGGCCCCGAGGGCCAGCGCGGCGGCCAGTCCTCGGCCGTCGACGATCCCGCCCGCCGCCACCACTGGCACTCGCTCGCCGACGGCGTCGACCACCTGGGGCACGAGGGCGAAGGTGGCGATCTTGCCGGTGTGGCCTCCCGCCTCGGTGCCTTGGGCGACGACGATGTCGCACCCGGCCTCCACTGCCGCGATGGCGTGGCGCACCTTGCCGCACATGCTCACCACCAGCACGTTGCGGCTGTGGCAGAGCTCGACCACGTCGCGTGGCACACCGAGACCGGCCACGAACACCGAGCCGCCGCCGTCGATGATGTCGTTGACCTTGGCGGTCATGTCGCCAGGAGCGGCGGTGAGCAGGTCGACCCCGAACGGCTTCGAGGTGAGCTCGCGCACCTTGGCGATCTCGTCGCGCATCTGATCCGCGCCCATGGTGGACGCACCCATGCAGCCGAACCCGCCGGCCTCGCTCACGGCGGCGACGAGCCTGTGGTACGAGACCCCGCCCATCCCCGCCAGCATCACCGGGTGCTCCACCTGCAGGACGTCGGTCAGTCGCGTGTGCATGGGGGATGCCTAGGCGGGGCTTGACCGATCGGTCAAGCAGCCCCGGTCAGCGGTAGGCACCGGGACCTGTGAACATGCCGCGGTGCCATCGCCTCGGCGTGGTGATGAGCGAGCGCGGGTAGTCCTCGAAGAGCCAGCGGGCGAAGTTGCGGCGCGTCCACGGAGTGGCGCCGGCGATGCGCACGGCGGTGCGGGCTCCCTTGCGGTGCTGGAGGGCGCGCACCAGCAGGAGGGACATCTTGTGGTCGGCCACGAGGGCATCCGTGACCGAGCGCTCGTAGCGTGCCGTCACCCGACCAGCGTCGAGACCGCCAGCGAGGATGGCGTCGGCCGCCAGCCCGCCGGTGAGCAGGGCCTGGCCGATGCCCTCGCCCGTCATCGGATCGGTGGCGGCCGCGGCGTCGCCGACGAACAGCGTGCGCGGCGTCGCCAGCACGATGTCGTCCACCCGAGCGGGGATGGGCCAGGCCCGATGGGGCGATTCGGGGCGAGCATTGGGGCCGAGCACCGACGCGATGTGAGGCCGGGCCAGCAGCTCGGGCCATATCTGCTTCATGTCCTGGACGCGCGCGACCTTGCCGACCCCGCGCTGGATGCCGAAACCCACGTTGGCGCCTCCCCCGGACAGCGGGAACGACCAGGCGTAGCCGGGCAGAAGGTCGGCCTCGAACCACACGAAGAGCTGACCGGCGGCTCGCGGTCCGACGTCGGTGAAGTACTGGCGGAAGGCATGCCACTCACCGAGGTAGCCCGGCGTCGAGGCGCCGAGGTACTTGCGCAACGGCGACCACATGCCGTCGGCGCCGATGGCGTAGCGGGCGGCCACCGCTCCGATGCCCTCCACCTCGACCACGATGCGATCGACCCGCTCCTCGGCGCCCGTGCAGGCGCGCCCCTCGTGCACCCGGACGCCGCTGCGACGGGCCACGTCGAGCAAGGCGGCGTCGAGCTCGGCGCGACGGGCCACCACGGCGTACAGCCCCTCGCCCCGCGGCAGCGGGAAGGTCACCTCGTGGCCTGAGGGCGATCGCACCACGACGTCATCGACGGGCTGCCAGGACGGCACCGTCGCCGGGTCGAGGCCCAGGTCGTCCAGCAGGCGCAGGGCACCGGCGGTGAGGCCGTCGCCACAGATCTTGTCCCGGGGGAACGTGGCCTTGTCGACCAGCACGACGTCCCGCCCTTGACGGGCGAGCCGGATGGCAGCGGCCGCCCCGGCCGGGCCTCCGCCCACGATGACAACGTCGGCGGTCTCCATCACGCCAGCGCGATGACCTGGTTCAACACAGCTGGCCCTCGCCTGGGCGGTAGGTGGCGCGGAACTTGTCCGTCGCCGTCTTGCCGTCGGGGTAGGTGATCGTCCGGGTGGTGGTGACCACGTCGCAGTTGCCCGACTTCCCCTCCACGATGCCGGTCTGCTCAGCCCGCGCATAGGGCGTGGAGTAGAGGGTGATGGTGAGGCTGGTGCTGGTGTACGACGTCCAGACCATGATCCCGTAGGGCGTGTCGTTGGTGAAGACCACATCAGGGGCCGGGAAGCCCATGGTGGCCTCGCGTCCGCGGGGGTACCGGCTGAAGTACTCCGAGTGGGCCTGCGAGGAGTCGATCTGGAGCCCCGCGAAGTAAGCAGCGTTGAAGGTGGTGGTGGCGAACTGTGAGACGCCACCACCGATCTCGTCCACGTGCTCGCCGTTGCTGATCGCCCCGGCCGACACGAAGCCGTTCTCGGCCGTGCGCTTCCCCACGTGGTCGTTGATCGAGAAGCTCGCGCCCGGAGCGATCACCGCGCCTCGCACGAGGTCCGCCATGCGATGGATGTTGATCACCCGGTTGCCGCCGGCGTCGTGGTAGGTGGTGAAACCAGGACCGGCAGTGGTGGGAGCGCCGTTCCGCCAGGCGTTGTTGCCGCCCACGGGTTCCCTGATGCCGAAGGCCTCGGCGTCGGCGACGGTGAACGGCGCCGGGCCGTCGACCAGCGTCAGCTCCACGGAGCGGACGCCGCCCTGGAGCGAGGCGAGGATCGTGGCCCCGGTGTCGTCGCCGCAGCACACCTTGCCGGGCTGGTCCGGACGGATCACCGGGCCGGTGTCACCGAGGGTGAAGCTGGCGTCGACTGGGCGACCGTCGATGTCGGCGAAGGCGCGGCGCAGGCTGGAGTCCGTCTCGGCCTGGTCGAAGGTGATGAGCAGGCTGCCATCGGAATTGCTGACCAGGCGCACCCAGGGGCGCAGCTGCTCGGGGGTGATCGTGCGGGCGCCGCCAGTGGTGCGGATCTCCACCGGCTCACTCACCAGCGCTTCGGCATCGACGACGGCTTGGCGCGCGGCGTCCTCGCCGGCCACCGGAGGGATGGGGCCGGTGGACAGCTCGAGCCGGATGGCGCCGGCATCCGCCGCCGCGGCCTCGGCCGCCCCCGGGAGGCGACGGGCCACCTCCGCGGGGTCGACTCCCGTGCCGTCCTGGCCGGGCACGACGACGAAGGCGCCGTCGACGAGCTCGACGGTCGGCTCAGTGGGGGGCGTACGGTCTTCGCCCTCGAGCTCGACGACCTTGGTCGCCACCAGCTCGGCGTTGACGCGCAGCTGGAGCAGGGCCTGTCGTTCGGAGAACAGCGAGGCGGCCCAGGCGAGGGGCCGCGCCGGGAAGAACGAGCTCTCGCCGATCTCGAGGGCGCGGGCAGCCGTCAGCTCCTCGTCGACCATCAACCCGATCTCACCTGCCGTGGTCTCGTAGGTGGCGTCGCCGACGACCAGCTCCACGGGCGTGGAGGAGAAGTCAGCCGCCACGTCGCCGACGCGACCGGCCAGCTCGTCCTCGGTGAGCCCGCCGATCTCGACACCGGCGAGCTGCACGTTGCGCGATACCTCGCCGGAGCCTGTATCGACGGCCCATGCGATCACCAGCAGCACGAGCAGCACCACGGGGGTGAGCACGGCGGGCAGGAGCCACCGGCGACGGGGCCTAGTGTCGCCGGGGTGACCGGGATCGGCGAGGTGGGCAGGCGGGTTGGCCTCGTCAGGCCCGAGGCTCTCGTCATCCATGGGGGCACCAATCTCCCACGCCGCGCCTCCGTGCTGGAATTCGCCCCTCTTCCCGTCGTGCGCTAGACGAAGGAGGCCACGGGGGCAGACGACACCAGGGGAGTCCCACGGATGACCAAGCTCTGCGAGGGCCGCGTCGCGATCATCACGGGTGCCGGTCGCGGCATCGGTCGCGAGCATGCGCTGCTGTTGGCCCACCACGGGGCCAAGGTGGTGGTCAACGACCTCGGTGGCTCGATGGACGGCGAGGGTGGCGACCAGGGCCCGGCCCAGTCGGTGGTCGAGGAGATCGTGGCCATGGGCGGCGAGGCCATCGCCAACACGGACGACATCAGCGATTGGGACGGCGCCGAGCGCTTCGTCCAGTCCGCCATCGCCACCTTCGGTGGCCTCGACGTCGTCATCAACAACGCCGGCATCCTCCGCGATCGCATGCTCACCAACATGAGCGAAGCGGAGTGGGACGCCGTGATCAAGGTGCATCTGAAGGGCACCTTCGCCCCCTCCCGGCACGCGGCCGCCTACTGGCGCGAGCGCTCGAAGGCGGGCGAGACGAACGATGGCCGCATCATCAACACCTCGTCGCCGTCGGGCATCTACGGGAACATCGGCCAGACGAACTACGGCGCCGCCAAGGCCGGGATCGCCAGCTTCACGATCATCGCAGCCAAGGAGCTGGGTCGCTACGGCGTCACTGTGAACGCCATCGCCCCCGCCGCCCTCACCCGGATGACCGAGGGGCTGGGCATGGGCCAGACGACCGAGGAGCTCAAGGAGCAGATGTCACCGGCCCACATCGCACCAATCGTGACGTGGCTGGCCAGCCCGGCCTCGGCCCATGTCACCGGTCGGGTGTTCGACGTCACCGGTCGCATGATCTCCGTGAGCGAGGGCTGGCATCGCGGCCCGTCGCTCGAGCTGCCCACCGACGACCCCGTCGAGCTGGGTTCCCAGATCTCGGGGCTGGTCGCCCAGGCCCGCCCGAATGCCAACATGCAGGGCTACGACGAGAAGTAGGAGCAGACACCACCATGCCGATCAACCCTGATGCTGTTGGGACCAGGTCCGAGCCCGCTCTACGCAAGTGGAGCTCGAAGGATGCGCTCATCTACGCCCTCGGCGTGGGCGCCGGCGCGGCCGACCCGTTCGCTGAGCTGCAGTTCACCACCGAGAACACCAACGACACGCCGCAGAGGGCTCTGCCCACGATCGCCGTCGTGCTCGGATCCATGGCGGGAGGCTTTGGGGCCATCGGGTCATTCAACCCGGCCATGCTCGTGCACGGCGAGCAGGGCATCACGTTGCACCAGGAGATCCCCGTCGAGGGTGAGCTCGAGGCGGTCAGCGAGATCACCGGGATCTACGACAAGGGCAAGGGCGCCGTCGTCGTCTCCGAGAGCACCGCCACGCTTGTCAGCAGCGGCGAGCCCCTCTTCTCCACCCGCATGTCGGCCTACATCCGCGGCGAGGGCGGCTGGGGCGGCGATCGGGGCCCGTCGGGCACGCCCAATCAGGCCCCCGACCGGGGTCCCGACCACACGGTCACCGTGCAGACCCGCACCGATCAAGCGCTCCTGTACCGGCTTTCCGGCGACCGCAACCCGCTGCACTCCGATCCGTCGTTCGCGGCCATGGGTGGCTTCGACCGCCCGATCTTGCACGGCCTGTGCACCTACGGCTTCACCGGCCGGGCGCTGCTGCACGAGCTCTGTGGGGGCGACCCGGCCCGCTTCAAGGGCTTGGATGCCCGCTTCTCCTCTCCGGTGATGCCCGGCGAGGCCCTCACCGTGAAGGCCTGGACCGACACCGATGGATCGGCCGTCTTCCAGACCTGCGGCGCTGATGGCCGGGTGGTCATTGACGCCGGTCGGGTCACCTATTCCGCCTGACGTTCAGAACAGGGAGGTCTGGGCCCGTTCGATGCCTCGGAGGGCGTCGTAGTCGACCTCTACGCAGATGATCCCGCGCGTGGCGGCCAGGGCCTTGGCTTGGGGCTTGATCACCTGGGCCACGAACATGCCCCGGACGGGGCGGAGCATCGGGTCACGCTCCATGAACTCGAGGTAGCGGGCCAGTTGCTCCACGCCGTCGATGTCGCCCCGGCGCTTGATCTCGATGGCCACGGCCCGGCCCTGCGCATCCCGGCACAGCAGGTCGACCGGTCCGATCTCGGTGCGGTGCTCGCGCCGCACCAGCACCATGCCGGCCTCGATCTCGTGGCAGGCGGAGGCGAGGAGCTCCTGGAGGTGCGCCTCCACGCCGTCCTTCTGGAGGCCGGGGTCTGTGCCGAGCTCGTGGGCGGTGTCGGACAGCACCGCGTCGATGGTGATGACGAGCCGCTCGCCCTTGGGGTTGGTTACGGTCCACTCTGTGTCACCCTCGATCAGCCGGTTGGGAGCGTTCATCCAGTTGAGCGGTTTGTAGGCGCCCCCGTCGGCGTGGACGGCCACGCAGCCGTCCTGCTTCACCATGATGAGGCGGGTGGCGAGGGGGAGGTGGGCTGAGAGCCGTCCCTCGTAGTCCACCGAGCAGCGGGCGATGACGAGCCGCACTGCCCTAACCCTTCCTGCCGCGCTTCTGGAGGCGGTCCCGGATGATTTCGCGGCGCTGTTGGAGATCACGGTAGGTGATGCCCTCCACCGACTGGTCGAGGCCAAAGCTGGCCTTCACACCGGTGAGGTCCAGCTCGTAGGTGGCGCCATCGTCGAGGCCCAGCTCGCCAGCGATGCGCTCGCCGTGGACGTTGGCAAAGTGCATGGACACCTGACCGATCTCGCCGATGATGTCGAGATCGGGGGCGAGGGTGGCGATGGCGCCGTCGAGGAAGACCATGTTCTTGATGAAGAGCATGAGCTCCTTGGGCAGCCGGGCGCCGATGCCGAGCAGTGCCTTGATCGTCTTCTGGATCTCGTGCACCAGCTCGTCGGCATCCATCGTGGTGGGGTCGACCACGGGCTTGTCGAGTCCGAGGTCCTTGATCACTGCGTGGAGGTCAGTGTCGGCAGGGAGGGCGCCGAGATCGCGCAGGGCGGCGAGCTGGCCGTGCACGTCATTGGCCGTGGCCGTCATGAGCAAGCGCAGGAAGGCCATCCGACGAGGCTCCGAGAGGCGACCGACGATGCCGAAGTCGAGCAGCGCTGTCCGCCCGTCGGGCAGCACGAAGAGGTTCCCGCCGTGGAGGTCGCCGTGGAAGATGCCGTGGATCAGTGCCCCCTCCATGAAGCCCACCATCCCGGTGCGCACCACGGCCTCGGTGTCCACGCCGGCGTCCTTCATCCCCGCCACATCGTCGAACTTGAAGCCCTCGAGTCGCTCCATCACGAGCACGCGCGGCGTCACCAGCTCGGGATGGGGACGAGGTATGACGTAGCCCCGCTGGCCCAGCTCGGCGAAGGAGCGGGCCACGTCGAGCATGTTCTGGGCCTCGATGCGAAAGTCGAGCTCTTCGGTGATCGTCTCCGCGAAGAGCTCGACCAGCGCCGGGGGGTTGGCCAGGGCCGCCACGGGAATGCGACCGACCATGAACGGCGCCAGCCAGGCCATCACGCGAAGGTCTTTGTGCACGAGGTCACCCACGGCCGGACGCTGGACCTTCACCACCACGTCTTCGCCGGTGCGGAGCGTGGCACGATGCACCTGGGCGATCGACGCCGCCGCCAGCGGTTCGGGGTGGAAGCGCTGGAACACCTCCTCCAACGGACGGCCGAGGTCCTCCTCCACGACCCGGCGCACCGCTGCAAACGGCTCAGGGGGCACCTGGTCGCGGCACCGCTTGAACTCGGTGACGAGCTCTTCGGGGAAGATGCCTTCACCCGAGCTGATGATCTGGCCCAGCTTGATGTAGGTGGGACCGAGGCGCTCAGCGGCCAGCCGTAGCCGCCGCGAGAGCACAGCCCTCGATGCCGACCCGCCCTGTCGGCGGGCCCCGAGGTACCAGACCCCGAGGGCCGTGCCGAGCAGCCGGGTGGTGCGGACGACCCGTAGGCCGGGTGGCACCCTCCCCGGCCGGGTGAGACGGGGGAGCTCGTCGGCGATCTGGGCTCGGAGTCCTGGCACGGCCCGGCGCCAGCGCATCACCTCCGGGTCGACGATCCAGGGCGGGTCCTCGCTGAAGCTCCCCAACTCGAGGTCGGTGGCGGTCATGGTTGGGGGAGTCTCGCGCGGGCCATGAGCCGCGATCAGCCGTTGAGGGCGCGCAGGACCGGCTCGGCGAGGTCAGGCCGACAGATCAGAAGGTCGGGCAGCCACGGGTCGGGCTGGTTGTAGCGGAGTGGGCTGCCGTCGAGACGGCTCACGTGCAGCCCCGCGGCGGCCGCGACCCCCGAAGGGGCGGCGTTGTCCCACTCGTACTGACCGCCGGCATGGGCGTAGACGTCGGCCTCGCCGAGCACCACGGCCATGGCCTTGGCGCCGGCGGAGCCCATCGGCACGAGGCGTCCACCGATCGCCTCCTGCACCAGCTGGGCCTGGTGGGGCGGTCGTGAGCGGGACACCAGGATGCGGGGCTCCCCGGCGTAGGCCGGGCGCGGCGCAGGAGCTGGTTCGGTGGTGAGGGTGATGCCGAGGGCCGGGAGCGCCACCGCGCAGGCCACGGCCTCGCCGGCGATGGCCAGGGCCACGTGCACGGCCCAGTCGGTTCGGCCGGGCTCGCTGAACTCCCGGGTGCCGTCCACGGGGTCGATGATCCACACCCGCTCGTGGTCCAGCCGCCGGTAGTCGTCCCGCCCCTCCTCGGACAGCACCGCATCCCCGGGGGCCTCGCGAGCCAGGAGATCCATGAGGAAGAGGTGGGCCTGACGGTCCCCCTCGTCGCCCGTGAGGGTGGGATGGTGGCCGACATCCTGGAGCTGCGCCCGCAGGGCGACGAGCAGATGGCCCGCTTCGGTGGCCGCCCGGCCGGCCAGAGCGTGGTCGGCAGCGGTGGGAGCGGACGGCACGTAGATTGCTTACCAGCCTGGTCTGGATTTACCGTGATCCTCCGCATGACGACCACCTACGAGCTCTCCCACCTGCGAGCCCTGGAGGCCGAGGCGATCCACATCATCCGTGAGGTGGCGGCCGAGTTCGAGCGGCCGGGTCTGCTCTTCTCCGGCGGCAAGGACTCGATCGTCATGCTGCACCTGGCCGTGAAGGCCTTCCACCCGGGCAAGGTTCCCTTCCCGGTGATGCACGTCGATACTGGTCACAACTTCGCCGAGGTGATCGCCTTCCGGGATCACATGGTCGCCCAGGTGGGGGCGCGGCTGGTGGTGACCACCGTGCAGGACGACATCGACGAGGGTCGGTCGGTAGAGGACACGGGCCCTCGCGCCAGCCGCAACCGATTGCAAACCACCACCCTGCTGCGGGGCATCGAGGAGCAGCGCTTCGACGCCGTGTTCGGTGGCGCCCGACGCGACGAGGAGAAGGCACGAGCCAAGGAGCGCGTGTTCAGCTTCCGGGACGACTTCGGCCAGTGGGATCCGAAGAACCAGCGGCCCGAGCTGTGGAGCCTGTACAACGGACGCCACAAGCAGGGCGAGCACATCCGGGTGTTCCCGCTGTCGAACTGGACCGAGCTGGACATCTGGCAGTACATCGCGGACGAGGCGATCGACCTGCCATCGATCTACTTCGCCCACCCGCGTCGAGTGTTCCAGCGCGATGGCATGTGGATGGCTGACTCACCGCTGATCTCGCGCCTGGAGGGTGAGGAGGTGGAAGAGCGCACGGTGCGGTTCCGCACAGTGGGCGACGTCACCTGCACCGGGGCCGTCGACTCGCCGGCCGCCACCGTGGAGCAGGTGATCGCCGAGGTGGCGGCCACCCGGCTCACGGAACGGGGCGCCACCCGGGCCGACGACCGCATCAGCGAGGCCGGAATGGAAGATCGCAAGCGTGAGGGTTACTTCTGATGGTTTCGACGCCGAACCAGAGGTTCGTCGCCGAGCTGGAGGCGCTCCGGCCGACACGGCGGAGCCGGATCGGCCTGCGCACTGAGGGCGACTTCTGATGGAGATGCTGCGGTTGGCCACCGCTGGGTCTGTCGATGACGGGAAGTCCACCCTGATCGGTCGGCTGCTGTATGACTCCAAGGCCATCTTCGAGGACCAGCTCGAGGCGGTGGAGCGCACGTCGCGCGAGCGGGGCGACGAGTACACGAACCTGGCGCTGCTCACTGATGGCCTGCGGGCCGAGCGCGAGCAGGGCATCACGATCGATGTCGCCTACCGCTACTTCGCCACGCCGAAGCGGAAGTTCATCATCGCCGACACGCCCGGCCACACGCAGTACACGCGCAACATGGTCACCGGTGCCTCGACGGCTGACCTCGCCATCATCCTGATCGACGCCCGCAAGGGTGTGCTGGAGCAGTCGCGCCGCCATGCCTTCTTGGCCACCTTGCTGGGCATCCCGCACCTGGTGCTCTGCGTGAACAAGATGGACCTCGTCGACTGGAGCGAGGAGCGCTTCGAGGAGATCAAGGCCGAGTTCCGTAGCTTCGCCATGAAGCTCGACGTTCCCGACCTCACCTTCATCCCGGTGTCGGCACTCCACGGGGACAACATCGTGGACCGGTCGGCCAACATGCCCTGGTACGAGGGTGGCGCGCTGCTCCACCACCTCGAAGAGGTGCACATCGCGTCGGACCGGAACCTGATCGACGCTCGCTTCCCGGTCCAGTACGTGATCCGGCCCCAGAACCAGACCGACCACGCCACCCACGACTACCGCGGCTACGCCGGGCAGGTGGCGGGGGGTGTCTTCAAGAAGGGCGACGAGGTCGTCGTCCTCCCGTCGGGATTCACGTCCACGATCGCGTCGATCGACACCGCCGACGGCTCCGTGGACGAGGCCTACTCCCCGATGTCGGTCACCCTCCGCCTCGCCGACGAGATCGACATCAGCCGAGGCGACATGATCGCCCGTCGCAAGAACCAGCCCCACATGGGCCAGGACATCGAGGCGATGGTGTGCTGGATGTCCGAGAGCACCTGGCTCCGCAAGGGCGTCAAGCTGGCCATCAAGCACACCACCCGATGGTCCCGAGCGCTCGTCACGGACCTGCAGTACCAGCTCGACATCAACACCCTGCACCGCTACGAAGATGCCGTCGGCCTTGCCCTCAACGAGATCGGGCGAGTGACTCTGCGCACCACGCAGCCACTCTTCTACGACGAGTACCGCCGCAACCGCACCACCGGCAGCTTCATCCTCGTCGACGAGGCCAGCAACACCACGGTCGGCGCCGGCATGATCCTGGCCCCCGCAGAGTGAGCGAGCGTGCGAGCGAACCAGCGACACAGCGACGGGGCATCGCCCGATTCGGTACAGCCGTGATGTCACCACCGACCAAGTCGAATCGATGAGCGAGAACATCACCTGGCACTCCGGGCAGGTGGCTCGGGGGGATCGGCCGTCACGCGGGGCCACGATCTGGCTGACCGGGCTGTCCGGCTCGGGGAAGTCCACGGTGGCTGCGGTCTGCGAAGCGCGCCTGGTGGCCTTCGGGCGAGCCACCTACGTGCTCGACGGCGACAACGTGCGCCACGGGTTGAACGGCGACCTCGGCTTTAGCGCCGCCGACCGAGCCGAGAACGTCCGCCGCGTCGGCCACGTCGCCCGCCTCATGGCTGACGCCGGCCTCGTGGTGCTGGTGCCCCTCATCAGCCCGTATCGGGCCGACCGCGATCTCGTCCGCGAGCTCCATGTCGCGGCGGACCTCCGGTTCCACGAGGTGTTCGTCGACATGCCCATCGAGCTGTGCGAGCAGCGCGACCCCAAGGGCCTCTACGCCAAGGCTCGGGCCGGGGAGATCACCGGCTTCACCGGCATCGACGACCCCTACGAGGCCCCGACGAGCGCAGAGCTCGTGTTGACGCCCGCCGACGGAGACGCCGAGCGCATGGCGGCGCGAGTTCTGGAGCTGGTTCGGTAGTGGGGACGACTACCGGGAGATCGGCTTGTACTTGATGCGGTGGGGCTGATCGGCGTCCACTCCGAGCTCCTTGCGCTTCCAGGCCTCGTACTCGCTGAAGTTGCCCTCGAACCAGCGCACCTGGCTGTCACCCTCGAAGGCGAGGATGTGGGTGGCGATGCGGTCGAGGAACCACCGATCGTGGCTGATGACCACCGCACAGCCGGCGAACGCCTCGAGGGCGTCTTCCAATGAGCGCAGGGTGTCCACGTCGAGGTCGTTGGTGGGCTCGTCGAGGAGGAGAACGTTGGCGCCCAGCTTCAGCATCTTGGCCAGGAGCACCCGGTTGCGCTCCCCACCGGAGAGCAGGCCGACCTTCTTCTGTTGGTCGGAACCCTTGAAGTTGAAGTTGCTGACGTAGGCCCGCCCGTTGACCTCGCGGTTGCCGATCTTCATGAACTCGACGTCGCCGGTGATCTCCTCGTAGACGGTGGCGTCGGGGTCGAGGCTGTCCCGGCTCTGATCGACGTAGGCGAGGTCGACCGTGTCGCCAACCCGGATGGACCCACCGTCAGGCTCCTCCTGTCCGGTGATCATGCGGAACAGGGTCGTCTTGCCGGCGCCGTTCGGGCCGATCACGCCAACGATGCCGGCCGGGGGCAGCTTGAAGGTGAGATCGTCGATGAGCAATCGGTCGCCGTAGCCCTTGTCGACATCGTCCGCCTCGATGACGACCCCACCCAGGCGGCGACCGGCGGGAAGCTGGATCTGCAGCTTGTCCGACCCACGCTCGGCTTCTTCGGCTTCGGCCCGCAGCTTGTCGTAGGCGGCCAGCCGAGCCTTGCCCTTGGCTTGGCGGGCCTTGGGGGCCATGCGGACCCACTCGAGCTCGCGCTCGAGGGTGCGGCGACGGGTGGAGTCGCTCTTGTCCTCGGCGTCGAGGCGAGCCTGCTTCTGCTCAAGCCAGCTGGAGTAGTTGCCCTCGAAGGGATGGCCCTTGCCGCGCTCCAGCTCGAGTATCCAGCGGGCCACGTTGTCCAGGAAGTAGCGGTCGTGGGTGATGGCGACGACGGTTCCGGGGTAGTCCCGCAGGGTGCGCTCCAGCCAGGCCACCGACTCGGCGTCGAGGTGGTTGGTGGGCTCGTCGAGCAGCAACAGGTCGGGCTTCGACAGCAGCAGGCGGCAGAGGGCGACGCGCCGCTTTTCTCCGCCCGAGAGCGGGGCGATCTCGGTGTCACCCGGCGGCAGGCGCAGGGCGTCCATGGCGATCTCGATCTGGCGGTCCAGGTCGGCGGCGCCGGTGGCCTGGATCCGCGCTTCGAGCTCCGCCTGCTCGGCGCCGATCTTCTCGTAGTCGGCGTCGGGGTCGGCGTAGCGCGCCAGCACGGCGTCGTAGCGCTCGAGGAGGCCGGCCACCTCGGCCACGCCGTCCATGACGTTGCCCTTGACGTCTTTGGCCTCGTCGAGGGTTGGCTCCTGCTCGAGCAGACCGACCGAGAAGCCGGGAGACAGGCGAGCCTCACCGGTGAAGCCGTCGTCCAGCCCCGCCATGATCCGCAGGAGCGAGGACTTCCCAGAGCCGTTGGGCCCGATCACGCCGATCTTGGCGCCCGGGTAGAACGAGAGGCTGATGTCCTTGAGAACCTCACGGTCGGGGGGGTGGAACCGGCCCACCTTGTACATCGTGAAGATGAACTGGGCGGCGTTCGACATGAGGGACGACGCTATCGGCGTTCCCCGCCGCTTCGAACCGGCTGGCTAACGGCGTTGGATCGACACGAGGTGGGGGAGGGCCACCACATGGTCGACGTCGCCCGCGACGAGCCATGCCGATCGGGTGGTGCACGACAGCAGCGTGCCCTCGATGGACCCGGCCGCGGTCTGGGCCGCCACTTCGGTACCGATCAGCAGGCGGAGCTCATGCAGCGACACCCCTTCAGTGGGTTCGAGTGCTCGTGCTGCGTCCATGGGCCGCCTCCCTGTGCCGAGAGCTGGGTTCCCAAGGGTCTAGGTCCGGCGGCGAGCTCTGTGGTGGATGCCGGCGCCGGTACGCTGCACCCCGTGGCTGATGACCTCTCTCCCCACGATGACCACTCGAACGACGCCCTGGGTCCGAACGCCTGGCTCGTCGACGAGATGCACGAGCAGTACCTCGCCGATCCAGGCTCGGTGAGTGAGAGCTGGCGCGACTTCTTCGAGGACTACAAGCGCGACGCCGTCCCGCAGACGGTGACCACGCCCGCACCGCCCGCGCCCGCACCGGTGGCGGACGCGCCGGGGCAACCGATCCGAGGCGCCGCCGCCCGCATTGTCACGAACATGGAGGCCAGCCTCAGCGTCCCCACTGCCACCAGCTTCCGGAGCGTCCCGGCCAAGCTGCTTGAGGTCAACCGGCGCGTGATCAACGGGTACCTGGGCCGCACCAGGGGCGGCAAGGTCTCCTTCACCCACCTCATCGGCTTCGCCGTGGTGCGGGCCATCCACGACACCGTCCCGGTGATGAACTCTGCGTACGTCACCGACGCCGAGGGCAAGCCCCGGGTCGTCCGGCACGAGCACGTCAGCCTGGGCATCGCCGTCGACCAGCAGAAGACCGACGGCAGCCGCACCCTGCTGGTGCCCGTGGTGCGCGACGCCGACACCCTCGACTTCCGCGGCTTCTGGGGTGCCTACGAGGAGCTCATCCGCAAGGTCCGCTCCAACAAGCTGAGCCCGGACGACTTCGCCGGCACCACCGTGAGCCTCACCAACCCTGGCACCATCGGCACCCAACAGTCGGTGCCGCGCCTCATGCCGGGCCAAGGCCTCATCGTCGGCGTCGGCAGCCTCGACTACCCCACGGAGTGGAAGGCGGCCGATCCGGTCACCCTCGCTGACCTCGGCGTGTCGAAGGTCATCACGATCAGCTCCACCTACGACCACAGGATCATCCAAGGTGCCGAGTCGGGCCTCTTCCTGAAGAGGGTGGAGGAGCTGCTGCTCGGCGTCGACGGGTTCTACGACGAGGTCTTCCGTGCCCTCGGCGTGCCTTACGAGGCCGTGCAGTGGCGTCGGGACGTCAACCCGATCGACCGTGAGCAGGCCATGCTCGAGAAGCAGATGGCGGTGGCCAACCTCATCCGCGTCCATCGGGTGCGCGGCCACCTCATCGCCGACCTCGACCCGCTCCGGTGGAAGGAACCGGACATGCCCACCGAGCTCGACCCGGCTACCTACGGGCTCACCATCTGGGACCTCGACCGCGAGTTCCTCACCGGTGGCCTGGCCGGCCGCGAGCGGCTACCGCTCGGCGACGTGCTCGGCGTGCTCCGCGATGCCTACTGCCGCACCATCGGCATCGAGTACATGCACATCCAGGATCCGGAGGAGCAGCGCTGGATCCAGGAGCAGGTGGAGGGCGTGGCCCCCGACCTCGCTCTCGATGATCAGCGCTACATCCTGGAGCGACTCAACGCGGCCGAGGCATTCGAGAAGTTCCTCGCCACCAAGTACGTAGGCCAGAAGCGCTTCGGCCTCGAGGGCGCCGAGTCCGCCATCCCCATCCTCGACGCCATCCTGGAGGCGGCCGCCGACGCCGACCTCGACGGCACCGTGATCGGCATGCCCCACCGCGGGCGCCTCAACGTGCTCACCAACATCGTCGGCAAGAGCTACGACCAGCTGTTCAAGGAGTTCGAGGGCCAGGTGGACCCCGACTCGATCCAGGGCTCCGGGGACGTGAAGTACCACCTCGGCCAGGTGGGCAAGTTCGTGGCCCGATCCGGCAAGGACATCACCGTCGAGCTGGCCGCCAACCCCAGCCACCTTGAGGCGGTCGACCCCGTCGTGGTCGGCATGGTCCGGGCCAAGCAGGACGCCATCAACGACCCCGAAGCCTTCTCGGTCCTGCCCATCCTCATGCACGGCGACGCCGCCTTCGCCGGCCAGGGCGTGGTGGCCGAGACGCTCAACATGAGCGATATCAAGGGCTACCGCGTCGGCGGCACGATCCACGTGGTGGTGAACAACCAGATCGGCTTCACCACCACCCCCGAGTCCGCTCGCTCCGGCTTCTACTCCACCGACGTCGCCAAGATCATCCAGGCACCCATCTTCCATGTGAACGGTGACGACCCCGAGGCCTGTGTCCGTGTCGCACGGCTGGCCTTCGCCTACCGGCAGCGGTTCCGCAAGGACGCTGTCATCGACATGGTCTGCTACCGGCGCCACGGCCACAACGAGGGCGACGACCCCAGCTACACGCAGCCGATGATGTACGCCAAGATCAATGAGCGCCGTTCCGTGCGCAAGCTCTTCACCGAGTCGCTCGTGAAGCGGGGCCAGCTGTCGCTCGAGGAGGCCGAAGGCGCCCTCGATGACTTCCAGAAGCGCCTGCAGGTGGCCCTCGACGAGACCCGCCAGACGGCACCAGCCGCCGAGGTGATCGCCAAGGCACCGCCGCCCCCGCTCGGTGTGCTGCCGCACCTCGAGACCGGCGTCTCGCGGGAGGTACTTGACGTGATCTACGGGGCGCTGTTCACCTCACCGGACACCTTCCAGGTGCACCCGAAGCTCCTCAAGCAGTTCGAGGCGCGCGACAAGATGTGGGCCGATGGCGAGGTCGACTGGGCGCTGGCGGAGGCCATGGCCTACGGCTCGCTGCTCCTCGAAGGTAGCGACCTTCGCATCGCCGGTCAGGACACTCGGCGGGGAACCTTCAGCCACCGCCACGCCGTGCTCGTCGATCACACCAACGGCGAAGAGCACGCGCCGCTCGCCCACCTTGGACCCGACCAGGGGAAGTTCTGGATCTACGACTCCCTGCTGTCGGAGTACGCCGCCGTCGGCTTCGAGTACGGCTACTCCGTGGTGGCCAAGGAGACGCTGGTGGTCTGGGAGGCGCAGTTCGGAGACTTCTGGAATGGTGCCTCGACCATCGTCGACCAGTTCGTCGTCTCCGCCGAGGACAAGTGGAACCAGACCGCCGGTCTCGTCCTGTACCTCCCGCACGGCTACGAGGGGCAGGGGCCCGAGCACTCATCCGCGCGGGTCGAGCGGTTCCTCACGCTGTGCGCCGAGGACAACATCCAGGTGGCCAACTGCACCCAGGCGTCCCAGATCTTCCATCTGCTGCGCCGTCAGGTTCGTCGCAGCATTCGCAAGCCTCTGATCATCTTCACCCCGAAGTCGCTGCTGCGGGCCAAGACGATGCGGTCGCCGGTCGCTGAGCTCACGAGCGGCCACTTCCGGGAGACGATCGACGATGCGGGGGTGACGGACCGCAGCGCGGTGCGCCGGGTGGTGCTGACCAGTGGCAAGGTGGGCCACGAGGTCATCGCCGCTCGCGATGCCGCCGGTGCGCCAGTGGCCATCGTGCGCGTCGATCAGCTTTACCCGTGGCCGTTCGACCAGCTGGACGAGATCGTCGCCGGCTACCCGAACGCCAAGGACCTCGTGTGGCTCCAGGAGGAGCCGGAGAACATGGGGGCCTGGAACTTCGTCAAGGGGCGCCTCTACGAGCGCTTCGACGACAGCCATTCGATCCACCGGGTGTCGCGCTACGAGTCGGGCAGCCCGGCGACCGGGTCGCATGCTGTCCACGCCCAGGAGCAGGCCCGGCTCCTCGCCGCCGCCCTCGACCTCTAGCCCAGGGGGAATCCGACTACCTGTTCGAGCTCGGCCAGCGCGGTGGTGGGGTCGACGACCTTGATGGTGGTCATGCCCATGGCGGCCGCCGGCTTGAGGTTCACGCCGAGATCGTCGAGGAACACCACCTCGCCCGGCTTGACGCCGCAGGTCTCGCAGGCCAGCTCGTAGAAGCGGCGGTCGGGCTTGCGAACGCCCACCTTGCTCGACTCGATGATGTGGTCGAACAGCGAGAGCACATCATCGTGGCCACCGGCGCGGGCGTCGGCTGGGAAGTCACCGAAGCTCACCCAGTTGTTGGTGAGGCACGCGGTAACGAGCTGCTCCCGGCAGCGCCGCACTGCCTCGACCATCGCGGGCCGGATCTCCCCGGCCAGCAACGGCATCAGGTCGCGCGCAGCCACCTCGTGGCCCTGCTCACGGCACTCGGCTTCGAAGAGGTCGCAGAACTCGCCGAACGCGACATCGCTGCGCTCGAAGCGGGCCCAGGCGTTCGCGTCGGAGTTCGTCGAGTTGATCGTGCGGATGAAGTTCCGAGGGATCCCCGTCCGCTCCTCGAACTGGTTGAAGGCCTCGAAGGGGCTGGAGAGGATCACCCCGCCGAAATCGAAGAAGGCGGCTCGGATCGGCATTCGCCTACGCAGTGAGGAGGTCCTTGGACAGGGCCTCCCACATGTCCGTGCTCAGCTGGAGTGACGCCACGTCGATGCGCTCGTTGTCGCCGTGGAACATGGCGCCGTAGTCCTCGAAGGACAGGTCGGTGGAGAACAAACCGAAGCCGTACGAGGTGATGCCGAGCCGGCGGAAGAAGCGCGCGTCGGTGGCGCCGACGGTCATGTAGGGGACGATCTTCGATCCGGCGTAGAAGCCCTGGGTGATCCGGGCCATGGAGTCCCACAACGGGGTGTCCATGGGCGACTCGGTGGAGGGGTCGTCCTGAGACGCGATCAGCTCCACCTTGGGAGCGAGGTCGCCGAGGGCTTCATCGAGCATGGCCCGGACCTCGGCTTCGCCGTGACCCGGCAGCGTGCGGATGTCGATCTGCAGGTCGACCCGGTCGGGGATCACGTTGATCTTGGTGCCACCGTGGGCGATGGTCGGGGCGAAGGTGGTGTGGGTGCAGGCGTGGAACTGGCGGGCCATGCCCACCGGCAGCCCGTCGCAGGCCTCCACGAAGGCGTCGGGATCGAGGAGCGGGCCCACCAGCTCCTCCGGGTAGTCCATGCCCTCGAGGAACCTCCGCCAGATGGCGTGGATCTGCGTGGCGGGCTGGTAGGCGGCCAGGCGTTGGACGACCGCGGCGGCCGTGACGAGGGCGTTGTCGGTCTTGTAGGGCTGGGAGCCATGGCCGGGGGTGCCTGACACGCGCAGCTGCGCCCAGAGGCTGCCCTTCTCGGCCACGATCACCGGCAGCTTCAGCCCGGTGGGGCTCGGAATCGGGATGCCGCCCGACTCAGTCACTACGTAGTCGGCGCGGATGGCGTCGGCTTCGTGGTCGACGAGGTGGCCGGCACCGAGGGAGCCGAGCGCCTCCTCGTCCGCCACGGCCAGGTAGACGAGCGTGCCCTTCGGTCGGAAGCCGCGGCGGGCCAGGCGCTTGATGGCCACCGCCATGGAGGCGGTGAGGTTCAGCATGTCGACGGCGCCTCGGCCCCAGACCTCGCCGTCGATCAGCTCGCCGCCGAAGGGATCGTGGCGCCAGCCATCGGGGTTCACGGGGACGACGTCGGTGTGGCCCATGAGCAGCAGCGTGGGCGCGTCGGGGTCGGACCCCTCGATGCGCGTGACCAAGCTCGTGCGCCCGGGCGCGGCCTCGTAGCGCTCGAGCTCGAGACCGTCGCCCTCGAGATAGGTGGCCAACAGGTCGGCGCTGCGCACCTCCTGGCCCGACGCTTCGGTGCCGTCGTTCACGCAGGCGTTGCGGATGAGGTGCTGCAGGAGATCGGTGACCTCGTCTGTCATCGCGGTGACAATACGCGCGCTCCGGCTGTTCATCTCAGTGAATCTGTTGCAACATCCCCCAGTGCAGTGCACTCCTCTGGTTGACTTGCAACCCGGATGACCGTCCAGCACGTCGTCGTCGACGGATCGAACCTCGCTACAGAGGGACGCAGCTTGCCGAGCTTGCAACAGCTCGACGAAGCCGTGCGCGCGTTCCTCGACGAGTTCAAGCCGGTCACGGTCACGGTCGTGGTGGATGCCAGCTTCCCAAACCGCATCGGTGAGTCGGAGCGCGCCACCTTCGAGGAGGCGATCAACGCCGGCGAGGTGATCTCTCCGCCGGCCGGTGTGATCGGGCGCGGCGACGCGTTCCTCCTGCAGATCGCGGATCGCGCTGATGCGGTCGTGCTCTCGAACGACTCCTTCCAGGAGTTCCACGGCCAGTACGGCTGGTTGTTCGACCAGGGTCGTCTCGTCGGTGGCAAACCCGTGCCGCATGTCGGTTGGGTGTTCATGGATCGGTCGCCGGTGCGCGGACCCCTGAGCCGCCGGTCGGTCAGCGATGCCAAGAAGGCGACCAAGAAGGTGAGGCCCGTCGCGGCCGCACCCGTGGCCCCCAAGTCCACCAAGGGCACCACGACGGCCGCCGACAAGTCCTCCGGGCGGGGCGGGCGCGGTCGGGGACGCGCCGCCGATCCGGCACCGGCCAAGAAGGCGGCGCTGGCCGCCGCCGTGTCAGACGACACCGGCTCGGGCCGTCGCCGGCGCGGGCCGGCTGCCGGCGGTGGCGGCGTGGAGCCCTACAACGAGGCCCTCCCGTTCATTGAGTTCGTCTCCGCCCACCCCGTCGGCTCCACGGTCAGCGGGGAGGTGGAGCGCTTCGCATCCCACGGCGCCTACGTCCAGGCGGACGGCGCTCGTTGCTACCTCCCCCTCAAGCACCTCGGCGACCCCGCCCCGCGCAGCGCGCGAGAGGTGCTGAGCCTCGAAACGACCTACACGTTCGTGGTCCATGCGTTCGACACGCCCCGGCGCGGCGTCGACCTGACCATGCCAGATGTCGTGCCTTCGGGTGCGGCAAGCGATCCCGTACAACCGACAGAGGAGGAACGGGTGGCACCAACAAAGAAGAAGGCAGCAGCCAAGAAGGC
>Ga0136633_1000360_pt1 | contig 34700 bp, 36 predicted proteins | sample AntDrymeUQ832206_2_FD_105494 | JGI IMG/M metagenome (GOLD analysis project Ga0136633, IMG submission 105494) | Polar desert sand microbial communities from Dry Valleys, Antarctica - metaG UQ83 (22.06) | ecosystem: Environmental > Terrestrial > Soil > Desert | place: Antarctica: Dry Valley... | reverse complement strand
GTCAGGACATGGGTGATCATCGGGTCGATCTCAATCTTCCCCGACATATACCAGTCGACGATCTTCGGTACGTCGGTACGCCCCTTCGCCCCGCCGAACGCGGTGCCGCGCCAGTTGCGCCCCGTCACGAGCTGGAACGGGCGGGTGGCGATCTCCTTGCCCGCCTCGGCGACGCCGATGATGATCGAGGTGCCCCAGCCGCGATGGCAGCATTCCAGCGCGGTCCGCATCACGTCGGTATTGCCAGTCGCGTCGAAACTATAGTCTGCGCCCCCGTCGGTCAGCTCCAGCACCTTCGCGATGGTTTCGTCGCGCGACAGGCCCTTGCCGTTGATGAAGTGCGTCATGCCGAAGCGGCGGCCCCACTCCTCACGGTCGGGATTGATATCGACGCCGATTATCCGGTCCGCGCCGACCAGCTTCGCGCCCTGGATGACGTTGAGGCCGATGCCGCCGAGGCCGAAGACGACGACATTCTCGCCCGCCTGGACCTTCGCCGTGTTGACCACCGCGCCGACCCCGGTGGTGACGCCGCAGCCGATATAGCAGCTGGTCTGAAAGGGCGCGTCGGCGCGGATCTTGGCGACCGCGATCTCCGGCAATACGGTGAAGTTCGAGAAGGTCGAGCAGCCCATATAATGGAAGATGGGTTGGCCCCGGTAGCTGAAGCGGCTGGTGCCGTCGGGCATCAATCCTTTCCCCTGCGTGGCGCGGATCGCGGTGCAGAGGTTGGTCTTGCCGGAGAGGCAGGATTTACACTGCCGGCATTCGGGCGTGTAGAGCGGGATGACATGATCGCCGGGCGCCACCGAGGTGACGCCGGCGCCGACCTCCCGCACCACGCCCGCCCCCTCATGGCCGAGGATCGACGGGAAGATGCCCTCGGAATCGAAGCCGTCGAGCGTGTAGGCATCGGTATGGCAAATACCGGTCGCCATGATCTCGACCAGCACTTCCCCAGCCTTGGGGCCTTCCAGATCGAGCTCGACGATTTCGAGCGGCTTCTTCGCTTCAAAGGCGATTGCGGCGCGGGTTTTCATGATGGCGCGCTTAGGGCGGGCAAGGGCCGTGCGGCAAGCCCGCTGGCCGCGCGGGCCCCGTGCGACACGCGCATTGCGATCTTCACGAAGTTCATGACTTTCACACGGAATCGCGGGGGGTCCTGTAACCTTTGGCGGCGTTCGCGCGGCGCAGCGCCAGCGCCGGCGTGGCTGAACGCGCGTAGCCAGCCCATCGAGTGCTGTTGAGTTCTCTGCATGGTGCGGAACATAACGCAGACGGAGCGTGTAGGAAAATCGATCGCGCGTCTGGTGCCGGTGGTGGCTGCACCGACTATCATGAGGCCGGTTTAGGCCGGTCACTCGGACAAGAATCAGTTTTCGGAAGTGCAGGGTTCCGATCCGATGTAGATTGTCGCGTAGCGGTTGCTGGCTTCTGCAACTTCGTCGGCGGTTTCGACCAACGGACGCTCCTCGCCAAGGGCACGGACGATCACAAAGCCTGGTTCGAATCCTCTTGTAATCAGCTCTCGCCTGACAAGCTCTCCTCTCCGACGCGAAAGGCGCAGATTGTAAGCGCTCGATCCTACCCGGTCGGCGCTCGCAACAATGCAGACCGCATCAACTCTCGCGCCGGTTTCGGCCTGATAGGTCCGAACCGAGTTCACGGCATAATCGAGAGTGTTGTGCTCGTAAGGCCGGAGGCTGGCGCTATCAGTTGCAAACCAAATCGTGGGCGGTCCGCTTGCCATCGCGGGCGTCGAAAGTGCGGCGGCCACCAAGGGAATGAGCAAAGCAAGGCGCATCGTCGTCGTTCTACGTCCCCCGCGTGTCCCCGAAAAGGTGGATATGCAGCCGGTCTGACACGCCGTAGCCGCGGGCCAGCACGGCATCCGCCAGCACCGCGCCCCGCTCAATCAGGGTTTCGCTGTCGGTGCCTTCGGGCATGATCATGATGCGTGACGTTGGGATCGCGTGGCGTTGGGCGAGGGCGGCGACTTCGTCGAGGTCGGCGGGGGTGCGGGCGACGAATTTGAAGACCGCTTTATCGAGCGCGGCGAAGGCCACGAGTGGCGTGGCGCGCAGGGCAAGAGCTGGGACGTTGCCGCTGTGGGCGAGCTTGGGGGAGACCATGAAGAGGTCCGCCAGTTCGGCGAGGCGCGGATCGGGCGGGATCGAGCCGTTGGTCTCGATCTCGACGAGGAGCCCGGCCTGCTTCAGCCGCCCGGCGAGCGCGATCAGACCGGCTATCTGGGCGAGCGGCTCGCCGCCGGTGATCACCACGCCTTCGGCCGGCAGCGCGAGCGCGGCGGCGGCGACCGCCTCGACGTCCATCTCGATCGTTTCGGCCGCCTGATCGAACTTGGGCGCGCGCTCGTGCGGCCACTTCGTGCCCTGCCAGTTCCAGGTGTAAGGTGTGTCGCACCAGACGCAGTGCAAATTGCAGCCGGAGAGGCGGACGAAGGTGCGCACCTGCCCCGCGCTCCGCCCCTCGCCCTGGATCGAGCGGAAGATTTCCGGCTGGCCCGGCGCGCGGGTAGCGATGCGGAGGAGGGGTGAGGGCATCTCTGAACCCTTACCTCATCGAGTCACCGCGGCGGAAGCCGAGGCCCATGAACTCAGATTGGCTAGTGAAGACGAAGGAGCTTGCGCGTCGCTTCGTCGCACAGTGTTCATGGGTCCCGGCTTCCGCCGGGATGACTCATCAGGGCGTTTCGAACCGCCCGGCGCGCGGGCGGCGATGCGGGGATGGGGCATTTCGGGAGTCACCTACCCCAAGGAGTCACCCCGGCGGAAGCCGGGGCCCATGAACTCAGATTGGCTAGTGAAGGCGAAGGAGCTTTGCGCCTCGCTTCGTCGCACAGTGTTCATGGGTCCCGGCTTCCGCCGGGGTGACTCGTGGGGTTAGAAGCAGCGGATGGCCGGACATTTCTACATCCTCGCGAGCCGTATGCACGGGACGCTCTATGTCGGATGCACGACAGACTTGCCGAATCGCATTTACGAACATCGCGAGGGTCTCGTGCCGGGATTTACCGCGAAATATGGCGTGAAGCGGCTCGTTTATGTCGAAACCTACGACGACATTGCGGACGCGATCGTGCGGGAGCGGCGCGTGAAGGAGTGGAAGCGCGACTGGAAAATCCAGCTGATCGAAAAGAACAATCCGTTCTGGGAGGATTTGGCCGTGTCCTTGATTGGATTCGAGCCGCTCCCTCGCTGATTTCTATGATCCCAGCAGGAAGCGCCTGATCCACCCTCCTACCCGCGCATTGTCATTGGGCGAGTGGAGGGAGGCGATCGCGGCGTCGGGGTCGGGCACAACGTCGTAGCGCTCCCGGATCAGGGCCTGGGCGAAGTCCGGCTCAAATTCCGGGTGGAACTGGAAGGAGATGGCCGGACGGTCGCGCCAGGCCAAGCCGGCGAAGGGCGTGAAGGGGGAGGCGGCGATGACCGTGCTGCTGGGCGGCTGGACGATCACCTGATCCTGGTGCGAGGCAGGGATTGAGACGGAGGGCGCGTCGTCCATCCAAAGCGCGCGATGGACGATCGAATAAGTGTGGAGCCCCGCGCCCCAGCCTTTCTCCGATTTCACGACCTGCCCGCCCAGCGCCTCGGCCATGATCTGGTGGCCGAAGCAGATGCCGACCAGCTTCTGGCCCCGCGCGGCGCGGATGAAATCCGTCAAGGGTGCGAGCCACGGGAGTTGCTCATAGACCCCGGCGGGCGAGCCGGTGATCAGATAGGCGTCGTGATCATCCGGCGATGCGGGAAGCATCCCGGCCTCGGCATCGTAGCGCGCATAGTCGAAATCCGGCCCGAGCAGGCGCTCGAACATCGCCGGATAATCGCCGAAGCGGCCGGCGAGATCGCCCGGCGGCTTGCCGGTTTCGAGAATGGCAAACTTCACGCCTCTCGCCGGGCCCGCTTGGCGGCGATGCGCAGGCGCAGCGCGTTGAGGCGGATGAAGCCGGCGGCGTCGCGATGGTCGTAGCCGGACTGGCCTTCCTCGAAGGTGACGAGATCCTGATCGTAGAGCGAGAGCGGGCTTTCCCGGCCGATCACGGTGGCATTGCCCTTGTAGAGCTTCATGCGGACGGTGCCGCTGACATGCTCCTGGCTCTTGTCGATCAGCGCCTGCAGCATCTCGCGCTCCGGCGCGAACCAGAATCCGTTATAGATCAGCTCCGCATAGCGGGGCATGATCGAGTCCTTCATATGCATCGCGCCGCCGTCGAGCGTGATTGATTCGATGCCGCGATGGGCGGCGAGCAGGATCGTGCCGCCGGGCGTTTCGTAGACGCCGCGCGACTTCATGCCGACGAAGCGGTTCTCGACCAGATCGAGGCGGCCGATGCCATTGTCGTGGCCATATGTGTTGAGCGCGGTCAGCAGGATGGCGGGCGACATCCGCTCGCCATTGATGGCGACCGGATCGCCTTTCTCGAACTCGATGGTGATGATCGTCGGCGTGTCCGGCGCGTCCTCGGGAGAGATGGTGCGCTGGTGGACATATTCCGGGGCCTCGACCGCCGGGTCTTCCAGCACTTTGCCCTCCGATGAGGAATGGAGGAGGTTGGCATCGACCGAAAAGGGGCTTTCGCCGCGCTTGTCCCTGGCGATCGGGATCTGGTGCTTCTCGGCGAAGTCGATCAATTGCTCGCGGCTTGCATATTCCCATTCCCGCCAGGGGGCGATGACGCGGATGTCGGGCTCGAGCGCATAATAGCCAAGCTCGAAGCGGACCTGATCATTGCCCTTGCCGGTGGCGCCGTGGCAGACCGCGTCGGCGCCGACGGCCCTCGCGATCTCGATCTGGCGCTTGGCGATCAGCGGCCGGGCGATCGAGGTGCCGAGCAGATATTGCCCCTCATAAAGCGTGTTCGCGCGGAACATCGGAAAGACATAGTCGCGGACGAACTCCTCGCGCAGATCGTCGATGAAGATGTTCTCCGGCTTGATGCCGAGCAGCTCGGCCTTGGCCCTCGCCGGCTCGACCTCCTCGCCCTGGCCGAGATCGGCGGTGAAGGTCACGACCTCGGCGCCATATTCGGTCTGCAGCCACTTCAGGATGATCGAGGTGTCCAGCCCGCCCGAATAAGCGAGGACGACTTTCTTGGGATTACCGGTCATGTGGTTTTCCTTAGGCCGTTCCCCGGCGAAGGCCGGGGTCCAGGAGCGCCGCTAGGCGCTTGCGGGGAGGTTAGTAAAAGTGTCCGGCTTACGCCGCCTGGGCCCCGGCCTTCGCCGGGGAACGGCAAGTTCGCGTCACGCATATTCTTCCTGTGCTTGGCCCATCATCTTCTCGAAGCGGCGGAGCAAGGCGGGGATGGCGACGCCGTCCCGCACCGCCAGGAACAAGGTATCGTCGCCGGCGATCGTGCCGGCGATCTCGACGACATCCCTATGATCGATCGCCGAGGCGACGAGATGCGCGGAGCCGGGCGGGGTGCGGATCACGATCATCTGCCCGGCGGCCTCGATCGACACCGCCCATTCGCGCAGGATGCGGGCGAGGCGGCCTGCTTCCCAGTCACGCCCGCCGAGCTGATCGGGAAGGGCGTAGCGGAGCGCCCCGCCCTGCTTGACCTTCACCGCGCCGAGCTGATCGAGGTCGCGGCTGACCGTCGCCTGGGTGACCGGGAAGCCCAAAGCGGCGAGACGGGCGGTGGCGTCCTCCTGGCTCGCAATCTCGCCGGCGCGCAGCAGATCGGCCAGCGTCCGCAATCGTCGCTCGCGCGCGTCCGTCATCGCACCACCCAGGCCAGCGCGCCGCGCGCCGCGTGCATGCGGTTCCCGGCCTGCCGCCAGATCGCGCTCTTTGGGCTTTCCATGACGGCGTGCGTGACTTCCTCGCCGCGCCGGGCGGGGAGGCAGTGGAAGAACCAGGCGTCGTCCGCCTTGGCCATCAGCGCTTCATTGACCTGATAGGGCGCAAGCGCCGCATTGCGCGTTGCCGCCTCGGCGTCCTGGCCCATCGAGACCCAGACGTCGGTATAGACGAAGCGTGCGCCCTTCACCGCCTCGGCGGGGTCTGTGGTCTGGCGGACGCCGTCCGGCGCGTCGCTCAGCTGATAGCCTTCGGGACTGGCGAGACTCAGCTCGGCGCCGACCCGCACGCAGGCCTCGGCGAGCGAGCGGGCGACATTGTTGTCGGCGTCGCCGACATAGGCGATCTTGAGCCCCTTGAGTGCCCCGGCCAATTGTTTCATGGTTAAAATATCGGCCAGAGCTTGGAGCGGATGTTCCTTGTCCGACAACAGGTTAACCACGGGAATTGAGACCGATCCCGCCATCCGGTTGAGGTGGCCGTGGTCCATCACCCGCGCCGTGATCACGTCATGATAGCAGGCGAGGGTGCGCGCGACGTCCTCGGCCGTCTCGCGCGTGTCGATGCCGACTTCGTCCTTCTGGATGTAGACCGGATGGCCGCCCAGCTGCACCACCGCCATCTCGGTCGAGTTGCGGGTGCGCGCCGAAGGCTTCTCGAAAACCAAAGCGACACCCTTGCCGGCGAGGGGCGCGCCGAGATCGGTCGCCTCCGCCAGAGCCAGCACTTCGGCGATGCCGTCGCTGCCGAGATCGGCGATGGTCAGCAAATTGGTCATGCCGCCTCCTTGAGCACCATCGTGCCGATGCCCTTGTCGGTGAGAATCTCGATCAGCAGGCTGTGCGGCGTGCGGCCATCGATGATGTGGGCCGATCCGACGCCGCCTTCGACCGCGTCGGCGCAGGCGCGCAGCTTCGGGATCATGCCGGCGCTCACGCTTTCGTGGGCGATCCGTTCGCGTAGCTCGGCGGCGGTCAGGCGCGGGATCAGGCTGCTCTCGTCCTTGGGATCGGCGAGCAGGCCGGGGGCGGCGGTGAGATAGACGATCTTCTCCGCCTGCATCGCCACCGCGATCGCCATGGCGGCTTCGTCGGCATTGATATTGTAGGGCTGGCCGGAAGGATCGGCGCCCACCGTCGAGACGACGGGTGCGAGGCCCTGGTCGAGCAGGCCGTGCAGGCGCTCGGCGCGAACCTGGGCGACGTCGCCGACGAAGCCCAAGGCGGGGTCGCGCGGGCGGGTGATGAGCAGGCCGCCATCCTCGCCCGCCACCGCGACGGCGACGGGATCGTCGGGCGATTCCTTGTTGATCGTCGAGACGAGGTTGCGGCTGACTTCGCCGACCAGCACCATGCGGACGATCCGCAGCGTCTCTGCATCGGTCACACGCAGGCCATCGCGGAACTCCGGCGTCTTGCCCATCTGCTTCATCAGCGCATCGACCTGCGGCCCGCCGCCATGGACGAGGACGCAGCGCACGCCGACGCTGCGCAGCAGCAGCACATCCTGGGCGAGCGCGCGATCGAGCGCGGCGTCGATCGCCGCGCCGCCCAGTTTCACCACCACGGTCTTGCCGCGGAAGCGCTGGATATAGGGCAAAGCCTCGACGAGGATCTGCGCGGTAAGGGCGGGGCTGGCGCTCATGATGTGACCGAATTTTCCTTGATGTAGCCGGGGCCGAGATCGATGCCGATCACTTGCGCGGATCCCGCGCCGACGCCGAGCCCGACCTCGATCTCGATCCGTTCATTGGCCATATGCGCGGCAACGGCTTCATGATCGTGATCGATCTCGACGCCGCCTTGCGAGACGGTGACGCCGCCATAAGCCACGGCCGATTTGTCACTGTCGAACGCGACCCCGGCCGAGCCGGCGGCGCCGAGCAGCCGGCCCCAATAGGGGTCGGAACCGTACCAGGAGCATTTGACGAGATTGTTCTCGGCAATGTTCTTCGCGGCGGCACGCGCCTCGGCGTCGCTGGCCGCGCCGGTGACCGTCAGCATCACCATCTTGGTCATGCCCTCGGCGTCCTTCGCCATTTGCAGAGTCAGCGATTCGCAGACCTTGTTCAGCGCATCGGCGAATTCGGCCAGGTCGGCCGGGCCGCCGCGGCCGTTGGCGAGCAGGATGACGGTGTCGTTGGTCGAGGTGGCGCCATCGACGTTGAGGGTGTTGAAGGTGCGGTCCGCCGCGTCCTTCAGCATGCGCTGGAGGTCTTCGCGGGGCAGGTCTGCGTCGGTGGTGAGGTACGCAAGCATCGTCGCCATGTTGGGCGCGATCATGCCGCAGCCCTTGGCCATACCGCCCAAGGTAAAGGTCGAGCCCTTCACTACCGCCTCCTTGGCGACGTGATCAGTAGTGAGGATGCCTTTGGCCGCGTCCTCGCCGCCCTCGACCGAGAGCTTCTTCGCAAGCTTGGGCGTCGCCTTCAGGATCAGGTCCATTGGCAAGGCCGTGCCGATGATGCCGGTCGAGGAAACGAGGACATCGCCCTTGTCGATGCCCAACGCCTCGGCTGCCGACGCGCTCATCGCCTCGGCGTCGGCCATGCCCTTGGCGCCGGTGCCGGCATTGGCGTTGCCCGAATTGACGATGATCGCCGCCGCCTTGCCACCGTTCGCCGCCAGCCGCGCGCGATCGAGCACAACCGGCGGCGCGACGAACTTGTTCTGCGTGAAGACGGCGACCGCGGTCACCGGCTTGCGGTCGTCGGTGGCGATCAGCGCCATGTCGTGGCGTTTTTTCTTGATCCCGGCATGGCAGCCGGCGGCGACGAAGCCCGGCGCGGCGGTGACACTCATGGCCAAACTCCGACACGGGGCAGTCCGGCCGTCTCGTCGAGGTCGAGCATCAGATTGGCGCACTGGATCATCTGGCCGGCGGCCCCTTTCACGAGATTGTCGATGGCCGCGATGGCGAGGACCCGGCCGGTCCGCGCATCATAGCGCGCGGTGAGATAGACGGCGTTCGAGCCGAGCGTCCACTTGGTCGAGGGCGGCTGTTCGGAAACCTGGACGAACGGTTCGCCCGCATAGGCCTCGGCGAGCGCGGCGAGCGGGTCGCACGGTCCCTTGGCGATCGCGGTGCAGGTCGCAAGGATGCCGCGGTTCATCGGCGCGAGGTGCGGCGTGAAGAGGATCTTGCCGCCCAGCGCCATCTCCATTTCGGCGGTGTGGCGGTGGTTGAGCAGGCCGTAAGCCGAGAAATTCTCGTCGACGCTGTTGAAATGAGTGCTGTCCTTCAGCCCCTTGCCGGCACCACTGACGCCCGAAGCGGCGTCGATGTTGATCGTTTCCGGCTCGATCAGATCGAGCAGGGGCTTGAGCGCGAGGATCGCGGACGTGGGGTAGCAGCCGGCGGCGGCGACCGCCTTCGCCGTTCGGATCGCATCGCGATGCAGCTCGGGGATGCCGTAGACGAAGCGGCCGAGCAGCTCCGGCGCTTGATGCGGCTCGCCATACCAGCGCGCGTAATCCTCGGCGTCATTGAGGCGGAAATCTGCGCCGAGATCGACGAAGGGAATTCCGCGCGCGAGGATGTCGGCGGCAAGCGCCTGCGACTGGCCGTGGGGGAGGGCCGCGAAAACGAGGCCGACGTCATCGAGCGCGCCCGGCTCGAAACGCTCGACCGTCAGCCCGGGATAGGCCAAAGCGAGATGGGGATGAACCGCCGCCAGGCTCTGGCCGGCCTGACTGTCGCCGAACAGCCGTGCCGGGCGCAGGCCGGGATGGCCAGCGCAAAGTCGGAGCAGCTCCGCGCCGACGAAACCGGATGCGCCAAGAATCGCAACATCGATCATCTCAGAACTATGCATCCAAATGCATGATTATGCAATACGACACATAAAAGAAAACGCCCCGGATCAGCCGGGGCGCCCCCATACCGTCCTGAAGACTACGGGCTCGAGGGGCCGTCGTCGCCGGAAAGCTCGATGATGCCCCAAACGATCAGGCCAAGCGCGATCGCGGCCAGGATCCAGGCGGTGGTGCCAACCAGCTCGTTCGCACCCTGGACGTCGGCACCAGCGCGCGAAACGGCCGGAGCGCTGGCGGGCGCGGACTGGGCGATGGCGGCGCTAGGCGCGACGACCATCGAAATCGCGGCAAGCGCCGCCAGTTTCTTCGAAAGCATTACATGACTCCCTGAATGCTGAATTCCGCAACGCAAGTTCCGGACAGTTGCTCCATAGACAGGCAATTGTGACAATTGCAAGGCCTCAAGGAAGAAAGGCGGAGCTTTTCAGTCCGATTCCGACCTCAGGCCCACTCTGCAAGCACGTTTGCGAGCACTTCGAGCGGCATGTCGCCGCCGCGCAACACCCTGTCGTGAAACGTTTTGAGGTCGAAACGACTGCCAAGACGGGCCCGCGCGTCCTCGCGCAGCCGCAGCATCTCGTTATGACCGATTTTATAGCTGCAGGCCTGGCCGGGCCAGACGACATAGCGCTCGACCTCGCTGGTCGCCGAGATCGGATCGAGTCCGACTTCCTCGGTGAAGTAGCGAATCGATTGTTCGCGGCTCCAGCCCTTGGCGTGCATGCCGGTGTCCATGACGATCCGCGCGGCGCGGTACATGAAGCTCTGGATGCGGCCGATCCGCGCGACCGGGAAATCGTCATAGGCGCCCGCTTCGTCGGCGAGCTGTTCGGCATAAAGACCCCAGCCTTCGCCATAAGCGGGAATGCCGATATTGCGGTGGAGCAGCGGGATCGCCTGGTTCTCCAGGACGATCGAGCCCTGCCACAAATGGCCCGGAATGCTTTCATGATATGTCAGCGTCGGCAACGCCCATTTCGGCCAGATGCGGGTATCGACGAGGTTGATGTAGAAAGCGCCGGGCCGCGAGCCGTCGAGGCTCGGGCCCTGCGCATAGCCGCGCGGGGCGCCCGCCTCGATCGCCACCGGCACCCGCTTGATCTCCATCGGTGAGGTCGGGATGGTGTTGAAATAGTCCGGCATGCGGGCGCGGATGGCGGCCATCTGCCGATTCAGGTCGGCGAGAAGCTCAACGCGGCCGGCGTCATTGTTCGGATAGAGGTAGCGTTCCTGCACCCTCAGCTCGTTGATCCGCGCGCCGACGGTGCCGCGCGTCAGGCCCTCGCGGCGGAGTAAGGGATCGACCTGGGCAGTGAGCTCGGCCATTTGCGCGAGGCCGATCTCATGCGCCTGATCGGGCGTCAGGCTCGTGCTGGTATGGAAGCGCAGGCACTGCGCATAGAAACGCGCGCCATCCGGCAGGCCGCCCGCAGCGGGACTGACGCCGGCGCCGCGCCGCAGGCCGGCAAGGTGCGCAAGCTGCCGGTCGAGCGAGCCGGCGAGGCGGCCATCGACGATCGCCGTCGCCTGCGTCTCCCAATCGCCGGCGATATTCTTCTCACGGGCGCGGCGGACGAGCGACTGGACGAGGCTCGCCTGACGGCCGCGCTCGGCACGCAAATTGCGGGTCTGGGTCAGCGTCTTGTCGAGAATATAAGCGGGCGGCACCACACCGCTGCCGGCATCGGCGCGCGACTGCTCGACCTCAAGATCGATATTGCGGGAAAAGGCCTCGAGCCGGGAAATATAGGCGTCGCAATCGGCGCGACTGTCGATGCGATGCTGGCTGTCGAGGAAATCGGGGACCGACTGGTAGGAGCCGGTGAGCTGCGAGATGACATAGGGGATCGGGTAGCCCGAGAAATTCCCATAAGGGATCGAAACCGCCTCGCTGACCCGGTCGCCGAGCCACAAGGCGGTGTCGAGCCAGGCGCGCTCCTGGCCCACGAGCGCGGCGCGATTGATGCGGCGCAGGCGCGGCAAATGATCGAGCAAGGCCTGATAGCCGCCGGCCTTGCCGGACGGCCCGGACATGCCGAGGCGGCTCCTGAGGAAGGCGCGCTCGCCGGTGTCCAGGCCGAGCCCGGTCGCCGTCTCCGGCGAGGCGCGGAGCATGCCTTCGAAAATGCTGTCGTAGAGCGCGCGGGCCGAGGCGGTGGGGGAGCCGGGTGCCATCCCGGCGCAACCGGTGAGTGCAAAGGCGCCTGCCGCCGCCGAACTCATCAAAAATTGGCGGCGATCGAGAGTCATCATGTCATTATCCTCACGGTTCCTGACGGTGGATGCGCCCCCGCGCCATCACGAAGTTCATCTGCCTGAGCGCGCCGACATCGGTCAGCGGATCGTCGCGCACCGCGATGATGTCGGCGACCCGGCCGGCCTCGATCGTGCCCGCCTCGCTGGCGAGGCCGAGCAGATCGGCGGCGTTGACGGTGGCGGCCTGGATCGCGGTCATCGGCGTCATGCCGTTGGCGACCATCAGCAGGAATTCGTCGGCATTGCGGCCGTGCAGGGAAACGCCGGCATCCGTGCCGAAGGCGATGCGGACGCCGGCCGGGATGGCGCGGCGAAGCGCCTGGCCGGTGACGCCGATCCGCCATTCGATCTTCTGCCGGACCTCGCCGGTATAGGCGTTGGGGTTGGCGCGCAGCCGCTCGATATAGCCGTTCACGGTCGAAAGGGTGGGGACGTAATAAGCAGTGCCGGCGCGGAACAGGCGCAGGCTCTCATCGTCGATCAGCGTCCCATGCTCGATCGAGTCCGCACCCGCTCGGAGCGCGATGTTGACCCCGTCGGCGCCATGGGCGTGCACCGCGACGCGCTTGCCATAGAGGTGGGCTGTCTCGACGATCGCGCGCACCTCGTCCTCGAACATCTGCGCGCCGAGGCCGAGGCCGATGCGGCTGTTGACGCCGCCGGTGGTGGCGATCTTGATGACATCGACGCCGCGCGCGATCTGGCGGCGGACGGCGCGACGGCAATCGTCGGGACCGTCGCAGGTGCTGCCCGAGGCGCGCAGGATTTCGTGGAAATCCTCCCGCATCCCGAGCGTCTCGTCCATATGGCCGGCGGTGGTCGAAAGGCTGGTGCCGGCGTCGATGATGCGCGGACCCACCGCCCAGCCGCGCGCGATCGCATCGCGCAGGCCGAGCGTTACGCCGTCGCCCGAGCCCAAATTGCGGACCGTCGTGAAGCCGGCGTCGAGCGTCCTGCGGGCATTGAAGGCGGCCTCCTGCGACCGCAGCGCGACGCTGTCGGTAACGCCGGCGAGCTGGCCCTCGATGCCGGCGCGGTCGCTGTCGAGATGGACATGGCTGTCGATCAGGCCGGGAAGGACGAAGCGATCGCGCAGATCGATCAGCTGCGCGCCTTCGGGAGCGGGAACGAAGCCGTCCTGCACCGCCTCGATCCGCCCGGCGCGGACGATGATGCTGGCGTTGCGGCGCGGCGGGCGGCCCGGCCGGTCGAGCAAGGTGCCGGCGTGGATGACGAAAGTGGTCTGGACCGGCGCGGCGGGGATGGGCGGCGGCGCCGCGCCGGGCGGGTAGGTCTGGGCGGTCGCGCCGACCCCCACAAAAAGGGTGAAAAGGAGCGTGACGATCGCCGGAAAGCGCATGCGTTGATTCCCTGATGGAGGCCGGCGCGACGATAGAGGTTTCGGCCGCCGCGCCAATCCCTCATCTCGGCGCAGCGAACAGGGTGAACGGGGCATTTTTGTTGCGGTGCCGCAACAGGGTCGGGGAAATCCGGGTCGTTAACCTTTGTCCGCCTGTTTTCGCACCGCAGCAAAGCCTATCCTGCGCGCTGCACCGCCAAAGCAACAAGGGGTAAGATCATGGGTGTCACCGTCGCCAGCTTCCGCAAACATGTCGCCGCGCCGGCCGCGTCGCTGCTCGCCCTGACGATCGCCGCCCCGGCCTTCGCGCAGGGCAGCGCCGTAGCGCAGAATGACGATCAGACGATTGTCGTCACCGCGACCTTGCGCGAATCCTCGCTGCTCGAAGTGCCTTTCTCGATCAACGCCCAGACGGAGGCGGACATCCAGCGCTCGGGCGCGACGACGGTCGAGGATCTGGCCCGCAACGTTGCCGGCCTCAGCATCCAGAATCTCGGGCCGGGCCAGAGCCAGGTCTCGATCCGCGGCGTTTCCGCCGGCCAGGTCGTGCGCGATCAGCCCGGCGTGAAGGAGCAGGTCGGCGTCTATCTGGACGATAGCGCGATCTCTCTCTCGCTCTTCACGCCCGATATCGACCTGTTCGATCTCAACCGCGTCGAGACACTGCGCGGGCCGCAGGGCACCCTGTTCGGCTCCGGCTCGGTCGGCGGCACGCTTCGCTACATCACCAACCAGCCCGAGATCGGCCGCACCGAGGGGATGATCGAGGCCTATATCAATCTGGTCGATGGCGACGATTTCGGCGGCGCGCTGCGCGGCATGATCAACGTGCCGCTCGGCGACAGCGCCGCCTTGCGCGCGGTCGCCTACCATACTGAATATGGCGGCTTCATCGACGCGCTCGGGCCGGCGGGCGGCGAAGACGTCAATGGCGGCCGGCGCACCGGCGGCCGGCTGGCGCTGCGCTTCGAGCCGACCGAGAACATCACGATCACGCCGCGCGTCCTCTATCAGGAAATCCGCGCCAGCGGTTTCAACCGGCAGGAAGTCTATAACCTCTACGCCAACCCGTTCACCAACGCCGCCGCGCCGGGCGGCCGCGCGCCGGTGACCTTCCGGGAGCGGGAGCAATATCTGTTGCTGCGTGAGGCGTTCGAAGATCAGACCTTCCTCGCCGATCTGACCGCCAGCGTCGATTTCGGCCCGCTCACCCTCACTTCCGTGAGCACTTATATCGACCGCGATATCCTGGTCAGCCGCGACGCCAGCGCGCTCACCGGCTCGGTCTCGGTGGACTTGGGCTTCCCGGCCGCAGGGGTGCTGCTTCCGTCCAACCTGGTCGATACGACCGATCTGCAGACCTTCACTCAGGAGGTTCGCCTCTCTTCAAGCGAAAGCGGCCCGTTCCAGTGGCTGATCGGCGCGTTCTACTCGGACGTGAACCGCTTCTACCGGCAGCGCCTTCCCACTCCGGGCTATGATGCGTTCACCGATGCGCGATTCGGGGCGGGCACCTCGGCGGCGGTGGCGAACGGCTTCCCCCTCAACTCGCCCTATAATGCCGATCTGCCGTACGACATAAGGCAGACCGCCATCTTCGGCGAGGCGAGCTATGAGTTCGGCAGCCTCACCGCGACGGCCGGCGGTCGCTATTACGATTTCTCCGAAGAGCGCCGGTTCACTTCCGGCGGCCTGTTCTCCAACGGCGATAACCGCAACGACCGCACCGAATCGTCGGGCTTTTCACCGCGCTTCATCCTGAGCTGGGACGCGGCCGACAATGTCCGGGTTAACGCCCAGGCCTCGAAGGGCTTCCGGCTGGGCGGCGTCAACGATCCGCTCAACATTCCGCTCTGCACTCCAGCGGATCGGGCGATCTTCGGCGGCTTCCAGGATTATGACGACGAGTCGCTGTGGAATTACGAAGTAGGCGTTCGCGCCCAGCGCCGCGGCCTCAGTTTCGCCGCCGCCGCTTTCTACACCGATATCAGCAACCTGCAGGTAACGCTCGATGCCGGCTCCTGCTCGTCACGCGTCGTCTTCAACGTGCCTGAAGCGCACACGATGGGCGTCGAGGCGGAGTTGACGGCCAATGTTGCGGAAGGCTTCAACATCGGGATCAGCGGCTCGATCCTCGAATCCGAGTTCGATTCGACGGTCCGGGACGGCTCGGGCGCTGTGATCGGTGGCATCCGCGAGGGCAACCGCCTGCCGAGCGTTCCGAACTTCCAGATCTCGGCCAATGCGAGCTATGAATTCCCGGTGGCGGAGAATGCGAACGCTTATGTCGGCGCGTCCTTCCAGCATGTCGGCAGCCGCTACACGCAGCCGAGCGACCAGGAGAATAATCCGCGCAGCTTCGTCTCCGGTCTGCCGTTCGGCGGTGCGACCGGGGCCAACGCAACGGTCGTCGACCTCAAATTGCCGTCCTACAATTACGTCAACCTGAGCGCCGGTGTGGATTGGGACAATGGCTGGGGCGCGATGCTCTACGTCACCAATCTGTTCGACGAAAACGCCTTGCTCTCCTTCGACCGCGAGCGCGGCGGCCGGGCGCGCCTTGGCTTCAATGTCGGCCAGCCGCGCATCATCGGCCTCACCGTTCGCCGCCGGTTCGGCGGCCGATAGCGATTGACCTCGCCCTCCCTGCCCGCGAAGCTCGGCATCGCGACAGGGAGGGCAAGGTGACAGTCACGCGCAGGAAGGTTCTGCTTGGCGCAACCGGGGCGGCGCTCGCCGCGTCCGCCGGCCGCGCCTTTGCCCAGTCAGCCCGTCTTGATGTCGCGGTGATCGGGGCCGGCGTGTTCGGCGCCTGGACTGCGTGGAAGCTGCAGCAGGCGGGCAAGCGGGTCGTGCTGATCGACGCCTGGGGTCCGGCCAATGCCCGTGCCTCATCGGGCGGTGAATCGCGGATGACCCGGGCGGTCTACGGGCCGGACGAAGTTTACACGCGGATGGCGGTGCAATCGCTGCCTGAGTGGCGGGCTTTGTCGGATCAGGCCGGGCTGCCGATCTTCACCGAAACCGGCGTCCTCTTCTTCTTTGGCGAACGGCATCCTTATGCCCTGGCCTCGATGGACGTGCATCGGCGGCTCGGCTTGTCGACGCAATCGCTCGACCGCGCCACCATGACCCGGCAATTCCCGGCGATCGATTTCACCGGCGTGGAACTCGGCCTGTTCGAGCCGGACTTCGGCGTGCTGATGGCGCGCCGCGCGGTGCAGACTTTGGTCAGGCGCTTCATCCAGGCCGGCGGCGACTATATCGAACAGCGGGTCGAACCGCCGGCCGGGGCAGGGCGGCTCGACGCGATCAGGACCAATACGGGGCAGCGCATTATTGCGGACAATTATGTCTTTGCCGCCGGGCCCTGGCTGCCGCGCTTGTTTCCCGACATCCTCGCCGGCCGCATCCGTGCCACCCGCCAGGAGGTGTTCTATTTCTCGCCACCTTCGGGCAACCAGCACTTTCGGGCGGGCGGGCTGCCCGGCTGGGCGGACTTCAACGGCGGCGATCTTTATTACGGGATGCCGGACCTTGAGGCGCGCGGCTTCAAGATCGCGCGCGACACGCACGGCCCGGAGGTCGATCCCGATCGCGGCGATCGGCTGCCGTCGGCCGAGGCGCTGGCCCTGTGCCGCGCCTTCATGGCCCGCCGCTTTCCGGCGCTGGCGGACGCACCGCTGAACGAGGCGCGGGTCTGCCAATATGAGAACAGCTCGAACGGCGATTTCCTGATCGACCGCCATCCGACATTGAGCAATGTCGTCCTGGTTGGCGCAGGCTCCGGCCACGGCTTCAAGCACGGGCCAGCGGTGGGCCAATATGCTGCCGACCTGCTGCTTGGCCGGCTCAGGGCGCCGGAGCCGCGCTTCAGCCTGGCGACCAAGGCGGAGCAGAACGCGCGATCCGTGATCTAGCGCCGTCGCGCCGCCGATTGCGCGCGCACCGCGCGGAATTCCGAGCCTTGGGTCCAGGCCGGCCAGCCGCGGCCGTTCGCCAGTTCGGCGGCGATGCGATAAGCCAGAGATACGTCCTGCGCTGCGCCCGCGAGGTTCCAGGCCGCGCGCCATTCGTCGCAGCCCTGGTGGTAGCAATTGGCGGTGAACTGGCTGACCCAGGCATCGCCGGCCTCGCGCCCGCCATTCACCAGATCAACGCCACCGCCGAGCGCCATCAGCAGCAGCACCGGCACACCGCGCTTGGCGAGCGGGAAATGGTCGGCGCGATAAAAGAGCCCGCGTTGCGGCTGCGCGTCAGGCGTCACGGTGCGGCCCTGCGCGGCGGCATGGCGCGCCATCATCGCCTCAAGACTCGACTGGCCCTGGCCGATCAGGATCACGTCGCGCGCGGCGCCGACGCTTTGCAATGTGTCGAGGGTCAGGTTCGCGACCATCGTCTCGGCGGGATAGAGCGGATGCTGCGCATAATATTCGGAGCCGAGCAGGCCACGCTCCTCGGCGGTCCAGGCGCCGAACAGGAGCGTGCGCTCAGGACGAGGCCCGGAGGCGAAATGGCGCGCGATCTCGACGATCCCGGCCAGGCCCAATGCATCGTCATGAGCGCCGTTGCGGATCGTATCGCCGCGCGCGTCGGCCGGGCCGGTGCCGTAGGCGTCCCAATGGCCGGAGAGCATGATCGTCTCTTCCGGGCGGCGCGCGCCGGGAAGGCGGGCGATGACGTTGCGGCTCTCGACCCGCACGCTGGTGACGGGGATGTCGGCCGATAGTGTGGTGGCGAGGTTGATCGGCGCGAAGCTCCCGCTGCGCGCGGCGCGCCGGACCTGCTCGAAATCGAGCCCGGCGCGGCGGAACAGATCGACCGCTTGCGCACGTTGCAGCCAGCCCTGGAGGAGCACCGGCTGACGCGCATTCGGGCCAAGCACGACATTGTAATTCTCGCCCGCCGGCGCCTGGACGGTGTTCCAGCCATAGCCGGCGCCCTCGCTCTCGTGGATGACGAGCGCCCCGATCGCGCCGCGCCGCGCCGCCTCCTCGAACTTGTAGGTCCAGCGGCCATAATAGGTCATCGCCCGGCCGCCGAAGCGGCCGGCCACCGCCTGGCCCTCGGCCGCCTCGAAATCGGGATCGTTGACGAGGAAGACGGCAATCGCGCCGGTCAGATCGGTATCGTGGAAATCGTCCCACTGCCGCTCCGGCGCGGTGACGCCATAGCCGACGAAAATCAGCGGCGCGTTCTCGATCTGCGCCCGCTCCGTCTCGCGCACCGTGCTCAGATAGATGTCGCGCGGCGCTTCCAGCCGCCGCGTCTCGCCGCTTTGGGTGAGGGTGACGAAGGCGCCTGGCGCGAGCTGGGTGCGGATGAGCGGCACAAGCTGGGTCCATCCGCCATTCTCGCCGCCCGGCTCCAGCCCGAGCGCGCGGAACTGGTCGATGAGATAAGCGACGGCCTGCGTTTCGCCCTCCGTCCCCGGCGCGCGGCCCTGCATCTCGTCCGAGGCCAGAGCGCGGGTGACGTCGGACAGGCGCTGCAGATCGATCGGCGCGTAGCTGGCGGGGGAGGCGGGATCGACAGGCTGAGCGAGCGCCGCAGTTGCAAGTGTAAGAACCGAAAGACCGATAAGCACTCTAAACATTCGCGGACTCCCGATGTGCAGGCGGGCAGCAAATTGACTCGCCTCCGCCGCCTGTTATTCCACGCCCGGGCTCGTCATTGAAGGACCATATATGCGTCTCGTCGTCGCGCTCTTCCTCCCGCTCGCATCCTTCGCCACGGGGCGCCCGCGCAGCCCAATGCGGAGACCGCATCTGATCCGCATCGAAACGCGCGCCGGCCATGGCTCGGGCAAGCCGACCGACAAGCAGATTGAGGAATATAGCGACATGTACGCCTTCATCGCCCGCTTCACCGGTATGCAGGTTCCGGCCGCCGCGACACCGGCGGCAGCGCGTTAACATGGATATGACCAACCCGGCGGGGCGTTTCGATCATTCTCGGGCCCGGCGAGGGCCGCGCCTATCCGTGCGGGACGATGCGCGCGGTCTTCAAGGCGGACGAGGCCGAGACCAGGGCGGCCTACTCGATTTCCGAATGGTGGCTTGACCCCCATACCGCCGGCCCCGGCGCGCACAGCCACGAGGCCAATGACGACATCTTCTACCTCATCGCGGGCACGGCGCGTATCCTCGTCGGCGACGAATGGATCGACGCCGTGACGGGCAGTTTCGTTCGATTGGCGGCTGGCGTCACTCATGACTTCGCCAATGCGACGAACGAGCCGGTCGGCCTGCTCAACATTTATGTGCCGGGAGGCTTCGAGCGCGATATGCCGGCGATCGTCGATTGGTTCGCCCATCCGCCGGAAGCAGGTGACAAGCGCGCCTGAATGGCGGTTAACCATCGCGTTCATAAGCGGCTCAGGGGTGGTTTTAGAAGAGGCTATCCGGGCGGACGTTCGCCCGAGAGCTTTCAGGAGCCCACGCGATGATGAAGATGCTTGCTCTCGGCGCGGTGGCGTCGGTTTCCGCGATGGTGGTGATGCCGGCGGCGGCGGAAGCCGGTCATCGCTACGATCGCGACGGCTATTATGGCCGCGGTTACAACGACAACTATCGCGACCATTATCGCGGCGAGCGCCGCCGCTATCGAGAAGGCCGCCGCTACCGGCGCGGCGATTATTATCGCGGCCGCGGCTACAGCAATTACGGCTATGGCTACGGTTATCCCGCTTACGGCTACGGCAATAGCCGCGGCTATTATGGCGACGATTATTATCGCGGCCGGGGCTATCGCTGCGGCAGTGGCACGGGCGGCGCCATTGTCGGCGGCGCGGCCGGCGCGCTGATCGGGCGCGAGATCGGCCGCGACGGCCGGCGCCGTGGCGGCGGCACCACCGGCGCGATCATCGGCGGCGCGATCGGCGCCTTGGTCGGACGCGAAGCCACCCGCTGCTAAGCGACCTTACGCAATGAAAAAGGCCGGGCGAGACACATGTCTTGTCCGGCCTTTTTCGTGGTCGCGCGCTCAGGCGGTCTGGACGAGACCGGCCGCCAGTTCTTCGAGCTGATCGGCGCATTTGCCCCAGCCTTCCTGGAAGCCCATCTGTTCGTGTATGTCGCGATCCGCGGCGTTCCGGTGGAGCGCGACGGCGCGGTAGAGCGTCTTGCCGTCGCCGGCGTCGCTCATTGTCACGATCGCGGTCATCGGGAAGGATTCGCAGCCTTCACCCATCTCGGCGGGGCGGTATTCGGGGGCGAGCGCATTGGTCCAGACCAATTTCTCGCCCTCGACCACGTCCAGCACGCAGCCGGGATTGCCGTGGCCGGTATCGAAGCCGTCCGGCCCGACCATGCGAATGCGGAAGACGCCGCCGGCGCGAAGGTCCATTTCGACCTCGCTGATTTCATAAGGCTTGGGGGCGAACCAGCGCTTCAGATGCTCGGGGTTCGTCCAGGCCTTCCATACGAGGTCGCGCGGGGCATTGAGCGTGCGTTCCAGCACCAGATCGTTGGTCTGCGTCATGTCACTTCTCCTTGGTCTTGCAGGGTGGCGAGATAGTCTTCGAGCCGGTCGGCGCGGGCCTCCCAGATCGAGCGCTGCTCGGCGAACCAATGTTCCGCGGCGTTCATCGCCGCCGGCTCGATCGAGACGGTGCGCACCCGGCCCTTCTTTTCCGATCTCACCAATCCGCTCGCTTCCAGCGCCTGAAGGTGCTGGAGGACGGCGGGGAGGCTCATCGGCAAAGGCCGCGCGAGGTCGCTTACCGAAGCGGGCCCGCGACTCAGCCGCGCCAGCATGCCGCGCCGCGTGGGATCGGCGAGCGCCTGGAAGGTCCGGTCGAGAAGAGGCGAATCGTTAAGCACGCACTTAACTATGCCGAGTCGCGACCGGCGTCAAGACAGTAAAGTCACTGCTTAACTATTGTGCCGGGCAGGTCGTCGTGGTGCCCGCATCGAGATCGAGGCAGCGGCCGTCGATCGTGCCCGCCGCGATCGGCAGGCCGATCAGGGCGGCGAGGCTGGGCATGATATCGACCGTCTCTACGCCAAGCGGTTGCTCGAAATTCGCCATGCCCCGCCGCCAGAACAGGATCGGCACGCGCCGGTCATAATCCCAGGGGCTGCCATGGGTCGCGACATAGCCGCGTCCCGGGTCGGCGATCGGCGTGATACGCGGCTGAAGGAGGACGATGAAATCGCCGGAGCGTTCCGGGTCGAACGAGGCGCGGGCGCGCTGGAGCAAGGTCCAGCTATCGGGCGGGCCGCCCGGCAGCGGCGCTTCGCTGAGTTCATCGCGGGTGAAGACGGCGGCGACCTGCGGATGGGCTCGGTAGGCGCGCACCGCTTCGTCGCGGACGCGGCGGCGGTTGGCGGCGGTCAAGGCGCGATCGACGTACATGTCGCCGAAGCTGCTGTCGCCGAACAGGATTGGGCCCGAAAGGCCGAGCCGCGCCCCGATCGCCCGGCCCATAGTCGTTGCACGCAGGGCAGGATCGACGCGCGCCGAAGCCTGGCCGGCCTGCTCGTTGGCGCGCTCGGGCAGATCGAGGCCGCCATGATCGGAAGTCAGCACGACGACATAGTCGATCCCGGTGCGGTCGAGCCGGGTGAAGAAGGCGCCGAGAGCGCGATCGAGCGCGAGGAGATTGATGCACATCTCCGCGCCCTGGGTGCCGAGGCTGTGGCCGACATAATCGGTGGCGGAAAGGCCGATGGCGAGGAGATCGGTCTGCGGGCCTTGGCCGAGCCGCATCTCGCCGCGCAGCCCCTCGGCGATGGCAAGCACCGCCTGATCGAAGGCGGGCGTGGCGCGAAAGCCGCTGGCGTCATTGACGGCGCGCGCGAAGCGCCCGGCGCCGACCGAACCCGGACCGGCCGTGACCGCCCGGCTGCGCGGCTCGCACAAAGCCGGAAGCGGGAGAGCGGGACCGGGGCGGGCGAGTTGGCGCGCGATGTCCGCATTGACCGCGGCGACCACGGGAGGGGCGGTGACGCCGGCATGGCTGACGAAAGCGCGGCCCGACCACCACCAGCGTTGCGTCGGCTCATGCCCGCCCATCATTACCGCGGACCGGTCCTTGCCCGCCACGGCGACGGTACGGCTGCGCGGATCGGCGCGGCGCATCAGATCGCCAAGCGCCGGGACGCGCAGGTGGAAAGATGAAACCGTATAGTTTTGCGAGGTGCTGCCCGGGACGCGCGGATCCTCGGCGCAGTAGATATTCTTGTCCTCGCGCGCCGCGCCGAGATCGGACCAATTGTTGGCGATGATGCCGGTGCGGGCCGGATGCGATCCGGTGAGGATCGTCGCATGGCCGGGGCAGGTCTCGGTCGCCGCATGCGCCTGATAGCCCGACGGGAAGACCGCGCCCTGGCTCAGGCGGCGCAGGCCGCCGGTGAAATGCTGGCGATATTCGGCGAAGAGATCGGCCGAGAATTGATCGACCGAGATGGCGACGATCAGGCGGGGCGGCGTGGCGGCGGGCTGGGCGTAGGCGCAGGCGGCCGCGAAGGGGAAGGCGAGTGCCGCCGCCAAAAGTCTCAACCGCATCGCGCTCTCCTTCAGGACGGCATTCCTTGCCACGCACAAGCGATGAATTAAAGTCGCGCTGGGGGAGGGCAGGGCCATGGACAGCGCCGACGCGGCCGATCTGGTTGCCGAGATCAGCGAAGATGCAGCGGAAGACAATGCCGACAACCGCTTTCGAAATCGGGCGGCGCTGCTGATCGCGATCCTCGCGGCGGTGCTGGCGATTGGCGGGCTGGGCGGCGGCAACGCCACCGACGACATGATCGGCGAGAATATCCACGCCAGCGACACCTGGGCCTTCTACCAGGCCAAGAACATGCGCCAGACGATGTATGAGCTGGCGGTCGATGATCTGGAGGCGCGGCTGGCGGCGCCGGGGCTCGATCCGGCGGCGCGCAGCAATCTCGAAGGGCGGCTGGCCCGCTATCGCGCGACCGTCGCCCGTTACGAGAGCGAACCGGATCCGGAAGCGCCGAACGACCCGCTGCGGGGCGAGGGTCTCACCCAACTCCGCGCTCGCGCCGAGGCGCATCAAGTGGCGCGCGAGGTCGCGTCGGCGCGCGACGATAATTTCGATTTCGCCGAGGTGTTCCTGCAGCTCGCTCTGGTGCTGGGCTCAATCGCGATCCTGGCGATCAACCGGCCGATCCTCTGGCTGGCGAGCGGCCTCGGCCTGGCCGGCTCGCTGCTGACCGCGAACGGCTTCCTGCTGCTGACCCCGCTGCCGTTCTGATTCTGCGGGGGAGTGCTGGACAGGGGGCGGGGCGGTTCCTATCGCCCCGCCATGACGGCACACAGTGATTCCATCCTAATCGTCGATTTCGGCAGCCAGGTGACGCAGCTCATCGCCCGGCGGGTGCGCGAGGCGGGGGTCTATAGCGAGATCGCGCCGTTCAGTCGCGCTGAGGAGGCGTTCGAGCGGATGAAGCCGAAGGGCATCATCCTCTCCGGCGGCCCGTCCTCGGTGATGTGGGACGACAGCCCGCGGGCGCCGCAGCATTTCTTCGACGCCGGCATTCCGATCCTCGCCATCTGCTACGGCCAGCAGACCATGGCGCAGCAACTCGGCGGCCGCGTCGCACCGTCCGACAATAAGGAATTCGGCCGCGCCTTCATCACCGTCACCGGCGAGTCCATGCTGTTCGACGGGCTGTGGAAGGCGGGCGAGAGCCACCAGGTCTGGATGAGCCATGGCGACCGGGTCGAGGAATTGCCGAAAGGCTTCCGCGTCGTCGCCTCGTCGGAGGGCGCGCCTTATGCGGTCGCGACCGACGAGAAGCGGCGCTTCTTCTCGCTGATGTTCCACCCCGAGGTCGTCCACACGCCCGACGGCGGCAAATTGCTCGCCAATTTCGTCCGCCATGTCTGCGGCCTGCCCGGCGACTGGACGATGGCGGAATATCGCGCGACCAAGATCGCCGACATCCGCGCCCAGGTCGGGCAGGGCAGGGTGATCTGCGGCCTTTCGGGCGGCGTCGACAGCGCCGTCGCGGCGGTGCTGATCCACGAGGCGATCGGCCATCAGCTCACCTGCGTCTTCGTCGATCACGGCCTGATGCGCCACGCGGAGGCGGAGCAAGTCGTCTCGCTCTTCCGCAATCATTACAACATTCCGCTGGTTCACGTTGACGCGCAGGAAGAATTCCTGGGCGGGCTGGTCGGCCTCGACGAGCCGGAGGCCAAGCGCAAGCTGATCGGCAAGACCTTCATCGACATTTTCGAGGCCGAGGCGGCGAAGATTGGCGGCGCCGATTTCCTCGCCCAGGGGACGCTTTATCCCGACGTGATCGAGAGCGTGTCGTTTACCGGCGGGCCGAGCGTCACGATCAAGAGCCACCACAATGTCGGCGGCCTACCGGAGCGGATGAACATGCAGCTGGTCGAGCCGCTGCGCGAATTGTTCAAGGATGAGGTGCGCGTGCTCGGCCGCGAACTCGGCCTGCCGGAGGCCTTTGTCGGCCGCCATCCCTTCCCCGGCCCCGGACTCGCCATCCGCATCCCCGGCGAGGTGACGCGGGAGCGCTGCGACATCCTCCGCAAGGCCGACGTCATCTATCTGGAAGAGATCCGCAACGCCGGCCTCTACGACGCGATCTGGCAGGCCTTCGCGGTGCTGCTCCCGGTGCGCACCGTCGGCGTGATGGGCGATCACCGCACCTACGACTATGTCTGCGCCCTTCGCGCGGTGACCTCGACCGACGGCATGACCGCCGACATCTACCCCTTCGACGCCGCCTTCATCAGCCGTGTCGCGACGCGGATCGTCAACGAGGTGCGCGGGATCAATCGGGTGGTGTACGACTATACGTCCAAGCCGCCGGGGACCATCGAGTGGGAATAGGGCTCGCGACGCATTAGTGTTGACTAATCAATTAGTGATTACTAATTGGTACCCATGTTGCGAGCCGACTCGATCCACAATGTCATGCGGGCACTGGCCGATCCGACCCGGCGCGCCGTGTTCGAGCGGCTGGCGGCGAATGAGGAAATCAGTGTCGCGGAGTTGACGCGCGGAAGCGGCGTGACCCAGGGCGCCATTTCCCAGCACCTCAAGTCGCTGAAACAGGCGGGCCTGATTGCCGAGCGCGCGCAGGGCCGCAACGTCTTTTACCGGGCTCAGCCCGAGGGCCTGTTGCCGCTGGCCGACTGGCTGAAAACCTATCACCGATTCTGGACCGGCCGGCTCGATGCCCTCGAGAGGCTGTTGCGCGAAGATGATGCGCGCAAAGCCCAATCCCGCAAAGAAGGAGACACAAAATGACCCAGGCCGCGACCCCGGAGGGCTTTGGTGTGCTGAGCGAGGATGCCACCTTAACTTTGGAGCGCCTTCTTCCCGGCTCGATCGATCGGGTGTGGGCTTACCTCACCGAAAGCGACCTTCGCCGGCAATGGATGGCATCCGGGGTCATGGACATGCGAGTCGGCGGTGCGGTCGAGCTGGTTTGGCGCAACGACGAGCTTAGCAGGCGCGGCGGCGGGAAGCCTGAAGAATTCGGTGAGGAGCATCGGCTGGAGAGCGAGATCACCGAGCTTGACCCGCCCCATCGCCTTTCCATCAGCTGGGGCGACACCGGCGCAGTAACCTTCGAGCTTGAGCCGGTCGGCGACATGGTGCGGTTCACCGTCACTCACCGCCGGATCCCCGATCGTTCGACCATGCTCAACGTCAGCGCCGGCTGGCATGCCCATCTGGATGTCCTCGCCGCGCGCATCGCCGGCGAGGAGCCCGGACCCTTCTGGGACCATTGGATCGCCCTCAAGGCCGAATATGACCAGCGCCTTCCGGCCTGAAACTGGAATTGGAGATTGACCATGGAGATACCAGCAATCGTGTCGACTGAAGAGTGGGAGGCAGCGCGCGAGCGGCTGCTGGTCAAGGAGAAGGCGTTGACCCGCGCCCGCGATGCCCTAGCCGCCGAGCGCCGGCGGATGCCCTGGCTGGCGGTCGAGAACGAATATGCGTTCGACGGCCCCGGCGGAAGCGCGAGCCTGCTCGACCTGTTCGACGGCCGCCGCCAATTGATCGTCTATCGCGCCTTCTTCGAGCCCGGCGTATTCGGGTGGCCCGACCCATGGCTGCCGCGGCTGCTCGATGGTGGCTGATCAGGTCGCCCACCCGGCCCATCTGGCTGCCCGCGACACCAGCCTCGTTTTCGTTTCGCGCGCCCCGCAGCCCGACATTGCGCGACTGAAGGCGCAGATGGGGTGGGGCCATATCCCCTGGTACACCATCACTGACGGCTTCGACGCGGATTTCGGCGTCGATGAGTGGCACGGCACCAACGCCTTCATCCGCGACGGTGAGAGTGTGTTCCGCACCTATTTCGTCAACAGTCGCGGCGACGAGCAGATGGGCGGTACCTGGAATTATCTCGATATCACCGCGCTCGGCCGCCAGGAGGCCTGGGAAGATTCGCCCGAAGGCTATCCCCAGACCCCGGCCTACAAGTGGTGGAACTGGCACGACAATTACGCCCAGAGCGCCGCGCCCGAGGAAAAATGGGTCCAGGTGTCCGATGCCGGCGAGGCGGCCTTTCGCAACAGCGAAGACGCATGATCGCAGGGGCGAAACCATGAGCGAGGGCCGGGTCGCCGCCCAAGTTTGCGACTGGTTGAGCCTTGCGGCCGCGCCCGCTTTCGCGATCATGGCGTTACTGAGCGCGGCTCATGGCGGCGGCCCGGCGGACATCCTCTGCTCGGCTGCGCATGGCTCTTCGCCGCTCAGTGGAATGGCCGCGATGTACATCCTGATGAGCATCGTCCACTCGGCGCCTTGGCTGAAGCTGGCCTCGAGGCGGCGGAGGCGCGCCTCGGACTGACCTGCTCAGCGCGCCGCGACGGCGTCGATCTCGACCAGATAGCCGTGGTGCAGCTCCGGCACCGGGATGACGGCGCGAGCGGGGCGGGCGTCGCCGAACATCTCGGCATAGACGCGGTTGAAGGCGGGCCAGTGCTCGACGCCGACGATGTAGACGTTGACCTTCAGCACGCGCCCGGGCGACGAGCCGCCGGCGCGGACGATGGCGAGCATATTGGCAATCGCCTGCCGCGCCTGATCCTCGAACGGCGCATCGAGCTGGTGGCCGCCGTCCGGCCGAACCGCCAACTGGCCGGCGACGAAGAGAAGGCCATCATGCGCAATCCCTTGGGAATAATGGCCAGCCGGGGTCGGCGCGTCGCTGGTGACGATCGATTCGATGTCCATATCCGGATGCTCCCTTGACGGCGTGCGCTGCTGCCGCCTTCTAGCGTCATGCGCTTATACGGCATCAAGAACTGCGACACGGTCAAAAAGGCGCGTGCCTGGCTCGCGGCGCAAGGCGCGGACTATGACTTTCACGACTACAAAACGGCCGGGATCGCCGAGCCGGTCCTTCGCGCCTGGGCGGACGAGAATGGCTGGGAGCGACTGCTAAACCGGTCCGGCACAACCTTCCGCAAGCTGCCCGACGCGGACAAGGCGGAGCTGGACGAGGACAAGGCGATCGCCCTGATGCTGGCACAGCCCTCGATGATCAAACGGCCCGTCCTCGACACCGGCGCGCGACGCCTCGTCGGCTTCGATCCCGAGGCCTATCAGGAAGCATATGCAGAGGCACCCATCCGCGCGACGCCCGACCGCGCCTGAGGAGAATTCAAGATGCGCTTGCTTGTCACTCTGATGCTTCTGCTCCTCGCCGCGCCCGCTGCCGCGCAGACTGATTATGCCGCGCGGCTGACCGAAGGCGACATAAGCCTGCGCGATTTCCGTTTCCGCTCCGGCGAGACGCTGCCTGAATTGCGCATGCATTATGCGACGCTCGGCACGGCGCAACGGGACGCGCGCGGGCGGATCACGAACGCGGTGATGATCCTTCACGGCACGGGCGGCAGCGGACGGCAATTCCTTAGCCCCCAATTTGCGGATGAACTCTATGGCCCCGGCCAGCCGCTCGATCTCGCGCGCTATTATGTGATCCTGCCGGACAATATCGGCCATGGCCGCTCCTCCAAGCCGAGCGATGGTCTTCGCATGCGCTTCCCCGCTTATGACTATGACGACATGGTCGAGGCGCAGCGGCTGATGCTCGCCGAATTGGGCGTCACCAATTTGCGGTTGCTGTTCGGCACGTCGATGGGCTGCATGCACGGCTTCGTCTGGGCCGAGGCGCATCCCAATTTCGTCCGCGCGATGATGCCGATGGCCTGCCTGCCGACCGAGATTGCCGGGCATAACCGGATGTGGCGGCGGATGGCGATCGAGGGCGTGCGCAGCGACCCGGCGTGGAATGAGGGCAATTACACGACGCAGCCCGTGATGGGGCTGCGCGTCGCGGTATCGCTGCTTCAGGTCGCGGGGATGAATCCGCTCCAACTTCAGGTCGCCTATGCCACCCGTGCCGCCGCCGATCCCTATATCGTCGAGCGTGTCACGCGCGACATCGGCACCCGCGATGCGAACGATTTGATCTATCAGCTCGAAGCCTCGCGCACCTATAATCCGCTGCCCAATCTGGAGCGCGTCCGCGTTCCGATGACCTGGATGAACAGCGCCGACGATTTCATCAATCCCGCGGGCTACGGCTTCGCCGAAGCGGCGGTGCGGCGGATGCCGAGCGCGCGCTACATCCTCATCCCCGCGAGCGCCGAAACGCGCGGCCACGGCACCCATACCTGGGCGCGCTTCTGGCGGCAGGAGCTGATCGATTTGCTGCGGCGGACGGAAAACTAACGCGTCGGCGCCTCGCGTGAACTCACATGATTGAGCGCGATCACCCAACGTCCGTTCACCCTGCGCATCAGCCGTGTGTTGATGCCCTCCTGCGGGCGTTCGCCGCCTGACAACGTATAGCGGCTGATCAACTGCGCGGCGTCGGGGCTGAGCATTTCGATGCGGATGTCGCGGAAATGTAATTCGCCGCGCCGCGCGGGATCGCCGCCATAATCGCGGACATAGTGATCGAGCGTGCCTTGCCAGTCGCGCTGGAATTGGCCGCGCGAGACGAAGACCACGTCGGGGTTCAGGAAGCCCGCCATATAGCCGCGAAAATCGCCCCGGTTCCACGCCACCTCCATGTCCGCGATGACGCGCCGGATCGCCGCGTTGTCGGTCGCCGCTGTTTGCGCCGCCGCGACGCTGGCCGAGGCGAGCAGCGCGAGAGCCAGAAGAGTGCGTTGAACGGCGCGTAAATGCGACCAGTGGTTGAACAAGCGGGGAACCTTTCGCGTTACACTCTCATCCATGTCGGACAGGAGTATGTGTCATGACCAGCTTGATGACGAAAGGCCTGGCGGGCGTCGCGCTCGCCGCAACCCTGGCGGTTACCGCCGCCCCCGCGGATGCGCAGCACCGCTATCGTTACCGCGACCGTGATAATGGCGCCGCTTTGGCGATCCGCGCCGGTATCATCGGCCTCGGCGTCGCCGCTGCGATTTCGGACAGCCACCGGGGTTATGATCCCTATTATGATCGCGGCTATTACGGACGGAGCAGCTATTACCCCGCATATTATGGCGGCAGCTATTACGATCGTAGCTATTACGACCGTGGCTATTACGACCGGGGCTATTATCGCGACCGGCGCTACCGCCGCAGCTACAACCGCCGCTGCGTGACCCGCCGCGAATATAATCCCTATTATGGCGAGTATGTCCGCGTCCGCTATTGCTGACGCGAGCAGGCGGCCCGGCTTAGCGCCGGGCCGTTTCGCCTAGCGGGTGAGCTTCTCGCCCGCTTCCGCCTTGGACACGAGCAATTTGGCGAGGCTGAAATCGGGGCCGAGCCGCGCTTCCTGATTGCGCAAGCCCTGAACAATCTTGTCGAGCCCCTCGCTGTCCGCCCAGTGCATCGGGCCGCCGCGATAGACCGGCCAGCCATAGCCATAGACCCAGACCACATCGATATCGGAAGCGCGCTGCGCCATTCCTTCCTCGAGGATTTTCGCGCCCTCATTGACCATCGTATAAAGGGTGCGCTCGATGATCTCCTGGTCGGAAATCTCGCGCTTCTCGACGCCCGCTTTCGCACGGAAATCCTCGATGATTCCCTGCACGACCGGGGAGGGGGAAGGGTTCCGTTTCTCGTCATAGTCGTAAAATCCGGCACCCTTCTTCTGACCCCAGCGATCCACGGCGCAGAGCGCGTCGCGGATATTCTCGATGCGGGTCGGATCGCGATGCCAGCCGATATCGACCCCGGCGAGGTCCGACATCTGGAACGGGCCCATCGGCATGCCGAATTCGACATGGACGCGGTCGATCTGCTCGGGCGTCGCACCCTCGATCAGCATCCGCATCGCCTCGACCTGGCGCGGCATCAGCATGCGATTGCCGATGAAGCCGTGGCAGACGCCGGCGACGACCGCGACCTTCTTGATCTTCTTGGCGAGCTGCATCGCGGTGACGAGCACCTCGGGATCTGTTTTCGCGCCGCGCACCACCTCTAGCAACTTCATCACATTGGCCGGCGAGAAGAAATGGAGCCCGACGACGTCGCCCGGCCGCGAAGTGCTGGCGGCGATCTCGTCGACGTTGAGATAGGAGGTGTTGGAAGCGAGGATCGCGCCGGACTTGCAAATCGTGTCGAGCTTGCCGAAAATCTCCTTCTTCACGTCCATATTCTCGAACACGGCCTCGATGATCAGATCGCAATCGGCGAGATCCTCGAGCTTCAGCGTCGGGGTCAGCAGGCCCATCGCGCCGGTAACCTGATCGGCGGTCATGCGACCCTTGGCGGCGGTCGCCTCATAATTCTTGCGGATGACGCCGGTTCCGCGGTCGAGCGCCTCCTGCTGCATCTCGACGATGGTCACGGGAATGCCGGCGGACAGGAAGTTCATCGAAATGCCGCCGCCCATCGTGCCGGCGCCGATCACGCCGACGCGTTTGATCTCGCGGGCGCGGGTTTCCTCGGGAACGCCCTCGATCTTTGCGGCCTTACGCTCGGCGAAGAAGAAATATTGTTGCGCGCGGGCTTGGCGTCCGGTCATCAGCTCCATGAACAGCCGGCGCTCGTCGAGCACGCCTTCGGCATAGGGTTTGGCGACCGCCGCCTCGATCGCCTGGATGTTCTTCTCGGGCGCGTCGAAGCCGCGGAACTTGCGCGCATTGGCCTTGCGGAAATCGGCGAAGACCTGCGGGTTGGCGCGCGCGGCGGTGAGCTTCTCGTCGCGCTCGGAGGATTTGGGGATCGGCCGGATGCTCCGAACCTCCTCGGCGAAGGCGACGGCGTGCTGCTCCAGATCGCCTTCGATCAGCCGATCGACGAGGCCGAGCGCATGGGCCTCGGTCGCACCGATGGGATTGCCCGTCGCCGCCATTTCCAGCGCTTTCTCGACGCCCGCGACGCGCGGCAGGCGCTGCGTACCGCCCGCGCCGGGGAGCAGGCCGAGCTTGACCTCCGGCACGCCCAGCTTCGCGGTGGGGACCGCGGCGCGATAGTGGCTGGCGAGCGCGACCTCGAGGCCGCCGCCAAAGGCGGTGCCGTGAATCGCCGCAACCACCGGCTTGGTGCAATTCTCGATGATATCGACGACGGTTGGCAGCATCGGCAGCATCATCGGCTTGCCGAACTCCGTGATGTCCGCGCCGGCGAAGAAGGTCTGGCTCTGGCAGATGATGACCACCGCCTTCACCGTCTCGTCCCCGTCCGCCTCGCCGATCGCCGCGACCAGCCCCTCGCGCACTGCAATGCCGAGCGCGTTCACCGGCGGGTTGTTCGAGGTGACGATCAGGATGTCGCCATGCTTCTTGGTGGAAATCGGGCTCATGTTGGTCTCCAGTTTCAAAAGGCCGTGCGGCCATATTCCTGACGATAGAAGGGGTGCGAGCAACTCAGGCCACCATCGACCACGAGGGCGTGGCCATTGACGTATGATGAGTCGTCCGAGGCGAGGAAGAGCGCGGCCCGGGCGATCTCGTCCGGCTCGCCGCCGCGCTTCATCGGGTTGAGGTTGCCGAGCATCGCCTCGCGGCCGGAAGCGCGCGCGCCTTCGTAGATCATCTGGGTCATGCCCGTCTCGATCAGGCCGGGGCAGATCGCATTGACGCGGATGTTCGCGCCGCACAGCTGCGTTGCGGCGACCTCGATCAGGCTGATCACGCCCGCCTTCGATGCTGAATAAGCCGGGCCGCCCGCCCCCGCGCGGATGCCGGCGACGCTGGCGGTGCAGATGATCGAGCCGCCGCCGCGGTCTTTCAGCGCCCGCGCGGCGTGCTTGATCGCGAGAAACGGTCCGATCAGGTTGACGCGCAGGATTTCCTGCCAGTCCGCCGGCGACTGCTCGAAAATCGAGGCGAGTCCGCCCGAAATGCCGGCATTGGCGAAGAAGATATCCAGGCCGCCATGTTCCTTTTGCGCGACCTCGATCAGCCCGGTCACATCCTCCTCACTGCCGGCATCGGCGGCGATAATGCCCTCCGCGGCGGTGACGTCGGCGGCGATGACGGTCGCGCCTTCCGCCGCGAACAAGGCAGCGCTCGCCCTGCCGATTCCCGACGCGGCGCCGGTGACGATGGCGACTTTTCCGGCGAGGCGCTGCGTCATAATCCCACTCCCACGGTGCTGCCGCCATCAACGATGATGATCTGGCCGGTCATGAAGGTCGAGGCCGAAGAGGCAAGGAAGACGGCGGCGCCCGCGATTTCGTGCGGCTCGCCGATCCGCCGCATCGGCGTGTGCCGCGTCACCGCCTTCAGCGTGTCCGGATTTTCCCAGAGCGCGCGGGCGAAGTCGGTTCGCACCAGGCCCGGCGCGATGCAATTGACCCGCACGCCGGAGGGCCCGAATTCCGAAGCGAGGTTGCGCGCCAGCTGGAAATCCGCCGCCTTGGAGATGTTATAGGCGCCGATCATCGTCGATCCGGTCAGGCCGCCGATCGACGAAACGATGATGATCGATCCCTCCTTGCGCTCCTGCATCTCCGGCGCGACCATCGCGATCAGCCAGTGATTGGCGATCACATTATTGTCGAAAATCTTGCGGAACTGCTCGTCCGTAATCCCCGCCATGGGCCCGTAATAGGGGTTGGAGGCGGCGTTGCAGACGAGCACGTCGATCTTGCCCAATTTCTCGCGCGTCTCGTCGACCAGCCGCTGCAATTCCTCCTTGGAGGAAATGCTCGCGGGCACGACGATCGCGCTGCCGTCGCCATGCTTCGCATTGATCGCGCCGGCGACTTCGGCGCAGGCCTCGGCCTTGCGGCTGGAGATCACCACCTTCGCGCCCTGCTCCGCCATCGCCTCGGCGATCGCCCGGCCGATACCGCGCGACGATCCGGTGATGATCGCGACCTTTCCGGTCAGGTCGAACATCGACATCTCATACCTCCTTCGTCATCCCGGCGAAGGCCGGGATCCCAGCGAGAACAGCCGCTGCGCCCTCCACCCCACGAGGCCCCGGCCTCCGCCGGGGCGACGACCTAGAACACGATCACGGAGCGCGCCGCGTCGCCTTTCTTCATTTTCTCGAAGCCCTCATTCACCTGCTCCAGTGGGATCGTCTCGGCGACGATCGAATCCAGGTCGAGCAGACCGCGCAGGTAGAAATCGACGAGCTTGGGGATGTCCACGGGGAAGCGGCTGCCGCCGAGAAACGCGCCCTGCAGCTTCTTGCCGGCGAGCAGGTCCAGCGCGCCCAGGCCGACCTGGTGATCGAGCGGCATCATGCCGAGGATCGTCGCGGTGCCACCGCGGCGCAGCGCCTTGACCGCCAGCGCGCCGGACGACGGGCGGCCGACCGCCTCGATGGCATGATCGACGCCGCCCTTGCTCAGCGCGATGATCTGCTTCGCCGCATCGTCGGCGGTCGGGTCGATCGTGTCGGTCGCCCCCAGTTTTTCGGCGAGCGCGCGCTTTTCGGGGATCGGATCGGCGGCGATGATGCGGGACGCGCCCGCGATCTTCGCCGCGTTGATGGTGGCGAGGCCGACGCCGCCGCAGCCGATCACCGCCACCGTCTCGCCCGGTGTCACCTTGCAGGCGTTGAAGATGGTCGCCGCGCCGGTAGTCACCGCGCAGCCGATCACGGCGGCTTTCTCGAGCGACATTTCCGGATCGATCGCGACGCAGGCATTTTCGTGGACCAGCATCGCTTCGGCGAAACCGGAGAGGTTGAGGAGTTGTGCGACCGGGGCGCCGTCGCGGGTGATGCGGGGCGGGGCGCCTTTCGGACGCCGCGTGTCGCTGCCCAGGCAGAGCGAGAGGCGGCCCGTGACGCAATATTCGCAATGGCCGCAATAAGCGGTGATGCAGGTAACGACCGCGTCGCCCACTTTAACCGTGCGAACTTCGCTCCCCACCGCCTCGACGATCCCCGCCGCCTCGTGGCCGGGAATGCAGGGCAGAGGGTACGGATAGCTGCCGTCGATGAAGTGCAGATCGGAATGGCAAAGGCCGCAGGCGGCAGTTCGGATGCGGACCTCGCGTGGGCCGCAATCGTCAAGCTGCGCCTCCCCAATGACGAGCGGCTGACC
>Ga0136633_1000359_pt1 | contig 34718 bp, 24 predicted proteins | sample AntDrymeUQ832206_2_FD_105494 | JGI IMG/M metagenome (GOLD analysis project Ga0136633, IMG submission 105494) | Polar desert sand microbial communities from Dry Valleys, Antarctica - metaG UQ83 (22.06) | ecosystem: Environmental > Terrestrial > Soil > Desert | place: Antarctica: Dry Valley... | reverse complement strand
CGCTGGTGCGCCGCAACCGCCGGCGCTACGGCGGCTACCTGGTCCACGTGGGCATGGCGACCCTGTTCGTCGGGGTGGCCGCTTCGTCGGCGTTCCAGAAGGCCAACGACGTGCGTCTGAAGCCCGGCGAGACGGCCAGCGTCGGCGGCTATGACATCACCTACGTCAAGCCCGTCGGCCGGGTCGAGGAGCGCGACGGGCGCATCGAGCGCATCACGCTCGGCGCTCGCGTCGACGTGGTCAAGGACGGCGAGCACATCCGGACGCTCGAGCCGACCAAGGGCTGGTATCCCGCCAGCGCCCCCTTCGCACCGGTCAGCGGGATGTTCGACGGCGAGTCGACCAGCGAGGTGCGGATGGTCGCCGGCTTGCGCCGCGACGTGTGGACGGCGATCTCCCCGGAGATCGGACCGCTTCGCGCGGACATGAAGTTCTACGACCGGGCGATCCGCACGATGGCGGCTGATGGCAAGACCGTCGACCAGCAGGCGCTGGCCTTCCGCTACGGCCTAGAGAAGATCGTCACCGACTACGCCGCCGGCGCCCCGGCGGCCACCTTCCGCATGATCGTCTCCCCGATGGTCGCCTGGATCTGGATCGGCGCCCTCATCGTGTTCGGCGGCGGGCTGATCGCGCTCTGGCCCGCGGCGGACACGGCGCGGCGACGCGCCACGGCGGGGTACGCCGCGCGGGTGGCGCGGGAGCTCGGCCGGGCCTAGCCCGCCGGTCGCGCGTGGACGTCCTTGTCGTGCTGGCGATCGTGGCGATCCTCGTCGTGGTCGTCTATACGGTCGGAGCTCCGCTGCGCGCCGGGCCGGCCGACGAGCAGTCCGCCGAGGCCGCGGCGCTCGAGCAGCTCGAGGCCGAGAAGGCCACCAAGTACCGCGAGATCCGCGACGCCGAGATGGATCATCGGACGGGCAAGCTCGACGAGGCCGATTGGCGCGCCGTCGACCGCCAGCTGCGGGCCGAGGCCGTCGTCATCCTGCGTGAGATCGACCGGCTGGGCGGTGGGGAGCCCGCGCCTGACCGCTAGGATTCCCTCCCGATGGAGACGATTCTCAGCGTCCTACAGGTCATCCTCTCGATCGTCCTGATCTTCCTGGTGCTCATGCACTCGGGCAAGGACGCCGGCCTGTCGGGCGCGTTCGGCGTCGGCAGCGGCCAGGGCTCGCTCGGCGGCGGGTCGCTCATCGAGCGCAACCTGAACCGCTGGACGGTCGCCTTCGCGATCGCCTTCGTCATCAACATCATCCTCATCCTCAAAAAGCCCTGGGCCTAGTCCTCAGGCACGTTCCCGACGCGCCTGACGGCAGCCGCTGCGCTTACGTGCTGGCGCACGCTGCGCGTGCAGCGTCTTTGTCAGCCACGCCGGGCGACGTGCCTGAGTACCAGGCCCTCGCCGACAGCATTCGGCGCTACAGCGCGGCGGCGTAGATCGCGCGCAGCTCGGCGCGATCGGCCACCGGCGGGGTGTTGGCCAGCTCGGGACGTTGGGCGGCGGCGTCGGCGCAGCGGTCCAGCATGACGTCGTCTACCCCGAGGGCGGCGAGGTGCGTGGCCCCGGCGAGGGCGGCGAGCCGCTCGGCCAGCTCGACCTCGGCGACCAGCTCCAGCCCGCGCTGCGCCAGCGCCCGCATGGTGTGGGGCAGCATCGCCGCATTCGCCGGGCCGTGGCCCACACCGCCCAGCCGCACGAGCGTCTGGGACATCACGTGGTGCAGCCCGTACCAGGACGCGTCGATCGTGTAGCCCGACAGCAGCGCGGCCAGCGCGAGCGCGTCGCGATCGGGCTCGTCGCCGGAGTAGGCCTGTACCGTCAGCCGGGCGGCCTCGCGCGCCGCCAGAATCGGGACCGGGGAGGCGGTGACGGTCACTGCGCCGTCGACCGCGTGGCCGAGGGAGTTCGCGGCGCTGGCCGCCAGCTCAGCCTCGGGCTGTGAGGCCGAGAGCTCGGGATCGTTGATCACCACTCTCGGGCGCACGTTGTCCGGTGTTGGATCGAGCCCCTTGACGTGGCGGTGGATCCAGGTCATCTCGGCGGCGCTCAGCGTTGTGGGGATGGCGGCCACCGCGTGGCCGGTCACGGCGGCCAGCGCCTTGCCAGCGTCGATGACCCGGCCACCGCCCAGGGCGACGAGCGAGCCGCCCGCCGCCACGACCTGCGGCAGTAGCTCAGCGGCGATCTCATCTACGAAGCCCGGCGGAACGTCGAAGATCGCCGCAGCCTGGCGTTCGAGCTCCGGCAGCCGCCCGCGCTGGCGCTCCGTCGTCAGCAGGACGTAGCCCGTGCCGACCAGCTCGTTGGCGCGCTGCGCCGTTCCCCGGCCGAAGCGGATCGTCCGCTCGCCGTCACGCCAGGTGAACTCGTTCACGCCGAAGGGCCGGTGACCGGGACGGCCTCGTGCGGTCCTGCTCCGTTGCCGGCCGCCGGGGTGGCCTGCTTGTCCTCGTTCCAGGAGTACGCGTAGGAGGGGTCGTCGACGCCGCGCCACAGCGACGTCAGCTTCAGCGGCCGGAACGTGTCCCACATCACGGCGAGCTCGTTGGTGGACTTGGCGCCCAGCGACTTCTCGACCGCGCCGGGCTGCGGTCCGTGGGGCAGTCCGGAGGGGTGCAGCGTGATGCAGCCGATGTCGACGCCCTTGCGCGCGGCGTAGTCGCCGGCGGCGTAGAACATGACCTCCTCCGACTGGATGTTCGAGTGGTGATAGGGCAGCGGCACCGCCGTCTCGTCCCAGTCGAGCATGCGCGGGGCGAACGTGCAGATGACGAAGTTCGGGCCCTGGAAGGTCTGATGAGCGGGCGGCGGCAGATGAAACCGGCCGGCCCGCGGCTCGAAGTCCATCGCGTTGAACGTGTACGGGTAGACGTAGCCGTCCCAGCCGACGACGTCGAACGGGTGGCGGTCCAGGACGTAGTGCTGAAAGCCGTCGCGCACGCGCAGCGTGACGTCGAACGAGCCTTCGTCCTCGACGGTCTCGAGCTCGGTCGGCCCGTGGAAGTCGCGCTGGGAGTAGGGGGCGTGCTCGAGCAGCTGGCCGTAGCGGTTGCGGTAGCGGTTGGGCGTCTCGATCTCGCCCGGCGTGTGGAAGACGAGCCAGTGCTGCTCGACCGCCTCATCGGGCGCCCAGCGATGTGTGGTCCCGCGGGGGATCACGACGTAGTCCTGCTCGCGGTAGGGCAGCGTGCCGAAGACGGTTTCGACCGCGCCGCTGCCGCGGTGCACGTAGACGACCTCGTCGCCCTCGCCGTTGCGATAGAAGCCGTGCATCGCGGCGTCGGGCTTGGCCACCCAGACCTCGATGTCGGCGTTGTACATCAGCAGCCGCCGGCCCTCGACCGGGTCGCCGGGCGCCTCGATCGGCAGTGTGTCGGCCAGCCGGTGGACATGGGTGTCGGGCACCCACTCGTCGCGGACGATCGGCCGGAACGCGCCGACGTCGTCGAGCCGGCACGGCGAGTGCAGGTGGTAGAGGATCGACTCGTTGCCGGAGAAGCCCTCGTAGCCGAGAACCTCCTCGACCAGCAGCTTGCCGTCGCGCCGGGTCTGGGCGTGGCGCTTGGGCGGGACCTGGCCGAGCGAGTGGTAGCGCATGGCCTACAGGTTGCCGCGTAGCGCCTGCTCGCGCTCGATGGCCTCGAACAGCGCCTTGAAGTTGCCGTCGCCGAAGCCCCTCGCGCCGTGGCGCTCGATGACCTCGAAGAACACCGTCGGGCGGTCGCCCACCGGCTTGGTGAAGATCTGCAGCAGGTAGCCCTCGTCGTCGCGGTCGACGAGGATCCCCTGCTCGCGCAGGTCGCTCAGCTGGTCGATGACCTCCGGCACGCGAACGGGGACCTCCTCGTAGTAGGAGTCCGGGATGGTCAGGAACTCGACGCCGCGGCGGCGCATCTCCGCGACCGTCCCCACGATGTCGCGGGTGGCCACGGCGATGTGCTGGGCGCCTGCGCCCTCGTAGAACTCGAGGTACTCCTCGATCTGGGACTTGCGCTTGCCTTCGGCGGGCTCGTTGATCGGGAACTTCACGACACCCTTGCCGTCGGCGACGACCTTGGACATCAGCGCGCTGTACTCCGTGCCGATGTCGGCGTCGGTGAAGTGGATCATCTCCCGCATCCCGAAGACCTGCTCGTAGTAGGAGACCCACTCGTCCATGCTCTCGACGTTGCCGACGATGTGGTCGATGGCCAGCAGCATGCCGGTGTCGGCGGGATGGGCGGCGTCGGTCTGCTTCGCCGCGAAGCCGGGCAGGAAAGGCCCGGAGTAGCCGCCACGATGGACGAAGGTGTGCAGCGTGTCGCCGTAGGTCTTGATCGTCGCCATGCGAACCGTGCCGTGCTCGTCAGTGGAGTCCCACGGCTCGACGACGCCGTCGGCCCCGTGCTCGATCGCGTGGGCCCAGGCATGATCGACGTCGGGGACCGAGACCGCGATGACCTTCACGCCGTCGCCGTGCGCGTGCTGGTGGGCGGCGATCTCGGAATCGGAGCCCAGGGCGCCGGTCAGGACGAGGCGTATGCGGCCCTGCTTGAGGACATGCGAAGCGCGGTCGCGCACACCGGTTTCCAGGCCGGCGTAGGCGACCTCCTCGAAGCCGAACGCGTGGACGTAGTAGTAGGCCGCCTGGTGGGCGTTGCCGACGTAGAGCTCGACGTGGTCGATGCCGTTGAGCGGCATCGGGTCGCGGGGCCGGGCGGGGTCCGGCTCGGCGGCGACGGGCGTGGTGGCGGCGACGATGTCCATGCATGGAATGATCCGCTTGTTGAGGCTCGTTCTCAAGTACGCTTCGTTGCGCCATGGACGCCATAGACGGCCAGATCGTTGCGCTGATGCGTGAGAACTCGCGTAGGTCGTTCCAGGACATCGGCAGGCAGGTCGCGCTGAGCGCCCCGGCGGTCAAGCGCCGCGTCGACCGGCTCGAGAGCGCTGGCGTCCTGAAGGGCTACACCGCCGTCGTCGACCCGGCGGCGATGGGGTGGTCCACCCATGCGTTCGTGGCGCTCTATTGCGAGGGCCGCATGTCCTCCGGAGAGGTCCGCGCGGCTGTCGATCGTCACCCGGAGGTCGTCGCCGCCTACACGGTCGCCGGCGAGGCGAGCGCGGTGCTCCACGTCCGGGCCGAGGACACTGCCCATCTCGAGGCGGCGCTGGAGCGCATCCGCGACGCCGACGGGGTCGTGCGGACGCAGACCCAGGTCGTGCTCAGCACGCTGTTCGAGCGTCCGGTTGCCTAAAAATAGGTATACGTGCGGCACAATGTCTGACGTGAAGCCTCTCGCCCCCAAAGACACGCTCGTCGGCGAGAGCGAGACGCTGGGGGTCGCGTGACCGGTGAGCCGGAGCCCCTCAACCTGGAGGTCGAGTCGCTCGAGCTGATTCAGACCCCGTCCGGGTCGATGCTCGTCCGCGTCGGCGGGCGATGGCGAGAACGCGAGGGGAGGCGCTATCCGGCACCGGTCCTTGTCGTGCGCTCCGGGAGTGGCACGCGTTGCGTGCCTGCATTGCCGCAGCCCGATGATGCGGTCGTCCACACGGGCGCGCAGCCCGACTCGTGGCAGGCGGCGTTCGCCGTCGGGGAATCGCTGCCGCCTGACGCGCAGCTGGAGCTCGAGGTCGAGGGCGCGGGGCGTTTCGGCCTCGAGGAGCCGGAGCGCCGGACGCCGGCCGAGTCGGCCGCTGCGCGTTATCAGGCCGCACAGGCGGGGCGCAAAGCTGCCGAGCGCGGCGCTGCCGTAGCGCGAGAGGAGCGGGATCGACTCGCGAGCGCGCTACACCGAAAGCGTGACGAGGCGACCCGTGAGCGAGAACTCCGCCTGACGGCTGAGCAAGCCATCACGGCGTTGCAGAGTGAGCTCGAACGCTCCGGCGCCGAGCTGGAGGAGGTGCGTGACCGCGGTGTGGCCGAGGTCGAAGCGGTGAGGTCGGAACTCATGGCGGAGTCCGAGATGCGCCTTTCCGAGGCTGAGCATGCCGCAGCTCAGAGTGAGGAAGCGCTCGAGGCGGCGGCACACGCCGCGCAGGCGACCCTGGCTGGCGAGCGAGAGGAGCTGTCGCGCGTCCGGCAGGAGTTGGACGCCGCGCATAATTCGGCCCGGTCTGCGGCAGACGATGCCGCTCGAGCGACCGCCGCACGCGAGGAGGCCGCGCAGCGACTGGCGGAAGTCGAGGACCAGGTCAGCACGCTGCGGGCCGTCGCCGAGGAGGAGGCTCTAGGGCGCACGGAGGCCCTGGCGCGCCTGGCGACCATGGCGGACGCTCGCGCCGAGGGTGAGCGCCTCTCCAGGGCAGCGCGGGCCGGCGTCGAGCAGCTGCGTCAGCGGCTGGACGAGTCTCAGGCGGCGCGTCTTTCCCTCGAGAAGGACGTCGAGATCGCGCAAGCGTCCGCGAACGAGCTGAAAGCAGCTCTCGCCGCACGCCTGGCGGAGGCTGGAGCGGAAGCCGAGCGTGCAAAGGAGCAGGCGGGCGAGCTAGAAGCCGAGCGCGCTCGAGCAGCACATGAACTGGCCCGGGTCACGGACGAGGCTGCGTCAGAAATCGCTCGAGCGCGTGGGGAGGCCGAACAGGAGATCGAGCAGGTCCGGGCAGAAGCCGGCGAGAGGCTCGCGCGTGCCCAGGCAGAAGCGGCGGCGGAGCGCGTGCGGCACGAGGGCCACATGGCCGCTGCTCTGGCGGAGGTGGCTGAGGCGGCTGAGGTCGAGCGCGCTGAAACCCAACCCCGTCTCGCTGAGGCCCTCACCCAGATCGAACGCGTCGAGCTCGAGGCGCAAGCAGTTCGTGAAGAGGCTCGGGTCACAACAGCCCAAGCGATCGAGGCGGCCGAGGCGGCCGCAGTCCGTCACATCGAGCAGGAGCGTTTGCGTGGACAGGCGCAGATCGAGACGCTCGAGGCAGCGGCTGAGCGCGCGGCGACCGAGCATGAGCGCGCGATCGAGGCCCTGCGCGACACATGGGCCAAGGAGGTGGAGGCCGAGCGCGGACTGGGCGCCAGACGGCTGGAGTTCGCGCGAGGTGAGATGGAGGCCGTGCGTGAGCGCGCGGCCGAGGAGCTCCGAGCCGCTCGCCTTGCTGTTGACGAGGTGAGCGCCGAGTCGGCCCGCGTGCTGGAGACCGCGCGTGCCGACGCCGATGCGGAAGTCGTGGCTCTCGAGGCCCAGCTCCGCGGGGCCAAGGCTGCAGCCGCGCGCGCCTCTGACGTCACACGTCAGCGGGCAATCGAAGTCGGCGAGGTCAGGGCGGAGGCTGCGGAGCAGATCGAGGCGGCGCGCGCGGGGGCCGCTGACCAGCTCGACGGTGATCGCACAGCCCTGGTAGCCGAGATCGAGGCGCTTCGTGGCTCGTTGGACGAGACCCAGGCGCAATCGGAGCGAGCTCTTGCCGCCCGCGCCGAGGACATCGCGTCGCTCCGGCAGGAGGCCGAATCTGCTCGCGCTGAGTCCGCACGCGTAGCTGGTCTGCTTCACGCAGCCGAGCAGGCTCGCGCGAAGGCGGCAACCGAGGTCGCAGCCGTACGCGACGAGCTCGAGGCTGAGCGGACACAGGCGTCTGCCCGAATCGAGGCAATCAGCGGTGATCTTGAGCGTGCGCTTGGCCAGGTCCAGTCCCTGCGCGACGAGCGCGACGTAGCCGTGCGGGAGTCGGCCGTCGCGGTGGAGGCGGCGCGTACGGAGGCGTCTGATCAGGTTGACGCCCTGCGAGCCACGCTGGAGGACGCCCATGCTCTCATCGCCGAGGCAGACTCCAGGGCAGTCGCGGCCGAGGAACTGTCCGAACAGCTCCGCGCCCATCTCGCCGCAGAAGTCGAGGGACGGGCGAGCGATGACGTGGCACGCGAGGAGCTGCAGCGCCGGCTCGCCGAACGGGACATGGAGACTCGGCGGGCATCCGCTGAGGTCACGGAGCTCACGACTCGCCTCGAGGACGCACGATCGCAGGCAGACGCAGCGCGGCTCGAAGACCAGAAAGCCCGCGAGGCTGAGTCGGCGGTCTCTACGGCACTCGAGGCTCGCGTCGAAGAGCTTGAGGGTCGGCTCGCGTCCGCGTCAAGGGAGCTCCGGGAGCGCGAGGAGGTGACGGAGCACTCTCGTGCGACCATCGCCGAACTGGAGCGGACGGTGGCCCAGCGGCTCAACGAAGCGTTGCTAGCCGCCGAAGAGCTCGACGACGCTCGTGGTGAAGTCGCGGCGGGCCATAGCCGTGAGGAGGCCCTCCACGAGGACATCGAGGTGATGCGGACTGCAATCGAGGCGATGCGCGGCCATTCGTCAGATGATGAGGAGCGGATCTGAAGTGGCGGGTAAGAACAAGAAGGACGTTTCGGCAGTCAGGCCTGACGCCCCCGCGCCTCGTTTCGCACGATCGTCGCCACCGCCACCACGATCACCGCGCTGGCCACGAGCATCATCGGCGGGATCTGCTCGTCGAGGATCAGCCAGCCGAGCAGCACCGCGACCATCGGGTTGACGTAGGCGTAGGTCGCCACCTGGGAGATCGGCGCGTTCTGCAGCAGCCAGCTGTAGGCGCTGTAGGCCACGAGCGAGCCGATGACGATCAGGAAGGCCAGCGCCCAGAGCGAGTCGGCCGAGAAGGCCGCGACGTCGACCTCGCCGAGCTCACCGGCCGGAACCGCCGCGGCCGTCAGCACGATGCCGCCGAAGAGCATCTGCCACGCGGTCGACACCAGGGGGTCCGCCGGCATGGTCACGCGCTGGGAGACGAAGGATCCGCTGGCCCACGAGATCGCGGCGACGACGATCACCAGCGTGGGCCCCAGCGGGACGCCGTCGGGGCGGTTGCCGGGCAGCAGCAGGAGGGCGACGCCGGCGAACCCCAGGGCCACGCCGGCCAGCGTGGCGGGCGCCGGACGGTCGGAGAACAGGCTGCGGATGACGACGATCCACAGCGGCATGGTGGCGACGATGAGCGCGGCCAGGGCGGAGGGCACGTCCTTCTCGGCGACGGTGACCAGGCCGTTGCCTCCCGCGGCCAGCAACGTGCCGACGACAGCGACTCGTACCAGCATGGTCCGGTCGAGCCGGACGCGCCGGGCGCCGCCGCGCAGCGCGAGGAACGCGAGCATGACCACCCCCGCGAGCACGAAGCGGACACCCGCGCCGAGTAGGGCCGGCACGGTCTCCACCATGACCCGGATCGCCAGGTAGGTCGAGCCCCAGATCAGGTAGATCGCGCCGAGCGCCGCCCACACCCGCAGGGATGGGGCGGATGGGGCGGCTGTCGCGGAGAGCGCGACGGTGCTAGGCGGCGACGACGGCCCGGAAACGGTCGACGAGGCGGTGGGGCCGCTCGTCGGCCTCGGGCTGCATGCGGTCCGCGCGGACCTTGAGCAACTCGACGACCTCGGAGGTCTTGACGAACGGGTCGGCGACGACGCGGCCGTCGGTCAGCCCGATGGCGGCGACGGCGCGGCCGTCGACCTCGGCGACCAGCGCGCGGCCCGTGATGGGCCGCGTGGAGTCGAGGGCAGCGAGACGGCGTAGCGTGGACTCGTCCGTGGGGCGGTCGGCGCGGAGGACCATCTCGTGAAGCTGGGAATACATGTCTTGGCCTCCTGTGAGCTGTGGGTGTTGTTCGGCTGTTCAACGAATGGGACGACCTCATTGTGAGCTCCCCGAGGCAAAAGTTCAAATGATGGTTTGCGGGATGAGTGATAAGCTTCTCTTATGCTCGACGTACGCCGACTGAGGGTCCTCAAAGAAGTCGCCGCGAAGGGATCGTTCTCCGCCGCGGCCGAATCGCTCGCCTACACGCAGAGCGCCGTGTCCCAGCAGATTGCCGCGCTGGAGCGCGAGGCCGGCCTGCAGCTGGTCGAACGCAGCGCGCGCGGGGTCAACCTCACCGACGCGGGAAGGGTGCTCGTCACCCACGCCGACGTCATCCTTCGACAGCTCTCTGACGCCGAGGCCGAGCTCGAGGCGATGGCCGGCCTGCGCGGCGGTCGCCTGCGCCTCGTCGCCTTCCCCAGCGCCGGGGCGTCGATCATGCCCGAGGCGGTCGCGCGCTTCCGTGGCCTCCATCCCGCGGTCGAGGTCACGTTGGCGCCGGCCGAGCCCGACGAGGCGATCGACGCGCTGCGCGCCGGTGAGGCCGACGTCGGCCTCACCATCGAGACGACGTGGGCCGAGCCGGGCGACGACGGCCTGATGCGCACCCACCTGCTCGACGACCCGATGTACATCGCGCTGCCGGTGGGCCATCCACAGGCAACCCGCCCAAAGGTGCGGGTACAGGATCTTTCCGAGGACCCATGGATCCTGGGATCGGGCGACGCCAGCTGCCCGGACAGCCAGATCCTGATCCGCGCCTGCAACGCCGCCGGGTTCGAGCCCCGCATCGCCTTTCAGTCCGACGACTACAACGCCATCCAGGGCTTCATCGCCACCGGCATGGGCATCTCGATGATCCCCGACCTCGCGCTGACCAACGTCCGCGCCGACGTGGTGGTGCGCTCGCTCGGGCCCAAGGCGCCGGTGCGCCGCATCTCGGCGCTGACGACCGAGGGCGGGTTCTGCTCACCGGCCAAGCAGGCGATGCTCGAGGTGCTCGTCGAGACGGCCGCCGCCTGGTCAGGGCAGCGCCAGCAGCTCGCGCTGGCCAGCTAAGGAGCCTGTCAAAGAAGTCGGCACGCCCGGATGCGGCCGTGTGCCGTCGCCGGATCGGCCGCCGATCCCTTGGAAATGCGGCCGCATTCCCTTCGGGATCGTCGACCGCCCGACTCGGCCCACGACCACCCCGGACGCACCGCCTGGTCTTCGACAGACTCCTAGACGATCTCGCTGCGCAGGGCGCCGAGCCCTTCGGCGGCGATCTCGACGACGTCGCCGGGCTCGAGGAACCGCTCGGCGTCCGTCCCGCCGGCGACCGGGCCGAGCTCGAGCAGGCAGCCGCCGTTCAGCGTGCCCGAGCCGAGGACGTCGCCGGCGCGCAGGCGGGTGTCGCGGCCGGCGTGGGCCACCAGGTCCTCCCACGTCCAGTGCATCTCGGAGGCGTCAGTGCGCGTGAGCTCCTCGCCGTTGACCGTGACGGTCGCCGTCACCGCGAGCCGGCCGTCCTTGAACGGCAGCTCGTCGGGCGTGACGAGCCAGGGGCCGAGCGAGATCGCGAAGTCCTTGCCCTTGGCGGGCCCGAGGCCGACGGTCATCTCCTGACGCTGCACGTCGCGGGCGCTCCAGTCGTTGAAAAGCGTGAAGCCGGCGATCTCGCCGGCTGCGCCGAGCACCGCGGCGATCTCGAGCTCGAAGTCCAGCAGCTGCGTCGCGGCTGGACGGCGCACGGGCTCGTCTGGGCCATGGATCGAGGCCGGGTTGGAGAAGTAGAAGACCGGCATCTCGTACCAGGCGGGCGGGATCTCGCCACCGCGCAGGCGCCAGCCCGTGGCGACGTGACCCTCGAAGGCGAAGAAGTCGCGCACGCTGGGCGGCTCGGGAACGGGCGCGAGCAGGCGAACGTCGCCGAGGGCATGGCGAGGACCGCGGTCCTCACGGCCCTCGCCGCGCAGCCAGGCCAGCATGTCGGGCGCCTGCAACTCGGCGACCTCGTCGCCCTCCAGTCGCCCAACACGAGGCTCCTCCGAACCGATGGCGAACGTGACGAGCCGCACGCGCAGCAGGGTATTGACGGCCGTGCGATGGCGCCGCCGGAGGCTGGTTGCCCGCTGACTGACGCCACACCGGAATATCGGTGATTGAATGTCGCTTGGCCGGGGATGCTCGGTCCAATGCCGAGCAGAACTCCGCTCATCGTGTTCGAGCCCCATCCGGATCCAGCGCGCATCGTCCCGTCCAAGCCCCTGGGGCCGTGGGCGCTGCGGCCGCTCAAACGGATCCTCGCCGCCGCCGACCGTGCGCGCCCCGTCATCCTCGATCTCACGCATGCGCCGATCAGCTCGCCCGGTCAGGTCGCCAGCATCCTGTGGGTCGACGACGCGGCACGCGAGTTGGGTGTGAGACTCGAGATCTTCACGCCGGACATGGCGAGCGCCGAGCTGCTCGACTTCGCCGGGGTGACCGCTCCGGTCTTCGCGGGCACGGAGGCACACCCCGGGCGCCCCGGCGAGACCCGCCGGGCGTCGGCCTACTAGACCTTCGCCCCCGCCCGGTCCCTGGCAGGCGCCTTCGCCGGCGCTGCGGGACGCGGCATCAGCAGCGCGAGCTCCTCACCGAGCCAGCCGATCAGCTTCTTGACGTCGGGCATCTGCTCGCGATCGGCGATGATCCCGAAGTCGAGGTTGCCGCAGTAGCTCATCACGGTGATGTTGAGCCCCATGCCGTCGGTGATCACCGACACCGGGAAGTTGGCCTCCAGGCGAGCCCCCGCGCAGTACAGCGGGATCTGCGGACCCGGGACGTTGGAGATCACCAGGTTCCACGTCGGCGCCGCCATCCGGCTCGTTGACAGGCGGAACGTCAGCTGGGCCGCGCGAGCGAACACCGCGGGCGGGATGAAGTGGTTGGCGTCCTGGAGCAGCCCTGCCGGCAACGCCTTGTGGCGGCGCTTCATGTCGCCCATGGCCTCATGGGTCTGGCGCAGCCGCTCCGCCGGGTCGGCCTCGTCACTGAACAGCGGGGCGCTCATCAGCAGGATGCGGTTGCCGTAGGTGCCGATCTCCTCGCCGGTGCGCACGGACACCGGCACCTGTGCGACGAGCGGGGTGTCGGGCAGGTCGCCGTGCTCGAGCAGCATCCGCCGGACCGCGCCCGCGCAAATCGACACGACGACGTCGTTGACCGTGCAGCCGTGGGCGTTCTTGACCGTCTTGACGTCCTCGAGGGACAGCCGACCGAACGTGAACTTGCGGTGGGCCGAGATGCGGCCGTTGAAGAAGGTCTTCGGCGCGGTGAGCTTGCGGCCCGCGCGGACCGGGATCTCGCGGCCGGCCATCCGCCCGGCGCCGCCTGCGAGGCGGCCGAGAAGTCCGGCGCCGGGAAGCGTGGCGAACGGCGTGTCGTCGATGTTGGGGATCGCGTTGGGCAGCGAGCGCAGCGCCCTCAGCGGGTACCGCGGCAGGCCCATCAGGCCGCGCGCCGCCATCTCGGCGCGCCCGGGCGCGGTCTCGGCCTCGCCGCGCCACTCGGCGGGCTCGGTGTTCAGCGTCGGCGCATCGGGTCCGAGGTCGAGCAGCAGGCCCATGATCTCGGCGCCGGACATGCCGTCGATCAGCGCGTGGTGGATCTTGGTGAGCATCGCCACGTGGCCCGACTCGAGCCCGTGAATCAGGTAGAGCTCCCACAGCGGGTGGGCACGGTCGAGCGGCCGCGACGTGATGCGCGCGACCTGCTCGGCGAGCTGATCGTCGGTGCCGGGAGGCGCGAGCGCGATCTCGCGCACGTGGAAGTGCAGGTCGAAGTCGACGTCGTCGACCCAGTAGGGGTAGTCGAGCCCAAGCGGGACCTCGGCGAGCTTCCAGCGCAGGGGCGGCAGCTGGGGGAGGCGCTCGGTGAGCAGCGCCTGGATGTCGCCGCACACGAGCTTGCCGGTCTCCGTGGTCGACGGATCGAGGATCGCCAGGCCCGCCACGTGTCCCGCCTGGCGGCGGTTCTCCAGGGCGAGGAACTGGGCGTCGAGGCTGGAGAGCTGTCGCATGGTTCCAGCATCACACACCGGTGCGATTCCATGCGCCAACTGGCGCGGCGGCATCGCTTCCGCCTCGTCGAACTCGACGTTTCCGTCGATATCCGACGGGAAGGTCGAGCTCGGCCGTCGATCCCGTCGCGGCGCCGCTGATCGTTAGGGTCGGCCGCCTGTCCGCTCGCCGAGCATCCGTCGTCGTCGTCGTCGTCGCCTGCGCCGCTGTGCTGGCGTGCGCCGCCGCGCCGGCGGCCCGGGCGGCCGGCAGCCTGAAAGAGGTCGAGGTCTTCACGCTCAGCTGGGTGGGCGACATGGCGTTCAGCTCGTCCCACGGCCTCCCGGCCGGAGACGTCCCCGGCGCGCTCGGCCCGGTCAAGCCGCTTCTGGCGGCCGATGTCGTGACCGGCAACCTCGAGGGAACGCTGGCCACCGGTGGAAGCTCGAAGTGCGGCGGCGGCTCGAGCGACTGCTTCGCGTTTCGCGCGCCGCCGCGCTATGCCCGTGGCTTGCGCCGGATGGGCTTCGACCTGCTCAACGTGGCCAACAACCACTTCAACGACTTCGGCGATACGGGCCAGGCCCAGACGATTGGCGCCCTCGACGGCGCAGGCGTCGCGCACACGGGCCGGGTCGGCCAGATCACGACGCTGCGCGTCGAGGGCGCGCGCGTGGCGTTTGTCGGGTTCGCGCCCTACCCCTGGGCGGCGCCGTTGCTCGACATCGGCGCGGCGCAGGCTTTGGTCCGTGAAGCGAAGGCGAGAGCCGACCTGGTCGTCGTGATGTTCCACGGCGGCGCCGAGGGTGCCGACCGGACCCACGTCCCGTTCGGTAAGGAGACCGCGTTCGGGGAGAACCGCGGCAACCTGCGCGCGTTCGCCCACGGCGTGATCGACGCCGGCGCCGGCCTGGTGCTCGGCTCCGGACCGCACGTGATCCGCGGCGTCGAGCGGTACAAGCGGCGGATGATCGCCTACTCGCTGGGCAACTTCGCCGGGCCCAACACGCTTTCTACAGGAGGGGTCACCGCCCTGAGCGCGATCCTCCGCGTCAAGCTGACCAGCGACGGCGACGTGCTCGGCGGCCGGTGGATCCCGATACGGCTCGCCTCGCCCGGCGTCCCGCGCTTGGACCACTCGAGGGCGAGCACCGCGCTGGTCCGACGCCTGTCTCTCGCGGACTTCCGCAACCGCTTCTCGATCTTCTCCAACGGCCGGATCGCCCGCGACCCGGCCGCCCGCCGCCGGTAGCACCGAACGTCGGTCAGGTGGCACCAGAGCACTATCTCGCGGACGTTCGCTGCCTGCTGGGGGAGGGGGGGCGCCGGCGCCCGTGTCCCGCGACGTTCACCGCAGCCTGGCGACACGCCCGCAGGGCGTCGGCCCGCGGAGGGTCGCGGGCATGGGCGACCGGCGCGCCGTCCGGGCGGTGCCGGGCGGAGGGCAGGGCGTCGGCCCGCGGAGGGTCGCGGGCATGGGCGACCGGCGCTCCGCCCGGGCGGCGGCGGGCTCGCGGACGTTCGCGCGGCTACAGGGCGGCGGTGAGCTCGGCCGCGCGCTCGCGGAAGCGCTCGACGTTGCGCAGCTTGATGTCCTCGTAGCCGCGAACCATGTCGGCCAGGCCGGCGATCTCAGCGACCTTTTCGTGGTTGCCGCGGTGCAGCCGCTCGACGGCGCCCTCGACCAGCTCGCGGTACTCGCCGATCAGCGCCCGCTCAACGCGGCGAACCTCGGCCTTGCCGAACGGGTCGAACACCGAGCCGCGAACGCGCTTGGAGGAGCGCAGCACCCGGAAGAACGGCACGAACCAGCGGCCGAGCTTGAGCTTGCGGTCGACGCCCATCGAGCGGAGCATCGGCGGATGCAGCAGGAACTTCACCTTGGCGCCGCGGCCGAACGTGCCCTCGACCTTGGCCTGCTCGATCGTGTCGAGGTGCAGGCGGGCGACCTCGTACTCGTCCTTGTAGGCCATCAGCTTGTGCAGGCCGCGGGCGTAGATCTCGCCGATCGCCGGGTCGGCCGCGACGATCTTCATCACGTCGTCGGCGTAGCGCTGGGCGTAGCGCGCGCTCTGGTAGCCCACGAGGTCCTCGATGCGAACCTCGAGCAGCCGGCGAAGCTCGCCCTCGGCACCGGTTGCGTCGACGATCCGTCGGGCGACGACGGAGATGTCCTCGACCGCGGCCGGCGGGTTGAGGATCACGTCGACCACGTCGGGCATCGCCACCGACGCCCGGCCCCAGCGGAACGCGGCGAGCGACTTCTCGATCGCTGCGCCGTTGAGCTTGATCGCATGCTCGATCGCGTCGGCGCTGAGCGGCAGCGCGCCCGCCTGGTAGGCGGCGCCGACGACCAGCAGGTTCGTCGGCATGTGATCGCCGAACAGGGCTTCGGACAGGGCTTGGGCGTCGAGGTAGACGTTGTCGCGGGCGCGGGTGACCTTCTCGATGGCCCGCAGGTTGCGGCGCTGGGCGGGGAACGAGACGGTCGGGTCGAGGACCATCCGCGCCGTGGGCGTCGCCTGGGTCGAGACCACGGCGATGGTGCGCTCGGGGTCGGCCACCATCAGGTTCGTCGGGCTCGCCGCGCCGAGGACGTCGAAGCCCAGCAGCAGGTCGGCGCTCGCCGTGGAGGCCTTGTTGGAGCCCTCGATGCGCTCGCGGGAGATGCGGATGTCGGAGATGACCGGACCGCCCTTCTGGGCCAGGCCGGTCTGATCGAGACCGAAGGCATGCTTGCCGTCGAGCATCGCCGCCATCTGCAGGATCTGCGAGACGGTCACCACGCCCGTTCCGCCCACACCCGGCATGCGCACGAGGAAGTCGTCGCGCGAGACGTTGAGCACCGGGTCGGGCAGGTCGGCCGGCGGCGCGGGAAACGCCTTCTTCTCCGCCTGCTTCTTCGCGGGGATGATCTCGAGGAACGACGGGCAATCGCCCTTGACGCAGGAGAAGTCGAGGTTGCAGCTGGCCTGGTGGATCTGGGTCTTGCGGCCGAACTCGGTCTCGACGGGGAGCACGGAGAGGCAGGAGCTCTTCTCGCCGCAGTCGCCGCAGCCCTCGCAGACGCGCTCGTTGATGTGGATGCGCTGCGGCGGCGTCTCGGCCTTGCCGCGCTTGCGCAGGCGCCGGAGCTCCGCGGCGCATTCCTGGTCGTGGATGAGGACGGTGACGCCCTCGACCGCGCGCAGCTCGGCCATCGCGTCGGCCAGCTTGTCGCGGTGCAGGACCTTGGCGATCGGGTCGAGCTTCACGCCCTTGTAGCGCTCGAGCTCCTCGGTGGTGACGATGACCTGCTTGACGCCCTCGAGCCGCAGCCACTGCGTCAGCTCGGGCACCGTGAGCTGGCCGATGACCTCCTGGCCGCCGGTCATCGCGACGGTCGAGTTGTAGAGCAGCTTGTAGGTGACGTTGATGCCCGAGGCGGCGGCGAAGCGGATCGCCAGCGAGCCCGAGTGGTGGAACGTGCCGTCGCCGAGGTTCTGGACGAAGTGCTGCTTCGTATCGGTGAACGGCTGCATGCCGATGAACTGTGTGCCCTCGCCGCCCATCTGCGTGAGGCCGGTGATCTCGCCCTTGCCCTCGGGGTTGAGCAGGACCATCGTGTGGCAGCCGATGCCGACACCCAGCAGCGTGTCGTCGGGGTTGGCGGTCGAGGTGTTGTGCGGGCAGCCGCTGCAGAAGAACGGCGTGCGGGCCATTCCGAGTGGGCCCTTGTTCAGCGCCGACCGCCGCTCGGCGATCGCGTGCGCGCGGGCGTGGACGCTGTCGATCCGCGCGTGGCGCTCGATGCGGCCGGCGACGGCCAGCGAGATCGTGTCGGCGTCGAGCTCGGACTCGACCGGGACGAGCGAGAGGCCGTCCTCGTCGCGCTTGCCGAGCACCAGCGGCTGGTCGGGCGCGCCGTAGAGCGCCTCGCGCACGGCGTTCTCGAGGAACGGCAGCTTTTCCTCGACCACCAGGATCTCGTCGAGGCCGCGGGCGAACTGGCGGAACCCGTCGCGCTCGTGCGGGTAGAGCATCCCGACCTTCATCAGGCGGATGCCGGCGCGCTCGAGGTCGCGCTGCTCGAGGCCCAGCTCGCGCAGCGCTTGCAGCAGCTCGTAGTAGGTCTTGCCGGCAGCGACGATCCCGAGCCAGGCCTCGCGCGTCGGGAGGCTTATCGGGTTGAGCTGGTTGAGCGCGCCGTAAAGCCGGGCGATCTCCAGGCGCGGGCCGAACAGCGTGCGCTCGAGCTCGAGCGAGTCGGGGGCCAGGAGGTGGCCGTTGGGCTGGTGGCGATAGGGGGCGCCGTTGTACTCGACGGTCGGGATCACCGGGACCACACGCTCGGGCCAGATCTCGGCGGTGCCGGCGGCGTCGGCGACGTTGGTGACGATCTTCAGCGCGCTCCACAGCCCCGACGCGCGCGAGCAGGCGATCGCGTGCAGCCCGAGATCGAGAACCTCCTGCAGCGTGCCCGGGTAGAACGTAGGGACGTTCAGCGCGGCCAGCGTCGCTTCGCCGCCGCTGGGCAGTGTCGAGCTCTTGCAGCTCGGGTCGTCGCCCACGAGGGCGAGCGCGCCGCCGTTCGGGTGCGTCCCGGCGAAGTTCGCGTGACGTAGCGCGTCCATGGCGCGATCGAGGCCCGGGTTCTTGCCGTACCAGACGCCGACGACGCCGTCGTGGCGCGCGCCAGGCAGGTTCTGGACGAGCTGCGAGCCGTAGACCGCGGTCGCGGCCAGCTCCTCATTGAGGCCGGAGGTGAACTCGATGGCGTGTTCGGCGGCCAGCTCGCGCAGCGCGATGACCTCCTTGTCGAACCCGCCGAGCGGGGAGCCCTGGTAGCCGCTGACGAAGGTGGCGGTGTTGAGGCCGTGGCGACGATCCGAGCGCTGCTGGTCGAGCAGCACGCGCACGAGCGCCTGTATGCCCGAGAGGAAGATCGTCCCCTGCTCGAGGACGTACTTGTCGCGCAGGGTCGTCTCGGGACGGGCCAGCTTGACGGGCGCTCCCGCGGGCGTCGCGGCCGGGGTACCGGTCGTTGCCAGCTGCTTGCCCGTCGTCGTCTGATCCGTCGTGCCGGCCACAGTTCTTCCCTACCCCTCCGGTGGTGGTCAGGAAACCTTACCAGCCGGTCTCGACGGCTAATGCGCCTCCTCGGCCCAGGTGTTCTCCATGCGCCCGATGTGGCGGTCCATGACCTCGTCGATCGTCGCGGGATCGCCGTCGGCGACCGCAGCCAGCGTCTCCTGATGGACACGGATGGTCCACTCGGGCACCAGCGGCTCGTGCATGGCCATGTCGCGGGCGATCTCCAGCTCGCGGAAGAGCATCCGCATCAGTCGCTCGACGGTCGGGTTGCCCGAGGCCCGCGCCAGCGCCAGGTGAAACTGAACGTCGAGATGCAGGAAGCGGTCCTCGTCGCTGGGGCCGTAACCGGCGGCGACGATCTTGCGCATCGCGTCGATGGAGCGCTCTATCGCTGCGAGGTCGGCGGGCTGAGCGCGCTGGGCGGCAAGCCGGGCGACGCCGGGCTCGACCAGGCGCCGCGCCTCGAGCACGGCTGCGACCTCGCCGAGGCGCAGGTCGGCGCGCTCGCGGACCAGGTCGGCCGGGACGACGTCGGTGGCGACGTACATCCCCGCGTCGGCGCCGCGCTGGACCTCGAGCACGCCCGCTGTGACGAGCACCTTGACCGCCTCGCGCAGCGTCGGCCGGCTGATCTCCATCTGCGCGGCGAGAGTCCGCTCGCCGGGCAACCGGTCCCCGACACGAAGCCGCCCGCTGCGCACGCCGTCGGCTATCTGCTCGGCGGCCTCCTCGAACGTGCGCCGCGTGCGGACCGGGGTGAACATGGCCGGCACCTAGCCGCCCGAGGCGCCGCCGCAGGCCGCGAGCAGGGCCGACGCGGCGAGGGTGCGGAAGAGCGCCATGGGGCCAGAAGGTACAGGCGAAGAAAAAATCCCCGCGGTCCGAGGCTGTGACGGTCCGCGCCGGCTAGCACCTCGCTTCCCGCCGGTCCAGCGACCTTCCGGCACGCTGCGACCCGCAATGCAGAGCGCGCGGCCCGCGGGGCTCGCCGGGAGGGGTTGGGCGTGAGCCACCAGCGGCCCCCCCGCGGCCGGCGCAGAAGTACGATCCGCAGCTCCGGCGTACCCACGGGAAGAGGGATGCAAGGTGGCGACTGACGTCAGGTCCAGGAAAGCGCGATCGTCGACTGCGGCCAAGCCGGCAGCGCCAGCCGAGAAACCGACCGAGAACGGGGCCTTCAGCGCCACCGACGAGCGGGCGCTCGAGGCGATCCTCGGGGCGTTGAACGCGGCCCGCGAAGGGGACTTCTCCGTCCGGCTCTCGGCTCGGCGCCGCGACGTCGTCGGCGAGGTCCAGGCCGGCGTCAACGAGCTCGTCGAGATGAACGCGCGTATGGCCAAGGAGCTCCAGCGCCTGGCGCGTGTCGTCGGCCGCGAGGGACGCATGACCGAGCGCGCGACGCTTCCCGGCCTTTACGGCGGCTGGGCCGACAGCGTCGAGGCCGTTAACTCGCTCGTCGACGACCTGGTGCGGCCGACGACCGAGGTCGGCCGCGTCATCGCCGCGGTGGCCCAGGGGGACCTGTCGCAGAAGATGGCGCTGACCATCGAGGGTCAGCCGGTCAAGGGCGAGTTTTCGCGCATCGGCCAGACCGTGAACGCCATGGTCGACCAGCTCGGCTCGTTCGCCGACGAGGTGACCCGGGTGGCGCGCGAAGTGGGCACGGACGGCAAGTTGGGAGGACAGGCCGACGTCAAGGGCGTCAGCGGCACGTGGCGCGACCTCACTGACTCGGTCAACGTCATGGCCACCAACCTGACCGAGCAGGTGCGCCAGATCGCCGAGGTCACGACGGCGGTGGCCAACGGCGACCTCACCCAGCAGGTAACGGTCGACGCCCGCGGCGAGGTGCTCGAGCTCAAGCGCACGATCAACGCGATGGTTGCGCGCCTCTCCTCGTTCGCCGAGCAGGTCACGCGCGTGGCGCGTGAGGTCGGCACCGACGGCGAGCTCGGCGGCCAGGCGCAGGTCGACGACGTCAGCGGCACGTGGGGCGACCTGACCGAGTCGGTCAACGTCATGGCCTCGAACCTCACCGATCAGGTCCGCCAGATCGCTCAGGTGACGACGGCGGTGGCCAACGGCGACCTGACCCAGAAGGTGACGGTCGAGGCCAAGGGCGAGGTCGCGGCGCTGGCCGAGACGATCAACGACATGACCGACACGCTGCGCACGTTCGCCGAGCAGGTCACCGGCGTGGCGCGTGAGGTCGGCACCGAGGGCGTCCTGGGCGGGCAGGCCGAGGTCCCCAGCGCCGCCGGCACGTGGCGCGATTTGACCGACAGCGTGAACTCGATGGCCACCAACCTGACCGATCAGGTGCGTCAGATCGCTCAGGTGACGACGGCGGTGGCCAACGGCGACCTGATGCAGAAGGTGACGGTCGAGGCCAAGGGCGAGGTGGCGGCGCTGGCCGAGACGATCAACGACATGACCGACACGCTGCGGACGTTCGCCGAGCAGGTCACCGGCGTGGCGCGCGAGGTCGGCACGCTCGGCGTTCTCGGCGGGCAGGCGGAGGTGCCGAACGTCGCTGGCACGTGGAAGGACCTCACCGATTCGGTCAACTCGATGGCGACCAACCTGACCGATCAGGTGCGCAACATCGCCGAGGTCACGACCGCGGTGGCCAACGGCGATCTCAGCCGGCAGATCACCGTCGACGCGCAGGGCGAGATTCTCGAGCTCAAGCGGACGATGAACACGATGGTCGACCAGCTCTCGTCGTTCGCCGACGAGGTCACGCGCGTGGCGCGCGAGGTCGGCACCGAGGGCATCCTCGGTGGGCAGGCCGAGGTCAAGGGCGTGTCGGGCACGTGGCGCGACCTCACCGAGAACGTCAACTTCCTCGCCGCCAACCTGACCGATCAGGTGCGCAATATCGCCCAGGTCACGACGGCGGTGGCCCAGGGCGACCTGTCGCAGAAGATCACCGTCGACGCGCAGGGCGAGATCCTCGAGCTCAAGCGGACGATCAACACGATGGTCGACCAGCTCTCATCGTTCGCCGACGAGGTCACGCGCGTGGCCCGCGAGGTCGGCACGGACGGCAAGCTGGGTGGCCAGGCCGAGGTGGGGGGTGTGTCGGGCACGTGGCGCGGGCTGACCGAGAACGTCAACCTGATGGCGACCAACCTGACCGATCAGGTGCGCAACATCGCCCAGGTCACGACGGCGGTGGCCAACGGCGACCTGACCCAGAAGATCTCCGTCGATGCGCGCGGGGAGATCCTCGAGCTCAAGGACACGATCAACACGATGGTCGACCAGCTGCGCGCGTTCGCGTCGGAGGTCACGCGCGTGGCGCGCGAGGTCGGCACCGAGGGCAAGCTCGGCGGCCAGGCTGAGGTTGAGGGCGTGTCGGGCACCTGGCGGGGGCTGACCGAGAACGTCAACCTGATGGCGACGAACCTGACCGATCAGGTGCGCAACATCGCCGACGTGACGACGGCGGTTGCCAGCGGCGATCTGACCCGCAAGATCACCGTCGACGCGCAGGGCGAGATTCTCGAGCTCAAGGACACCATCAACACGATGGTCGACCAGCTGTCGTCGTTCGCCGACGAGGTCACGCGAGTGGCGCGCGAAGTCGGCACGGAGGGCCAGCTCGGCGGCCAGGCCGAGGTCAAGGGCGTCAGCGGCACCTGGCGCGGGCTGACCGAGAACGTCAACCAGCTGGCCGACAACCTGACCAGCCAGGTGCGCAACATCGCCCAGGTCACCACCGCAGTGGCCCAGGGCGACCTGTCGCAGAAGATCACCGTCGACGCGCAGGGAGAAATCGCCGAGGTCAAGGACACCATCAACACGATGGTCGACCAGCTCTCGTCGTTCGCCGACGAGGTGACCCGTGTCGCGCGCGAAGTGGGCACCGAGGGCAAGCTCGGCGGCCAGGCCCAGGTCGAGGACGTCAGCGGCACGTGGCGCGACCTCACCGAGAACGTCAACCAGCTGGCGTCGAACCTGACCGACCAGGTGCGGGCCATGGCCGACGTGGCCTCCAGCGTGACCCAGGGCGACCTGACCCGGCAGATCACCGTCGAGGCCTCGGGCGAGGTGGCCGAGCTCAAGGACCGGGTCAACCAGATGATCGCCAACCTGCGCGACACGACCCAGCAGAACGCCGAGCAGGTCTGGCTCAAGACCAACCTCGCGCGGATCTCGAGCCTGATGCAGGGCCAGCGCGACCTGCAGACGGTCTCGCGGATGCTGATGAGCGAGATCTCGCCGCTGGTCAAGGCCCAGCACGGCGCGTTCTTCATGGTCGACGCCGAAGTCGAGGACAAACCGACCCTCAAGCTGGTGTCGTCCTACGGCTACAAGAAGCGCAAGAGCCTGTCCAACGAGTTCGGGTTCGGCGAAGGGCTGCCCGGCCAGGCCGCGCTGGAGATGAAGAGCATCCTCGTCACCAACGCGCCCGACGACTACGTCAAGGTCACGTCGGGCCTGGGCGAGTCGGCGCCGGTCAACCTGATGGTGCTGCCGATCCTGTTCGAGGAGCAGGTGCTCGCCGTTGTCGAGCTGGCGTCGCTGAACCCCTTCGGCGAGGTCGACCTGACGTTCCTCGATCAGCTCTCGGAGACCATCGGCGTCGTCCTCTCGACAATCATCGCCAACAACCGCACCGAGGACCTGTTGGAGGAGCAGCGCCGGCTCGCCCAGGAGCTGCAGTCGCAATCCGAGGAGCTGCAGTCCCAGCAGGAGGAGCTCAAGCACTCCAACACAGAGCTCGAGGATCAGGCCAAGTCTCTTCGCGCATCGGAGGAGCTGCTGCAGACCCAGCAGGAGGAGCTGCGTCAGACCAACGACGAGCTGCAGGAGAAGGCGGCGCTGCTCGCCCAGCAGAACCAGGACATCGAGGTCAAGAACTCCGAGATCGAGCGTGCCCGCCTGGCGCTCGAGGAGCGGGCCGAGCAGCTCGCGCTGTCCTCGCGTTACAAGAGCGAGTTCCTGGCCAACATGAGCCACGAGCTGCGCACGCCGCTCAACTCGCTGCTCATCTTGTCGAAGCTGCTGACCGACAACCCGTCGGGCAACCTGGACGAGCAGCAGGTCGAGTTCGCGCGCACGATCAACGCGGCCGGCACCGACCTGCTCTCGCTGATCTCCGACATCCTCGACCTGTCGAAGGTCGAGGCGGGCAAGATGGAGGTCAACCCCGCGCTGCTGCCACTGGCCGAGGTGCTCGGCGGCCTCGACCGCTCGTTTGCGCCGGTCGCCGCCGACAAGGGGCTTGAGTTCTCGGTTGATTTGCTCGACGACCTGCCCGGCGAGGTGGTCTCTGACGAGCAGCGGGTGTCGCAGATCCTGCGCAACCTGCTCTCCAACGCGCTGAAGTTCACCGAGTCGGGCAGCGTGCGGCTCACCGTCGGACCCACGGAGGAGCAGGATCCGCTCGGCCGGCCCTACGTCCTGGCTTTCGCGGTCACCGACACGGGGATCGGCATCGCCCCTGACAAGCTCCGGCTCATCTTCGAGGCCTTCCAGCAGGCCGACGGCACCACGAGCCGGCGGTACGGCGGCACCGGTCTCGGGCTGTCGATCAGCCGTGAGATCGCCCGGCTGCTCGGCGGCGAGATCCGGGTGACGAGCACCGAGAGCGAGGGCTCCGCGTTCACGCTGCTTCTCCCGGCGGTGCTCGAGCCGGTCGAGGTCGTCGAAGACGCCGATGAGGATCTGCTGCGCACGCTGGGCGGCAACGGCGCGTCGCTGTTGCCGGCGCCCCGACTCCCGGCGCCCGAGGCCGAGCGCGAGGATCACGGCGTGGCCGATGACCGCGAAGCGGTGACGAGCGACGACCGCGTCGCGCTGGTCGTAGACGTCGATACCGACCGCGCCACCGATGCGTTGGGCGCCGTGCGCGCCGCGGGCTTCAAGGGGCTGGTCGCTCTGCGGCCCGAGACGGCGATGGTCCTGGCCTCCGAGCACGGGCCCGACGTGATCCTGCTGGGCATCTCCGAGGGTGGCGGCCTCGACGCGCTCGAGCGTCTCAAGAGCGACGGCCATACCCGCCACATCCCCGTCGTCGCGCTGGCCGCCGAGGAGCGCCAGCACGAGGCGCTGGTGCACGGCGCGGCCACCGCAGTCGCGCCCGGCGCGGCCAGTGAGGCGCTGGCGGAAGCGCTCGCGGGCGCCGCCGAGCTCGCCGGACAGCGCGCGCGTCGGGTGCTCGTCGTCGACGACGACGACGTCGAGCGGAGCAGCATCGCCGCGCTGATCGGCGGCGCCGACGTCGACGTGTCGACGGTGGGCTCCAGCGAGGAGGCGCTCGCGTGCCTGGACGAGTCGCCGTTCGACTGCATCGTGTTGGACCTCAAGCTGCCCAAGGCATCGGGGTTCTCACTGCTCGAGCGGGTCAAGACCGACGAGCGGCTGCGCAGCGTTCCGGTGATCATCCACACCGGCAAGGCGCTGACCAAGCGCGAGGAGACCCGCCTGAAGCGCTACGCGGAGTCGATCATCGTCAAGGACGCCGGCTCGCCCGAGCGGCTGCTCGACGAGACGACGCTGGCGCTGCACCGGCCGGCCGAGTCGCTGCCGCCCGAGAGCCGCAAGATGCTCGAGCAGATGCGCGACGCCGACGCGGCGCTCGCCGGCCGCAAGGTGCTGATCGTCGACGACGACGTGCGCAACGTCTTCGCGCTCACCAGCGCGCTGGAGGCCCACGGCATGGAGATCGTCTATGCCGAGAATGGCCGCGAGGGGATAAGCCAGCTCAAGCGCAACGCCGACGCCGACCTCGTGCTGATGGACATCATGATGCCCGAGCTCGACGGCTATCAGACCATGGAGGCGATCCGTCAGATCCCCGAGTTCGAGCGGCTGCCGATCATCGCGCTGACCGCCAAGGCCATGAAGGGCGACCGCGAGAAGAGCATCGCCGCCGGAGCATCGGACTACATCACCAAGCCGGTGGACATCGACCAGCTCATCTCGCTCATGCGCGTGTGGCTGTACCGCTAGCTGACGACCACGACTCGGAGGCCGAGCTCGAGCACATCGAGCTCGACCTCCTGCTCGAGGCGATCCACCGCCGCTACGGCTACGACTTCCGGGGCTACGCCCGCGCGTCGCTACGCCGTCGGCTCTGGCGGCGCGCCGATCTGGAGGGACTGCGCTCGCTCTCGGGGCTCCAGGAGTTGATCCTCTACGACCCCCACTCGATGGAGCGGCTGCTCGGCGACCTGTCCATCAACGTGACCGAGATGTTCCGCGACCCCGGGTTCCACGGGGCGCTGCGCGACCGCGTGCTGCCGTTGATCCGGACCCACCCGTTCATCCGCATCTGGGTCGCGGGCTGCTCGACGGGCGAGGAGGTCATGTCGATCGCGATCATGCTGCGCGAGCAGGAGCTGCTGGGCCGCGCGCTGATCTACGCGACCGACATCGATGCCGAGGTGCTCGCCCAGGCGCGCACCGGGACCTTCGCGCTGGACCGAATCCAGGGTTACACGCGCAACTACCAGGCCACCGGGGGCACGAGCGCCTTCTCCTCCTACTACACGGTCACGGGCGGCCGCGCCGTCTTCGACCCGGGCCTGCTCTCGGACGTGGTGTTCGCCCAGCACAACCTGGCCAGCGACCGCTCGTTCAACGAATTCCACCTCGTCGTCTGCCGTAACGTCCTGATCTACTTCGGCCGGGAGCTGCAGGATCGGGTGCTCACGCTGTTCGACGAGAGCCTGGCCCGCCGCGGGGTGTTGGCGCTGGGCCGCAAGGAGACGCTGCGCGGGACCGCGATCGAGGATCGCTACGAAGCGCTGATCGAGGCTGAGAGGATCTACCGCAGGCGCACATGAGCCAGATCGTGGTCATCGGAGCCTCCATGGGAGGGTTGAACGCCGTGGAACGGGTCCTGCGCGGCCTGCCCGGCGACTTCGCGCTGCCGGTGCTCGTCGTCCAGCACCGGTCCGAGGATGGGCCGTCGCTGCTGGCCGGGCTGCTCGGCCGTCACAGTCCGCTCCAGGTCTGCGAGGCCGAGGACAAGGTACAGCTGCGTCCGGGCTGTGTCCTCGTTGCGCCGGCGGGCTACCACTCATTGGTCGAGCGCGGGCACGTCTCGCTCTCCACCGAGGCGGAGGTGCGCTACAGCCGCCCCTCGATCGACGTGGCGCTCGAGACCGCGGCGGAGGCCTACGGCGACCGGGCGGTGGGGGTGGTGCTCACGGGCGCCAACGACGACGGGGCCCACGGCCTCGCCGAGGTCCGCCGGCGCGGCGGCGTGGCGGTCGTCCAGGACCCGGCCGAGGCCGAGAGCCGATCGATGCCCGAAGCGGCGATCGCCGCGGCCGATCCGCAGTGGATCCTCGGCCTGGAGGAGATCGGCCCTCGGCTGGCAGCCATCGCGGCCGGAGCGGAGGTGCGGCGATGACCGGCACGGAGCGGCCGCAGGCCGACCGGGCCCGGGTCCTGCTCGTCGACGACAGGTCGGAGAACCTGCTCGCCCTCGAAGCGGTCCTCGAGCCGCTTCCCTGCGCGCTGACCTCGGTCACGTCGGGGGAGGAGGCGCTCAAGGAGCTACTCAATAAGGACTTCGCCCTGGTCCTACTCGACGTCCAGATGCCGGGGATGGACGGCTTCGAGACGGCGGAGTTGATCAAGGGCCGGGAGCGGACCCGCAACCTTCCGATCATCTTCGTCACGGCTATCAGCAAGGAGCGCCACAACGTCTACCGCGGCTATTCCTCCGGCGCGGTCGACTACGTCTTCAAGCCCTATGACCCCTCGGTGCTGCGCTCGAAGGTCGCGGTGTTTCTCGAGCTCCACGCGGCGTCGCGGGCGGCGACGCGCAGCGAGGCGGTCATGCGCGCGGCGTTCGATCACGCTCCAATCGGCATGGCGCGCATCGATCTCGAGGGCCGGATCGCCGAGGTCAACCAGGCGCTTGGCGGGTTGCTGGGCCGCCACCCGGCGGACCTACGCGATCGCCTCTTCGACGACGTCGTACACCCCGACGACGCATCCGCCGACCGCGACCGGCGGACCGCGCTGCGTCTGGGTGGGATCGGCTCCTACGAGCACGACCTGCGGCTTGTGGCGCGCGACGGCACGAAGGTTCCGTGCACGGTGTCGTTCTCCATCGCTCGCAGCGGCGACGGCGCGCCGGACCTGATCATCGCGCAGGTCCAGGACCTGCGCGAGCGGCTCCGAGCCCAGGCCGAGCGCGAGCGGCTGGTGCGCGAGCAGGCCGCGCGCGAGCAGGCCGAGCAGGTCTCCGCGCAGCTGCAGGCGGTCCAGCGCATCACCGACGTGGCGCTGAGCTCGCTGGCCTTCGACGAGCTCGTCCAGGAGCTGTTGCGCCGGACCGCGGACGTGATCAGCGCCGACACGGCGGCGATCGTGCTCCACGAGGAGGGCGAGCGCGAGGCGATCGTCTACCAGGTGGCTGGGGCTGTCGACGCGGGGTTGCAGACCAGCCGCTGGCCCGTCGCGCCCGGCGGCATGAGCGAGCGCGTCGTCGAGCACGGTCGCCCCGCGTCGGCTGAGGATGTTGCGGCGGAGGGACCGGAGGCCGCGCACCCGCTGGGCGACGCCGTGACGTCGGTGCTCGGCGTCCCGTTGGTCGTCGAGGGCCGGGCCATCGGCGCGCTGCACGTCGGGACGCTGTTCACCCGGCGCTTCTCCGCAGCGGACACCGCCCTGCTTTCGTTGGCCGCCGATCGCGCGGCGCTGGCCATCGAGCGCGTCCGGCTGTTCGAGCGCGAGCACCGGATAGCTCAGGAGCTTCAGCGCAGCCTGCTTCCGGGCGAGCTTCCGGCGCTGCCCGGGATCACCGCTTCGGCGCGGTACCAGCCCGCCGGGCTCGGGTCCCAGGTCGGCGGCGACTGGTACGACCTGCTGATTCAGCCCGGCGGTCGCCTGCTCATGGTCATCGGCGACGTGGCCGGGCGCGGGATCGAGGCGGCCTCCACGATGGGGCAGTTGCGCAGCGCTCTGCGCGCCTACGCCTTCGACGGTCATGGCCCGGGGGCTCTGCTCGAGCGGCTCAACGGCTTCCAGCTGGGCCTCGGGCGCGGGGGCATGGCGACGGTCGCCCTGGTCAGCGTATGTCCCGCGGACGAGTCGCTCTGCTACGCCACGGCCGGGCATCCGCCGGCGCTCGTAAGAGGACCCGATGGGGAGGTGGTCTGGCTGCAGGAGGCCAAGGGTCTCCCGCTCGGCGTCACCGACGACACCAGCTACACCGAGGTTGACGCGGACATCGCTCCCGGCTCGACGATCGTGCTCTACACCGATGGCCTTGTCGAGGCCCGCGGGGAGCACCTCGATCAAGGTTTCGCCCGCCTCGAGGCGTCGGTCCTGGCGGGCACGGAAGATCTCGACGACCTGTGCGAGAGCGTGCTGACCGGCACGCTGGCCGACCCGGACGTTGATGACGACGTGACGCTGGTCGTCCTGAGGACGGTGTCCAGCCACGATCCGCGTGTCGAGCTGACGGTGCCCGGCAACGCCACTGCGCTGCAGGCCTTCCGTAACACGACAAGGCGCTGGCTGGCCGGCGCGTGCGACGACGAGGCCGAGGTCGACGACATGACGATGGCGGTCAACGAGGCGGTGCAGAACGCCATCGAGCACGGCCACCGGCGGCGGTCGACCCCAGTCTCGGTGACGCTTGAGCGGTCGGCCGACGACATCGAGCTAACCGTCGTCGACCAGGGCAGCTGGACCGACGGCTCGTCGGACGACCGGGGACGGGGGCTGTCGCTGATGCGCGCGTTGATGGACGAAGTCGTCGTCGACCCGCTGGCAGAGGGCACTCGGATCGTGCTTCGCCGGCGGATGCGGCGGCCCTCGAAGACTCCCGCCTGACCCAAGTCGGACCGACCATCGCCCGCATGCTGGGACAGCAGGGCTACCGGGTTCAGGGCCGCAGCGCCGCTGCGGCGTAGGCGATTCGTTCGGGCACGCACCAGATCACCAGCGATCGCAGATGGCTCGCCGGCACCCCGCGCGGTACGAGGTAGTTCTGCTCGCCGATGGTCGACCGCAGCGGCGCCACGAGCGTGTACGGGGTGCGGAAAGCGTCGCGGCTGGTGGCCGGGCGCGGCGCGGCGCTCAGCCACAGAACGAGATCGCTGTTCGTGGTGGTGGCGAACTCCTCCAGCCGGAGCGCCAGGCGACCGTTCTCGAGTCGGTGGAGCTCCACCCGGCCCGCGCCCTTGCGCTCGACGTCGTAGAGATCCCCGCGACGGACGACCTCGGCTCCCCGAGCCTGCATCTCGACGAGCGGCGGCTCGTGGATCGGGCTGTCGAGCTGCTGCTCGACAATCAGGCGCCACGACCCCATCGTCTGGATGTCGAGTTCCACCGCCCCATGCTGCAGCGAGAACGCCTGACCGCGGCCGGGGCAACGGCCGCCCAACAGGCGCCGAAACCGGGTTCCTGGAGGACCGGCGCCGACGACCATCCGACCGGCCGAGCACTCCCACCGCGTGCGCCACTGCAGAGCATCGCGCCGGATGACGACCCGCTCGCTCGCGGGGCCGGTTCCGCTTAGCGTCCTCACCGGCTGCCACCGCGGCGCCGCATGCGGAACTCGGGGCTTGGCCAGGCGCTGCTCGATGGCGACGAACGGGTCTTCTCCCTGCACCTTGGGCGCCTCGTCGCCGTTGCCGCACCCGGTCGCTGTCACCGCGGCAGCGATGACGGCCGACAGGCAGCGGCTCATCCTCCCAGCCCCTGGTCTGCTGCCCGCGTCAGGACTTTCTGTGCCACGGCCCGGCCTAGCCGTAGGCCCGCTTCGTTGTCGGCCGCGTAGTGGATGCCGCCGTAGATCCGCGACAACCCGGCCTCGCGGGCCTTGGCCCGGACGAAAGAGGCCACCTCCGGGAAGACCCGCGCGAGTACCTCCGCGGCGGCGGCCGAGTAGGTCGAATGGCCCGACACGTAGGCGGGGAAATCTGGCGTAGGCAGAAACGGCTTGAAGTCCTGATCGAGCCCCAGGTCGCGAATCGCGTTGATGGGACGGGGTGACCAGTATGCGTATTTCGCGTCCCAGGCCGCGCTTCCGGCGTCCGCCAGCGCCACGTTGAGCAGCGCGAAGAGCCGGGTGGTGCGCGCGGGGTCGAACCGGGCTTCGCGGGCATAGCCGAGAGCGATCTCGTTCCAGAATCCGGCCGGGAGTGACGTCCCCTGCCCGGAGGCCCAGAAGAGGGCGATCCGCTTCTGCTCCTCGGTGAGGCGGTTGCCGATCCGCAACACCTCACGAGCCTCGGCGGCGAAGCGGGGGGTCCCGTAGGCGGGCGGGGCCGGCGGCCGGAGCTCCGAGCCGTTCTTGAGCACCCACGGACGCCAGTTCCCGGCCACGGGCTGAACCGGCCGCGCGAGCGATCCTGGTGGTGGCCGCCACGTTCCCACACCCCGGGGACGCCGTCCGTCCCAGTGCAGCGTGTCGCGTCCATCACGGCGGGCACGCGCAATCACCATCTCGCCGATCCGGCGACCGAGCGTCAGTCCGGCGCGCTCGTCGGTCGGAAAGCTCGCTCCCGACACGACGCGAAGGCGTGCCTGACGGCGCGCTATGAGGTCCCAGCGGCCGGCCGGATACTCCGGAAACAGATAGCCGAGCACGCGAGCCGCGGCCCCGGCGATCGCCGCGCGGTCGGAGGGGTAAGAGGACCCGCGCGGTAGATCTTCGCCGGCGCCGGCGCCGGGGGGAGGGTCGCGGCGGTAGACCCCTTGGTAGTGCGCCGCGGCCACCTCGGCGTCGAACATCGCGACGCTGACCAGCGCGTAGGCGCGCGACGAGCTCGGAGGGTCCTTGGTGCTCCCCAGCGAGACGCGCTCGAGCGCGCCCTGCAGCCACGGCTCGACCGCCAGGAGCCCGGCGTCGCGACGCGCTGCCCGTTTCTGGGGGGTGGCGCCGCTGCTCGCCAACGCTTTCATCCGCGCGAGCTCGGTGCGCGCGGCCGGCGAGTCCTTCTCGGGCGGAGGGGGGACCGACACGGCGTCGGCCTTCGGCAGCACCCACGGCCTCCAATCGGCCGCTGGGGCTCCGGAACCGTTCCCGTCCTGCCCGCACCCGGCCAGCAGCCCGAAGGAGGCCGCGACGGCCAGCAGCCGGCCCACCGATACCCTTGTCCGATGTCCGACGGTTTCGCCGCGACGCCGTCCGGTGGCCAAACCCGTCGCCTGCAGGTCGTGCTCGCCGCGCTCGGGGCGTGGACGATCGTCGTCCCGTACGCCGCCCGGCCCCTTGGCCTCGAGGTCGACGTGGCGTCGACGATCGAGGTAGTCGATCACGTGCTGCCCGGCGTGCTGGTGGTGCTGCTCGGGGCCTGGCTCGCACGGCGGTCCGGCGGCGGACCGCCGGCGATCGGCGTGCTCGTCGCCTCCGGCGTCTGCGCCCTAGCGGGCGTCTGGGTCCTGGCCACCCATGTTCCTCTGCTGGCCGACGCCGCCGCGGGCCGGGAGCCGTGGGGTGCCGCGTTATGGCACTCCGCCACTGCTCCGGTGATCATCGTCCTCGCCTTCATCACAGCGCTGGGTTCAGGCCCCGCCGACGACGGCGGGGCCTGAAATCAGGCCTACTTGCCGACCGCGACCAGGCGGGTGACCGAGGCACGGAGCCGCTTCGAGCGCCGCACCGTCTGCTGAGCGCCGACGGACCCGCCCCGCGCGACGAGCTGGAGCCCGCCGATACGGGCGACCGCAGCGCCGAGCAGCGCCGTGTGCATCCGGTTGCGCCCGTTGGTGACGTACATGATGTTGTCGGGCACGCCGCGGACGCGCTGTTCGGTCACCACAGCCCGTGACGTGGCGAAGGCATCGCTGCGCCCGAGGCGTCGAGGCTCCGGCAGGCCGGCCAGGACGGCGTCGCTGATCACCGCCCTGCGACCGATGACCAGCGTCTGGTCGATGGCCAGATCCTTCAGCGCCTGCTGGGTGGCTGCGGGCACCGAGTCACGTCCCGCGAACAGGACGGGCAGGCGGCGGTTGGCCGCGAGCACAGCAGCGGTGACGGCATCGCGGCTGTCGGGATTCACCACGATCGCAGCGTCGAACGCCTCTTCGCCCTCGTCCTTCTCGGCCTGCGTGCGGCGATCGGCGGCCGCGGCTACGAGCCGAGCCGTGTCGGCGTCGTCGGTTCCCTCGAGACGCACGACCTGATCTGCGGGCACCCCGGCGGCGGCGAGGTCGCTGATCACCTGCGCGGAGAGCTTGCCCTCGTCACCCACCACGTACGCGCCGATCGGGGCGAGTCGGGCGACCTCGGCCTTCGCCGCGGCGGTCAACCCGCCGGCCGGCGTCGCCAGGACGGTGCCGATGTTCGCTCGGGCGAGAACGCCACCGGCCAGGGCTCCGCCGACGTCCTTCTTGTTGACGACGACCAGGCGCGTCCACGGCCTGGTCACGAACACGCCGGCCAGCACCGCCTCGGGACCACCGGGGTACGCGCGCTTCGACATCGCGACCGAGAACTTGGCCGCTCCGCCTCCGCCGATCCGGCGTACGGGCCGGCGCCCCTTGACGCCGTGCCGGACCCGCGCGAGGTAGACGTCCTGGCTGTCGTTCTCGAGGTTGCCACGCCGCGATTCCATCCAGCCAACCAGCAGGTTGGCGCCCTGGTACACCATGGCCGGCGCGTAGGCCCAGTAGGTGCCGAAGCGGTAGTCGAACCCGACGTCGTTGTTGGTCGAGCGATCGGAGATCCGGTGGTTGCGGGAGAAGGTCTGGCCGCCGTCGCGGGAGTAGGTGTAGTAGGTGTCGCCCAGCCGCGCCTCGTTGCACGCGACGTGCGTGTGCACGCAGCCCCGGTACCAGTGGCGGCGGTCCTGCCAGAGGACGTCGACCCGTCCCTTGGACGAGACCGAGACCCACGGGTGCCGCGTCTGGGTGATCTCGGTCTGGTTGAGCGGCGCGGTGTTGATGGTCCGCGGCAACGACCACGTCGCGGAATCGTCCTCGGAACTCTGGAACCACACGTCCTGATCCGGGTTGATGAAGTGATCGGAGGCAGTGGCCTTGGGCTCTCCGGCGCGGCGCGCCTTGGCGCCCGGCCCCTGGCCGTAGACGAGGTAGAGGGTGTCGTTGCGCGGGTCTATCCCCATCCGCGGGAACGTCGACGCGGTGAAGGACTGGCCGGCGGTGAACGGGAACTGCGTCGGACCGCCGTAGGAGTATCCGGTGACCTCGGCGGTCTTGGTCTGCGTCCAGGTCTTGCCCTGGTCCGTCGACTTGGAGACGATCACGGATCCCTGGGGCGTGAACTTCCCGGGCTGGGCGCTCCGGCCGCGTTCGCGCCAGGCGACGTAGACGGTTCCGTCGCGGTCAATCACGGGCTGGGACTGCTCGATCGCGTTCTGCTCAGCCGTGTTGACAGCGATTGCCGGCCCCCACGTGGAGCCCGCGTCGGAGGAGCTCACGACGACGACGTTCTCCGTGCTGGCACCCTCACGCTGCGCCTGGCCTGACGCGGCGCTGACGTAGATCCGGTCCTCGCTCGGCCCACCGGCACGGGCGGCGTCGACCGCGATCGTCGGCAGCACGTGGTCGGGACCCTGTTTCGCGCTCGGGCCACCCGCCGCGACCACCTGCGCGTCTCCCCAGGTGCGGCCGCCGTCGCGCGAGATGACCGCCAGCAGGGACTTGCCTTCCTCCGTGCCGTCGGCCTTGGGCTTGTTCGACGCAAAAGTTGCGTAGACGTTCTGTCCACTGCCAAAGGCGACACCGCCGCTCTGCATGTGCTCGGCCAGGTGCGGCCCGACGTTGCAGGGGAAGTCGCCGAAGCCGGCCGGCGCCTTGAACGCGCCCCCGTTCCAACGGCGGCCTCCGTCGAAGCTCACGCGGTATTCGCACTGCCCGGCGGCCCAGTCCGCGTTCACCTCGACGATGTGGCGTGCGTTGCGCGGGTTCACCGCGAGGCTGACGGCATCGACGCCGCGGCCCGGGAGCGGCGGCACGCCGAGCCGGAAGTTGGGGCTGACGCCCAGCCGGGCGTCGGCGATGGCCGGGCTCAACAGGCCCAGGACGAGGAGCGGAAGGATCAGCGCGCCGACCAGGCGCGCGGCGACGGGGGAACGCTTCATCATCAGTCTCCGGTGATCAGGGAATGAGGGGCGAGGG
>Ga0136633_1000357_pt1 | contig 34839 bp, 32 predicted proteins | sample AntDrymeUQ832206_2_FD_105494 | JGI IMG/M metagenome (GOLD analysis project Ga0136633, IMG submission 105494) | Polar desert sand microbial communities from Dry Valleys, Antarctica - metaG UQ83 (22.06) | ecosystem: Environmental > Terrestrial > Soil > Desert | place: Antarctica: Dry Valley... | reverse complement strand
GAGCAGCCGGGCGAGCTGCCGCAGGTCGTCACGGACGTCCGCGCCGGCGTCGAGCAGCGCGCTCAGCGCCCGCTCGGCCGGCATCCGGCGCATGACCACGAGGTGCTCGTACGGCACGCCGTCGGTGCCGACGACGTCGTGCACGCCGAGGTAGACGTCGGGGGCCAGGCGCCGGTTGAGGCGCACCTCGTCATGGCACACGACCCGCCGCCGCTCGACCGTGCTGAAGTCCAGGAAGCCCAGCGAGACAGGCTTCTTCACCTTGTACGCCCGGTCGCCCACGAGGAAGATCAGCGCGCTGTGCGTCTCGACGACGCGGGGCGCCTCGACGCCGGTCACGGGACGGGCTCCGCGGCCGAGCGCCACGTGCGCAGCGCCTTGTCGACGGCAAGCACGACGGCGCCCAGCGCCACGACCGCGAGCACCCGCAGCCAGGCGTCCGCTCCCATCGGCGCCGTCCCGAACACCCGCTGCGTGGGCGGCGCGTAGACCAGCAGGGCCTGCGCGACCAGCTGCAGGCCCACCCCGACGAGCAGAGGCCGGTTGGTCCAGAGTCCGAGCCGCCAGGCGGAGCGGGTCGTGGACCGGCAGGCGAACAGGTAGACGACCTGCAGCCCGACGAGGACGTTGACCGCGGCGGTCCGCGCCACGGCGTCCGAGCTGCCCGCCGCCTGCTCGCCGAGGAAGACCGCCCAGGTCGCGGCGAGCAGGGTGATGCCGCAGACCGTCATGCGGGCCAGCAGCGGGCGCGACAGCAGCGGCGCGTCCGGCCGGCGCGGCGGGCGCGTCATCGCCCCCCTCTCCGCCGGTTCGAAGGCCAGGGTGAGCCCGAGCAGCACCGCGGTGGTCGTGTTGATCCACAGGATCTGCGTCGGCAGGATCGGCAGCGTCGTCCCGAGCAGCACCGCGACGAGCACCACCAGGCCCTCGGCGAGGTTCGTCGGCAGCGTCCAGGTCAGGAACTTCACCAGGTTCTCGAAGACGCCGCGCCCCTCCTCGACGGCAGCGGCGACGGTGGAGAAGTCGTCGTCGAGCAGCACCATGTCGGCGGCTTCCTGCGCGACCTTGGTGCCGCTGACGCCCATGGCCACGCCGATGTCGGCCTGCTTGAGGGCGGGGGCGTCGTTCACCCCGTCGCCGGTCATGGCCACCACGTGGCCGTGCGCCTGGAGCGCCTGCACCAGCCGCAGCTTCTGGCCCGGGCTGACCCGGGCGAAGACGTCGGCGTCCAGGACGGCCTGGCCGTGCCGCTCGTCATCCATGAGCGCCAGTTCTGCCCCGGTCACGACGACGGCCGCGCCCTCGCCGTGCAGCCCCACCGAGCGGGCGATGGCGACTGCGGTGGCGGGATGGTCACCGGTGATCATCTTGACCTCAACGCCGGCGGTCCGGCAGGTGCCCACCGCGCCGGCGGCGGCCGAGCGCGGCGGGTCCCACATCGCCTGCAGCCCGACGAGCAGCAGCTCGCCGCGCAGCGCCTCCTCCCCGAGGCCGCCGGTCTCCGACGTCGGGTCCGGGTCGGGGTCCGCGTCGAGCACGACTGCCGTGGCGAGCACGCGCAGGCCCTGCGCCGCCAGGCCTGACACCTCGCGGTGGATCGCGTCGGGGTCCAGCGGGACGGGCTGGCCCTCGGCGTCGGCGGCCGCCGCACACAGCTCCAGGACGCGCTCGACGGCGCCCTTGACGAGGACGACCGCTCCGCCGTCCGGGCGCGCGTGCCGAGTCGCCATGAACTGCAGCTCCGACGAGAAGGGCAGCACCGCGGTGCGCGGCCAGGCGCCCTCCAGCGCAGTCAGGTCCAGCCCGCCGGCCTCGGCGGAGTGCAGCAGCGCCAGCTCGGTCGGGTCACCCGCCAGCTCGGCCACGGCGCGACCGCCGACGACGAGCTCGTTGCAGCCGGCGCCGGCCGCCAGGCACCACCACAGAGCCGTGCCGGGCCTGGCCACCACCTGCGCGCCCCGGTCGTCGACGAGCGACCGCCCGCCGTCCTCGTCGACCCGCACGTCGAAGTCCGCGCCCCCGGCGCTGATCCGGGTGACCGACATCCGGTTCTCGGTCAATGTGCCGGTCTTGTCCGTGCAGACGACCGTCGTGCTGCCGAGGGTCTCGACGGCGGGCAGGTACCGCACCACGGCCTTCCGCTGTGCCATGCGCGTGACGCCGATCGCCAGGGTGATGGTGAGCGCCGCCGGCAGCCCTTCGGGAATCGCCCCGACGGCCAGCGCCACGGCCGCCGGGAAGGTCTCCGACCACGACTGGCCGTGCAGCCGTCCCACGACCAGCGCCAGCGCAGCGAGGGCGAGGATGACGACGGTCAGGACCTTGCTGAACCGCGTCAACGTCCGCGTCAGGGGGGTGGCGAGGACCGTCACCTCGCCGACCAGACGCTGCACCTCGGCCAGCTCGGTGCCGGTGCCGGTGGCCACGACCAGCCCGGTCGCGCTGCCGGCCGTGACGAGCGTCCCCGCGAAGGCCATGTCCCGGCGGTCGGCGACCCCCGCGGCCGGGTCCACCGACGGCAGGTCCTTCTGCACCGGCAGCGACTCACCGGTCAGCACCGACTCGTCGACGGCCAGCTCCCGCTCCTCGACCAGGCGCAGGTCGGCGGGCACCTTGTCGCCGGCCTCCAGCAGGACCAGGTCGCCCTGCACGAGCTGCTCCGCGTCGACCGTCTCCCGGGTGCCGGACCGGACGACCCGCGCGGACGTGCGCACCATCGCCTGCAGCGCGCTCAGGGCGGCCTCCGCCCGCGACTCCTGCAGCAGCCCCGCGCCGGCGTTGACGACCACCACGCCGAGGATGACCACCGCGTCGACCTGCTCGCCGACCACCAGCGAAAGGCCGGCGGCGGCCAGCAGCACGAGCACGAGCGCGTCGGCGAGCTGGCGCAGCACCCGGCGCAGCAGCCCGGGGCGAGCACCGGACGGCAGGGCGTTGGGCCCGTCGCGCAGCAGCCGGGCCGCCGCCTCGGCGTCGTCGAGCCCGGTTGCCAGGTCGGTCCCGAGGGCGCCCAGCGCCTGCTCCGGCGAGCGCGCGTGCCAGGCGGCGGTCCCCACGTCCGCCTCGACCGCCACGCGCCCATCCTGGTCCGTCGGCGCGACGGGCGACAGGGACGGAGGTCCTGCCGTCAGCTCGACGCGATCCGGTACGGCTGCATCATGTCGTTGTCCTCGTGCTCGAGGATGTGGCAGTGCCAGACGTAGTCGCTGACACCGGCAGGGTCGGTCGGCCACACCCGGGGTGAGGCGACCGGCGGCAGCCCGGCGGGCTGGCCGAACGGCACGGCGATCCTGGTGACCTCCCCGGGCATCGCGAGGACGGTGTCCTTCCACCCCGCCTCGTGGGCCGGCGCCAGCCGCCGGGGTCCGCGCAGGAACGGCGTGACCGGCGGTGGCGGGTAGCTGCCGGGCACGTGCTCCGGGTCGCCCCCGTACGCCGCGGCGAGGTAGCCCGCCGCGTCGAATCGCTGCCGGTCCAAGACCTGGAACTGCACGAGGTGCAGGTGGATGGGGTGCGCGTCGACGGTGGTGTTGACGAGCTCCCACACCTCGAGGCTGTGCTGCTCGACGGGATGCGCGAGCGCGTCCTCGTCGTGGAAGCGCCGGTTGTTCAGCAGCGCGCGCAGCGGCTGCTGCGGTCCCATCAGCTCGACCAGCGTCATCGTCCGGGTCCGGGTGGCGGTCCCGATGTACGACGCCAGCCGCGGGACCGGGTGCGTAGCCGCACGCAGGTCGGTCGGCAGGGGCGGGGGCTGGACGAACCGTCCCAACGCGGTGAGCTGCAGCAGGTCCGGCAGCGGCACTCCGCCGCGCACCAGCGGTCGGGGGCCGTCCGGGTAGGGCGTCTTCGCGCGGTTGCTGAGCAGCACCCGCGCGCCGGCCGGCAGGCCGGACAGGTCGACGAGCAGGTCGGCCCGCTCCCCCGGTGCGAGGACGAGCGAGGTACGCCGGACCGGGGCGTCGAGCAGGCCTCCGTCCGTGCCGATCACGTGGAACTCCAGCCCCTGCCCCGTCGTCACCACGCGCCAGCGCAGGTCGTACACCCGGGAGTTGGAGCCGTTGTAGACCCGGAAGCGGTAGCGCGTCCGGTCGACGTCCGGCGCCGCGCGCCAGAGCCGTTGGTCCTGCGCCGCCCGGCCCTCTAGCCTGCGGCCGTGCGCGCGGACACGATCTTCCTGGGCGGCAGCGCCTTGATGGACGGGGCCGCCGTGCGCGCCGGCGTCGCGGTCACCGACGGGCGGATCAGCGCCGTCCGTCCGGACGAGCAGGTGCGCGAGCTGGCCGGTCCCGGCAGCGAGCTCGTGGACCTCGCCGGCGGGCTGCTGAGCGCCGGCTTCCAGGACGCGCACGTCCACCCGGTCTTCGCCGGCGCTCTGCTGCTGCAGTGCGACCTGCAGGACAGCACCGATCTCGTCGAGCTCGTGGGGCGCGTCCAGAAGTACGCGAGCGCGCACCCTGAGCGGCACTGGGTCACGGGCGGCGGCTGGTCGATGGAGTCCTTCCCCGGGGGCCGGCCGCACCGGCACGCGCTGGACGCGGTGGTGCCCGACCGCCCGGTGTTCCTCACCAACCGCGACGGCCACGGCGCCTGGGTCAACGGCGCCGCGCTGCGCCTCGCCGGGATCGACCGCGCCCGCGCCGACCCGCCGGACGGGCGGATCGAGCGCGACGCCGACGGCGAGCCGACCGGGCTGCTGCACGAGGGAGCTGCGACCCTCGTCGGCCGGCTGCTCCCTGCGGCCACGGCCGCGGACGGACGGGCGGCCCTGCTCGCCGCGCAGACGCACCTGCTGTCGCTGGGCATCACCGCCTGGCAGGACGCGATCGTCGGCCCGTACCTCGGTCGGCCGGACAACCTGGCGACCTACCTGGCCGCCGACGCCGCCGGTGAGCTGCTGGTGCGGGTCGTGGGTGACCTCTGGTGGGACCGCGAGCGCGGCCTCGAGCAGCTGTCCGACCTGCGCGAGCGGCGGGCCAGCGCACCGGCAGGCGGCCGCTTCCGACCGACGACGGTGAAGATCATGCAGGACGGCATCGCCGAGAACTTCACGGCCGCGATGACACAGCCGTACCGCGACTCCTGCGGTTGCGCCACCGGCGCCGCCGGCCTGTCCTTCGTCGACCCCGCGCTGCTGCGCCGGGCGGTCACCGCGCTGGACGCCGACGGCTTCCAGGTGCACCTGCACACCCTCGGCGACCGCGCGGTGCGCGAGGCGCTCGACGCGCTCGAGGCGGCGCGGCGGGCGAACGGCTCGCGCGACGCGCGGCACCACCTGGCCCACCTGCAGGTGGTGCACCCCGACGACCTGCCCCGCTTCGCACGTCTCGGCGCAACCGCCACGATCCAGCCGCTGTGGGCGGTGCACGAGCCGCAAATGGACGAGCTCACGATTCCCTTCCTCGGCGAGGGGCTGGCCGAGCGGCAGTACCCGTTCGCCGACCTGCACGCGGCCCGCGCACCGCTGGCGGCGGGCAGCGACTGGGCGGTGAGCAGCGCCGACCCGTGGGCGGGGATCCACGTGGCGGTCAACAGGACGCCGCCGGATGCCGACGGGTCGGCGCAGCCGTTCCTGCCACACCAGCGGCTGACGCTGGGGACGGCGCTCACCGCGTACACGCTCGGCAGCGCCCGGGTGAACTCACTCGAGCACCGCACGGGCAGCCTCGAGGTCGGCAAGGACGCAGACCTCGCCGTGCACGACCGCGACCCCTTCGCCGGGCCTGCTGAGGAGATCGGTCGCACCCGCGTGCTGCGGACCTACCTGCAGGGCCGACTCGTGCACCAGGCATGACTCAGGAGTCGAAGCCGAGGCCGAGGCGGTCGAGCGCCCGCAGCCACGGACCGCGGCGCCCCTGCTGCCGGTCGGCCTTCTGCAGCGCCCGGCGGGTGAGCGAGATTCCTGCGTAGGCGAACGGCTCCGGCGGGAAGGGCAGCGGCGTGGTGCGGACCATCTCCAGGCGGGTCCGCTCGGTCGGCTCGCCCGCCAGCAGGTCGAGCACCACCTCTGCTGCGAAGCGCGTCGCCCCGACGCCCAGCCCGGTGTAGCCGAGGGCGTAGGCGACGTCCCCCCTGTGCGCCGCGCCGTAGAAGGCGCAGAAGCGCGTGCAGGTGTCGATCGCGCCGCCCCAGCGGTGGGTGAACCGCAGCCCCTCGAGCTGGGGGAACGTCGCGAAGAACTGCTCGCTCAGCAGCGCCGACGTGGCCGGCCGCTGGTCGTACCGCGGGTCGACGCGACGGCCGTAGTGGTAGACCGCGTCGTAGCCGCCCCACAGGATCCGGCCGTCGGCGGTCATCCGGTAGTAGTGGAACTGGTTGGCGACGTCGTCGACGCCCTCGCCGCCCTGCCAGCCGATCGCGGCCTGCTGCTCGCCGCTGAGCGGCTCCGTCATGAGCACGTGGTCGTACACCGGCACCGTGTGCAGCCGGGTCCGCCGCAGCAGGCTCGGGAAGGCGTTGGTGCCGAGCGCGACCTGCCGCGCCACGACCTCACCGCCGGACGTCGCCACCCGCAGGCGACCGCCCGTGCGCTGCAGGCCCGTCACCCGGGTGCCCTCGTGCACCCGCACCCCGAGCTCCTCCGCCGCCCGCGCCAGCCCCCAGGCGAGCCGCGCCGGGTCGACGAGCGCGAGGTCGCCCGTCGTCGCGAGGCCGGCGAGGTAGGTGGGCGAGTCCAACCGCGCGCGCACCTGCTCCCGGTCGAGCAGCTCGCCCTTGGCCTGGCGCAGCTGCTCCACCTGGTAGGGCTCGGTGGCCACGCTGAGCGACGGCGCACGCCGGAAGTCGCAGTCGATGCCGAGCTCGGTGACGTCCTGCTCGAGCGCGGCGAGGTTCTCGGCGCCGAGCCGCTCCAGCTGGTCGATCTCCGCGGGCCATCGCGACAGGCCGTTCTCGTAGCCGTGCGTCAGGCTCGCCGAGCAGAAGCCTCCGTTGCGCCCGCTGGCCGCCCAGCCGATCCGCTCGCCCTCGACGAGCAGCACGTCGCGGTCCGGGTCGCGGCGCTTGGCCAGCACCGCGGTCCAGAGCCCGGAGTAGCCGCCACCCACCACGAGCAGGTCGCACTCGGCCGGGCCGCTCAGCGGCGCACGCGGCTCCGGCCGGTGCGGGTTGTCCAGCCAGAAGACCGACGGCTCGGCGTCGGCCAGCGCGGCGCGGTTCACCGGTTCTGCGGGAAGCCGAGGTCCAGCCCGCCGTGGCTCGGGTCGAGCCAGCGGCTGGTGACCACCTTGCCGCGGGTGAAGAAGTGCACGCCCTCGGTGCCGTGCGCGTGGGTGTCGCCGAACAGGGAGTCCTTCCACCCGCCGAACGAGTAGTAGGCCATCGGTACCGGGATCGGCACGTTGACCCCGACCATCCCGACCTGCACCTCGTCGGCGAAGCGTCGGGCCGCTCCCCCGTCATTGGTGAAGATCGCGGTCCCGTTGCCGTACGGGTTGGCGTTCACGAGCTCGAGCGCGGCCTCGTACGACGGGACGCGCAGCACCGACAGCACCGGGCCGAAGATCTCGTCGGTGTAGATGCTCATCCCGGGCTCCACCCGGTCGAAGAGCGTCGGTCCCAGCCAGAACCCGTCGGCCGGTCCGTCGACCTGCGGGTCTCGGCCGTCCACCACCAGCTCCGCCCCAGCGGCCTGTCCCTCGGCGACGTAGCCGGCGACCTTGTCGCGGTGCGCGCCGGTCACCAGCGGGCCCATGTCGGCGTCCTGCCGGCCGTCCCCGGTGCGCAGCGTGCCCATCCGTTCGCGGATCCGTCCGACCAGCTCGTCGGCGACGCTGTCCACGACGACGAGCGCCGAGATGGCCATGCACCGCTCGCCCGCCGAGCCGAAGCCGGCGTTGACGGCGGCGTCGGCGGCCAGGTCGAGGTCGGCGTCCGGCAGGACCACCATGTGGTTCTTGGCGCCGCCGAGTGCCTGCACCCGCTTTCCGTGCGCCGTCCCGCGCTCGTAGACGTAGCGCGCGATCGGGGTGCTCCCGACGAAGGAGACCGTGGCGACGTCCGGGTGCTCCAGCAGACCGTCGACGGCGACCTTGTCGCCGTGCAGCACGTTGAAGACGCCGTCCGGCAGTCCGGCCTCCTGCCACAGCGCCGCCAGCCAGTTCGCGGCGCTGGGGTCCTTCTCGCTCGGCTTGAGGACGACCGTGTTGCCGGCGGCGACGGCGAGCGGGAAGAACCAGCACGGCACCATCGCCGGGAAGTTGAAGGGGCTGATGATCGCCGAGACGCCCACCGGCTGGCGCACCGAGTGCACGTCGACGCCGGTGGAGACGCCCGAGGAGAAGCCGCCCTTGAGCAGGTGCGGGATGCCGCAGGCGAACTCGACGACCTCCAGGCCGCGGGTGACCTCGCCGAGAGCGTCGGACAGCACCTTGCCGTGCTCGCTGGTGATGATCTCGGCGAGCTCGCCCTTGCGGGCGTTGAGCAGCTCGCGGAAGGCGAACAGCACCGAGGTGCGCCGGCTCAGCGACGCGTCGCGCCAGGCCGGGAACGCCCGCGCCGCCGCAGCCACGGCCGCCTGCACGTCCTCGCCGTCGGCCAGCGCCACCTGCCGCGCGACCGCACCGGTCGCCGGGTCATAGACGTCGCCGCGGCGCGACGTGCTGCCTGCCGACGCGCCGTCGACCCAGGACCGGACCAGCGGCAGGTCGCTCACGGCAGCACCGACTCGGCCTCGGTGAGCACCGCGCGCAGAACCCGCTCGATCTCGTCGAACTCCTGCTGGCCGCTGATGAGCGTCGGTGCCAACTGGATGATCGAGTCGCCCCGGTCGTCCGGCCGGCAGATGAGGCCGGCCTCGAACAGCCGAGGCGCGAGGAAGCCGCGCAGCAGCTGCTCCCGCTCGGCGGCGTCGAAGCGGAGCCGGCTGTCCTTGTCCTTGACCAGCTCGACCGCCCAGAAGTAGCCGGCGCCGCGCACGTCGCCGACGATCGGCAGGTCGCGCAGCCGGTCGAGCGTGGCCTGCAGCGCCGACTCGTTCTCGCGCACGTGCGCCAGCAGGTCCTCGCGCTCGAAGACCTCGAGGTTGGCCAGTGCGACCGCGCACGACACCGGGTGCCCCCCGAAGGTGACGCCGTGACTGAACGAGGTGCGGCCCTCGGTGAACGGCTCGGCCAGCCGGTCGCTGACGAGCACCCCGCCGAGTGGCGAGTAGCCGCTGGTGGCGCCCTTGGCGAAGGTGATCATGTCGGGCTGGTAGCCGTAGCGCTGGGCGCCGAACCACTCCCCGAGCCGGCCGAAGGCGCAGATGACCTCGTCGGAGACCAGCAGGACGCCGTGCCGGTCGCAGATCTCGCGCAGCCGGGTGAAGTAGCCGGGCGGCGGCGGGATCGAGCCGCCGGCGTTCTGCACCGGCTCGACGAACACCGCCGCGACGCTGTCCGGACCCTCCATGAGGATCGCCCGCTCGACCTGGTCGGCGGCCCACAGCCCGTGCGCCTCGGCGTCGTCGGCGTGCTCGACGGCGCGGAACAGGTGCGCGTTCGGCACCTTCACCGCGCCGGGGACCATCGGCTCGAACGGCGCCTTCATCGCCGGGACGCCGGTCAGGGACAGCGCTCCCATCGTGACCCCGTGGTAGGCCCACTGGCGGCTGATGACCTTGTAGCGGCCCGGCTGCCCGACCAGCTTGAAGTACTGCCGGGCCAGCTTGTACGCCGCCTCCACGGCCTCGCTGCCGCCGGTGGTGAAGAAGACCCGGTTGAGGTCGCCGGGGGCGCGCTCGGCCAGTCGCTCGGCCAGCTCGACCGCCGTGGGGTGCGCGTAGCCCCAGATCGGGAAGTAGGCGAGCTGGTCGGACTGCTTGGCCGCGGCCGCGCCGAGCTCCTGCCGGCCGTGCCCGATCTGGGACACGAACAGGCTGGAAAGACCGTCCAGATAGCGCTTCCCGCTGTCGTCGAAGACGTACGAGCCCTCGCCGCGGACGATGACGGGCGGCCGGGTGCTCAGCCGCGAGAAGTGCGTCCAGAGGTGCCGCTGCGCCGACGCAGCGGTGGAGTCGTCCATCAGCTCTCCAAGCTGGTCATGACGTGCTTGATGCGGGTGTAGTCCTCGAACCCGTACATCGACAGGTCCTTGCCGTAGCCGCTGTGGCCGAAGCCGCCGTGCGGCATCTCCGCCACCAGCGGGATGTGCGTGTTGATCCAGACGCAGCCGAAGTCGAGCCGCCGGGCCATCCGCATCGCCCGCCCGTGGTCCTTGGTCCAGACGCTGGAGGCCAGGCCGTACTTGGTGCCGTTGGCCCAGCGCACCGCCTCGTCCTCGTCGGTGAAGCGCTGCACCGAGATGACCGGCCCGAAGACCTCGTCCTGGACGAGCTCGTCGTCCTGCTGCAGCCCGGACACGACGGTGGCCTCGTGGAAGAAGCCGCTCGCCAGGGCGCCACCGGCGCGGGAGCCACCGGCGACGACCTGCGCGTGCTCCGGCAGGCGCGACAGGAAGCCCTGCACCCGGGCCAGCTGGTCGGCGCTGTTGACCGGGCCGAACAGCGCGTCCTCGTCGTCGGGCATGCCGGGCAGCGCCACGGTGCGGGCCTGCTCGGCCAGGGCGCTCACGAAGTCGTCGTGCACGCCGGGCGCGACGAGCACACGGGTCGCGGCCGTGCAGTCCTGACCGGCGTTGAAGTAGCCGGCGGTGGCGATCCCCTCGGCGGCCACGGCGAGGTCGGCGTCGTCGAACACGACCACCGGCGCCTTGCCGCCCAGCTCGAGGTGGGTGCGCTTGAGGTCGCGCGCGGCCGAGCTCGCGACCTCCATCCCGGCCCGCACCGAGCCCGTGATGGAGACCAGCTGCGGGGTCGGATGCTCGGTGAGCAGCCGGCCCGTGCTGCGGTCACCGCAGACGACGTTCATCACGCCCGGCGGGAGGAACTCCTGCATCAGCTCGGCCATGAGCACGGTGCTGGCCGGGGTCGTGTCGGAGGGCTTGAGGACGACGCAGTTGCCCGCGGCCACGGCCGGCGCCCACTTCCAGACCGCCATCATCATCGGGTAGTTCCACGGCGTCACCTGCGCGACGACGCCGATCGGCTCGCGCCGGACGAAGGAGGTGTGCCCGGCGAGGTACTCGCCTGCCGACCGGCCCTCGAGCACGCGCGCCGCACCGGCGAAGAAGCGGATGTGGTCGACCAGCGGCGGCAGCTCCTCCTCGGCGGTCATGCCCAGCGGTTTGCCGGTGTTCTCGCTCTCGACCCGGACGAACTCGTCCGCGCGGGCCTCGATGGCGTCGGCGATCCGCAGCATCGCCCGCTGCCGCTCCGACGGCGTCGAGTCGCGCCAGGACTCGAACGCGCGTGCGGCTGCAGCGAAGGCGGCGTCGACGTCCTCCTGGCCCGACAGCGGCGCCGTCGCGAAGACCTGACCGGTGGCCGGGTTGACCAGGTCGGTCGTCTGCCCGGACCGGCCGGGGACGCTCCTGCCGTCGATGACGTTCAGCACGGTCTTGGTCACGGTTCCTCCTCGGGTGGGCGATCAGGCCAGGGCGGTGCGCAGGGCGGTGACGACCTCGTCGAGCTCGTCGTCGGAGATGACCAGCGGCGGGCAGATCGCCAGCGTCGTCGGGGCGATGGGACGGATGACGACGCCCAGGTCGAGAACCCGGTCCCGGATGGCGACGGGGTCGGTGCCCTCGGGGACGCTGACCCCCCACACCCCGCCGGCCCCCCGCACGTCGGCGAGCCGACCCTCGTCGAGCAGCGACGTCAGCGCGGACTGCAGGTGGTCGCCGATCGCGGTGGCCCGGTCGAGCAGCCCCTCGGACTCCGTGACGTCCAGGCAGGCGAGAGCGGCCGCGCACGCTGCGGCGTGGCCGGAGTAGGTGTAGCCGTGGCGCAGCACGAAGGACGGGTCCGCCGACAGCGCCTCGTGCACCGACGGCGCGAGCAGCACCCCGCCGAGCGGGACGTAGCCGCTGGTCACGCCCTTGGCGAAGGTGGTGAGGTCGGCCTGCACGCCGAAGTGCTGCCCGCCGAACCAGCTCCCCAGGCGGCCGAAGCCGGTGATCACCTCGTCGAGCACGAGGTGCGCGCCGTGCTCGTCGCACAGCGCGCGCAGGCCCTCGAGGTAGCCCGGGGCCGGCGGCCACACGCCCCCGGCGCCGATCACCGGCTCGGCGAAGACGGCTGCGACCTGGCCGGGGTGCTGCTCGAAAGCGGCGCGCAGGCCGTCCAGGTCGTCCTTGCCGACCTGCACGACGTCGGCCAGGCCAGGCCCGAAGCCCTGCCGGTTGAGCGGCAGCCCGGTCAGCGCGGTGCCGCCGTAGTTGACGCCGTGGTAGCTCGGCACCCGGCTGATGGCGACCGTGCGCCCCGGCTCGCCGCGCTGCGCGTGGGCGATGCGGCTCAGCTTCAGCGCGGTGTCGACGGCCTCCGAGCCGCCGCTGGTGAGGAACACCCGGCTGCCGGGCACGGGAGCGAGCGCTACGAGCCGCTCGGCCAGCTCCTCCGCGCGCGGGTTCGAGAAGCGCTCGAAGCAGTGGTAGGTCTCGAGCTCCGACAGCTGGCGGGCCACCGCGGCGACGACCTCCGGCCGCGCGTGGCCGACGTTGCAGTGCCACAGCGACGCCATGGCGTCGACGTAGCGGCGGCCCTCGCGGTCGAAGACCAGCGCCCCCTCGCCGCGCACCATCGTGGTGAAGCCCGCCGCAGGAGCCGCCGGCCGGGCGAAGGGGTGCAGCAGCGGCCCTGGTCCGCCGCTCACGGCGTGCCGTAGTTGTAGGTCTGCTTGTGCACGCGCAGGCAGATGGAGGTCTCGGTCTCGCTGACGCCCGGCACCGGGCGGATCTGGTCGTTGATGATGCTGAGCAGGTGCTCGTTGTCGCGGCAGACCAGCTCGAGCTGCAGGTCGTAGCGGCCAGAGGTCAGGACGCAGTAGTCGACCTCGGGGATGGCGCTGATCGCGTCGGCCGCCTCACGCGCGTCACCGGTGACCCGGACCCCGACGCTGGCCATCACGCCGAAGCCCAGCGTGATCGGGTCGGTGACAGCGACGATCTGCAGCACCCCGCTCTCGACGAGCGCCTTGACCCGCTGCCGGACCGCCGCCTCGGACAGCCCCACCGCCTCGCCGATCGCTGTGTAGGACCGGCGCCCGTCCTCCTGCAGCTGGCGCAGGATCGCCTTCCCGACGTCGTCGAGCAGCAACGCCGGCGCACTGCCCGCACGAGCAGGGACGCGCGGACGCGCCATGGTTCCTCCTGGGGGCCGGACGGGCGGACGGCTCGGACACTCTCACACCCGCGCGCAGCGGACCAGGGCCTGTCCGCGATTCTCGTCGTCCAGGACCTCCTTGACCACCGATAGCGACTCGGCCATGCTCCTCGTACTGTGCGATCCGTCAGGACCGCCCGAGAGGACAGACAGATGACGACCACTCCGCAGGACGGCCCGGCCGGCTACGCCCGCCTCGGCGACGACGCGCTCGCGGCCTCCGCGCGCGACCACCTCTGGATGCACTTCACCCGGCACTCGACCTTCCAGGAGGGCGGCTCGGTCCCGATCATCGTGCGGGGCGAGGGTGCCTACATCTGGGACTCCGCCGGTCGCCGCTACCTCGACGGGCTGTCGGGGCTGTTCGTGGTGCAGGCCGGTCACGGCCGCCAGGAGCTGGCCGAGGCGGCCGCGCGGCAAGCCGGCACGCTGGGCTTCTTCCCGCTGTGGTCCTACGCCCACCCGGAGGCGATCCAGCTGGCCGAGCGGCTGGCCAGCCTGGCCCCCGGCGACCTCAACCGGGTCTTCTTCACCACCGGCGGGGGCGAGGCCGTCGAGACGGCCTGGAAGCTGGCCAAGCAGTACTTCAAGCTCACCGGCAAGCCGATGAAGCACAAGGTCATCAGCCGCGCCGTCGCCTACCACGGCACCCCGCAGGGCGCGCTGTCGATCACCGGCATCCCCGAGGCGAAGATGTACTTCGAGCCGCTGGTGCCCGGGGCGCACAAGGCCGCCAACACCAACTTCTACCGCGCGCCGGAGCACGGCGACGACCTCGAGGCGTTCGGCCGCTGGGCCGCCGACCAGATCGAGATCGCGATCGAGATGGAGGGCCCGGACACCGTCGCCGCGGTCTTCGTCGAGCCGGTGCAGAACTCCGGCGGCTGCTTCCCGCCGCCGCCCGGCTACTTCGCCCGGCTGCGCGAGATCTGCGATCGGCACGACGTCCTGCTCGTCAGCGACGAGGTCATCTGCGCCTTCGGCCGGTTGGGCACCACCTTCGCCTGCGAGAAGATGGACTACCAACCCGACATGATCACCTGCGCGAAGGGGATGACGTCGGGCTACTCCCCCATCGGCGCGATGATCGCCAGCGACCGGCTGATGGAGCCGTTCCTGTCCGGCAACGACTACTTCGCGCACGGCTACACCTTCGGCGGGCACCCGGTGTCGGCCGCCGTGGCGATGGCCAACCTGGACCTGTTCGACCGCGAAGGCCTCAACCGCAACGTGCTCGACAACGAGAAGGGCTTCCGCACCACCCTGGAGAAGCTGCTCGACCTGCCGATCGTCGGCGACGTCCGTGGCGACGGCTACTTCTACGGGATCGAGCTCGTCAAGGACAAGGCGACCAAGGAGACCTTCGACGACGACGAGTCCGAGCGGCTGCTGCGCGGCTTCCTGTCCAAGGAGCTGTTCGCCAGCGGGCTGTACTGCCGCGCCGACGACCGCGGGGACCCGGTCATCCAGCTGGCGCCGCCGCTGATCTGCGGTCAGGAGCACTTCGACGAGATCGAGCAGGTGCTGCGCGACGTGCTGCAGCGCGCCTGGGCCCAGCTCTAGCTGCGGCCCGAGACCAGGTCCGCCGCACGGGCCAGCCGGCTCGTGCGGCCAAGACCGCGCGCCTCGCGCCGGTCGGCCTCCCGGTAGAGCGCGTACAGGGCGTGCACGCCGAGCCAGCGCAGCGGCTCGGGCTCCCAGCGCCGCACCTGCCGGCCGGTCCACGGCAGGCGGGTGAGCTCGGTGTCGCGGCCGAGCACCAGGTCGCGCAGCGTGCGGCCGGCCAGGTTGGTCGTCGTCAGGCCGCTGCCGACGTAGCCGCCGGCCCAGCCGAGACCGGTCTGCCGGTCGAGGTGCACCGTCGGCGACCAGTCGCGGGGCACGCCGAGCACCCCGCACCAGGCGTGCACCAGCGGCACCTCCCGCACTGCGGGGAAGAAGTCGTGCAGCAGCGCGGTGAGAGCGCGCACCGTCGCCGGCTGGGTGCGGCCGTGCACGTCGGTGCGCGAGCCGAAGCGGTAGGGCACGCCCCGCCCGCCGAGGGCGATCCGGTCGTCGGCGGTGCGCTGTCCGTAGACGTAGGCGTGCGCCGAGTCACCCAGCAGCTCGGCGCCCGGCCAGCCGACCTGGGTCCGCACCTCGTCGGGCAGCGGGGCGGTCACCACCATGGCGGAGTTCATCGGCAGCCAGCTGCGCCGCTCCCCGGGCAGGCCAGAGCTGAAGCCCTCCAGGCAGCGCAGGACGTGCGGCGCGCGCACGGTCCCGCGGTCGGTGACCGCGGCGCCCGGCCGGACCGACGTGACCGTCGTCCGCTCGTGCAGGCGCACGCCCAGTCGCTCCACCGCCGCGGCGACGCCCTGGACCAGCCGGGCCGGCTGGACCCGGGCGGCCTCGGCGACGTGCAGCCCCGCGAGCACGCCACTCACCCGGATCCGCTCGGCGGTCTGCTCCGCGTCGAGCTCGCGCACCTGCGCGCCCCACCGACGCTCCTGCTCGGCCTGCGCCGCCAGGCGCTCGCGCTGGGCGCGGCTGCGGGCGACGAACAGGATCCCGTCCTGCTGCACGTCGGCGTCCACGCCCTCCTCGCGCAGCACGGCCAGCACCTCGTCGACGGCGGCTCGCATCTGCGCGTGCAGCGCTTGCACGCCCGCCTCGCCGTGCGAGCGCAGGTAGGTCCGGGCCGGCGCCGCCACCTCCGCCGACAGCCAGCCCCCGTTGCGCCCGGAAGCGCCGTAGCCGCAGAACTCGCGCTCGAGGACCACGACGTCCAGGTCGGGCTGCGCACGCTTGAGGTAGTACGCCGTCCAGAGCCCGGTCAGGCCGCCGCCGACGATGCAGACGTCGGCGTCGCGGTCGCCGGGTAGCGGTGCCCGCGGTGCGGGCAGGCCGGTCTGCTCGTACCAGAACGAGACCCCGCCGTTGGGCACCCCCTCGGCCGTGGTCGCGGCGTAGCGGGAACCCGGGCTCATCCGGTGGTCGCCCCCGCGCGGGCCTTGCGCACCACCTCCGCGCCGCCGACCAGCAGGAGCGCGAGCAGGAACATGGCCGTGCCGATGACGTTCACCTCCGGCGGCACGCCGCGCTGCGCCGCGCCCCAGACGTACATCGGGAAGGTGATCGTGTTGCCCGAGTTGAAGTTCGTGATGATGAAGTCGTCGAAGGACAAGGCGAACGCGAGCAGGGCGCCGGCAAAGATGCCGGGGGCGGCCAGCGGCAGGGTGATCCGCCGGAAGGTCTGCCACTCGTCGGCGTAGAGGTCCATCGCCGCCTCCTCGAGCCGGCTGTCGAAGCCGGCCAACCGCGCCTTGACGGTCACCACGACGAAGCTGACGGTGAACAGGATGTGGGCGATGACGATGGTCCAGAAGCCCGTCGCCACACCGGCGTTGATGAACAGCGTCAGCAGCGACGCCCCCATGACGACCTCGGGGGTAGCCATCGGCAGGAAGACCAGCAGGCTGGTCCCGGCGCGGCCGCGGAAGGAGTGGCGCACCAGGCCGAACGCCAGCAGCGTGCCGAGCAGCGTCGCGATCAGGGTCGCGATCACGCCGATCTGCAGGCTCAGCAGCACCGAGTCGCACATGCCCGGGACCGAGCACGGGTCGCGCCAGGAGTCGAGGGTGAAGCCGCTCCACGAGAAGTTGAAGCGGCCGGCCGGGTCGTTGAAGGAGAAGGCCACGACGACGAAGACCGGCAGGAACAGGTAGAGCAGCACCAGCACGCCGAACGCGAGCACCAGGTGCTTGCGGGCCGCGCGCACAGCCCGGGCGATCACAGCAGTTCCTTGGCGCCGACGCGACGGACGTAGGACAGCACCAGGACCAGCACCGTCACCATCACGGTGATCGACAGCGCCGCCGCCACCGGGTAGTCCAGGACGGTGAGGAAGCGGCTCTGGATGACGTTCCCGATCATCTGCGAGCCCGGGTTGCCGAGGAACTGCACGTTCACGTAGTCGCCCGCCGCCGGGATGAAGGTCAGCAGGGTGCCGGCGACCACGCCCGGGATCGACAGCGGCCAGGTGACCGCCCAGAACGCGCGGGCCGGCGTGGCGTACAGGTCGGTGGCGGCCTCGAGCAGCCGGGGGTCGATCTTCTCCAGGCTGGCGTAGAGGGGCAGCACCATGAACGGCAGGAAGTTGTAGGTCAGGCCGAGCACGACCGCCGCCGGGGTCGCGAGCAGCCGGCCGTTCTCCCCCAGCAGGCCGATCCACTGGAGCGCACTGACGACCCACCCCTGGTCGGCCAGGACGATCTTCCAGGCCAGCGTGCGGATGAGGAAGCTGGTGAAGAACGGCGCGATCACCAGGACGAGCATGAGGTTGCGCCAGCGACCGGCCTTGAAGGCGATGGCGTACGCCAGGGGGTAGCCGATGATCAGCGCGAGCACCGTGGCCGAGCCGGCGTAGAGGAACGAGCGCACCAGCTGGTCGCCGTACGTCGCCCACGCGTCGGTGTAGGTCGACCACGTCCAGGTCAGCGCGTAGCCGGTCTGCAGCGAGCCGGTCTGCAGCGACATCGACGCCAGCGTGATCATCGGCACGAGGAAGAACAGTGCGAGCCAGAGCAGCCCGGGTAGCAGCAGCAGCCACGGGGGCCGGCGCCGGGGGGCGTGGACCTCCTCCTCCTGCTCGGCCTCCAGCTCCGTCGGCGGCGCCTCGCGCGGCAGGACGGCGGTCACGGGGCGGCGGTGGCCAGCGCGGGCGCAGGCTCGGCGTCCCCTGTCGGCAACTCGTCGCGCAGCGGGAAGGCGTGCTCCGGCCGCCAGGCGACGACGACCTGCTCACCGCGCTGGGCCGCTGCGTCGGTCCCGTCGTTCTGCGCGAAGACCGCGAGCTCCTGACCCCAGCCGGTCCGCACGACGTACTGCGTCGACAGCCCGGTGAACGACACGTCCGTGACGGTGCCGGGGACGCCGTTGCGGAGCGCCGGATCCGTCGTCGCGGACGACGCGACGACGACGGCCTTCTCCGGTCGCACGCCGAACGACTGCGGCTGGCCGGGGCGGCCGTGCCGGCCAGGCAGCGCGAGCCGCACGCCGTGGACGTCGACCACGGTGTCGTCGCCGTCGAGGTCGACGACGGTCCCGTCCAGGCAGTTGGACTGGCCGAGGAAGTTCGCGACGTAGCGCGACACCGGCCGCTCGTAGAGCTCGCGCGGCGTGCCGAGCTGCTCGACCCGGCCGGAGTGCATGACCGCGATGGTGTCGGCCATCGTCATGGCCTCCTCCTGGTCGTGCGTGACGTGCACGAAGGTGCTGCCGACGCGATCCTGGATCGACTTGAGCTCCAGCTGCATCTGCCGGCGCAGCTTGAGGTCGAGCGCGCCGAGCGGCTCGTCGAGCAGCAGCACCTCCGGCTCGTTGATGAGCGCGCGGGCCACGGCGACGCGCTGCTGCTGGCCACCGGACAGCTGACCGGGCTTGCGCCGGCCGAAGCCGGAGAGCTCGACCAGCTCGAGCATCTCGCCGACCGCCCGCTTGGTGTCCTTCACCCCGCGCCGGCGCAGGCCGAAGGCGACGTTGTCCTCGATGGTGAGGTGCGGGAACAGCGCGTAGCTCTGGAAGACGGTGTTCACCGGGCGCTTGTACGGCCGCAGCGTGCTGATGTCCTCGTCGCCGAGCAGCACCTGCCCGGACGTCGGCAACTCGAGCCCGGCCACCATCCGCAGCGTCGTCGTCTTGCCGCAGCCGGACGGACCGAGCAGGGCGAAGAACGAGCCGGCCGGGATCGTGAGGTCGAGATCGTCCACGGCGACGAAGTCGCCGAAGGTCTTGCGCAGACCCGCCAATCGCAGGTCGCGGAGCCGGCCCGAGCCGCCGTCAGGCACCGATGACCTTCTGGAACAGGTCCTGGTACTGGCGCTCCTCGTCCTCGTCGAGCGGCTTGAAGCTGTGCAGCATGTCCAGCGTGGCCGAGGTCGGGAAGATGAGCTCGTTGCTGGCCAGGTCCGGGTCGAGCTCTTCCATGGCCGCCTGCGCGCCGTCGATGGGGGTGACGTAGTTGACCCAGGCCGCGACCTCGGCCGCGACAGCAGGGTCGTAGTAGTAGTCGATGAGCTTCTCGGCGCCGGCCTTGTTCGTCGCGCCCTTGGGGACCATGAGGTTGTCCGACCACAGGATCCCGCCCTGGGCGGGGACCACGAACTGCATTCCCAGGTCGTCGGCCTGCAGCTGCAGCACGTCGCCGGACCAGCCGACGGCCGCCCCGATGTTGCCGCTCGCCAGGTCGGCGGCGTACTCGTTGCCGGTGAAGGCGCGGATGAAGCCGTCGTCGACCAGCTTCTGCAGCTTGGCGATCGCGGCCTCGTAGTCGGCGAAGGTGTGGTCCTCCGGCTGCACGTCCATCGAGAGCAGGATGAGCCCCATCGTGTCCCGCATCTCGTTGAGCATCGTGATGCGGCCCTTGAGGTCGTCCTGGAACAGGTCGTCCAGCTTGCTGATCTCGCGCCCCAGCTGCTCGGGGTTGTAGCCGATGCCCGTCATGCCGCTCTGCCACGGCAGGGAGTAGGCGCGTCCCGGGTCGAAGTCCAGGTCCTGGTAGGTCGAGATGAGGTTCTTCGCGTTCGGGATGTTGGACGTGTCGAGCTTCTCGACGTAGCCGAGCGAGATCATCCGGCCGGCCATCCAGTCGGTGAGCACGATCAGGTCGCGGCCCGTGCTCTGCCCCGCCTGCAGCTGCGGAGAGATCTTCCCGAAGAACTCGTCGTTGCTGTTGATGTCCTCGGTGTAGTCGACCGAGATGCCGGAGGACTCCTCGAAGGCGGCCAGCGTCGGGTAGCTGCTCTCGTCGTCCTCGGCCGTGTCGAGGTAGAGCGGCCAGTTCGACCAGGCGACAGTGCCCGTGGAGGACCCGGCGCTGCTGGCCGGACCCGCCGTCGACACCGGGTCGGTGCCGCAGGCGACCAGGCCGGGCCCGACGGCGACGACGGCGCCACCGACGCCCAGCGCGCGCAGGAACCCCCGCCGGCTGAGCCGGCTGTCGATCCACACGTCGCCTCGACGGGGTGGGGTGCGGGTCATGGAGCCTCCGTGGTCTGCGGTCCGCGGCCTGCGGCAGGTCGTGTGACCTTTGCAACAGTGTGCGCCTCGTCAACGCACCCTGTCATCGGAGCTCAGGCAAGGCAAGGAATCCGTCGACCCGTCACGCGTTTGCAACGGAACGCGCGGCCGCGGGTCAGCGGAAGCGGTCGAGCAGCGGGCCCGCCGGGTCGTGCGACGGCGGCCGGCGCCGCGCCGCCATGCCGGACAGCGCCTCGAGCACGACCCGGTTGGCCAGGGCCGCGGTGATGTCGGCGTGGTCGTACGGCGGCGACACCTCCACCACGTCGATGCCGACGACGGGCAGCTCGCGGCAGATGCGGCGCACCGCGTCGAGCAGCTCCCGCGCCGTGATGCCCCCGGGCTCGGGAGTGCCCGTGCCCGGCGCGTGGGCCGGGTCGCACACGTCCACATCCACCGACAGGAAGACGCCGTCGCAGTCGTCGGTCGCGATAGCCGATGCCTCGTCCAGGCAGGCCGTCAGCCCCCGGGCGACCACCTCGGTCATCTCGTACGACCGCATCCCCTGGTCGGCCATCCACTGCAGCGTCTCGGGCCCGGGCCAGTAGCCGCGCAGCCCGATCTGCAGGAAGCGGTCGCCGCGCGCCGCGCCGCCCTGGATGAGGCGGCGCATCGGCTGGCCGTGTCCGTACAGGCTGCCGAACTCGATGTCGCCGGTGTCGGCGTGGGCGTCGAAGTGCAGGATCGACACCCGACCGTGGCCGACGTGCCGGGCGACCCCCTGGACGTCAGCGAGTGCGATGCTGTGGTCGCCGCCGAGCACGACCGGCACGGCACCCGACGCGGCGACGATCGCCACCGTCTCCTCCAGCGCGGCCAGCGACCTCTCGACGTCGCCGGAGAACATCTCCACGTCGCCGGCGTCGAGCACCCGTAGGTCGCGCAGCGCGTCGACGCCGAGCGCGAGGTGGGGCCGGGTGCCGTCATGCCCGAGGTAGTCGGTCGACCGGATCGCACCCGGTCCGAAGCGGGTGCCCGGCCGATGGGAGGTGCCCCCGTCGAACGGCGCCCCCACGATGACGACGTCGGCCCCGGCGAAGCTGTCCGGCTCTGCCAGGTCGCAACGCGGCACGCCGAGGAAGGTGATGTCCGGTCCGTACATGGACCCGTAGCGCGCCACCGTCAGGCGGCCAGGACGCTGTCGCGAGGCGTGAGCGGCAGGCCGTGCGCCTCGGCAACCGGGGCGTAGGTGCACTCGCCGGCGTGGGTGTTCAGGCCCTTCGCGAGCGCCGCGTCCTGCCGGCACGCCTCGCGCCAGCCCAGGTCGGCCAGCTGCACGGCGTACGGCAGCGTCACGTTGGTCAGAGCGTAGGTCGACGTGTGCGGGACCGCGCCCGGCATGTTGGCGACGCAGTAGAAGACCGAGTCGTGCACGCGATAGGTCGGGTCGTCGTGCGTGGTGGGCCGGGAGTCCTCGAAGCAGCCACCCTGGTCGATGCTGATGTCGACGAGCACCGAGCCCGGCTTCATCCGCGAGACCAGCTCGTTGCTGACGAGCATCGGCGCCCTGGCCCCGGGGACGAGCACCGCGCCGATGACCAGATCCGCCTGCAGGACCGCGCGCTCGAGCTCGAGCAGGTTCGACGAGACGGTGCTGAGGCGTCCGCGGTACAGCCGGTCGGCGGTCCGCAGACGGTCGACGTCCTTGTCGAGCAGCAGCACCTCGGCCTGCATCCCGACGGCGATCGCGGCGGCGTTGAGCCCGGAGACGCCGGCACCGATGACCACGACCTTGGCCGGGTGCACGCCCGGGACGCCGCCCATCAGCACGCCACGCCCGCCGGAGGCGCGCATCAGCGCCTGCGCCCCGGCCTGCGGCGCGAGCCGGCCCGCGACCTCGCTCATGGGCGCGAGCAGCGGCAGCGCACGGCTCGGCAGCTCGACGGTCTCGTAGGCCAGGCTGGTGACTCCCCGCTCGAGCAGCGCCTCGGTGCACGGGCGCGAGGCCGCCAGGTGCAGGTAGGTGAACAGCGTCTGGCCCTCCCTCATGCGGGTGTACTCCTCCGCGATGGGCTCCTTGACCTTCAGCACCAGCTCGGAGGTCCCCCAGACCTCGTCGGCGGTGTCGAGCACCTTGGCGCCCGCGGCGGTGAAGTCGTCGTCCAGGACCGCCGAGCCGATGCCGGCCCCCGTCTCGACGACCACCTCGTGGCCGTGCCGGACCAGCTCGGTCACCCCGGCCGGCGTGATGGCCACGCGGTACTCGTGGTTCTTGACCTCGCGCGGGATGCCGACCTTCATGAGGACCCTCCGTGGCCTGCGGTCGGCGCGGCGCCGGGCAGGTGGGCCCATCGAAACCGTCGCCGCTGCTCCCGTCAAGCACGGAATCCGTCGCGCCGAGCGGCAAGAAGACGGTCATGGGTGGACGTAGCAGGACTCGAACCTGCGACCTCACGCGTGTGAAGCGTGCGCTCTAACCAACTGAGCTATACGTCCGGCGACGTGCTGTGGTGCGGCGGCGAGACTACCCGAGGCCGGCGAGCTCGAGCATCCGGTCCACCAGGTCGTAGCGGGCGACGAGGTACAGCCCGACGCCCAGGGCGATCAAGCCGCTGCCGGTGATCAGCCCCGTGATGACCGGCTTGCGCTTGGCGTTCTCCCAGGCCTCCTGCGCGCTGCGCTTGGCGCGCTCGAGCAGCCGGTCGGCCCAGGCGAACTCCGTCGACCAGATCCAGAGCCCGAGCAGGATCGGCGGGATCGTCAGCGGACCGGGCAGCGCGGCCAGGGCCAGGCCCAGCAGGATGAAGAACAGCCCCGAGACGAGCACGATCGTCTTCACCGCGATCGCGCCGCCGGGGGTGCGGCGCATCTTGGCCTTCCACCCGCGCGACGCGGTCGGCTCGGCGGTGCCCATCACGCCCTCCTGCCGCACGCCCGTGGCCGCTCCGGTCTCCACGGCCTAGACGGTACCGGCGGCGAGCACCGGGAGCGTCGGGATGGCCGGCGCGCTGTCCCCCTGCTCCATCGTCACGAGGTAGCGGGTGACGTCGGTGACACTGGCCTGCAGGCGCATGCCGTCGCGCACGTCGAGGCCGTCCGTGGTCACGTCGAACGCGCCCACCGCCCGCTTGTCACCCAGGCTGCTCTCGCCCCACACGACGTAGGTCGTCGCCGCGTCGTTGACGGGCAGGCCGTCCAGCACGAGCGACATCTCGTCGCCACGGACCAGCGCGACGGCGACGACCTCGCCCGACTCCCCACGCAGCGGCACGGTCTCGGTCTCCTCGTCGAGGAGCTGGCTGACCGCGGCCGCCATGCGCGCGCTGAACTCCACCTGCGCGTCACGGTCCTGCTGGAGCCCGATGTTCCACACGCCGAGGCCCACGACCAGGGCCGCCGCGGCGGCGATGCCGGTCAGGGTGCCGGCCCGGCGCAACCGCGAGGCATCGCGCCAACGGCGCACGTCGTCCAGCTGCACGGGCTGCTCCTCGACGACCGGCGACGGGAAGCTGGCCTCGCGTCCGGAGGCCAGCACTCCGGCCCGGATCCCCTCGAGCAACGACGGCGGCGGCTCGGCGGCGTCCGGCGCGTAGGCCAGGTGGGCCAGGGCGCCGGCGTGCTCGTCCAGGGCGCGCTCGCAGCGCGCGCAGCCGGCCAGGTGGGCGCGGAACAGCTGCTCGTCCTCGGGCTCGAGGGCGTGCAGCGCGTGGCCGGCCGCCAGCTCCTCGAAGCGCACGTGCTCGTCGTGCCGCGTCATCGCGCGCTCCTCGGGTCGGGCGGCTCCTGGCCGCCGGCGGCGTTCGACATCCCGTCGAGGGACTCCTTCATCCTGCGCATCCCGGCAAGCATCCGGGTCTTGACGGTGCCGAGCGGGGTGCTCGTCAGCCCGGCGATCTCGCGCTGCGTGTAGCCGCCGAAGTAGGCGAGCGTCAGCGCCTCGCGCTGCGGCCCGGGCAGCGTCTTGAGCACCTCGCGCACCCGTTCGCGGCGCAGCAGCGACCACACGGCGTCGTCGACGCGTGGCGCATCGGACTCGGTGACCTCGAGGGCCTCGTCGGTGGTGCGGCGCTTGCGCAGGTTCTCCTCGCGCCGGACGCTGTCGACCGCCTTGTGGTGGGTCATGGACAGCAGCCAGGTCGAGAACGCCCCGCGCGAGGCGTCGAAGCGCGACGCGTCCCGCCAAACGGTGAGGAACACCTCCTGCACCGCGTCCTGCGCCAGCTGCTCGTCGATCAGGATGCGCCGGGCCAGGCCGTAGCAGGCCCGTCCGTACCGGGCGTAGAGGGCCTCGAGCGCGCCGCCGTCGCCCTCGGTCACCCGCGCGACGAGCGCCCGGTCGTCCTGCCCCTCGTAGTCGGCGCCGCGCGACACGGCGACCGGGGCGGCCGCAGTCGCCCCGGTCGGTCGCGGCAGCGTCATCGAGGTCCTCACGGAGGGTCTTCGCAGCCGGGGACCGGTCGGATGGGTGGCCGACCGCGGCGTGCGTCACAGGAGCCGTGACCGTACCGCCGCGAACCGGTCGTCGCTGCCTTCCAGACGGGGCACCCGACCCCGCCGTACGGGTGAAAGCTCCCTTACCCCACCCCTCGCGGGGTTCAGCGGCGGCGCCACGGGGGATCCCGGAGAGCAGACGGGGCCGCGCCGGCCCCCCACGTCGGAGAGGCCCGAGCCATGACCACCCGCCCGACCTCGGTCAGCTCGGAGCTCCAGCTGCGCCTCGTCGTCCCGGGAGCCGCCGCGCTCCCCGTCCGCGCCGACCTCGACTACGACGTGACCGACCCGTACGCCGTGAGCGTCGCCTTCCACACGGGGGCAGCCGGAGGCGAGGTCGTCTCATGGACCTTCGCCCGGCAGCTGCTCTCGGACGGGGTCTCGGTACCCGCCGGCGAGGGCGACGTCCAGGTGTGGCCGTCGGCCGGCGACACCGGCGCGGTCGTCTGCCTCTCACTGTCCTCCCCGTCGGGCCGGGCCTTGTTCGAGGTGCCGCTGGGCGACCTCGTGGAGTTCCTCGGCCGGACCTACTCGGCCGTCCCCACGGGCGACGAGAGCAGCCACGTCGACGTCGACGCCGAGCTCGCCCTGCTGCTCTGGGCCGAGCCGGAGACCTGAGCGGCTCTGCTAGGGTTTTCCTCGCCGCCAGGCCTGCACAGGTCGGTGGCGCATGCGGATGTGGCTCAGTGGTAGAGCACAACCTTGCCAAGGTTGGGGTCGCGGGTTCGAATCCCGTCATCCGCTCGGAAGGTGCCCCCTGCGGGGGCACCGAACGTCTGGCCGGGTGGCCGAGTGGCTTAGGCAAGGGCCTGCAAAGCCCTGTACGCGGGTTCGATTCCCGCCCCGGCCTCGCACCGACGGACCGCCACAACTGAACACGCTCGGGCGATTGGCGCAGTCTGGTAGCGCGCTTCCCTGACACGGAAGAGGTCACAGGTTCAAGTCCTGTATCGCCCACAATGAAAGCCCAGGTCAGAGGGGGTGCAACAACTCCCGCAAGATCGCGAAGTCACTACTGGTAGCCAAAGTGGTAGCCACAGATGCCGCAGAGTCACCGCCGTTCGGGGTTGTCTGGAACCGTCCGCGCCGGGCCGTCCGGACCGTCGAGCAGCTGCCGACCAGGCGCCCGGATCTCGTCCGCGCCGATGGTCGCCTGCACCCCGCCGCTGGTGCGCAACCACGACCGCGTACGGATCGCACCGCACACCGCATCTCACGACGTTCGGGCGTGCCCGAATGTCGAACGGCACTCTGGTCTGAGGCGTGAGGACCCGTCGACCCCTCAGCTGAGCTCGAGGCAGTCGACGCCAGGGAGGTCGCCGAAGCTGTCACCGCGGTCAAGGGTGACCACGGTGCGCTTCGTCGCCGCCGCCGTGGCGGCGATGATCAGGTCGTGGGCCCCGCGCTGGACGCCGTCGCGTTGGACGACCGCCAGGAGCGAGCCGTGGACCTGCGCCACTGCCACGTCGTAGCTCTCGACCGGGATCATCTTCAGGACCTGCTCGAAGAAGGACTCGCGGGCGTCCCGCCGATTCGCAGGCGCGAGCTCGACGCCCGTCCGCAGCTCAGCGACCGAGACAGCAGCGATGGCTACGTCATCGTCCGGCCGCAACACCTCGCCCAACGACGCCCGGGCCCTTTCAGCCGCGACCAGGACGCCGGTGTCAAGGATCAGTCGGCGGGCCACGACGGCGCCTCCAGCGTCACGGCGCCGCGGGCCGCGGCGATGTCGGCGGCGAAGTCCTCGTCAACATCGTGGGAGAGCAGTGCCATGACTTCGGCCCCGTTGCCGACGGAGGCCGGTCCGATGGAGGCAATGCGCTTGCCACCGCGGGTGACGACCACGGTCTCTCCGCGCTCCACCTCGTCGAGCAAGGCGGCGAAGGATCGGCTCGCTTCGGTGGCTGTCACGGTGCGCATAGACATCAGATTATCAGATTTGAGGATGAGGCGACAGCAGCAGCTGGTCCATCATGCTGGCGCCCGCTTCGATCGTTGGTGTCGTGCGGTGCCGGTACGTCGCGGAGGTCACCCGGGTGCTGGCGTGCCCGAGCACGTCGGCGACCTCCTCGAGCGGCACGCCGGCCGCGGACAGCAGGCTGGCCGCGGAGTGCCGCAGCTCGTGGGGGTGCCAGCGCCCGAGGCCGGCCTGCTCGGTGACGGTGCGTAGGGACCGGCGCAGGTTGGCGGGGTCAAGCAGGGTCCCGCGGCCGGTCGGGAAGACCAGCCCGAGGTCCTGCCACCGCTCCCCCATCACATCCTGCTGGGCACGCTGGCGGGCGCGGTGCTGCCGCAGGGCGTTCTCGGCGGCGGCGGGAAGTCGCAGCTGCCGCCGCGACGAGGCAGTCTTGGTTGGCCCCAGCTGCACCGAGCCGCCGACCCGGCTGACCGCTCTGCTGACGCGCAGCACACCCTGGTCGAGGTCGACGTCCTCCCAGCCCAGCCCGAGCAGTTCCCCAGGCCGCAGCCCGCACGTCAGGCCGAGCACGAACGCCGCCTCGAGCGGGTGGCCGTACGCGGCTTCCAGCAGGAGCCGGGCCTGTTCGACGGTCAGCGAGCGGCCCTGCGCCCGGGGTCCCGCCGGCGTCGGGACGATCGCGGCCACGTTGCGCACAACGAGTCCTTGCCGCTCGGCGTGCCGGAGCACCTGGACCAGGACGCCGCGGACCTTGTCCAGGCTGGCCCGGGCGTAACCGGCGAGCGCCAGGTCCTGGAGTAACAGCGACACGGCCTCGGCGCTGAGCTGCCGGACCCGGCGGGCGCCGAGGGCGGGCACGAGGTGCTGGCGCACCGCCCACGTCCGCACCTCCAACGTGCTGGCGGACAGCTCGCCGCTGCGGTGCCGCAGCCACTCCTCGGCGAGCACGGCGACGGTGAGGTGCCGGCCACCGGAGGCCAGGCCGTCCTCGGCGTCGCGCGGCACCTCGCGCATCTTCAGCAGCACCTCGGCCCGCGTGCGGCCGGAGACCTTCTTGCGCTGGCGCCGCCCGGCCGCGTCAGAGCCGACGTCGACCATGGCCCGCCACCGCCCGTTCTTGAGGTCTTTGAAAATCGACCCCTCCCCTGCTCCCCGTCGCGTCACGGCGCACCTCCGCTGAGCTGCCTATGCCGTCCGGCCTGGGTCTGGGCGCTCGTGGATCGCATCTGTGGAGAACCTCAGCTGGCTGTGCGCAGCTGCTCGAGGAACGCGGTGAGCGCGTCGCGGGGGACGCGCCGGCACGCGCCGATGTGGACCGACTGGAGCTGGCCGGTCTGCAGGAGCTCGTAGACCTTGGAGCGTCCGATGCCCAGGGCGGTGGCGGCCTCGGTCGGGGTGAGCAGCAGCTTGTCCATGTCGTCCTCCGTGATCGCAAGGGCGTCCGGACGGGCGTGCCTGAACTGGTCCCTCACCATTGGTAAGTGCGGTCGCAGGGGGGTCTGTGACAAACGATCATGGACTTGTCTGGACTCGCACCCGCTCCCGCCCGGCGTGCCAACCCACCCCCGAAAGCGACCGGCTCCCCACCGGCAAGGGCCATTGCCCTTGCCGGCAAGCCCCGATCCCCCACGACAAGGGCCGTGATCGTCGTCGGCAAGGGTCCGCCCTCCACTGGGCCTGTTCATCGGGCCCTGCCGGGACGGCTTGCCGGTGTGGGTTCGGCTGGTCGTCCGGGCCAGCTCAGCGGTGGCGGAAACGGGTCGTGGACCGGGCGGATGCCCGTCGTCCGTGTCGTCTGCGGCGCAGCGGTCAGCCCTTGGACGCTGGTGTGCGCGGCGTGGCTGCGGCGGTTCTGCTCGGCGGCGAGGAGCTCGGCGGCCCGTCGGGCGGCGGTGGCCTGGGCGGTCCGGCCCTGCTGCTCGCGGAGCCCGGCCAGGGTGCGGCTCAGCCGGCTGAGCTGGTCCAGGGTCTGCAGGAGCTGGCGGGTGTCGGCGGTGCGGACGAACTCCATGCCGCGCAGCCCGCCGGCCGCCCGGCGGGTCCGGCGGGCCGGGCCGGTCGGGATCGGCGGGCGGCGGCGCAGCCCGCGGGCGGCCCGGTCATAGACCTCGGCCGCCCGGTGCAGGGCCCGGCCCCGGACCGCTCGGTCAGCCGGCCGACCGCGGCCAGCACCTCGCTCGCAGCGACCGCAGCAGCCTCCGCCATGGCCCGCGCCGTCGGGTCGCCACCAGCGGCGGCTCGTAGCTGCTCCTCGGCCCGGCCGATCGCCTGCCCGGCGGCGTCCCACAACGCCTGCCGCTCGGACGGGTCGAGCTCGAGGCCGGCCGTCCTGGCACGAGTCGGGGTGGGCGCTTGCCGGGCGTCGGCTGGTTCGCGGCACCAACGTGCCTTCAGCTGCGGGAAGGTGAGGTCCGGGGCGAGCTTGCCGCCGCCGAACCAGACCGGCTCGCTCCCCTCGGCGGCGTCCGCCCCGGTGGCGCGCAGGGCAACGGCGTAACCGGTGACCTCCTCAGGGTCCAGCGTGCTCATCCGCGGCCGCACCAGCACCCCATCGCGGCTGAGCCGCTGGCTGAACTCGGTGAAGCTGCTGGCGCCGGCCAGCGCCGCCTGCACCTTGGCGCGCAGGACCTCCCGGTCCGGACCGGCCGGGACCGGCCGCCCGGTCGCGGCACGCTGCTGGACCTGCCGGGCGTGGCGGCGCTGCTCAGCGCGGCTGGTCTGCCGGTCACCGGTCCGGTCCGCCGGTGAGGTTCTGGTCAGGCCGTAGCGGGCCTCGACGGCAAGGCTGGCCTCGCAGGCCCGGTAGAAGTCGTTGCGCGGCCAGACCCGCCTACCGTCCTGGCGGGCCAACGTCGCGACGACGTGGACGTGGTTGTCGGCATGCCGGACCGCGACCCACCGCACCGCCTCCTCATCGCCCCGCGGGGCAAGGCCGATCCGGTGCAGGTACTCCCCGACGACGTCCGCCCACTGCTCGTCCTGCAAGGTCCGGTCGCTCGGGGCCGCGCTGATCGCCAGGTGGTAGACCGGCCGGGCCTGACCCCACTCCCCCTTCTCCAGGCCGGTCGGGAGGAGCGGCGCGTTCAGCGCTCCCGCGAGGGTGCCGAGGTCGCGACTGCCACCGTCTTGCCGGGGCGGCTCGAGACCGTCAACCCCGTCCGGGCCGTCCCAGGCGGCGATCAGGTGCGCGTCGCTATGCGGAGCGCTCAGGCCGTGCTCGCCTGCCAGGCCCTCCCGGAACAGGTAGCCCAGCAGCCTTCGCGCGTCGCTGCCACGCGCGCAGACCTTCCCGATCACGCCCGCCGCCGGGGCTCAGCCCGGCCGGCCAGTGACCCGGCGGGTCGCGGCATCCGCGCTCAGCACCGCCCGATCGGCCCCGGCCACCGCCCGCGACAGCCACACCGGCGCCTCCCCGTTGCTGTGCAGCGCAGCGACGGCCTGGTTGACGTTCACCGCATACCGGCGGATCGCCCCCGCGGCGGCGAGGGCTGCGTGCTCCCGGTCGTCGTAGCGGACCTTCACCACCCGGTTGCGGGCTGGGAAGTGGTGCCGACGGTGCCGAGCCAACCCCGCCGGAACCTTCTCCTCGTCCTCCTCGGGTGCGCAGCCCAGCAGCGAGCTTGCCCTCATGTCCTGGTCGCGGCTCACCAATCCAGGAAAGCGCTGCACACAAGGGACTTCCAGACCCTGCGCCGGTCGTTGCCAAGGTGTCATCCGCACACGTCCGCCGCTGCCCGCGGAGCCTTCTCGGCCTCGACGGCCGCTACGTCATCTTCGACGCGATCCGCGTCGTCGGGCTCTCAAGTGTCGAGGAACAGGCGCAGAGTGCGGGACACCGACAGCATCACCACAGGATCGACGCTGCCGAGAGCACGCAGCAGGCGGCGCTCGCTGATCGCGCGGATGTCCTCACAGCGGGCGTAGGAGGTCACGTCCAGCCCGTTGCCTGCGGTGGCTTCGACCTCGATCCTGGTCGGGAAGTCGTGCGAGGTCCTGGTGATCGGCAGGACCGTCACGGTCGCTGCATGGCCGTTCCAGTTGTCAGCGGACACCACCAGAGCAGGGCGGATCTTGCCCTGCTCGCGGCCCACCGGAACACCGAAGTCCGCCAACCAGATCTGACCCCGCCGGGCCTCACTCATGGTCGAGGCCGTCAGCGACCGCCAACTCCCACACCGGGTCCTCGTCCAGCTCGACGGGGTGCCGCATCAGGGCCTCTTGGGTCTTGCGCCAGAACTCAGCCGTCTCCAACGCCTCGAGGGCCTCGTCGACGACCTCTCCGATCGACCTGCCGCGACTGGCGGCGAGAGCCGCAGCCCGCGCCCTCGTCGCCTCCGACACCCGCACCGTCGTCGCCATGCCGAAAGCGTACGCGACTGCACGCGCAAATGCATGCGCCCATCAGTGACGCAAGCCCGCCGGTCTCCGGCTCGCCGGCCAGCGCCGACACCCCAAACTTCGCGACCCACGTCCCCCAGTGCTCGCCCGCGCCCGGGCGAGCTCCACGCACCCTCGGCGGCGGGGACCGGGCCGACCGCGCAGCGGACGGCCTGGGCCCCAGAGCCATAACTTGCTCGCTCCCTCCGCCGACGTCCCGGCAAGGGTCCGCCGAGGTCGTTTCCCGGCCCGGACGTGCCCTCGTCCGCCGGCCGCTCGGTCGTTGTACAGGCAATCAGTGCTTCCGCTCATGGCTCATGAGCGGATCAGTGGAAGCAGCGACTGGGGGCGCTGCAGCAAAGGCCGCCGCGTCGGACAGGTGTCCCGCGACCAGCGGTGACCCTTGACACGAGGAAGGAACCTATCGATGATAGTCACTGTGACTATCGCTGATAGGAACCCACTCGCCCCCGCGACGGCTGCTGCCTCGAAGCGCGCTCAGCGGTTCGAGGAGATCGTGAGCGCCGCTTGGGCCATCGCGCACGAGCAGGGCCTCGGATCCATGACGCTGCACGAGGTGGCGAGGCGGGTCGGCCTGCGTCAGCCCTCGCTGTACGTGTACGTAGAGTCCAAGCTCGCCCTCTACGACGCGATGTTCACCCATGCGAACGCTGAACTGCTGGCGCGCGTCGAGCAGGCCGGGGAGTCGGGCAGTCCCCGGGTGCAGCTGCTGCGACTTTCCCGCGTGGTCCTCGACTTCGCGGTGGAGGACCCCGCCCGCCAGCAGCTGCTGTTCACACGCTCCATCCCCGGGTTCACCCCTTCGGCGCAGTCGTATGCGCTGGCCGAGCAACTGGTCCAGCGGACGAGCCGGCTGCTCGCGGAGCTCGGCAGCGGCTCGCCGCAGCAGGCCGACGTCTACACCGCCCTCATCGCGGGCTTGGGCGCCCAGCAGATCGCGAACGACCCCGGCGGGGACCGCTGGACCCGTCATCTGGAGCCGCTGCTGGAGCTGTTCCTGGACCACTTCCTCGACCCCTCGGAGCCCATATGACCACCGACCAGCTCACCGCCGACGTCCACTGCCTGGCCCGCATCCGTCACCGCGAGGCCATGGAGCTGACGGCGATCGAGAACCAGCGGCTGCTCACCCAGTTGCGCGGTCTTTCACCGCAGGACTGGCGCGCTGCCACCGACTGCACGGGCTGGACTGTGCGCGACGTCGTCGTACACCTGATCGCGTCGGCGCAGGCGCAGGCGAGCCCCCTGGAGTTCGCCCGGCAGGTGCGGGCGGGCCGGCCGCTGACCGCCGAGATCGGTGGTCAGCATTGGGTCGACGGGCTCAACGAGGCGCAGCTGCGGGCACGTGCTGACCTGACCCCGGCCGAGCTGCCTTCGCTGTGGCAGCACACCTCGGCCGCGGCGCTCACCGCACGGCGGCGTATGCCCGCTCCGCTCCGCGCGCTGCCCCTGCTGCCGCTCGGCGACGTGATGGGCACCAAGATGGGATGGCAGCCGCTGCGCTACCTGTTCGACATCGGGTTCACCCGCGACGTGTGGATGCACCGGGTCGACATCGCCCGCGCCATCGGACGCCCGCTCGAACTGACCACCGGCCACGACGGCCGTGTCGTCGCCGACATCGTGGCCGAGTGGGCCAGCCGCCACGGTGAGCCGTTCACCCTGCTGCTGACCGGGCCGGCCGGTGGCCGCTTCAGGGCAGGCGGCGGCGGCGGTCTCACGACCGTGGACGCCGTCGAGTTCGCCCGCATCCTGTCCGGCCGCGCCGACGCCAATGGCGTGCTACGGCACAAGCTCCCGCTCTGACACCGTCTTCACCCACTTCGAAAGGGACTCTCATGACCAGCAGCACCGCAACGCAGAGCGCGGACTTCCGCCTCACCCACCAGGCATTTATCGACCGGATCCTCAACGACCACGACCTCGACGCGGTCGACGAGCTTGTGGGCGAGGACTTCCACGAGCAGAACCCCCCACCCGGCATGGGCGCTGGCCGGAAGGGCCTGCGCGACTTCCTCGCGTCCATGTTCGCCGCCTTTCCCGACCTGCGATGGGACGTGAAGCAAAGCGTCGCGGCGGACGGCTGCGTGGCCATGTGGTCGGTCTGGAGCGGAACCCACAGAGGCGAGTTCATGGGCATACCGGCGACTGGACGCACTGTGGCAGTCGAGGCCTGGACCTTGGACATACTGCGCGACGGACTGCTGGTGGAGAGCCGAATCCTCATGGACACGATGGGGATGCTCACCCAGCTCGGAGCCCTGCCCGGACCGGACGCGCCTCCCGCAGGCTGAGGCCACACCGGCGTGTCCCACCCCTATCCGTTAGGTCGCGGCTGGTGGCGAACCGGCTCTTGGCTCGGACGCCATCCCGCACCTTCCCCACAGATCCGTCACGCGGCCCGCCCTGGTCCCAGGTGGATCGTGAACGGTCAACTGCACGAGCAACGGAAAGTCCGCTTCTGCCGCTGAGCGCTCGCATAGCGGGCGCGACCAGCCGACGTTCGTAAGCGCTACGAGACGTGGCCCAGCACGAGTAGCCCTCAGGCTGATGCTTCGCGCCTCTTCCAGCCGCTTCCGGGCCGGCGTGCGCATCTCCTCGAGGAAGCGAGGCACCGGCTCATGAGGAGGGCCGCCGGCTGTCCTGTGGCCGTCCTCCACGAGCTCCAAGGCATCGCACGAGCGAATCGTCAGAGCCAGCGCTGCGCGATCTTCATGGTGGCCACGGCCACGTCCCTGATCCGAGCGCTCCAGGCCGCTGGCTGCACGGGCGCACAGTTGCTCACCCGCAGCGCTTCTGGCGCCGGTGGACCTGCGCGAACAGGCCAGGAAAGTGGTAGCCAAACTGGTAGCCACAGCCCCCGCTCAGCGGCGGATTCGGGCGGACGCCCCCGGAAGCCACAACCCTCTGACCTGCGGTGATGCACTCCAGCGGACCCCGGAAAACGCCGACCTCTTCCCTGACACGGAAGAGGTCACAGGTTCAAGTCCTGTATCGCCCACACGAGAGTTGCAGGTCAGCAAGTGAGAGCCCGCCGGGCTCGCCGTGGTTCGCGAAGATTCTGGCGGCGGCCTGCGGTTGCTCTTCGGCTCTGGTCAGGACCGGTCGTGGCGAGGACGCTGGCACGGTCCGTTCCGGCGACACCGAAATCCTCTGTAGTGCCTGCGAGCCTGTAGGTCAGCATGGTGGTGGAGGGCTCCACGGGAACCGTGGATTGTTGCCTTCGAGCACGAGCGTCAGACTTTCGATCTTCCTTGCCCTCTCCGGACGGACACGTCGTCATGGTGAGCGAGTGGGGAAGGGGAACAGAGCATGGATCTTGTTCATCCGCGGTGCGCGGGCCTGGATGTGTCCAAGCGTGACGCGAAGCTGTGCGTCCGTGTCTTGCGCCCGGGCAGGTTCTTGACGTGCCGAGCATTGACGAGCATGAGCTCGAACGGGCAGTCCTGGTCCGTGGCTCGTTCGTCCCGCCCGAGCCGGTCCGGCAGCTGCGGGACCTGACCCGGACCCGGACCACGCTGATGCGGGCTCGCGCCAAGGAGATCCAGCGGCTGGAGAAGCTGCTCGAGGACGCCGGCATCAAACTGTCCTCGGTGGCCAGCGACATCAGCGGAGTGTCCGGCCGGGCGATGCTCGAGGCGCTGATCGCCGGACAGCGCGACCCAGGCGAGCTGGCTGATCTGGCCAAGCGACGCCTGCGGTCCAAGATCCCGGCGTTGACCGAGGCGCTGACTGGTCGGTTCGGTGCCCATCATGGCTTCCTGGCCCGGCTGCACCTGGACCTGATCGACCAGCACAGCCACGCCGTCGACGAGCTCACCAAGCGGATCGAGGT